>Ga0302320_10000365_pt1 | contig 106042 bp, 94 predicted proteins | sample Bog_T0_3_FD_202130 | JGI IMG/M metagenome (GOLD analysis project Ga0302320, IMG submission 202130) | Peat permafrost microbial communities from Stordalen Mire near Abisko, Sweden - Bog_T0_3 | ecosystem: Environmental > Terrestrial > Soil > Wetlands > Peat | place: Sweden: Abisko, Stordalen... | reverse complement strand
CAAAACCTCTAATAATGCCGAGTCGAAGAAATAAAAAAGGGGTGATTCTTCAGTGTTCTGAAGAATCACCCCGTGAACTCGGCATTACCCGGAGCTAAAAGAAATATCCCAATTCACGAAGCGAAGAGTAATCCCTGGCGCGTTCCGTGGTGGCACGCCCCATGATAATGTGGTCAATCACCTCAATTTTCAAAAGCTGCCCGGCACGGATCAAATCCCGGGTCACCTTCACATCCGCTTCGCTGGGAGTCGGATCGCCGCTTGGGTGGTTATGGGCCAGAACAATCGCCGAGGCATTTGCTGCGATGGCACATTTGAAGACTTCTCGGGGATGAACCAGAATGGTGTCCAGCGTTCCATCTGAGATTTCCTCGATCCGAATCAGTTTGCGGCGGGTATTCAAAAGCAGAACCTGCAGCGTCTCAACCTGTTTAGCGAGATTTGATTCGCGCAAGAGGCGCGCCACCGCCTCCGGTTTGTCCAATACTGGCGATTCGTATTGAAGTTCACCGGCCATTTTACGAGCCAGCGCAAAGGCAGCGACGAGTGTCACCGCTTTGTCGCGCCCGATGCCCTTCACTTTTTGCAAATCCTGCACTGCTGCCTGTGCCAGCGCCTGTAGTGTGCCGAACTTTTGCAGCACCTGTTTGCCAACCTCGACTGCATTCATACCCTTCAAACCGGTCCGCAACAAAATGGCGACCAATTCGGCGGGGCTCAAAGCATCGGGCCCCAACGCTGCAAGGCGCTCACGTGGACGTTCGCTTGCCGGCTGGTCTTTTAGCCTGGAATTCTCTGCCATGCAAATGTTTACGCCATTCCTACTGATCATTTCAATGCAAAAAAATGTTGGACGAATATCAAAGAACTCTCACCCACCCCCAAGGTCTCTCTCAAATATTCGAACGGCTTTTCTCCGAAAGCAGTTTTCGGAGTGATCATTAACTATTCCAACGGCTTGCATCCATGCATACACGATGACAGGGCCAACAAATTTAAAGCCGCGCAGTTTAAGTTCCTTGGAGAGTTTTTCAGAAAGTGGACTTTGGGTTTGAATCTTGCCGGAATTCTGGATGGGTTTTCCGCCAGCGAAACCCCAGACGAACTCGGCAAAATCCTCCCCGGATTCGCGCATCGAAAGGAATGCGCGGGCACCGCCGATTGTGGCTTCAATTTTTGCGCGTGCACGAACGATGCCAGCATCACTCATCAACCGTCCAACGTCGGCTTCCCCAAAGCGGGCAACTTTTTCAGGATCGAATTTCTTGAATGCCTTTCGGAAGGCATCTCTCTTTCGCAGAATAATTGACCAGGAAAGACCGGCTTGAAACCCATCCAGCATCAGCTTTTCCCAAAGTGCCCTGCTATCATATTCCGCCACTCCCCACTCCACATCGTGATACTCCCGCATCATGGGATCCCCTTCAGCCCAACCGCAGCGACTTTTCATAATCTTCCTTTAATGTTAGTCGCTTGCTTAAAATGCCGCAGCTAGCAAATGCGCGATCGTCCTGCCAGAATCGCAACTGCCGTTGTGCATTTGAGTATGTGCATGGCTCGAAATAATGCTTAACGAACTGAGCCACCAAAGACTCGCGCCAGCGGAACGGCACGCGCCAATGGCGGTTGGTTCCGATACCTCCTTTGCCCCCTGTTCAGAGTTCATCCCTGACCGCCTGTGCGGCGTCGCACCCGGGGGCTTCCCCAAAAAAAAATCTCCCCAACCAAACCCAATTTAAAATCGTATTTAAACCATATAAATACAACCACTTAACACATATTATAAAAATAAAAACCCAAAAACAAACACAATTTTAAGGTGGCGTGGGACCTTCCTACCTTCGGGCCTTCGTGTTGGATCACTATCCATGCCCGCGCCTCGTTTCCCCGGAGCCCATAAATCCGTGTTTCATCCGTACCCGGCTGCGGCTAATCTCAGTCATCATGGAACCCGCAGGTACCCAAACCGATCCGCTAACCAATGCGCAAGCCGCCGCGGTCCAAGCGCGCGGAAATGTTCTTGTCATGGCCGGCGCCGGAACGGGCAAGACAAAAACCCTTGTCGCTCGTTGCCTCGATTGCCTGGAGCGCGAACGTGCCTCCCTGGATGAAATGCTGATTGTCACGTTTACCGAAGCGGCGGCCACTGAAATGCGGTTGCGGCTGCGCCGCGAATTGGAAAAAAAGGTCATCACTTCGCCCGGCGACGATCATTGGCCGCGGCAATTGGCTTTATTTGACACGGCTCACATTGGAACGCTTCACAGTTTCTGCTTCAGGCTGGTGCGCGAACATTTTCACGAAGCCGGTCTTGACCCGCAGCTCAAACTACTAGACGAGGGCGAGGCGAGGCAGTTGGCCTCGGAAACGCTTGAAGAGCAATTTCAAACCCATTACGCCGGTGAAGATGAATTTTCCAGGGCCGTCCAGGACTTGATTCAAACGCACGGCAACGGAAGGGATGAAAGCATTCGTGACCTGGTCTTGCGGCTTCACCATTACTCACAAACGCGCCAGGATGCGGCGGACTGGCTCGCCAGACAGCGCCAGTCATTTTCCGCGCCCCTGCCCACCCGCTGGCTGGACTGGCTACTCACGGCGGTCGGCAATTGGCGGGATCAATGGCGAGAATTTCTTGAAAGAGGAAGTATCTCGGGCGAAAAAACTGCGGAATTGGCGGGCATCCTGCGACAACTCCCGGAGGGTTTTGCACGCAATGCTGCCGCCAAATGCCTTGCGCAGGTGCTGGCTGCTGACAACGATTGGCCCAAGAAAGACAGCCCCAGGAAATCGCTAGAGACATTTTTTGGGGATGCCGCCTTTTTAAACTCGCTGGCATTTTTAAACAAAGACGCGGATCCACTCGTTGAGGATTGGAAATGGATTCGCGGCCCCATGGAAACACTCTTGCGTCTCACTGTGGAATTTGCCGAAATCTTTTCCGAACGCAAGCGCACGACCGGAGTCATGGATTTTCACGACCTTGAACAATCCTCGCTGCAACTTCTGTGGAACCCGCTCACGCAGCGGCCATCTGCAATCGCCTCCTATTGGCGGCAGGCACTGAGCTTTGTGTTTGTGGATGAATACCAGGATATCAACGCGGCGCAGGATAAAATCATCGCAGCCCTGGCGCGCGATGGCACGGAGGCCAATCGTTTCCTGGTCGGTGACGTCAAGCAGAGTATCTATCGTTTTCGCCTGGCGAACCCCCAAATCTTCCGGCAATACGCCCGCGAATGGCAGGGAGACAGGGGCCGGACAATTGCATTAACGGAAAATTTCCGGAGCCGGGAGGGAATTTTAAATTTCGTGAATTCCGTGTTTTGCCTCGTGATGCGTGAGGAAATAGGGGGCGTCACATATGAGGATGAATCCGCCTTGAGGAGTGGCCATCAACGAAAGTCGGATCCGTCTCCCGAGCCGCTGGCGGAGTTGCTATTGCGCCTCAAAATCAAACCGGATGAGGCGGCCGGCGGCGAGGAAAACGGCGACATGACCGCACTGGAGGAAAGCGCCAAGGAGGCGCGGGTGATAGCGCGGCACTTAATGCAATTGGTTCGACAAAAGCACCTGATATGTGATGACAGGAGCAAGGAATTTCGCGCAGTGAAATTTGGCGACATGGCAATCCTGATGCGCTCCCCGAGAGGAAAGGAAGACATCTTTACCCGGGAATTTGCACGGGCCGGCGTGCCCTTATCGATTGCCCCGGGAGGATTTTATGAGAGCCCGGAAATTTTGGATCTGCTGAGCCTGTTACAATTGCTGGACAATCCACTGCAAGACGCACCCTGCATTGCGGTCTTAAGGTCGCCCTTGGTCGGTCTTTCATTAAACGAATTGGCGAAAATCCGTTTGAACTTAAAACAAGGCCATTTCTGGACCGCGCTGGTCCGTAGTCGCCAGGCAACTATCGAGATTGCTCCAGAGTTGAGTCATAAACTAGATAAGTTTCTAAGTCGTTTTTCCCGCTGGCGGAAGCTTGCCCGGCAGGTCTCGCTTTCCCAATGTCTCGAACAGGTGCTGGCCGAAACAGCTTACGATGACTGGTTGAAAACGCAGCCGCGCGGGGGACAAAGAGCCGCCAATCTCGAACTGTTTCTAAGGCTAACGCAACAATTCGATCAATTCCAGAGACAGGGACTGTTCCGATTCCTAAAATTCGTCGAGGCTCAGCGGGAGACTGAGGCCGAACCGGAAGTTGCGGCTGTCCAACCGGAAGACGCCGTTCGTCTGATGAGCATCCATCAAAGCAAAGGCCTGGAGTTTCCGGTAGTGGTGGTGGCAGGCCTTGACAAGAAATTCAACGAACAGGATTTGCGCGGGGAAATCATCCTGGACGACCAGTTTGGGTTGTGTCCACGAATCAAACCGCCGACAACCGGAAGACATTACCCCAGCCTGCCTCACTGGCTTGCCCAAAAACATCAAAAGCGGGAGTTGCGAGGCGAAGAATTGCGACTGCTTTATGTGGCCATGACCCGCGCGCGGGATCTGCTGGTGCTGTCCAGCAGCGTCGCGGAGAATAAATGGGAAACAGTGTGGAAGCATCCCGTGCCGGTGACGGCGGAATCCATCGCCGCGGCCGGAAGTTTCGCCGAATGGCTGGGAATCTGGTTTGCCCACCATGGGGGTGGTTCGGAATTGGGTGGAAAAGGCGGACGAATCGCGGAACTTTCTTGGCGTTTGGTGGAGGAATCGGAATGGTGTGATGAACCCCCCGCGGCGCAGTTTGACCAGACTGGCGGTACGCCTGATCTCATGCCCGGCCCGTTAGATCTAAGCAGCGCCGCGGCAGCCGAAAGACTACACACTGTGCTGAGCTGGGAATATTCGCATGCCGCCGCAACGACTCGCGCCGCTAAAGCCTCGGTCACGGAATTGCGCCGTGCCGCAGAGCGTGTGGATGACGAGACCAGCCAGCTTTTTGCGGCGGCGGTTTTTACCAGCGGCACCAGCGGGACCGGACGGCTTCCTGCCAAAAGCAGCGGCAAATTAACCGCGGCCGAAATAGGCGCCGCCCACCACAAATTCCTGCAGCAAGTTTCGCTGGAGGAAACCGGGGATTTGGAAACGGAAGCTGAACGGCTGGTGAGGGAACATTTTTTGACCCTCGAGGAACGCGCGGCTTTGGATTTTAAGGCGCTGGCAAAATTCTGGGATTCATCGCTTGGCCGAAGCATTCGTGCGCTCCCGCCCGAGTCAGTGATACGCGAAATGCCGTTTACAGCCGGCTTCAGGCAGACCGAGATCAGCGCCATCATCAAAGATTCGTCAGGCAGTATATTTGGCGATGAGTTCATCGTGGTGCAGGGGGTGGCCGACCTTGTGGCTGTCCTCGCAGAAGAAGTCTGGCTGGTGGATTTCAAAACCGACAAGGTATTTGCACGTGGTTTGTCGGAGAAAAAGCAAATGTACGAACCACAGCTGCAACTTTATGCAGCTGCACTCCAGAAGATCTTTACCCGACCCGTAACGAAGTGCGCCCTGTATTTTCTGACGCCCGAAGAGACGATTTGGATCCGCTCAGTTTGATTTAACCAGTCGAATCTTGTTGCTGGCTTTCGGCATTGGAGAGTGGCTTGGGAGATCGAAGTTTTTTGTAAACCCAGGCTTCCAACGGTCGAAGGGGTCGCAGCCAGCCGTATACCAAGGGCCAGTAAATCAAGCGCACGCGAATCACGGAGAGCAGCATCGTCAGTGAACTGCGAAACAGCGACGAAGTCACTTTTGAACCCAGCATATCGGTCCATTCTATTGGCACTTCGCAAATACGGAACCCTGCCTGTTTCAAAGCCACCAGCAAATTCACGTCAAATGCCAGATCCGCGATCCGCAGTTTGGAATGAATTTTCTCCACCGCCTCGCGCCGGATTAGTTTGCACGGACACTGAGTGTCTTTAATGTGCAGCCAGAAGAGCATTTCCACGATGAAATGAAAGGAACGACTGACGAAGCGGCGCAAAGTTGGCTGCTTTTGCACCAGCACACTGTCCGGCAGCCAGCGCGAGCCGATGACACAATCCGCCTGGGCCAAGAGCGGAAACAATTTGAAGAATGCAGCAGGACCAGTTGCACCGTCTGCATCCACATAACCGACCAGATCCGCCTTGGCTGCAAGCTTGAGACCTTCAATCAGGGCGCCGCCTTTGCCGATGGGCGCGGGAAAGTCCATCCAGCCGACTTCGGGGAAATCGCCGGCCACCCGCTGCACCACACCCAGCGTATTATCGCGGCAGCCATTCAGCACGACCAGGATTTGAACTTTGCCGGCGTAATTGAGCCTGAAAAATTCCGCGTATTGGCGCAACACAGGTTCAATGCGCGCTTCTTCATTGTAAGCCGGGATTAATATCAACAGGCTGGGCTCGGGCACCGCCATTGATTATCAGAAAGCCGCGCGGCAATCAATCTCCGGAAAAACCCGGAGGATTCCGTCAAATCTCGGCCGGCGCAGTCAGCGTCGCCCATCGCTCAACGATCTTGCGGTTCGCGAACCGCCAGAGGACAAAGCCGCGAAACTGGATCTTTTTGCCGTTGGATTTTTCGGTGGCTGTCCAGACGTTGCGAACCATCACCTTGTCATCCTCCGCCAGGATGTCTTCCACACTGACTTGCAGATCCGGCCAGCGCTGGTAGGCGTTTTCCATCATGGTTTTGGCTGCCAGCGGGCCGATCACGGCTCCGCCGGGCTCGTCATGATCCAGAAAATCCTCACTGAAATTGTCGAGTGCAACCCCTGACAATTTACGGTTCACAAAGTCGTCAAAATGTTTCCGGACGAAAGATTTCATTTCCGCTAGGGTTAATCCCGGGTCCGCCTTGGCGGGAATGGGCAAAGATTTTTTCATGGTTTAGGGGGTTGGATTTTGCTTTCAAGAACGAAAAACAGGCAGATGGTCCCGGACGAATTGTTCAAAGGTAATTGGCTTACGCTTGAGAATATTTTCGACGTCAGGCTTGACTGCGGCAAGATAACCCGCCCGCCCGATCATACCAAGTTCGACGATCAGATTGGTCAGCCACACGGGAGTTCCCGCGCCGAGCATGGCCTGTCTTGCCTGCTCATCGGAAATGCTGACATGTTGGATTTGCCTGCCTAGCAACCGGGAAAAGACCGCGGCGGCTTCCGCGTTAGAAAAAGATTCTCCGCCGGTTAGATCGTAGAATTTACCTTCGTGACCGGATTCAACCAGCACGTGGGCAGCCACGGCTGAGATATCGCGAGTGTCAACCTGGCTGACTTTGCCATCGCCTTGGGCGCTATAAAAGGCGTTTTGCGACTTAATGGTTTGGGGCGTACCAAATCCCAAATAATTTTGCATAAAGTTAGGCGGCCGCAGGACAGTGAACGGAATCCCGGTATCCTCCAAGACCTTCTCGACAGCATAATGCCACCGGCCTAATTGAATGCCGGCGGCAGGCCCCGCTCCTTGCGCGGAGGAGCGGACGATTTTAAGTATCCCGGCCTTTTTCGCGGCGAGAATCGCGCTGGTTCCGGCGGCGATGAAGTTTTCGACAAGTGGTGTCAGTGAAAAAAAAGCTTCGTGCCCTGCCAAAGCGGCGACCATCGAATCCGGTTTGTTAATATCAAAGGGGACCTGTTTAACCCCCAGTTTATCACAAGCTGGATTTGGCTTTGGCATGCGCACCGTCAATGTGACTTGATGGCCAGTCTGCGCGAGTTCCAGTGCCAGAGGCGTTCCGATGTTTCCCGAATTAACAATGATTTTCATTTGGCTCGTTGTGGTTTTTAGGCAAATCGCCTGCTGATGGCGCGATCAAGCGAGATCGTTGGTCAGTACGACACGGTAACGAGCGTTGCCGCTACGCAAATGTTCCAGCGCATCATTGGCGCGGGACATGGGAAAGGTTTCGGTTGTCGGCGCGATTCCGTGACGGGCGCTGAAGGCCAGCATCGTGTCCGTGGTTGCTGGACTGCCCAGGGGCGAGGCCGAGAGCGATTTCTGGCCGAGAATCATCGGGAAGGCGATCATCGCCATCGGCGAGGGCACGGCCCCGACGGTATGCAGACGCCCTTTGGGTTTTAGCGCGGCGATGTAAGTGTTCCAGTCGAGGTCGGCGTTCGTGGTATTGAGGATAAAATCGAAACTGCCGGCTGCTTTGGCAAGCTCGTCGGCATTACGCGAATTTAGCGTACGATGCGCGCCAAGGCGCAAAGCTTCATCGCGCTTCGAGTCGCTAGTGGTGAAAGCCGTTACGTCACAACCCCACGCGCGCAAAAATTTCAACGCCATGTGTCCAAGCCCGCCTATGCCGATAACGGCCACGCTGTCGGTGGGCTTGATGCCGCACTGAACAATGGGATTGAAAACTGTAATGCCGCCACAGAGCAACGGCCCGGCTTTGCCTGCGTCGATTTTTGCGGGCAATGGACTCACCCAAGTCCATTGCGCCCGCACCCTCGTGGCGAAACCTCCATGGCGACCGATAATGGTGGCCTCCGCCTTGAGACAGAGGTTTTGGTTGCCGGAAAGACACTGCTCGCATTCGCCGCAACTCGCCGAATACCAACCAAGGCCAACGCGGTCGCCGATCTTTAAACGTTTGGTATGTTCGCCGAGGGCGACAATTTTTCCAACGATTTCATGGCCGGGAACGAACGGATACTTGGTCATGCCCCAGTCGTTGTCGAGCATTGAGAGATCACTGTGGCAAATGCCGCAGCTTTCGACAGCGATTTCGGCCTGTTCGCTACCGAGCGGACCCGGGTCGAATTGGAAAGGTTTCAGTGGTTGTTTGGCGCCGGAGGCGGCAAGGGCATGAATGGCGGTGCTCATAATTTTTGATAAAGGTTTATGTTTCGTAGAATCAGCGGTGAACGAGTTCCGGTTTAAGCTTTTCCTTAGTCTGTTGGGACAATTGAATAAAGCCGCTTCAGAGCCAAGCCGAACTCCCATTCAAAGCCCTCGATGAACGATACTGGCTTCCTCATATTTCCCGATTGCCGAGTGGAAAATTAACCCGCAAAATTAATTCCGCAAGTAGGCACTTTTTGGTGCCTGCACCCAAATCCAAAACATGAAACTGGAAGATTGTCCCGTGCGCTCCGCCCTAAAAATCATCGGCGGCAAGTGGAAACCGGTCATTATTTATAGATTGATGGAGGGCAAGGTTCGTTATGGGGAGCTAAAGCGTTTACTACCTGATGTTTCGCAAAAGATGCTGACTCAGCAACTGCGCGAGCTCGAACGTGACGGCGTGTTGCAGCGCAAAGTTTTATCGGAAAACCCCCCGCATGTTGAGTATCAATTGTCTCCTCATGGCCGCGCGTTGCGGCCCACGATGCGGGCGCTGTGCGACTGGGGTGGATCAGGCAAAACAAGGTTGGCCGCAGCGAAACTGAAGCTTTAGCCCCTGGCGGCGGCGCACACTATCCCCGGGGTGCGTTTGCGAAAATAAAGTTCGGTGTTAGTTTTCCTGATAATGAAACTTTTGGACATCTTCCAAGACCGGAGAAAAAGTCCGGTTCAATTACTTTTGGACGGCAGCAACTCGGTTGGGACCGGGCCGCGCAAAACAATTTTGCCCGCGGCCGACGAAGAGTTGCTCGATGCCTATTCGCGCACTGTAACAGAGGTCGTCGAAAATGTTGGTGATGCGGTGGTTCATATCAGCGTGCGGCAGGCAGAGCACAATAGTCGTGGCGGCGGCAGCGGCTCGGGATTTGCCATCACACCGGATGGGTATGTCGTGACGAACAGCCACGTGGTGCACGCCGCGAAAGAAATCAAGGTGACGCTCGCCGGGGGCGAAACCTATTCCGCGAGTCTGGCCGGTGATGACCCGGACTCGGACCTGGCCGTAATAAGAGTCAATGCGCCGCAGTTGCAAACCATCCAATTTGGCGATTCCAGCCACTTGCGCCCCGGCCAGATCGCCGTGGCCATCGGGAACCCGCTCGGCTTTCAGCAGACCGTGACCGCGGGTGTCATTAGCGCCTTGGGACGCACCATGCGCGCACAATCGGGACGCTTAATGGAGAACATCATCCAGACTGACGCAGCCTTGAACCCCGGTAATTCCGGTGGTCCGTTGATGAATTCACGCGGCGAAGTCATTGGCGTCAACACGGCAATGATTCCGTCGGCGCAGGGTATCTGCTTTGCCATCGCCAGCAACACGGCGGAATTCGTCGCTGCGTGGTTGATCAAGGAAGGCCGGATTCGACGCGCCTGGTTGGGTATCCAGGGCCAGACTGCACCAATCCATCCGCGCATCGCAAGACACTTGGGTTTGAAACAAACCCAGGGAGTTTTGATTTTGCAGGTGGAACCGACCAGTCCGGCTTCGCAGGCGGGGTTGCGCGAGGGCGACCTCTTGATCGGGTTTAAGAACAACTCGATCAGCGGCATCGATGAATTGCAACGCTTACTGGTTGGTTCCGAGATCGGCAGGAAGTCGGATTTGAAGATTATTCGCCATCAATTTCAGACGAGCTTGGAAATCGTCCCGCAGGAGACGCCAAAACCTCGTTGAGTTACTTAGATCGCCATCAAGGGAAAACCCGGGCTCGCCACCGCGACTCAAATTAGCACAACCACCTCAATAGTTGGCACTTGAATAAAAGAGTCCTACCGCCTTTAATTTGGCGGATGGATTCACGCGAAGCGTTTATCGCCTTAAATCTAATTGAGGGTGTGGGATCGGTACGCGCCCGGTCGTTGCTCGAACATTTTGGTGATGCACCCAGCATCCTGACTGCGTCGCAAGCCAAACTTCTGCGTGTCCGTAACATTGGCGCCGACACCGCGGAAAAAATTGCCAAGTGGGAAAAGACCATCGACCTCGCCGCCGAACTTAAACGCATCTCGAATTACGGCTGCCATGTGTTGATCCAGTCCGACGAGAATTATCCCGCCGCGCTGCGGGAAATCTATGATCCGCCACTGGTTATTTATGTTCGGGGAAATCTGACCCCAAAGGACAAGAACGCCGTGGGGATGGTCGGCTCACGGATGACGACGCACTACGGAATCGAGACGGCGCGGAAGCTGGCCTATCAACTCGCCTACACCGGCGTCACCGTGGTAAGCGGCGGGGCGCGCGGCATTGACACCGCGGCGCATCAGGGCGCGTTGAGCGGCAAGGGCCGCACGATTGCGGTCCTCGGCACGGGAATAAATTTGATATTCCCGACGGAGAATGCGGAGCTGTTTGAGCGTATCGCCGCGAACGGCGCGGTGATCACGCAATTTCCTTTCAACCGCACGGCCGACAAACAAAGTTTCCCCATTCGCAACCGCATTGTCGCCGGCATGACCCTTGGCACCGTGGTCGTGGAAGCCAACCTGACCAGCGGATCCCTCATCACGGCGAATTTCGCCACGGAATACGGGCGGCAGGTGTTTGCCGTGCCGGGGCGGATTGATTCGCCGCGCAGTAAGGGCTGTCACGATCTCATCAAGAAAGGCGCAAAACTGTGTGAAGGCATCGAGGACATCTTGAGCGAGTTCGAGTATCTTTTTCCCGCCAGCAACCGGCCGGCTTCCGTCAGCGAAACCGGCGTGCTGCCGGCGATTGAGTTGAGCGAGAATGAGCAGACGGTTTTCGCCGGCGTGAAGGCGGATGACGCGACGGACATTGACGAAATCATCCGGGCGAGCAGATTACCCAGCTCGGCGGTGAATGTGGCGTTGTTTAGCTTGGAGATGAAACGGTTGATTAAACAGTTGCCAGGAAAACTGTTCGTGCGGAACAGCTGAAGGGTATCCGGCCAGTCGGGACAACCGGTTCTTCCGGAGTTCGTGAGCCGATGCTTGGTAGGGCTGGCCAAAAACACACAGCCCACATTCCAAAATTACACTAAATAGACTGAACCAGGGCCGGGTGCGCCAATTCGCCCAGCGGCGCTCCGACTTTCGAGACGAGGCGTGGCACATTATTGACCGTACGCGATGTGGTGGAGTTGCTGGAAATATATCTACCACGCCGCCAATACACGTTGGAGGAAATTTGGGCGGCCAGGATGCAATGTCATCGTGCCAGGCAAAAAGCCATCGATTCAGCCCAGACAAAAAGCATTAATATCCAATAGACCATCGCCGATGACTAACAAAATAGAATTAGAGTCTGTCTTAGAAAAGAATGCATCGCCATATTTAGAACGCCGTGAGCCGGTAGAATTCCTTGCTGGAAGGCAAAGGCGCAAGCACTTCGTCCTGTAAATTGGCGGGGTTCAGCACCGGCAGATTGGTCATGTCGGTCCAGCCAACCAAATTAGGGCTTTGCTGGATTACAAAATTCATCGAAGGCACGGTCCAGGAAAGAGTGAGGTTGCTTTTCTGTTGCATGATGTTCATATAGGGTGCCGGCGTGCTTTTTGAGGTGTAAACGCCGCCGCCGTACCATGCCGTGGGGAATGGCGTGAATGGGTCATTATAAGCCGAACCCGCCAATTGGCACCCGTCCGCGGAGGCGGTCACGCCGCTCCACTCTTCTATCGGAGCATTTGCCTGGGTCCAAGCAGCCCCGGAATTGGTCGAAATCAATATAATGCCTGCGCCTTTAAGATCAAGATTCGCACTAGTCACGACCGCCACAAGCGTATCTCCGTCAGCAGATGAAGCACAGGAACCAACAGTCCCCGGCCCCACGAGGGCTGAAAAGTTGTTTGAGTTCCATGTCGCGCCCGAATTCGTCGAAACGAGAATATAATCTTCTCCCCCCGCCATCAGCGTGGAACCACTTGACGAGGAAGCGACGGAATAAAAACCAAACGTCAATCCCGACAGCACCGATTGCCAGGTCGCACCTGCATTGGTTGAAGTGAGGATGTAACCGGTATTAGCGGCTGCCACCAAACTGTTTCCATCGGCTGAACTGGCAACAAACACTGCAAACATGCCCGGCACGCTGTTGGAAACCCAGGTTACCCCCGCATCTTCCGAGGTGAAAATATATTGGTTGAAAGCCGGATTCCCGGCGGAAACGACTAGTTTGGCTCCGTCAGCGGACATGGCAATGGAGCGCCATGTCCAAATCGGCAAATTGGCCTGTGTCCATGTGGTTCCCGAATCAGCTGAAGTGTAAATGAGGCCGTAATAAGCATCCGTCGCGGCCAGCTGACTGCCATCGGCCGAAGAAGCCACAGCCCACCAATCATTTGTGATCGGTGCCCCGGTCAGGGACCAAGTCGCACCCGAGTTTGTGGAAACCCAGACGCCATTGGTGCCATTGATCGTCCCGTCATGGTTCGCCGCCACCAGTTTTGTCCCATCAGCTGATCCCGCGATACATGACCAGTTAAAGTTGGTGGGGGTACCGGTCAGTGTCCACGTTTGGCCAAAACAGGAGATCGGGCCGCAGCGCAACAACAGGATCATCGCCAGTGTGTTGATTGATAAATGCATTAAAAAATAATTGCACTTTTTCCTCATAATTTAGGCCTATTGTTTTGTGCAACGAATTTATCAATCAGCTCAATAGAGACCCAAAATGCTTCATTGGCCGATTGCCGCCTGACGATTCCGATCCTGCGATTTACAGAGCGTGTCGGTTGGCTACGGCAGAATGATAGCAGCGTGGACCCTTGTATCCAATCGGTCAAGTGATTAAGGTCGTCCAAAACATAGGCCAAACGGGGCTGCGACAGGGTTTTTGCCAAGAAAACGGCTCTAAAATCAGACGTTTCTTGAGTTTTAATATATTGGAGCGTACATAGTGTTGTACGTGAAGGGCGGCCTGACGGCGAAGGATAAGAATTCGATTGCTCTGGTCGGTTCCAGGATGTCAACGCACTACGGCATCGAGACGGCACGTAAGCTGGCTTACCAGTTGGCGTATCTTGCAGTGACAATCGTAAGCGGCGGTGCGCGCGGGATTGACACGGCGGCACATCAGGGTGCCTTGAGTTCCAAAGGCCGGCCGATTGCCGTGCTTGGCACGGGACTAAACCTGGTTTTTCCGCCGGAAAACGCAGAGCTTTTCGAGCGGATTACGGCCAACGGCGCGGTGATGACCCAGTTCCCCTTCAACCGACCGGCGGACAAACAGAGTTTCCCGATCCGCAACCGCATCGTCGCCGGGATGACGCTGGGGACGGTGGTGGTGGAAGCCAATTTGACGAGCGGCGCACTGATTACGGCAAATTTTGCAACGGAATCTGGCCGCCAAATTTTTGCCGTTCCCGGGCGCATCAATTCTCCGCGCAGCAAGGGTTGCCATGAATTGATCAAAAAAGGAGCGAAACTTTGCGAGGGCGCGGAGGATGTCCTGAGCGAATTTGAGTACTTGTTCCCTGCCAGCAATCGGCCGGCAGCAGTGTCAGAAACCGGTGTCTTGCCGGCACTGGAGCTTTCCTTGAACGAGCAGAAGGTTTATGACGCGGTCAATGCCGGCGACGAGTCTTCGATTGACGAAGTCATTCGCAGCAGCGGCCTGCCCAGCTCGACCGTCAGCGTGGCTTTGCTCGGTTTGGAAATGAAACGGCTCGTCAGGCAGTTGCCGGGCAAGTTGTTCGTGCGAAATGTTTGAGCAAAACCTTGCGCCGATGCTTTCAATCCATTAGAAACAGCAAGAAGCAACCAGTTTATGGGCACCTATATTATTATTGGGGGGGACGGCAAGGAGTACGGACCGATCACCGCGGCTGATGTGAGGCAATGGGTTGCCGAGGGCCGGCTCAGCGCCCAGTCGCTTGCCAAATCAGTGGCCGACGCGGAATTCAGGCCGCTCGAAAAATTCCCTGAATTTACCGATGCTTGGACTAGCGGCGCCCCGTCAAATATCGGCCCCCTCTTTTCCAGCGCCGAAATCAGCGGCGACTACGAAATCGATCTCGGAGGTTGTATTTCCCAAGGCTGGGAAATTACCAAGAAGAATTATGGAACTCTCTTCGCCAGTGTTTTGGTACTGCTCGGGGTGAAAGTTGCCGTGTCCTCGGTAATCAACTTTGTCCTGATAGCCTCGCTAAACAAGATTTTCACCTCCGCCACAGCCACGGTGGCATTGGGAATTCTCATGGTTGCATTGGATGCCCCCGTCATGGGTCCCCTGCTGGGCGGCGTTTATTTGATATTTCTCAAAACCATTCGTGGGGAGACGGCGGCCATCAGTGAACTCTTCGTCGGTTTCCAAAAATGTTGGGCTCCGTTGTTTCTGGGATCATTGGCGGTCAACTTGATCAACGTGCTGTGCATGGCTCCCGCCAGCTACGTCATTGCGGCCAAGATCAATCCATTGTTGCATCAACTTCAAGCGTTGCAGGCGCAAGGGGCCGCGCCGGCCGAAATTGGAAAGATCATGCCCCAGATGCTGTCCGCTTACGCCTCCTCCCTGCCGATCCTGTGTATTTGCGCCATTCCTTTGACTTATCTTTCCGTCTGCTGGCAATTCACAGTCGCACTGATAATCGACAAGAATTTGAGCGTGGGTGCAGCGATGAAGCTCGGCTGGCAGCGCGTCAACCTGCATTGGTGGCAGGTCTTCGGATTGACCTTACTGGGAGCCTTGATCGGCGTGTGCGGGTTGATTGGCTGCGGTATCGGGGTGTTGTTCACGATACCGATTGCTTTCGCCATCATGATGTTAGGCTATGAAATCATCTTCAGCGCCAAAAAGCATTAGCCGCACGGCGGCGCGAAACGCAACGCTACTGAACCTGCTAGCCACGCCTGGACTCGGATCGCTGGTCGCCCGCCGCTGGTTTGAGGGAATCGCCCAACTTCTCTTGTCTGTGGCAGGGTTTATTTTGGTCGTCGTCTGGTTTGTCCGCGAGATGATCCCTTACTACGGCGAAATGTTCAACGACAGCCCCCGCACTCCGGTTGGGTTGGAAATGCTTGGGCTGGGAGCGGGCCTATTTGCCGCTGCCTGGATCTGGTCACTCGTGACCAGCCTGAGCCTGCAGCGGCAGGTCTCCCAACAAGAGGTGGAATCGCTCAAATTCTTCTCGGCAGGACAGATGAAACCTGATGAAAGCCAGGTTCAACAGGCGCTCGCCACGCTGACCAACTGGCAGCGGCAGGGACAAATCATTTCCCGAACCTTTCAATTTAAAGATTTTCCAGCCGCCATGAAATTTGTGAATGCGGTTGCACAATTGGCCGAGCAATTCCAGCATCATCCCGACATGGACATCCGCTGGAACAAGGTGACACTTGCTCTTACGACCCATGACGCCGGGGGACTGACGGAGAAAGATTTTGCGCTGGCCAGGCGGTGCGATGCGCTGGCCGCGAATTAGCGCACGCGGAATTTCAAAAAACTGTGGGCACGCCCTCTTCCAGAATTTTGATTTGCTCCGTCAAATGCTCCTGACGGGCGATTTCCATCAGCCAGCGCGGCGGCTCATCCATCTCCTCGAAAGATAATTTGAATGTGCCGTAATGCATGGGCACAAAGAATTTTGCCTGCAAATCCTTGAAAGCGCGCACCGCGTCGTCCGGCCCGATGTGCACGCGGCGAAAGGTTTCCGGGTGATAGGCGCCAATGGGGAGCAAGACAATTTCCGGGGCGAATTTCCGGCCGATTTCCTTGAACCCGTGAAAGTAGGCGCTATCCCCGGCATGATAAATCCGGCGCCCCTGATGTTCCAGAATGAACCCGCCGTAGCCCCGGTGCTGGTCATGCAACGTCCTCGCCCCCCAATGTTTGCTGGGAGTAAAAGTGACCTTCCAATCGCCTTGCGAGAAACTTTCCCACCATTCAAGCTCAATAACACGGCTAAACCCAAGGTTCTGCGCCAGATCGCCGACGCCACGTGGCATGATACCGATTTTCGGATGCGGGAGACGACGCAAAGTCGGCTTATGAAAGTGGTCGAAATGGGCGTGCGTGAGCAACACTAGATCAATCGGAGGCAAATCCCGCATCTTGAGACCGGCGCGCTTGATCCGTTTCAACAGGAAAAGCCAGTTCGCAAAATTCGGGTCGATCAGGACGTTCAAATCTGTGAACTGGATTAGAAAAGAGGCATGACCAATCCAAGTGATGGCCACTTCGCCGTATTTCAATTTGGGGAAGACCGGGCGTTTGGCACGACCGTGCCGCGGCGTGAACCAGCCCTTGAAGATAAGTTCCTTGAAGAAGGTGGCCGGGTTGAAATGTTTTGCCGGCGTCAGATCCTTGAAAGAGCGGGGCAATCTCCGGCGCGGAGCCGGATGCTTGGTACGGTTCTGCATAATCAGCAATTAGTCCTTAACACTTGCCACACGTTGGGCCGGTTGCAAAAGAAAAAACGTCAAAGGCAGCAAATTGAAAATTGTTGCCCTAGCCGATTCGCGTTATGGTTGTCTCATGGGAAGCCTCGACCGACAACTCAACCTGTTTTTGCGCAAGCCGACAAAAATCGGGAAAAAGGTATTTATCGCCAAAACCGCAACCGTCATTGGCGATGTGACCCTTGGCACTGAATCGAGTGTTTGGTATGGGGCGGTTTTAAGGGGTGACATCAACCGCATCATTGTCGGCCATCATTCCAACATCCAAGACAATGCCGTCTTGCACCTGGCGGATGATTTTCCTTGTGTGGTCGGCAATTGGGTCACCGTCGGGCATGGCGCCATTGTCCATGCCTGCAAAGTGGGCGATGAAGTGTTGGTAGGCATGGGTGCCGTGATTCTGGATGGCGCCGTCATCGGCAAGCAATCGATCATCGGCGCCAAGGCGCTGGTGACGCAGGGAACAAAAATTCCGCCGGGATCGCTGGTGCTGGGCACACCGGCGAAAGTGGTTCGCAAACTAACGATCGCCGAACGGGCGGGTTTGAAGTGGTGGGCCGAAAAATATGTGAACAATGCAGCTTATTGTCTGAAACACGGCATCAGTGTTGGCGGACCCTTGCCAGCGTGAATCAGGCTTTGGCTTTAACCCCTTTTTCAACGCTGCGCAGGCAATGCGTCAGATAGGGCAGCAACTGCTTTTTCCGCGAGACGACGTCGCGAAGTTCATAAACGCCGGGTTCCAGTCGCGGATAATCGATGCGCTTAACGAACTTCTCGTCGCCAACGAGGAGCAGCAGGGAGTTCTGAGTCGTCACATCGGTCACCAACAGCGCCGAAAAATGATACTTATTCTCCTCCCGATATGTTTCCAGCGCGGCAAGCAGCTCCTCTTTGCGCTTCCAAAACTGCTCGAAGCCGACCTCCTCAATCTGGGCGACGCTGAATTTCACCCGGTTTTCCAGGTATTCCTTGCAATCGGTTGTCACGGCCTGCGGAGCGGGCTTGAGCGTCAGCAAAGATCCGGAGGCAAAAAGTTTTTCGGTGAAACGGCGGGCGTTAATGTCGGCAATCGCCTCCAACCGTTTCAAGATATCCCCGTCGCGCTCGGTGGTCGTGGGCGAGGTCAGATTCAGCGTATCCGAGACCAAACCAGCGAGAAGCAAGCCTGCGATCGGTGCAGGCAATTCCACGTTATGCCGGAAAAAACAGTCGGCCACGATCGTGCTTGTGGATCCTACCGGTTCATTGCGGAAAAGAATCGGTTGCTGGGTCGCAAACGCGCCGATGCGGTGGTGGTCAATAATTTCGATGATCTCCACCTCATCCGCACCCTGGACGGCCTGTGAGAGTTCGTTGTGATCCACCAAAATCAACTTGCGGGTGACCGTTTTTAAAAAGTCGGTCTTGGACAAAATCCCCACGGTCTGGCCCTCAGAATCGAGCACGGGAAAGACGAAATAACCCGAGGACAAAGCCTCCTCGCGCACCGCCGCCAGCGGGGCAGCTTCACGGAAGCAGAGGAACTCTTCGTTCAACACGTGGCGAACCATGACGGCGGCTCGACATAAAGAGGCGGTCGTGGCAGTGTCATGCGGAGACACGATAACGCTGACTCTTTTTCGGAGGGCAGTCTCCAGAATAGCGGGATCCACCGATCCGCCCCCGGTGATAATCAGGACTCGCACGCTGCTTAGAATCGCGAAATTTTGAATATCCTGGCGGTCACCCACCAGCACACAAAGTTTTTCCGACGGGAATTTTTCCAGGCGCGCCGCGAATGATTCCAAACCCATCGCCCCAATGGTCAGAATCAGTTCCTCCTCACGATCCGAATGAAAGCCTAGGACGAGTTCGCCACCCAGGGTCTGAGCCAGACCCGAGAGGGAGGATAATACTTCGCGCGAATTTTTTCCCCGGTTGACCGCCGGAAAAAGGAATTTGCTGAGCTTAAAGAGCGACAGGAGGCCATGACATTTGCGGTCATCATCCATGACGGGCAAAATCCGGAGATTTTTTTCGTCCATCAGCCGCAGCGCGTCTGCCGCGGTGGATTCGGGACGCACGCTCAAAATTTTGCGCTGCATGACGTCCGCGACCTTTGGGGAGACGTCGGCAACGAATTTCGGGGCTGGCTGCCGGAAGGTCTCCAGAACAAAATCGATGCGATCATTGGTATCGCCGCACCGCGCGGCAATGGCTTCCTCCATTCCGGTGCGGCGCTTGAATTCCGCATAACCAATGGATGAACAGATCGAGTCGGTATCGGGATTGCGATGACCAATAACTAGGATTTCACTCATGCACGAGGCGGGCAGGATAGCGGTGAATTGCGAATGCGGCAAGCGCAAGCCGGATGGGCCCGGGAATCATGGCGCGGCCACCCGAAGTCTGCCGGGTTCGATGGAAAAGGTAGCGGGGAGATGGCCAATCCATTCGCCGTCCAATTCGAAAGCGACCTTGGAATCGCTGAGCCACTCAAATTTTTGCGCCCGGATGCGCTTTACATGTCTTTCCGGCAGACGGCGGTGGAGCAGGAAATCCGGCGCGAAGCGCAGGAGCGTTCCGAGGTTCACCTGCGGCAAAATGCAAATGTCCAGCCAGCCGTTCGCCAGGTCGGCTTCCGGAAAAACTGCGATGGAACCGCCGTAAAACTTGCCGTTGCCGGCGAGGACCAGTTCGCCTTGAAAAACCTTGCCATCCACCCGCACGGTGGTTTTGGCCTGACGCTCGGCGAGGGCCTGAAAACCGGCCAGAACGTATGCCAGCGGCCCGGCTTGCTTTTTCAGTTTCCAGCTAACGAGTTCGATGGCGCGAGCGTCCAATCCAGCCCCGGCCAATTGGATGAAATAGCGCCGTTCCTTTTTTCCAGCCACGCTAAACTCCACCAGGGGGAGATCAATCTTAACTTCTTTGCCCCGCCTTAGGACCTCCCAAGCGCGCTCGAGGCGCAGTGGAATATTCATCTCGCGGGCAAAAACGTTAACGGTCCCCAAGGGCAACACCCCGAGGCGGGCGCGATCGAATCCCTCCGGCGCATCGCCAATGCCATTTAAAACTTCATTGACCGTGCCATCGCCGCCCACGGCGACGATAAGTTCGAAACCTTCTGCCACCGATTCCGACGCCAGGCGCCGGGCGTCACCTGCCGCCGCCGTGGCCTTGAACGCGCAATCGCCGGCCATCGTTCCGAGGTGGCGGCGAAAATGGCGCGCCCGGTTTCCGCGCGCCGCCGGATTGAAGATGACACATGTTCGCACGGGAAGATGATTTAGGAGGGAACTGTTTAGTCGAGCAGAAATTGAGCCCTTGGCTTGCGTGAACATCGCATTTTTCCGACACTCTTCACATGAACAAAGATTCCGAATGGAGAGTTCCTAAATGGCCGTTCTGGCTGGCGGACGCGATTTTGATCGCAGCCGCGGCCGGGCTGGTTTACCAAGCCCGCCACCCGATCTCGGCCACCGAAGTCAGCTGGGTCATGGCAGCGGTGGCACTTGGCACACTGCTGGCTTGCCTGCCATTCATCCTGGAATACCGCGCGACATCCAAATTGATTGAATTAAATGCGCTCGGCGAAGTGGTTGAGAAAATCCAGGACCTGAAACAATTCACGGCCCAGGTTTCCAGCGCCACCGACCAATGGGCACGTGTCCAGGAGACCACGCAAGGTCACGCGGAAAAAACCGTGGCCGCTTCCCGGGAAATTGTGGACCGCATCAGCACTGAAGTGGAGGACTTTGCTGAATTTCAGAAAAAGATGAACGACGCAGAAAAAGCCACACTGCGTCTTGAGGTCGAAAAACTTCGCCGCATTGAAGGTGACTGGCTACAGGTGGTTGTTCGCATTCTCGACCATATTTTTACCTTGCATACCGCCGCCACACGCTCCGGACAGCCCGAGCTCGCCGCGCAGATTGGACATTTTCAGAACGCCTGCCGGGATGCGGCCCGCCGCGTCGGACTTATCCCCTATGTTGCCGAAGTGGATGAAGCGTTTGACGCCGAGCGGCATCGGGCCCACGGTATGGAGACCCCGCCCCCTAATGCCGTGACCGCTGAAACCCTTGCACCGGGCCTGACGTTGCAAGGCCGCTTGATCCGGCCCGCCCTGGTGCGGCTACGCGATAAAGAAAATGATTCAGCCTCCCCCGTCAAAACACCTGAAGTGTCCGAACCCGCAGACGAGAACGATACCACCGGCCAACTGCTTTAACCTGAAATCTGGTTCGGATTTGGCGACACGAATCCGGAGCCACGGCAGGCTAACGGCGAAAAACGATATCAAAGCTCCTTAATTTAGTGGTGGCGTTGCCCGGGCTTTCCCCAAATGAACCATGCGCACAAGCCAAAAAGGAGCAAGTTGAACACCGCTAGTGTTTGCAGCACCAACTCAATGTGTCCGGGGAAATGCCTCAACATTTGCGGGAGGACGATGCAGTAAGCCACGGCGAGCAATACCATGAACGGAACCACGCTGAAACGCCCGCGCGCCAGCAGATCGTTTACCAGAACATTGGCCATGGCTAGCGGCACCATGGCACCCGCGTACCAAGGAATCAAAGCCATGGTTGCGGCCACGTCGCTTGAGTTCGCCTGAAATCTCACCACGTAAGGACCGACGATCCACAATCCAATAGCGCCGCAGACGGACAAGATTGCGGTGCCAAGAACGACCAGACCAAACAGATTGTTTTTCTGAGATTTCGCCTGACTTTGGACCAGTTTTGGAAACATTACCGAGGCCAACGGCATAACCAAAAATAACAAGGCCCGGGAAAGTGTCCCGGCGATTACGTAGGGTTTCATCTGAGCGTCCGTAAAAAAGGGTTTGGCAAACATGGTGTCGGAAGTGAACAAGAACTGACATGCACCAAAGCCAAACATCATCGGCGTGGCTTGCCGCAACAGGGCCATCCAATCGAATTTTTCCGTCGGCAACCTCCAAAGGTCTCGGGTTCGCCAGACAGATATGATCACCCCTAAAACCGCCCCAAACAACACTCCGAGCATCATTCCCGTGGCCCCAAGCTTGAACAGAATGACCAGGCATGCAGCTCCGAATAACCTGGCGGCACCGCCAAGCACCGCCGACCATCCAAGCCAGAAGAAATCTTGTCTTCCTTGCAAGACACCGCCAAATATCGGTTGCCACAAAGTCAGCGGGACCAAAACAACCGTCACCCACAAACTGAGGGCTCCGGGCAAATGCCAACCGGTGACAATCGAGTGCTGGAAACAAAGCACCACGGTTGCACCCAGCGCCCAGAGGATTAGAATCCAGAAATAAGCTTGGCGGATCAGGTTGGATAATTGACCCAGCCGCCCGGTCGCCAGCGCCAGCGCGGACTGCTGTGCAAATACCATTTGCACCGGCCCCACCGGAAGGCAGGCCACCAGCGTAAGCAACACGCCAAATGCGGTGTACTCCGCCGGATTGATCACTTTATTAAGAAAATGCACCAAGTAAGTGAGCACCCCGCCTCCCACCGCGGTAATAATCAACCAGCCGCTTTGCCTGAAAAATGCCGCGTGCGGCTTGTGGTCTATGGTGGGAATCGGCTCAGCTTTTTCGGAACTCATAAATTGGTGGATGTTTTAAAATGGCGGCTGGGTTTCATGATCATCCCCCCGGATGACTCGGGCCCATTTTTCTACGTTTGTTGAGGGTCCAGGCTGACAAAGGATTGGATGGTTACGGCAATGATTTGAGAAAATTGACCAGTAAAGTCCGGGCGCTTTCAAGTTGGTTCAGCGAGATCCATTCATCGGCAGTATGCGCTTGCGCGATATCTCCCGGACCAAACACAACGCTCGGGATTCCCGCCGCCGCCAGGACTGCCGCATCACAAAAATAATGCACACCAACCGGCCGAGTTTGACCCGTGACAGCACAAAATGAGCGAATGAGTGGAAGCTGAAAATCTGTCTCCAGTGCGAGACACGGCACCGATTTGTCGTTGGAAATTCGAGCAGTCAGTTTTTGGGCTTTCAGGAGTGTACCAATTTCGCGCCGGACACCCGCCACGGTCTCACCCGGCAAAGTACGTCGGTCCACGAGGATGTCGCAATGATCAGGCACGATGTTTGGCTGCCGGCCACCGTCGATTCTTCCCACATTCACCGTACCCACACCCAGCAAAGGGTGTTTTCGACGCCGCAAATTCCGCGCATAATCCGTTTCCAGAACCTCCACCACGCGGGCCATCTCCAAGATGGCGTTTTTACCGAGTTGTGGCGTCGCCCCGTGAGCGGCGCGACCGCGGGTTTCCACTCGCAGCCATAAACTGCCTTTGTGTGCCGTCACCAAGGATAATTTGGTTGGTTCACCCACGATCGCCAGATCCGCCCTAAAATCGCTCGCGGCCAGAGCGCGCGATCCTGCCTGGATATTCTCTTCGTCGACCAAGCCCGCAAATACAATTTCTGTCGATTCCGGCCGGGCTTTGGCGGCTGCCAACTCGACCAACGCCATGAACATCGCGGCCACCGAACCTTTGGTGTCGCAAGCGCCGCGCCCGTATATCCGACCGTGCTTTTTTTGCGGGCGAAATTGTTTTTCGTCGGCGCCTACAGTGTCCAGATGCGGCGCGAGCAATACGGTCTGGCGGATCCGTTTTTTGGGTAGCAACCGCAAGATCAAATTGGCTCGACCTGGTAAAACCTGTTGCCACGCCACATCCAAACCGGAACGCGCTGCGAGGCCCGCCAGAAAATCCGCTACATTTCTTTCCCCAAAAATTCCGCCACGGGGAAGTGTATTACGCGCTGCAACCCCGGCGGTTGAAGCAAAAGCGGGGTTTACGCTGGGCAGGGCGATCAGTTCCTCCAGCAGCTTACCAGTGCGCATCATGCGGCGCAGGATGCCAAAACCAAATGAGCCAAGCGATTAAATTTCCCAACTAATGAGGAAACCCGGGCTAGTGCCGGGGCAATTTGAAAACAAACACAATATTCATAAATAATTAATTCCAAATTAGATACGTCAGTAATCTAAAACTTCGATGAAACGGGCGAACCGAGCTGTGACAGTTTTTAAAAATCTCATGAATTGGGCCGCACCATTGATTCGATCGGCATAATTTTAGTTTATTCAGGTAAGAGCTCGTTACTTCACCGCATCTGAACCACGAACCCGGAAACCGGGGCGCAAAAAGAACCAACATTAACCAAAAATTGAAAGACAACACTATGAGCCGAATCCAACAAATCGATCCTGCCAACGCAACTGGCAAAGCGAAACAATTACTAGACGCCGTTCAATCAAAGCTTGGCATTATTCCCAACCTCACCCGCGTTCTAGCCAATGCTCCTGCCGCGCTGGAAGGCTACCTCAACTTCTCCGGCGCCCTCGCCGGCGGCGTATTGAACCCAAAAGTCCGTGAACAAATCGCCATCGCCGTCGCGCAGGGCAATGGTTGCGACTATTGCCTGAGCGCTCATACCTTCCTGGGCAGCAAAGCTGGATTGAATGAAAAGAATCTCAGTGATGCTCGTCAGGCAATCGGCGCTTCGGACAAGGACAACGCAATTTTGAAGCTGGCTCTGAGCATTCTTGTGCAACAAGGAAAGGTCAGCGACGCCGCAATCCAAAACGCCCGCGCGGCCGGTTTGAGCGATGCCGAAATCATGGAAACCACGGCGCACGTGGCGTTAAACATTTATACCAATTATATCAACCACGTCGCCAAGACGATTGTCGATTTTCCCGCGGTTAAATCAAGCGAAGCCGAAGCCTATGGCAGCGATTGCGGCTGCAAATAATGGCAAATTAGAACTGCGCGCCACGAGCAACCACTCGGCGCGCAGTTTCAAGGTAAGAAATTTCAACCCCGCCGCATCTGAACCTTGATCAGGGGAACCTGGTCACAAAACGAACACAAATAAATTTATGAAAACAGTATCACTAACACCGCAAACATTCGACAGCGCGATCACCTGCAGCCAGCAACCTGTGCTGGTGGATTTTTGGGCTGAATGGTGCGGTCCTTGCAAAATGATCGCACCGGTTCTCGATGAACTGGCGACGGAACAAACCGGCAAAGCCTTGGTTGCCAAGGTGAATATCGATGAAGCACCGGAACTGGCCGCGCGGTTCGGAATCACCGCCATTCCAACCTTGATTGTCTTCAAGGGTGGAAAAGTGTTGAAAACCTTCCGCGGTGTGCAGTCCAAAGTCGCGCTGAACGCGGCTTTGACCGCCGCCCAAAACAACTAAAACCATCCATTCTGTGAACAAGATCATAAAACAAATCACTCTGGCGATTTTTGCAGTGACCATATTGGGTACCTCGCAGAAGAGCGTTGCCTCGGGAAGCTTCCCGGTCAGTTACCATAACGTCAAGGTGGATGGGCTGAACCTGTTCTACCGCGAGGCGGGAAATCCGGCCCGACCGACGGTGGTGTTACTGCACGGCTTTCCTTCGTCGTCACACATGTACCGAAATCTGATTCCGAAGCTGGCCGCGCATTACCATGTCATCGCACCGGATTATCCAGGCTTTGGCTACTCAGACCAGCCGGCGGCGGCAGATTTTGGCTACACCTTCGACCATCTCGCCGCGGTCACGGATGATTTGCTTAACTCGCTGAATTTGGGCAAATACAGCATTTATGTTCAGGACTATGGCTCGCCGGCCGGATTCCGCCTGTTCGTCAAACACCCCGAACGCATCCAGGCCATCATCACCCAGAACGGCAACGCCTACGAAGAGGGATTGAGCCCGGCTTGGGCGGACATCCGGGCGTACTGGAAGGACAAATCCCCTAAAAACGAAGCAAAGATTCGAGGATTGCTGACACTGGCGACCACCAAGTTCCAGTATACAGCGGGTTACCATGACCCGAGCCTCGTCAGTCCCGATGCCTGGACCTTTGATCAGGCAATTCTGGACCGTCCAGGCAATCAGGCAGTTCAACTCGCATTATTCTACGATTATCAAAACAACGTGGCTCAGTACGACCTCTGGCACACCGCGCTGCGCAAGTTTCATCCGCCCGTGCTGGCGACCTGGGGTAAGAACGATCCATTCTTCCTACCAGCGGGGGCCTATGCGTTCAAGCGCGATGTACCCGGCGCGGAAATTCATCTCCTCGATACGGGCCATTTCGCCCTGGAGGAGGATGGTGATCAAATTGCAGATTACATCCTCAAATTTCTGCACAAGAACGTGAATTGAACCAAAGGCGATAAAAGCCTCTGACGCGCGCGGGCTGCCCAGAGTTGCCAGACAAACCACAATTTTATGGCCGGTCAATATTTGCAAACTCATTTCACACCAAAGGTGCTCGCATCGCAGAAGCACTACTACGGCAGGGAGCAGTTGGTGCTGCCCCAACCGGAACGTGATCCGTTTACGGAGGACGAGATCAGTTTCATTGCGAGCCGGGACAGTTTTTTTCTGGCGACGGTGACCAGCGAAGGCTGGCCTTACATCCAGCACCGCGGAGGTAGTGCCGGCTTTTTGAAAGTGGTGGGACAAAACCAACTGGCGTTCGCCGATTACGCGGGCAACCGACAGCTGCTTTCCACCGGCAACCTGGCGGAAAACAATCGCGTGGCCATTTTCCTGATGGATTATCCACAGCGCGCGAGGTTAAAAATCATGGGATACGGCCGCGTGATGGACGCCCGCGAACATCCCGAAACGGCCAGACTAATAGCCGGCCCGGCAGTGGAAAAAATCATCGAGCGTATATTCCAGATTGAAGTTGTCTCCTTCGATTGGAACTGCCCGAAATATATCACACCGCGTTACACTGCGGCTGAGGTCAGTGAGGCAATTGAGCCCCTGCAACGGCGAATTGCCGAGCTGGAAGCTCAAATAAAGACTCGTTCGTGAACCATTTTCGAAACAATATTTCCGGGAATCATCTGTGAGACTATTACTCGGCAAAATCTCGCAATGCACCATTTGCACGGCGCATCTACCGCACCTGCCCCGGCCGGTGTTAGCGTGCCGGGCGGGGTCGCGGATTCTCATCATTGGACAAGCGCCTGGACGAATTGTCAACGAATCGGGGGTGCCATGGCAGGATCGCAGTGGTGACAATTTACGCGACTGGTTGGGGGTGGATGAGGCGACGTTTTACGACGCAAACCTTTTTGCGCTTATTCCGATGGGTTTTTGCTACCCCGGCGCGGGCAAAGCGGGCGATCTGCCGCCGCGCCCCGAATGTGCGCCCCTTTGGCATCCACAATTGCTCAGTTGGATGAAATCGATCAGACTCACCCTTTTGATCGGCCAATATTCGCAGAAGTATTATCTAGGCAAGGGGGCAAAGGAAAATCTGACCTCTACGGTGAGGCATTTTCGCGATTACCTGCCCCGGTTCCTGCCGCTGCCACATCCCTCGCCACGAAATGGCATCTGGCTCCGTCGCAACCGCTGGTTCGAACAGGAACTCATACCAGTTCTAAGAGGGACCATTTCCCACGAAATTAAAAACGAGAATTAAAATGAATCCACATCTCCCGCTTCCGCCGTTCACTGAAGAAACCGCGCGGTTTAATGTCCATTCCGCGGTCGAGGCCTCGAACTCTGGTCCTATTATGAAACGTTGCGACGTCTCAAAGTTTAGCTTGATTTCTGCTCTTGGAAAATGAATATGCCAATTAAATATCAGACGTGGCAAGCATTCGAGGTTAAGTCGTTTGGCGAAGCGGAGATGGATTTAATCAGGCGAAGACTAAACTGGATCTCCACTTCAAAGTGGCTGGCGTTTTTCCCGGGGTGGATTAATTTCTCCAGCATGGTCGCAGTTGAAATCAATTGGCCGGAGGCGCTTCGCGCGGTGGACAATTCCAAGGCGCTGGGTGAACTGCGCGGGATTTTGCTGAATGGCTTGCGAATCGCCTTGCGCGATCGATCAGATATCAGTGAGACCCAGTTGGAGGATTTCACACAGGATGCTTTGCTGCGGGTGCTGGATCGGTTCGAACAGTTTGCCGGCCGAAGCAAATTCACCACTTGGGCGCATACTATTGCCATCAACACGGCGTTCACTGAATTGCGGCGCAAACGCTGGCAGGATGTTTCACTGGATGCACTAACGGAAGCCGGGAAACAACTCAGTGAGGAGACGACCCTGCCCGACAAGGCGCTCGGCGATGACGAGGAACGCACACGCCTGGTCGAGACTTTGCGAAAGGCCATCGGCGAAAAACTTTCCGCCAGACAGCGCGCGGCCATCGCCGGCGAGTTGCAGGGACTGCCCTTTGATCAAATTGTTGAACTGCTTGGCACGAACCGGAATGCCGCCTACAAACTGTTGCACGATGCCCGTCGGGCGCTCAAGACGCAACTGTCCGCCGAAGGCATTTCACAGGAAACCATCCGCACCGTTTTTGCCTTATGAAAACACTCACGCCCGAACAAATCAAAGGCATTGTCCACATGGTTGCCCAAACCCGTGAACAGGAACTGAATTGCAGTGAGTGCCAAAGTTTTGTCGGGGAATTCGCCGAACGCCAGCTCGCCGGATTGCCGCTGGACGAAGCCCTCGAACGAGTGGAACATCACCTCACACTCTGCCCGGATTGCCGCGAAGAACTCCTCGCCCTGGAAAAAATCCTGCGCGAGTCTCCCTGAACCAAAGCAGTTCAACAAATTGGGGCGGGAGCGGTTCGAGAAGCATTATAGCCACTTGGAACGAAGCCTCGTTGGGTCGGTGGGGCGAGACTCTGTCGGGCCCTAAAATCTTTTAATTGAGGCGCTTCAGGGCTCAATAGACTCTCGCCCCGCCACGGAAATCACATCTGTTCGACGGTGGCAATACCGAGCGTCTCCAGTCCTTGTTTTAAAACCCGGGCGGTCAAATCACAAAGGACGAGGCGCGAAGCGCGGGTGGCCGCATCCTCGGCTTTCAAAACCGGGCAGTTCTCGTAAAAGCTGGTGAATTTTCCCGCCAGTTCGAAAAGATAATTGCACAAAAAATTCGGCCGATATTCATCAGCCACGGCCTCCAGCGTGAGGCCAAAGTTGAGCAGTTGTTTTGCCAGCACGATTTCCTCGGGGGCGGACAGGATCACATCCGCAAGGGTTGCCGGCGGTGCTGGAGTTTCCACTTTCCGGAAAATACTTTTAATTCGAGCGTAGGCGTAAAGCAGATAGGGCGCCGTGTTGCCTTGCAGGGCGAGCATTTTGTCCCAGCTGAAAACATAATCACTTTGCCGATTGGGCAGCAGGTCGGCGTATTTCACCGCTCCCAGGCCGACGACGCGCGCGATCTCCCGGCGTTGCGCTTCCGCTAATTCCGGGCTCTTTTCCGTAACCAATCGCATCGCGCGTTCCTCAGCCTCGTCCAGCAAATCCCCGAGCTTGACCGTGTCGCCGCTACGCGTTTTAAATGGCTTGCCATCGTCGCCCATGATTTTGCCAAAGCCGACGTGAACCAGCTTGACCGTTTTCGCCGCTGCCGGCTTCCATCGCCCAAAGGTGAGAAAAAGTTTCTTAAAGTGCGGCGACTGACGGTCGTCCACCACGTAAATAATCTCCTGCGGCGACCAGGTTTTAATCCGATAATCAATCGTCGCCAGGTCGGTGGTCATGTAGTTGAAGCCGCCGTCACTTTTTCGGACAAGTGCCGGTTCGGCAACCCACTCCCCATCACGGTTGACCAGGAACGGATCCTCCTTGGGCGGAAGCGTTCCATCGCTGAAAACTCCCACCGCCCCTTCACTTTCGCGGGCGATGCCGCTCGCCAGCAAATCGGCCACCACCTCGCCCAGCCAGGGATTATAAAAACTCTCACCCAGCGCAAAATCAAATTTAACGCCTAGCCGGCCGTAGATCGAGTCGAACTGGACCTGCGAAAGTTTGACCATCTCGCGCCAAATCCGAAGGTTTTCCTCGTCGCCGGCCTGGAGTTTGACCAATTCCGATTTAGCCTCCTCAAGGCGGGCCGGATTGGCGTCACATTCGGCATTGATGATTTTGTAAAGTCGTTCCAACTCGGCAATGGCATCCTGTTCGAGCGCCGCCCGATCCAGCGACTGTTTCCAGCCCAGCAACAATTTGCCGAATTGAGTACCCCAATCACCGATGTGGTTGTCGGTAACCACCCGGTGACCCAACAGGCGCAGGGTGCGTTGCAAGGCGTCGCCAATACCGGTGGAGCGAATGTGGCCCACGTGCATCGGCTTGGCCACATTGGGTGAACTGAAATCAATGACCACGCTTTTCGCCAGCATCACCCGGTCAAAGAACAGATGTTCGCCGCGCGCTGCCGCCTGCAGCGTTTGGGCCAGGCGCGCATTCGCCAGCCGAAAATTCAAGAAACCGGCCCCGGCAATTTCCACCTTCTCGCAAATGTCCGCCAAGTCCAGCCGCGAGAGCACATCGGTCGCCAGCTGGCGCGGATTTAATTTTCGCGATTTGGCCAGCGACATCAGGGCATTGGACTGATAATCGCCGAATTTGGGATCACAGGGGCGGACCAGGATGATCGAGAGGTCAGCATCCGGCAGGATTTGGCGCAGGCCAGCCTGCAGCTTTTGTTCAATTTGTTTGTGAGGCAGCACGGGAATCATTTAACCACGGGGAAACGGGACGGACACGGTTTTTCTGGAAGCAGGACACCCAGCGGAAATCACCGCCGGCCGGGGAAAGTCATTTCTTTCCGTGTTCCTGAATGACAGTCAGCATGGTTTCCGCGTCGGTAGATTTTTCCAGGGCTTCGCGAAAATCGGCTTTATGCAGGAGCTTGGCGATATTCGCCAGCGTGTGGAGATGCTTCTGAAATTGACCCTGGGGAACGAGGAAGAGCATGACCAGTTTCACGGGCTGGTTGTCCAACGCGTCAAAATTAACCCCTTTAGTGGATCGTCCCAACGCTCCCACCACTTCGAAAATCAGATCGGTTGAGGCATGCGGGATGCCAATGCCATAACCAATCCCGGTCGACATGGAAGTTTCCCGTTTTTTCACGGCGGCAGTCACCGCGTCGCGATCAGCGGTTTGGATTTTGCCCGTGGCAACAAGGTTGCCGATGAGCTCATCAATGGCTTCCCATCGGTTCGTCGCTTTTAATTCAGGCACGATCTGATCACGCCCCAAGATGTCGGCCAAATCCATAGTTAACCGTCAGGATGCGGCCAAAAGTCGCCATAATTCAAGAGCGAATTTCCGACATTTTGCAAAAAACCCTTTCCGGTCAGATAACCCGCTGCAACCAGTTGAGAATCTGACCCGTGCTTTCAAACCACCAGCCCGCTGAATTCAAAATCCCCACCCGGGCGGTGAGCAACGGCAATCCAAAGAGCAAAACGCAGACATTTCCCAGAAAAATAATCACGAAGGAAAACAAATACCCTTGCGACGTGATGTCAGTTTGCCGCGTCTGCAGGACATGAAACGTCAAGGTCAGATGGAAAGCATAAGCCGCCCCCAACAACAAGTGAAAGATCACGAAATAACGTTGCCAGCCCCAAATCAGATGACCCAGCGCAAACACGGCAATCACGATGATGGCATAAAGCGGGAAGAAATAGGGAGCCAGAGCAATGACAAAATTGGTTTTGGAGATGACCACATGCCCCCCCGCGGAAGTGACTTTCATTTTTTTGACCTGCCCGCCAAAAAGCCAGGTCCACAAGGCGTGGGTGAACTCATGACCGAGGACGTATAACCACATCGGCTTGGGCAGCAACAGAAAGATGACGATCCAACACGCCGCCCCGGCCAGCAGCGGCACCCACGTGGTGTCAGCGCCGCCGCAGGCGCGCAAGACCAACCACAAAGCCCGGCCCGCGCCGGCACAAACCGGCAATAACAGCAACGCCAGGATAAATTTGACCCATTTCGGCACGAGCCTGAGATTAGCGTTCCCAGACGGAGGATGCAGGAAAAAAACTTTCCCGGCCCGATCTCCGCTGGGATCGCGCGACAAAATAAACTTTGAACTTCCGGCTTTGAAACTAAAATCCCCGCATGACGAAGGACCAAGCCTTGCAGATTTTTCGCGATTCCGGCGCCCTGCTGGAAGGCCATTTTATTTTGCGCAGCGGATTGCATAGCCGCCAGTTTTTCCAATGCGCGCTTGCGTTGCAGCAGATGCCGGTGGTCGAAAAACTCGGTGCGGCCCTGGCTCAAAAACTACAACCACTCGGCGCGGTAACGGTGGTTTCCCCGGCCATGGGCGGCTTGGTCATCGGCCAGGAAGTTGCGCGGCAGCTTGGTTTAAGATTCATTTTTGTTGAAAAAGAGGAAGGCAAACTTGTTTTGCGCCGCGGATTCAAGATCGCGCCCGGCGAAAAAATCCTCGCTGTCGAGGACGTGGTCACCAAAGGCGGTCGTGTGCAAGAGACTTTGGACATCGTCCGGGCCCACGCCGGGAATGTGGTTGGGGTGGCGATGGTCGTGGATCGTTCGAACGGGGCAATTAATTTCGGTATACCGGCCGTCAGCCTGATCGCCTTGAAAGTGGAAACTTTTGACCCCGACAACCTGCCTCCCGACCTCGCCAAAATTCCCGCGGTCAAACCAGGTAGCAAATAATGCCTCCGTTAAAACAATTTGCGACTGGACTTGGACAAAATCAATTTTTAAGGTCCAATTCCGCCCCCAATAGTACCAAAATCCTAAGACTAGTCCTTTCCTCTTTCGCCAGTGACCCTTTCGTTGGAGGATTATGAACAGAGAACTTTGTGAGGTCGAAGATGACTACAGTGGTCTTGTTAGGAGGCCGCCAAACTGTCGTAAAACTCAAGAACTCTGCCAGAACCAATCTTTTTGCCAGAACCAATCTCTCTGAGCGTGAACTCGGTGGTCTTACCAAGCCACGGCAGAATAAACTCTGGATGCAAAAACTGAATCGGAACATGTGCTGTCGAGCCGGGTGACAAGCTGCCAATAGCACGCAAATCCATGCGCATCTCGAAATGCTCGCCACCAGCAGAGCAATCAAAAAAATCAGACGGCGTTGGTTGCGCGCGGCCGCCTTCGGTAGTCTTTAGCAGCCGAACCTCAGCGAAGAGATAAGGCTTAAATTTCACGGTGCCTTTGCCGGTCTAAAAAGTGCTACAGCTTTCTTGTTTTCAATGGAGTGACACTTGTTTGTTTCAAATACATTTTTTAAATTTGAAAAACCAATGTCACGAGATATCGCGCCAAAAATCTGAGTCCCAGCACATTCGCATGATCAACTGGTGTGACCTTGAGGTGGGAAAACTTTTTATCATCCCAAACTCGAAGCTAATGCGTCGCTGGCCGCTCCGCCTCTTCCATCGGTTGTTGCATAATCACATCAAGCGCGATCAAGAAGCCGAAAATCACCGTAAAGAAGTCGATGGTCAACGCCGTAATGTAAGCGGCGGCGCTGTATGGGCGGCCGTCCATAACATAGCCAAGCATCGCCAGGGTCACCACTGAGCCGAGCACAACGAAAACTGCGAATACTGCGGGCGGCGGCCCATTGCCGACCGCCTTGCGGCGGCGGCGCGGATAGGTGACCTGAAGGCACAGCATCGGGAGAGCGAAAAGAACACTAGAATCCCGCCAAATCCACTTTTCCCGGAGGCCGTAGAGCTCAAACAGGGCCGGCAGCAACGCTGCCGCCGTCAATACGAAAATGTGGGCCATGACCGTTTTGGCAAGGTATCGGTCCAGCAGCGACAACTTCGCTCCAGCCGCCGGTCGGAGGGCTAACAATAGCGCCGAGAACCCTGCAAATGTGATCATCAGGCCAGCCAATGTGTACAAAAAGGTTGCAGCTTTGACTTCCATGTTTTGCCCCACCTAAGGACCAAGGTCTTTTCAGCGCATCCGAGTTTTTACGCCAAATCCACCTGAAGGTCAAGCGAGCCGTCGGCTATTTTCAGGCTCTGAATAATTTGGGGCCAGAAAATCTTCTTCAATCTTCTTCAAGCTGAAACAAGGGTTAAAACGCCCTTCAAGGCCTAGGTCACAATTTCAAACTTTAATTTAAATTATCCAAGGAAAAGGGCGTCGCACAACTACTAGTCGGAAAAACTACGGGCCGGGTAAGGAACGACGTTGCCACCAGCCCCTCCCCTCAGATCCGGACGCAAGAGTTTTCCCCCTACCCGGAAAGGTCCGCACAGAAGGCATTGTCAAGCGGCTTGAGCAGGCGTGCCGCAACCACAATCGGCACATCATATGTCTGCCCATTCAAGAACCACGCCACTTACCGGGAATCATCCAAGCGAAAGAAATCGATACTGTTCTTCGTCACCCCAATTGCGCCACCCAAACTGCGCCAAGCACTTTTGCACTGTGCCATTGTGCCACTGCTGGCACAGTTTAGCCGGATTTCGGCAGATCTCGATAACCGCGATTCGCCCAAGTTTCATAATGCTTTCATGATTTTTGGGGCAAATTTTCCGGTTCGGCATCCTTATTGCATGTCATTGGCCAGCAGTTAATAAAAATAATCTCAATCCAGCAATTTTATGGCAAAAGTTTTAGGCATCGATTTAGGCACTACGAATTCCTGCATGGCGGTCATGGACAGCGGTGAACCGCTGGTACTGGAAAATTCCGAGGGCAAGCGCACGACGCCTTCCGTCGTAGCGTTCACGAAATCAGGCGAACGCGTGGTTGGCGATGCCGCCAAGCGCCAGGCAGTGACCAACTCACGCAATACGATTTATTCAGTCAAGCGTTTCATGGGTCGCAAATTCGATGAAGTGCAGGAGGAAATCAAACGCGTTCCCTACAAAGTGGTGAAAGCCAAGAATGGCGATGCCGCCGTGGAAGTGGAAGTGGACGGCAAACCAAAGCAGTTCTCGCCGCAGGAGATTTCCGCAATGATTCTCTCCAAACTGAAAGTCGACGCCGAAACCCGGCTGGGTGAGAAAATCACCCAGGCAGTCATCACCGTGCCGGCTTACTTCAACGATTCCCAGCGCCAGGCCACGAAGGATGCGGGCAAAATCGCCGGGCTGGAAGTCCTCCGCATCATCAACGAACCCACCGCAGCCTCACTGGCCTACGGCCTCGATAAAAAGAAGGATGAGAAGATCGCGGTCTATGACCTGGGCGGCGGCACCTTCGATATTTCAGTACTGGAAATCGGCGACGGCGTGTTCGAAGTCAAAGCCACCAACGGGGACACTCACCTGGGCGGCGATGATTGGGACAATACGCTGATGGATTGGATCCTTGATGAGTTCAAGCGCGAATACAACATGGATTTGCGCAAACAGCCGGACGCGCTTCAGCGCATCAAGGAAGAGGCCGAAAAAGCTAAGATCGCCCTCTCCAGCTCGCAGACTTACGAGATCAACCTGCCGTTCATCACGGCTGACGCGACCGGGCCCAAACACATTCAAAAAACACTAACCCGCGCCAAGCTTGAACAGCTGACCGACAAACTTTTCGAACGCACCATCGGGCCGGTGAAAGCCTGCTTGAAAGACGCGGGCATTGAAGCTTCCAAGATTGATGAACTCGTGCTGGTCGGCGGCATGACCCGCATGCCGCGCGTCGTTGAAACCGCGCGTTCGCTGGTTAACAAACCGCCGCATCAAGGAGTCAATCCGGACGAAGTTGTCGCCATTGGCGCCGGCATCCAGGGTGGCGTGCTCAAGGGCGAAGTGAAAGACGTGCTGTTGCTCGACGTCACCCCGTTGTCGCTCGGCATCGAAACGCTCGGCGGCGTGTTCACGAAATTGATTGAGCGCAATACCACGATTCCGGCGCGCAAATCCGAAATTTTCTCCACCGCCAGCGACAATCAGCCCGGGGTTGAGATCCATGTGCTGCAGGGTGAGCGTCAGTTCTCCCGCGACAACAAGACAATCGGCAAATTCAATCTCACGGACATTCCTCCCGCGCCCCGTGGCGTGCCGCAGGTTGAAGTGAGCTTCGACATTGATGCCAACGGCATTTTGCATGTCGGCGCCAAGGATCTTGGAACCGGCAAGGAACAGAAAATCAGCATCACCGCCAGCAGCGGCCTCTCAAAGGATGAGGTGGAGAAGATGCGCAAGGACGCCGAGGCCCACGCCGACGAGGACAAAAACCGTCTGGAAGAGATCCAGATGCGCAACGAGGCGGACAATTCGGTGTATCGCACCGAGAAGTTGCTCAAGGACAACGCGGATAAACTCTCTCCGGATGACAAGGGTAAACTGGAATCCGCCGCGAGCGCGGTGAAGGAAGCCCTGAAAGGCGATGATGCTGCCGCCATCAAATCAGCCAGTGAAAAACTCAATGAAGTCTGGCAGACCGTTTCGACGGAACTCTACAAAGCCGCCTCGGCCAAGGCGCAAGCGGACAAGCCTCAGGGAGGCGAGCAGTCGGCTGGCGAAGCCCCCAAGGCCGACGAAAAGAAAGACGAATGCGTGATTGACGCTGAAGTCGTGGACGAGAAGAAGTAAGGCCAACCCATTTACGCACCGGCGGCGGAAACATTCTTTCCGGCCCGCAGAGTGCATGGCCGGTCATTTTTCCCGCCGCGAGTGCGGACCGGGAGTTAATTAAGCAGTGAAACAAAGAAACAACCAAACATAAAACAAAGTATGGCACTAAACGTAAAACCGCTCGGCGACCGCATCCTCGTGGAAGCGATCGAAGAGAAGGAAGTCAAAAAAGGCGGGATTATCATTCCCGATTCCGCAAAGGAAAAACCCACTGAGAGCATTGTGGTCGCTCTCGGCACCGGCAAAACAGACGACGACGGCAAGAAAGTCCCATTCGAAGTCAAAAAAGGCGACCGCATCCTCTGCAGCAAATACGGCGGCACCGAAATCAAGATTGACGGCAAGGAATACAAGATTTTGTCCTCGGACGATGTCTTGGCGATTCTCGAATAACAACACCATTAACTTTAAACCAAGAAATACCTACTGAATTATGGCATCCAAACAATTGATATTTGACGAGCAGGCGCGCCAGGCGCTGCTCAAGGGCGTGCAAAAGCTTTCACGCGCGGTGGTGGCAACACTCGGTCCGAAGGGCCGCAACGTCGTCATCGACAAAAAATTCGGCTCCCCCACGGTCACCAAGGACGGTGTGACGGTCGCCAAGGAAATCGAACTGGAAGATCCTTATGAAAACATGGGCGCGCAAATGGTCCGTGAAGTCGCCAGCAAAACCAGCGACGCGGCCGGCGACGGCACCACCACGGCGACGGTTCTGGCCGAGGCGATTTATCGCGAAGGCTTGAAATATGTCACCAGCGGCGCCAGCCCCATCAGCATCCAACGCGGCATCAACAAGGCGGTCGAAGCGGCCGTTGGTCACCTCGACAAGATCAGCAAAAAGGTCAAGGACAAGGAAGAAATCAAGCAGGTCGCGACGGTTTCCGCCAACTGGGACGTGACGATCGGCGAAATCATCGCTGATGCCATGGATAAGGTCGGCAAGGACGGCACGATTACCGTCGAAGAAGCCAAGTCCATCGAGACGACCCTCGACGTGGTGGAAGGCATGCAGTTCGACAAAGGCTATCTGTCGCCTTACTTCGTGACCACCGCCGACACCATGGAAGCCAAGCTGGAAGACGCCTACATCCTGAATTACGAAAAGAAGATCAGCAGCCTGAAAGACCTGTTGCCGATCCTCGAAAAAGTTGCCAAGACCGGCAAGCCCCTCCTGATCGTCGCGGAAGAAGTTGAAGGCGAAGCGCTGGCGACCCTAGTGGTCAACAAATTGCGCGGCACCATCAACGTCTGCGCCGTCAAGGCTCCCGGGTTTGGTGATCGTCGCAAAGCCATGATGGAAGACATCGCGGTTCTCACCGGCGGCAAATGCATCACGGAAGACCTCGGCATCAAACTCGAAAGCATCGGCTTGGAAGACCTCGGCCGCGCCAAGAGCATTGTTGTGGACAAGGAAAACACCACGATCGTGGAAGGCTACGGAAAATCCTCCGAGATCCAGGGGCGCGTGAATCAAATCCGCCGCCAGATCGAAGAAACCACCTCGGATTACGATCGCGAAAAATTGCAGGAACGTCTGGCGAAATTGGCCGGCGGCGTTGCCGTCATCAATGTCGGCGCCCAGACTGAAACCGAAATGAAGGAAAAGAAAGCCCGCGTCGAGGACGCCTTGCACGCGACCCGCGCGGCAGTGGAAGAAGGCATCGTGCCTGGCGGTGGCGTGGCTTTGATCCGCACCATTGGGGCGATCGACGCCGTCAAAGGCGCCAACGACGACGAACAGATCGGCGTGGACATTATCAAGCGTGCTGTCGAAGGTCCGCTGCGTTCGCTCGCGGCGAATGCCGGCGTCGAAGGCTCCCTCATCGTGCAGGAAGTCAAGAAGCGCAAGGGCAACGAAGGTTACAATGTCGCCACTGGCGAATACGAAGACCTCGTCAAAGCCGGTGTCGTTGACCCGAAGAAGGTCACGCGCTCGGCCTTGCAGAACGCGGCATCCATTGCTGGCCTGTTGCTGACGACCGAATGCCTGATCACTGATGCTCCGGAGAAGGAAAAAGCCGGCGCGGGTGGTGGACATGGCCACGGCGGCGGCGGTGGCGGCATGGGCGGTATGGGCGGCATGGGCGATTACTAAGTCCCATCAATCTGAGGAACCGGGAATTCAACACGCGGCGGGAATCAATTCCCGCCGCGTTTTTTTTATTGTCCTCAAAGCACTTAACCGGGTGGAGCGAAAGTCTCTAAATCCATGCTAGCATCCTTTTATTGAGGTACTTAAGCCATGGCTCGACGGAGTCTCACCCCACCAAAAAAAATGGCTTTCATGGCAAGGGTCGCGGCGGAATGAAATGGTTGAAACCATTCCTGGTTTGGTGTTCCATTTTTGAAACGTGCCATGCTTGAGCTCATTGGAAATCAAACAATTTGGCATGGCACACCTGCACGGGCATCTTGTGTTTGATGACGCTGTTTGAGTTCAGCTTGCGTTTAGGTTGCGCGCTACTTTGTGGCATCGCCATCGGCGTCGAGCGACAGTGGCGGCAACGCACTGCTGGCCTGCGGACTTACACACTGGTCGCCATCGGCTCGGCACTATTCATCATCGTCGGCTGCCTGGTGCCTGACCCCAGTTCGACGCGCATTGCTTCATATGTTGTCTCTGGTGTCGGATTTCTTGGGGCGGGCGTCATCATGCGCAGCGGCTTGAATGTTCGCGGCATCAACACGGCCGCCACCATTTGGTGTTCATCGGCCTTGGGCACACTCGCGGGCTTTGGCTATTTCCAGTTCGCCTGTTTGGGCACGGCTTGCGTGCTGGGAGTCAACACGCTCCTGCGCCCGCTGGCTTCAATGATTGACCGGCAGCCGGTTGACCCAACGGAACAGGAATTCAAATATGCGCTGCATCTCACCTGTCTGGGGCGGCAGGAAGTGCAACTGCGCACGTTGCTCGTCCAACTCACGAGTGTTTCACCGCTGATGTTGCATGAATTGGAAAGTGTGGTGGGCAAAACTCAAACCCATGTCGTGCTCCGGGCCATTCTTTCGAGCGCCGAACGCATGGATTCACAAGTTGAGCAGCTGGTCAGCCGCTTGAGCTTGGAAAGGAATGTTGTCGGCTTGAACTGGCAGCTGCTGCCGGCAAACAAAAGTGAATAAACCGGCGGACGCATGCGGCCGTTTCCACGAGCCTCCAGGGAGACGGCATTGACCTGGTGATTATGTCACGTTGACTTTCCCATTGGATAAATTCTAATTCAAGGCCTATCGATTTAATCGAATACATATTGCTGGCCACCAGCTCGCTGTTTGTGATTGTGGATCCGCTGGCGGCGGTGCCTTCGTTTTTGGCGATGACGCCCAACGATACGGTGGAACAGCGGCTGCGGACGGCCCGCGTGGCCTGTTGTGCCATGGCGGCCGTCCTGCTCTTGTTTGCCAGCGCCGGGACCATGGTCTTCAAGATCTTCAGCATCACCATGCCGGCCTTTCAAATCGCAGCCAGCATTGTGCTTTTGATTGTGGCCCTGGACATGTTGCGCGCGCAACGCTCGCGCGTCCACGAAACTGCGGCGGAAACCCAGGCCGGCGCGGAAAAAACCGACATCGCGATCACGCCGCTTGCCATACCCATGCTCTCCGGGCCGGGAGCAATTTCCACCACCATTCTGCTGCAGAACCAGGCAAAAGGATTCGCGCAGCATATCGCCTTGTACGGCTGCATTGTGATTGTCGCGCTGGGTTGTTATTGGGTTTTGCGAGTAGCCGCCCGGGGAGCCCGCTGGCTGAGCCCCATGGTAATGAGCATTGCGATCCGCATCATGGGTTTGTTGCTGGCCGCGATCGCCATCCAATTCATGCTCAATGCCATCAAAGTGTTCCGACTGGAACTACTTGCTCCGACGGCGAGTTAGAGTGGAAAAAATCTGCGGCGCACCGACTTGATCTCGATTGGATTTTAAAAACAACGAACTAAAGCATCGAATATGAACGAAATCATGCTGATGACTCATGTGTTTTTTGGCGTAGCCTGCATCATCGCGAGCGTTTGGGTATTCGTGGATGTTTTAAATGCCAGCGCTGCCAATGTGATTCGAATCAGACGCATTAGCCTGGTCGCTGCCATCTCGATGTGGCTGGCCTTTGTGGTTGGCGGTTACTGGTACGTGGTTTTTTATGGAGCCGACAAGGCGGTCATCTTGAAGGGACCCTGGCCTTTTGCGCACTCCTACTTCATGGAAACCAAGGAACATTTGGTCATCATGCTGCTGCTGCTGGCTACATATCTGCCCATCGTGACCGCCAATGATCTGGCGGGCAATCCGGCAGCCCGGCGACTCGCGTTGTGGGTGGCGGCGTTAATCCCATTGTTGGGTTTGTTAATTGAGGGGCACGGCGCCGTGATCGCCATGGGTGTAAAAGCCGGACTATTGGCCCAGAGTCATTAAACGGAAACGCATCATGGAAAATAAAACCATTTCGAAATACACGATTTCCTTCGGCCTCGCGCTGGCAATTTGCAGCCTGATCAATGCCCTGCTGGTAATCGCCAAAGAAAAAAGCCCGTCGCTGCAGGCCGGCCTTAAAAAAATCACCGGTCACCACTGGATCACCCACAGTACCATTGTCATCCTCCTTTTTATCCTGCTAGGCTGGCTCCTCGCGCAAACCAAAGGAGGCCGAGGCTTTTCCCTGACGGCGGCCAGGTTGATTAAGATTATCACGGTGGGAGTTTTCGCTGCTGGCGGCCTTATTATCGGTTTCTATTTACTCGCAGATTAACTTCCCCCGTGAGAAGCCGACTGCTCTTCATCGTAGTTACCGCGATCGCCTGGTTCGGTTGTATTGGCAGCGTGCCTGCCGGACCGCCATTTGTTACTGATGATCCCGAGCCGGTGGATTACCAGCATTGGGAGTTCTATGTAGCCTCCCAAGATACCAAACTTGGCGGTGATTGGTCGGGCACGGCCCCGCATTTTGAATTAAATTATGGTGTCGTCCCTGAAGTGCAGCTTCATCTGATTACTCCCTTGGCTTACGATGTGCCGCCTGCGGCCAGTGCCCACTATGGATTGGGCGACATCGAACTGGGGGTAAAATACCGGTTTATTCACGAAACCAATGGACTGCCGGAAGTCGCGATCTTTCCACTGGTGGAAGTGCCTGCCGGCAGCGTCGGAAATAATCTCGGCAATGGTCATTGGCAGGCGTTTCTGCCGGTGTGGGCGCAGAAAAGCCTTGGTTCGTGGACGGTTTACGGCGGAGGCGGCTATGGGGCTAACTCCTTTTCCGGCAGCCACAACTGGGGCTTCGCCGGCGTGGTTTTGCAAAAGCAGGTCTGGTCCAATCTAGCCGTTGGCGCAGAAATCTATCATCAAACCGCCGACCAGCCGGATTTTCCGAATACCGGCACCGAGTTTAATGTAGGCACCGTTTATGACCTTAGCGACCAGCATCACCTGCTCTTTTCAGTGGGCCGTTCCATCAACGGGCCCGTGGGGTTCCAATGCTACTTCGCATATCAATTCACTTTTGATAATTCGCTGCTCTCCTTCTGGCGCCATGCCCCGGGCGGCAATGCTCCCTGAGAGCGGTCGTCAAATGCTTCACTTGACACAGTCCCCAGCAAACTTCATTTTCTACGAATTATTTGGGATTAAATGAGCACACCGCACAACTTATTCGGGACTTTTCAAAAATTTGAACTGGGGAGTGGCCGGTCGGGTAATTTTTACTCGCTGCCAGCACTGGAAAAAGCCGGCGTCGGGCAAATCTCCAAACTGCCGGTTTCCATCCGCCTGGTTTTGGAATCCGTCCTGCGCAATTGTGACGGGCGAAAAGTAAGCGAGGCGAATGTCCGCGAGCTCGCCAATTGGAAAGCGACGGAAACGCGCACGGCGGAAATCCCCTTCGTGGTTGCCCGCATTATTCTGCAGGATTTTACGGGAGTACCCTTATTGGTCGACCTGGCCGCCATGCGCAGCGCAGTCGCCCGACTTGGCAAAAACCCGAAAATCATCGAGCCCTTGGTGCCGGTCGATCTGGTCGTTGACCACTCGGTGCAGGTGGATTTCGCCGGCAGTCCCGAGGCGCTGGGGAAAAACCTGGATTTGGAATTCACCCGCAACCGCGAGCGTTATCAGTTTTTGAAATGGGGCATGCAGGCCTTCGACACGTTCAAGGTGGTACCGCCCGGGATCGGCATCGTCCATCAGGTTAACCTCGAATACCTGGCCAAAGGCGTATTGAGTTCGCACGAAGTTTATTATCCGGACACGCTCGTGGGCACAGACTCGCACACGACCATGATCAACGGCATCGGCATTGTGGGCTGGGGCGTTGGCGGCATTGAGGCCGAGGCGGGCATGCTCGGACAGCCGGTTTATTTCCTCACCCCCGATGTCGTTGGGGTACACCTGACCGGAGCATTGAAAGAGGGTGTGACCGCCACCGATTTGGCCCTCACCGTCACCCAAATGCTGCGCAAGGCCAAAGTCGTCGGAAAATTCGTGGAATTCTTCGGTCCCGGCGCTGCAGCGCTGCCGGTGGTGGATCGAGCCACGATTGCGAACATGGCACCGGAATACGGCGCGACCATGGGATTCTTTCCGATCGACGGCGAATGCGTCAATTATCTGCGCGCCACCGGCCGCACTGAGGAAGCGGTCATAGCTTACGAAAATTATTACAAGGCGCAGGGTCTTTGGGGCATTCCCAAGAAAGGCGAGATTACCTATTCCCAGGAGCTTGAGTTGGATCTCGGCTCGATTGTTCCCAGCGTGGCGGGCCCGAAACGCCCGCAGGACCGCATCGAACTGCCCAAGCTTAAACACGAATTTACGACCGCGTTTGCCAAGCCCGTCACGGAAAACGGATTTGGAATGAAAGTTGAGGAACTCACGCGCCAAGTGCACGTCTCCGCAGGTGGTGAAATACATCCGGGCGGCGGGGATCAGGAAAACGGTACTTTTGCCCGCGGCGAACGCGAGATGGCCAACGACCATCCGACCGCTGATCCGGTACATGGCCAGGCGCCGCCGATCAAAGGCGACGTGGCCAACGGCTCGGTTTTGATCGCCGCCATCACCAGTTGTACGAATACGAGTAATCCGTCAGTGATGCTGGCCGCCGGTTTGCTTGCCAAGAATGCTGTGGAGCGAGGCCTCACCGTGAATAAACTGGTTAAATCCTCCCTTGCCCCCGGCAGCCGGGTGGTCACGGAATACCTGAACCAGACCGGTCTTACGCCGTATCTGGACAAACTAGGTTTTCAAACGGTCGGCTACGGCTGTACGACGTGTATCGGCAACTCCGGTCCGTTGCACCCTGCCATTGAAGAAGCAGTGGTTAAAAATAATCTGGTGGCGGCTTCGGTTTTATCGGGTAATCGCAATTTTGAGGCACGAGTTCACCAAAACATCAAGGCAAACTTTTTGATGTCCCCGCCACTGGTCGTCGCGTTTGCGCTGGCTGGTCGAGTAAATATTGATCTCAGCACGGAACCACTTGGCACGGACAAGAACGGTGCGCCCGTCTTTTTACGCGAGCTGTGGCCGACCTTGAAGGAAATCCGCGACCAGATGCAAGCCGCTTTGCAGCCGGAAGTTTTCCGCAAACTATACAAGGATTTTGCCGGCCAAAATCCAAAGTGGAACGAAATCCCCTCCTCCTTGGGCAATGTGTATGAATGGGATCGTAAATCCACCTACATCCAGGAGCCGCCGTTCTTCACAAATTTCGCGCTTCAACCCGGAGCCATCGCGGAAATCAAGAATGCGCGAGCCTTGGCGATATTCGGGGATAGCGTGACAACGGACCATATTTCCCCTGCTGGAGCGATCAAGAAATCATCGCCCGCTGGAAAATACTTGATCGAAAATGGCGTGACGGCCGAGGATTTCAACAGCTATGGTTCTCGCCGCGGCAACGATCGAGTAATGACGCGCGGCACCTTTGCCAATGTTCGCATCAAAAACCTGATGCTGGCGGGCCAGGAAGGCGGCGACACCCTATTGCAACCCGAAGGGATAAAATTGCCAATTTACGACGCCTCGATGAAATATCAGGCCGCGAAGATTCCGTTGGTCATTATTGCCGGCCAGGAATATGGCACTGGCAGTTCGCGCGATTGGGCGGCCAAAGGCACCAACTTGCTCGGCGTCAAAGCCGTCGTCGCCCAGAGTTTCGAGCGAATCCACCGCAGCAACCTGGTGGGAATGGGAGTCCTACCCTTGCAATTTCATGAAGGCACCACGGCTCAGTCGCTAAAACTCGACGGCTCGGAGTCTTACGACATTGTAGGTCTGGACGCCAATATCAAGCCGCAGCAGGATCTGACGCTGAAAATCACCCGCAAGGATGGCCAGACGCAGAATGTTCCTGTCCGTTGCCGCATCGATACCCCGATCGAGATTGATTATTACCAGCACGGCGGAATTCTGCCGTTCGTATTGCGGCAGCTGGTGGCCGGGGCGTGAGCCAAAGCCTCGCCATCAAGATCATCGGCGCCTCCAGCCGAGACCGACCGGCGGATACCGTCTTGCGTGATGAATTTCGCGCACAGCGCGACATCATGCCGTCGGATATTTCCGCGATTTCCCGGACGGTTTTCAATTATTTCCGTTGGCGGGGCTGGCTTGATCCGGAACAGCCATTAGAGGAACAAATTCGGCGTTCTCGCGAGCTGGCGAAGGCCTTTGCCCGCGAGCCTGATTCATTTACCGATGATGATTTGGTTGCCCGGGTGGGACCCGAGTGGCTGGGGATGGAGATGGACATTTCTTCCGGATGGGCCCGGGCGATTCAAGCCGAACCCAGACTCTGGCTGCGCGCCCAACCGGGACAGGGCGAGGACCTCTGTGAAAAGCTGGGTGACGCCAAATTAGCCTGCGATGCTTTCCCGGACGCCGTGGTTTATCAGGGGGAGCAGGATTTGTTTCAATCCGACGAATTTCACGCCGGTGAATTTGAAATTCAGGATATTGCCTCGCAGGCGGTGGGCTGGCTTTGCGCCCCCACACCGGGCGAGAAATGGTGGGACACTTGCGCAGGTGAAGGGGGCAAAACGCTGCATTTATCGGCGTTGATGCAGAATAAAGGACTCATCTGGGCAAGTGACCGCGCGGCCTGGCGTTTGCAAAGCCTGAAGCGCCGGGCGGCGCGGGCCAAAGTATTTAATTTCCGCTCTGTCCTTTGGGATGGCGGCTCCAAGCCGCCGACCAAGACCAAGTTCGATGGCATTCTGGTGGACGCCCCCTGCAGCGGCACCGGCACCTGGCAGCGAAATCCCCACGCACGCTGGACGACCACCGGGCAGGATGTAAAAGAGCTGGCTGAAATACAGCAGCGGATACTGGCCAATGCCGCGCCGAGTTTGAAACCGGGTGGCAAGTTAATTTATGCTGTCTGCACGTTAACCCGGCGCGAAACGATTGGAGTCGTAAATGACTTCACCTCGCGCTTTCCGGATTTTGAGCCGCTGGTTGAAGGCGAGTTTAGGGCCAGCCGGGTGATCTGGCCGCAGGATCTCGGGGGAAACGGCATGTTTATCGCCGGCTGGCGACGAAAATGGTAACCTGAATGTTTCCAAAATGATTTTGCGTATTCCAACACGACCGATTAGAGTCGACCTCGATTAAGCTTATGCGGTGCCCCCGATGCCAAACCAACCTCTCCGCGCTGATGTACGAAGGCGTGAAAACCGAAGTCTGCCCTGATTGCCACGGCGAATGGCTGACTCAAGGCGAACTCTCGAAAATTGTCGAGCAGCACGACCAGGTATTCACTCGCGAAGAAATCGCTTCCCTGGATGCGGTCAACAAACCTGTCTACACTGCGGAAGAGGAAGACCATGACGAATTGAATTGCCCCGCCTGCGACGACATGGTGATGGAGCATTTTAACTACGCGGACACCAGTGGCATCATCCTCCACAAATGCCCGGAATGCGAAGGCATCTGGACGGACAAGGATCAGTTGGAAAAAATTGAGGAAGTGGTCGATGGCTGGAAAGATGACCTCAACGAAGACGTGGATAAATACGGTTCAATTCTTCAAAAGGTTGAATTGAAAGAGCAACAGGAACTTGACCACGCAGTCTCGATTTCCCACATCGGATTCGTCAACTCGGTCCTTCGCCGGTTTTGCGAATAATATTATTTCTCCGGCGCAGACTTCGACTCCGGCTTCATGATTGCGACCACAAACGCGTCCTCGCGCAAATATTTCCTTGCGGCGGCCTGCACCTGTTCCAGGGTAACGGCCTCATACTTGACATCATCCAGCTCGGCCCGCTGCCAGCCCAGACCGTAAAGTTCATCGAGCGCGGCGGTGCTGGCCAAATTGCCGAGGTCCGCCCGGGCAATCTTTTTCTGGCCAATGATCTTGGCCTTGGCGCGCTTTAACTCTTCAGCGGTCAGCCCTTCGGTGCGCAATAAGGAAGCTTCGGCCAGCAGTTCTTTTTCCACTTGTTCCGCTTTAGCGGGCTCAGTGCCCGTGTAAAACGCAAAGTAACCGGGCGCCAGACCGGCAAAATTCTGGGCGCCGACGTAATACGCAAGGCCAAGCTGTTCGCGAATCCGAAGAAACAATCGTGAACCGAGGTCGCTGCAACATTCCTGCAAAAGATCCAGCGCGTATTTGTCCTCGCTCGCCATGGTGGTGCCGGGAAAACCAATTACGAGCACGGCCTGTTTTTTATCACGCACCTCTTCCACGCGCCGGACAGAATCCAAAACAGGGGACGCTTGGCCGCTAAATTGACGGGCCGGCGGCGAACCCGTTTTCCAGCCGCCGAGCGCCTTTTCCACCGCAAGCTTGACGGAGGCCATTTTCACATCACCGAATATCGCCAGGACACAATTATCGGGCGTGCTGAGCCGTGCATGCAATGATTTAAGGTCGGCCACACTGACCTGCTCGACCGACTCCTCGCTGCCAAGCGAATCCAAGCCGTAACCAATTTCGCCGAACAAACCACGCCGCATGGCGAGGCTGGCACTCTTTAACAATTCATCCTTGCGGGAACGAATGCCTGCAATTTGAATTTCTTTTTCACGCTCCAATTCACCGGCGGGAAAAAGCGGGTTTAAGAGGACGTCGGCGACCAGATCCAGGCCCGTCGCAAAATCGCTGCTCAGGACCTCGGCATTTACTCCGAAGCTGTTATTGCCCCCATAACTGTCAAGGTGGCCGCCAACCGATTCAATTTCCGTGGCCAAGGTTTCCGCATTGCGCCGGGTCGTTCCCTTGATGAGGAGTTTGGCCAGCAACAGGGTTGCACCATTATTTGCCGCCGTTTCTGCGAGGACCCCTCCTTGAAAAACGGCACGGAACTCGACGAATGGCAGACGGGAATCTTCCTTGACCAAGAGCTTCAAGCCATTGGGCAGGGTAATCATTTGAATGGCGTGGTCGGCGTTGATTTCCTCCTCCGACGCGGACTTTGGCGTCGCCCCCTCGGGCAAAAGGGCATAAACGGTGCGGTTCTCGGCTGAAAGATACTCACGCGCCACCCGCTGGACATCGACGTGGCTCACGCGTTTCACCGCCGCGAGATAACGCTCGGAAAAATTCAGGTCGTTGGCGGCCAGCCAGTTGCCGCCAAGATTCTGCGCCTGCCCTTCCATGGTTTTGCGGGCGGAGAGCGTGGCAGAAATGAACTGTTTGACGGCTTTCTGGATTTCACTACCAGACACCGACAGGGATTTTACTTTTTCGATTTCGGCAAGAATGGCGCTACGGGCGGCATCATACTTGTCGCCATCCACGACCGCACTGACGCCAAATAATCCAGGCAAACCGGGGCTATACGTCCAGGCATCAACGTGATGGACGACGCCTTGACGTTCACGGACTTGCTGGAACAGGCGGGAACTGCGTCCGCTGCCCAGAAGCACGGCAAGCACATCCAGCGCGGGCACATCCGCATGGCGTAATTCGGGGATATGCCAGGCGAAATGGACGTGGCCCAATTCGATTTTTGCCTCCTCGATGATTTCGCGGGAGGCGGTCTGTTTTGGCTCCAAAGGCAACACCGGCAAGGGTACGGGGCGCGCCTTGGATTTGGAATAAGCGGATTTGATTTGCGCAACCACCTGGTCGTTTTTCACATCTCCTGCAACCACATAGAAGCAGTTGTTCGGAGCGTATTTTTCGTGGTAATAATTCCGGATATTCTCAGGCTTAAGCTCGTTAAAAATGTCCGGATAACCGATGATGGTGAAACGGTATGGACTTTTGGTATAGGCAGTTTCAAACAACCGCCGGCCGGAGCGACGCGAGGGATCGTCCTGACCCATGTCCATCTCACGACGGATTACGTCAAGTTCCTTGGCCAGCTCATCCGGCGGCAGGGTCGCGTGCTGCATGATATCGCACAAGATGTCGATCGCCGTGACGGCACCGGTATTGGGGACGTCGATGTGATACACGGTACGGTCGAAACTCGTGTAAGCGTTCATGTAACCGCCGGCTTCCTGCACTTCCTGGTCGATTCGGCTGCCGGGACGCGTGGTCGTGCCCTTGAAGAGCATGTGTTCCAAAACGTGGGACAAGCCTGCCCCCAGCCAATTCGCTTCGTGAATGCTGCCGCTCATAGCCCAGGCCTGCGCCGAGACAACTGGTGCGTTGTGGTCCTCGCGCACAATGATGGCGAGGCCGTTCTCAAGGATGGTGAGTTTGACGCCGGGTGGAATCGAGGAGATGTCCGCGTTGGTGTTGCTTTTGGTCATTCGATGTAAAATGGAAAGATAACCAAAAATCCGCTCCGGGCAAATGCATTTGGCCGGGTTGACTCAAAGCGGCAGGGAAACCCGTTGAATTTTGACGGCCCGGCCGCTGGCGTCATCCAGCTGGATCAATGCCCCGTGAAGCAAAACCCTGTCCTTGGCCACTTCAAACCTCTGGGGTACGGAGGTGAGGAAACGTTGGATGACGGGTTCGATTTCGCGGCCCAAAACGCTCTCGTGCGGGCCAGTGAAACCTGCGTCGCTCAAATAGGCGGTTCCCCCCGGGAAAATCTGCTCATCGGCGGTTTGGACGTGAGTATGGGTACCGACAACCGCGCTGGCCAGGCCATCAAGGTAACGGGCGAAGGCAATTTTTTCGGAAGTGGCCTCGGCATGAAAGTCGACAAAGATGAGGTTGGTTTGTTCGCGCAGCGTTTTGATGGCCTCGCGGGCGACCGGGAAGGGATTATCCAGCGGCGGCTGCATAAAGGTGCGTCCCTGGACATTCAATACACCGATTTTTAAAGGCTGACCGCTGCGTCCCGCTACGCCGGGCACCGGGTACAGCCCGCAGCCACGCCCGGGCGTCTCCGGCGGATAATTCGCGGGACGCAAAAACCGGCTTTCGTCCGCCAGTAAAGTCATCACCTCTTTTTGATCCCACAAATGGTCGCCGGTGGTAATAACATCCACGCCGGCGGCATATAGTTCATCGGCTATGCGCGGGGTAATGCCGTTGCCGCCAGCGGAATTTTCACCATTGGCGATGACAAACTCCAGGCCGTGCAGCTGACGCAAACCCGGCAGCAGCGTTTTGACCACACGCCGTCCTGGTTCGCCCACGATATCGCCAATGAAAAGCAATTTCACGGCACCAAATTAATTGAGGGACCGGGCCGGGCAAGGAAAAGCGTTTCTTATAAATCAAAAACCAAGGCGAAGATTCCGATTACCACCGCGATAAGCCAAAGCAACAAAACGGCCTTTTCACGACTCAGGCCGGCACGCACGAGGCGATGCGAGAGATGATTGGTGTCGCCAAGCCAGAAGGGTTTCCGGTTCCAGGTGCGAAATACGCTCACTTGTGCCAGATCGATCAATGGGACGGCCAGGACAAACAAGGGGGACAAAACGGCCAGTGGATGAGGATTTTGCCGGGTGTAAAAGTGCGGCAGAACGGCCATGACGGCGAGCAGGTAACCCACCAGATGGCTACCGGCATCACCCAGAAAAACCCGGGCCTTAGGAAAATTGTACGGCAGAAATCCAAGCAGTGCGCCGCACATGAGAAATCCCGTCAGAGCCACAAGATACTCGCCATTTCTCGCCGCAATCAGGGCAAACAGGAAAGCGCCAATGGCACCCAGCCCGCCGCAAAGACCATTCATATTATCGATAAAATTGAACGCGTTCATGACGGTCAAAAGCCAGAGGACTGTAACGGCGTAACTAAAAACGTCACTGTGAACAAAGAGGGTAATGCGTTTGCAGGCAGCGGCAACTGCCAAGGCGACGAGCAGTTGGCCTAGAAACTTCATCAATGGCTTTAATTCGTGCTTATCATCCAGCCAGCCCAGCACTGTTATAAAAACAGCCCCCAGGCCAAGCACGCCCAGTTCGACTGCGCGCCGGTTAATGCCATGGATAATTAAACCGGTGGAGTTTAGAGCGATGAACCCCATTTTCAGCAAAATGGCCCCGGCGACCACCGGCAAGAGGATGCCGGTCAAAACGGCAAAACCTCCGGCCAGCGGTATGGGCGAATCATGGATTTTGCGGTGACCGGGATCATCAACCAACCTCGTGCGCAGGCACCACTTCCGCCAAAGCGGCAGAGACAGTAAAGTGATCAAAAACGACCCGGCGAAGGCGGCGGCAAAAAAGTTGGCAGGAAAAGTCACGCGTGAATGCCGCGTTCCGCGGCCAGTTTGCGGTAAACAGCGTACTGGTCCTCGACCATTTTATCGACCGGGAAATTTCTGCGGACAAACTCCTGACCGCAACCACCCAAGCGCTGCCGCAGCACTGGATCGCGAGCGAGCAATATTAATTTCTGCGCGGCATTTTCGATGTCGCCGGTGCGGATCAAAAAGCCGGTTTCGTTTTCACGGCACACTTCATCGGCGCCGTCAAAATCGTAGGCGACAACCGGTTTGCCTGCCGCCAGCGCCTGTGGCAATGCTCGCGACAGGGCTTCGCGACCGGACAAATGAGCGACACAGTCCATGACCCCGACGTAGCGCGGCACCTCGGATGGCGGCACCAACCCGGCGAAAACGACCTTGTCGAGGAGGCCAAGGGATCGCGCCTGATTTTCAATCCCGCTGCGCAGCGAGCCGGCGCCGACAAACAACAAGCGGGCGTGCGGAAGTTGCGGCAAGATCCGGGCAAAGGCGGACAATAAATCCGCGTGTCCTTTCAGTTTGAACAGGCGTGCGATCTTGCCGATGACAAAGTGATCGGCGTCAAGTCCCAGTTGTTTGCGAAGTGCCGGATCGTTGGATCCCCGCAGATAAGGCTCCAGGTTAAAACCACTGAAAATCCGAGTATAAATTTCCGGTTTGCCAATACCCGCGGCAAGATAAATTCGCGCCATCGCAGCCGCGGAACAGAAAAAGTGGTCAGTGACCCGGGCGGCATATTTTTCGGCGGCCGTGAAAACGAGGTTGGCCAAAGCGCCTTGAAAGTTTCCAAAGGAAGGGCCGTGAATGTGGTGGATGATGATGGGAACCCCTGCCCGTTTGGCGGCAAGACGCCCGAGAATGCCCGCTTTACCGCTATGGGTGTGGACGATCTGCGGCTTCTGTTCACGCAAAACCGCCGTCATTTTGTTGAGCGCGATGATGTCCTTGAGCGGATGAACCGGACGAACCAATTCTGGCACCACCGTAAGTAATCCCACGGGGGTTTGGACTGCTGTTTCTAGCGAACCTTCCGGGCCGGTGGTCGGGCCCGAAATCAACCGGACTTCCATTCCCGGCCGCCGAAGCAAACCCAGCACGGTGGCGACCGTGTTCTCCTGCGCACCGCCAATGATCAGCCGGGTAATGATGTGCGTGACCCGCATGGGGCATTGAGGATGATTTAATTTTGGAGCTGTCGCAATCGCGCGACGACATTGCTGGCCTCAGCCGTGTTGGTTTTGGCGTTGGTAAGATAAATCTCGTAATTGCGAATGGCTTCGTTGGTGTAGTGCTGACGCCAGGCAATTTCACCAAGACCAAAGGCGATTTGTATTGAATTCGTATAAGTGCTCTGCAGCTGGAGGTAATCCGCGCGTGCGTCTCCCAGCCTTCCACTATCGAGATAGGCGAGTGCGCGGTTAAACAACGGCGTCGGACTGTTGGTGGAAATCTCCAATACACGGGTGAGTGGCGCAATCGCCAGTTCGGATTGGCCGCTCTGCAAATAGGTGTATCCCTTGGCAAACAGCCATTTGGGGTTATCGGGAGATTGCTTGAGCTGGCGATCGATCAAAGTGAGGGCGTTCGTATAAAAGCCCTTGGATAGACAGGCTTGGATGGTCGCCCCGATCAGGCTCTGGTTATCGGGATAACGTTCAACCGCGCTTTCCAAAACGGCAACGCCACTGGCATATTCCTTTTTTCCGAAATCAATCGCGGCCAAGAGGGTGCTCAGGCCAATGCGATCATCATCCGTCAGGGCGAACCTGCCAGGCTCGGTCATCGGATCATGCAAGGCTTCCAGGGCGCGTTCGGGGAGATGGTTCAGGAGGTAAGCACTGGCAAGCCGTTGGCGAACATCGAACCGGTCCGGTTGCAACTGCCGTACACGGGTTAGCGGCACAACGGACTGGCGATACAGGCCGCTTTTGTCGAAGAGCAGGACGCCTTCCTCGTAATTAAAGCTGACATCATCAAACGGGCCATTGGCCGAAATGAGCTCCTGCCAGTTATGCGACTTGCCAAACTGATCCGGGGCAACTCGCGACAAGTCAATTGGCGGGATCTTTCCGATCTCAAGATCATGGTTAAAATCCAGATTTATACCCGCATTGAGGTTATCGGGATTCAATTTTTGGGCGGCCAGGAAATTTGTCGCTGCCAGGGCAAGCTCACCCGCGCGCTGGAGCTGCACACCCCAGTAATCCAAGCCGCGCGAATACAGCACGCCTGCAAAAACCGCATTCGGATTCGGCTCCGGGGACACATGTAGACGTGCCAGCAGCCGGTCGGCAAAATTCAACGGTCGATCCGGATCGGGCGGTGCCAGAGCCTTTTCAATCGACGGAGTCACCTCGCTGGTAACTGCGGACCAGAACTGATTGTTCTCTTGAATCAGTCCGGCGGCGGGCGGCGGCGGCAGCAGGGTGTCCGACGGCAGGAACTTCATCCGATAAATCAATCCGTGGGGCTCCTGGTAAAAAGATTCGAAGTAATAGCCAAAGCTGGGGTTCAGGTAACAGATCGTGTTGGACCTGGCGAGCTGGTTCATCAATTGAAGCAAGCCAGCCTCGCTCAAAGCGAAGTGTTTCTTCTCATCATTCTTGAACAATTGTGGCCAAACCGCCGGGTAGCGATGGTAGAGAAACTTTTGATAAACCGAGTCCTTCGCCGCCATCGTCTCCACGACTGGATATAATTCAGATTTCCCCTCGCGCGCCAGCATGGCCTCGACAATATAAGCGTTGACAGGCTGCAGGTAATTGACGTCGACATCAGCCAGCAAAATCGCGCCCGAGGGCGGTAAATTCCAGGTGACGAAACGGGCATATTTCAGGAGGGTATCGTCATTCATGTCCCGGATGACGGGCAAGTTTTTGTAAGCTAACAAAGCAATGGCACCGGCGGCGAGCGCCAGCGTGCCGCCCACGATCAAGGGACAAAGCCACATCAGACCAAGCGGCAACACCGGTTCGGGTTGGTGTGGACTGCGGCGGGGGCGTTCCGGTTTTTTGCCGAAGGCCACCAGCAAGAAACCGGAAAAATAACCGAGGCACAAAGCGGAGATGAAATAGAGAGTCAAACCCGGTGCACCAGCCAGGGTAAGATCCTTGGGACTGAAAGGCGGATCAAACATCACCCAGAGGCAAATCCCGAAGAACCCCGCGTGACCCGCATAAAAAAGGTAATTCACCATCGCCTTCCCTGCCCCGGTGTTATCCCCGAAATTCGAACTCCAGCGCACAGACATCACCAAGAGAGGTAAAAGAGTGGCCAGAGATACCATTGCCAGCAAATGCCAGACGGTGCTCCCAACCATGGAATGAATGACAAACCAATGCATGGCAACGGCAGGATGCAGCGCCTCCCAGGCACTGATCGGGTATTTGCCGGAAGCGAGAAGCACAGCCGGCAGGAAGAACAAGAACATAATTCCAGCCAAACCACTACAGAGCATACGGACCAGAAATTGCGGGATGAAGAAATCCAGCCCCCGCACCCAGATGATCGCAGTGAGAAAAACCGGGAAATAGCCTACAAACGCCCAGTCCTCGGCTATGCCAGCACCATAGACAAAAGCCGCGAGATAGAGCCGCCAGGGCGCCTCGTCCAGCCGATATTCCAACAACTGCCAAATCACGCCGGCAAACAGCAATAATTCAAAACTTTCCCCGGTAAAACTTGTGGCGTGCTCCCAAAAAGCCAGCTGCAACCCCACCAAAACCACGGCGAGGATGGGGGGGAAAACGGCCAACGGACCGGTAAGGAACGAAAAATCGCTTCGCTCCCGCTGCCGCTCGGTTTCGAGACGGTCATGAGGCAAAATCGCAATGCAACGCGCCAGGAGACCAAGCGCCACCGAGGTGCACACGGCGGAAAACGCGTTCAAAAGCAAAGGCAATTTTGCGGCCGGCATCAATTGAAACGGCAGCGTAACAAGAAAAAGCAAGGGATTCGTCAGTTGCGGCTGCCAGCTCCAGCCGGCAACCGGCACCACGCGGTCGAGATTGAGCAGGTTCACCCAGGGATTCAGCGTGGCGAGGTAAACCGCCAGCATGAATCCTCCGAGCAACCATGGCAAATAACGAACCGAAAAACATTTTCGGGGGTCCTTCTGATCTTCTTTAGGCATTAAACTTCCTGTCGAACGCGAAGCCTGTGACGGCGGCTTCAAGGTCTACTTCGCAAGTCCGCCACACACTCGACGTGTTGGGTTTGCGGAAACATATCCAAAGGCTGCACTTGTGCCAAGTCAAAGACACCGTCGGCGCAGAGAATGTTCAAATCCCGCGCCATGGTGGCAGGGTGGCACGAAACGTAAATCACTTGGGAGGGTTTCGTTGCGCGCAGTAGTTCCAAGGTGGCCGGCCAACAGCCCTTGCGCGGGGGGTCCAGAATGACCGCGGTATTTTCCGCCGAAAACTTCTGTAGCAACCCCGGCAGCACGTCCTCCACTTTGGCGGCCAGGAATTCGCCGTTGGCAATCTGCCGGTTGGCCAGGTTTTGGCGCGCGGCCAGAATGGCCGGCTGATCGTATTCCACGCCCACGAAAGATGTCATTAGATCCGCCGCTTCAATCCCGAAAAAACCCACCCCGCAGTAAAGGTCGATCAAATGGCGCGCCCCGCCTGCTTTCAAATAATCCCGCACGGTCTCAACCAGCTTGGGCAGCAGGAAAAAGTTATTCTGAAAAAATGAATCCCGGGGGACCTCCCAATTTTCCGGTTGCACGCGCAGGACAACTTTGATCCCCCCCTTGGGCGGCGGATTCGCCCGAACCTCCTTAATTTGCTCGTTTAATGCGGGCTCAGCGATTTTGCATTCCTCAATGTCCTCCACAAAATTGTTGTCTCCGCGGATAAATCCAATCTCCAACTTTTTGGCCCGCCCGTTCCACTGACTGCGGATCATGATGCGGTTGCGATAGCCGTAAGGCTCGGGACAAGGCAGAACCGGCTGGACACGTTCCGGGGAGATGCGACCGACCCGCTCAAAAAGGTCCGCGATCTGCTTATGTTTGACGCGTAGCTGATAGGGATAATCAATGTGTTGATACTGGCAGCCGCCGCAGGCGCCAAAATAGCGGCACGTCGGTTCGACCCGGTGTTCTGCCACAGCCTTGATGACCCGCACCAACCTGGCCCGGGCGAAGTTTTTCTTAACCTCGGTGATTTCCACTTGAACCGTCTCATCGGTGATGACGTAAGGAACAAACACCACCATTTGGTCGAGACGTCCAACACCCTCGCCGCCAAAAGCAATATCCTGAATGACCAAGGAAACACGGTCGCCAATATTTAAAGACACACTGGAAGTTTATTAGTAAGACAAGGCTCCCGAAAAGGTTATTCGGGGGCTATTCGAGACGGATGGAGGGGACCAATAGCGTTCAGTTTTTCTTCAAACCAGCAATCGCCGTTTTCATTTCATCGAAATGTGTTTGCGGATTCATGGCATTTGTAACGTGGATGATCTTGCCATCGCGACCGATCAAGAAACTAACCCTCTTGGACATCGGCATGACCGGCATCTTGACATCGTAAGCGGCAATAATCTTGCCATCGGCATCGCTGATCAACGTGAAATTCAAATTGTACTTCTCAGCAAACTTTTTGTGGCTTTCCACCGAGTCGTGACTGACGCCGATGACCTCGACATCTTCCGCCTGCAAATCGCCCATGCGGTCGCGCAATCCGCAAGCTTCTTTGGTGCAGCCCCCGGTGAAATCCTTCGGATAAAAATAGAGCAGCACGGTCTTTTTGCCGATGTGGTTTGCGAGGTTGAAAACATTGCCGTCCTGATCCTGACCGGTGAAGAGAGGTGCGGTGTCGCCGGTTTTCGGGATGGCGGCAAAGGATGGAAGAGAAAACATGGATAAAATTAAAATTGCGGAAAGGAGAGCCCTTTTCATGCCTGTCATGGTTCCACAAGAATGGCTGGAACGCAAATCGATTGAGGGCTCAAAGGCGGTTAGGGGAATTTTGGAGGAGATGGTTAAGGTCGACGGCGCAAAACCCTTCAAGCTTGGATTTTTTCAGCGAAGCGGGCGAATCCTTCGGCTTGGGTCTGCAAACGGCCGAGCAGCTCGGCATCTTTGATTTTCCCAGCGGCGTCGAGCAGTCCATGGATTTGGGGAAGGAAGACGCGGACGGGAAAAAGGTGGGCGTTGCGATAGCTGAAAATCGCCTGCAGTTGCTCGACTGGGCGAAGCGCGCCCCAGATTCCAGCCGCAATACCAGTGAAACAAACCGGGCGACCCTCGAAACTTTCGGGAAATTTCAGCATATCGATGAAATACTTCAGGACGCCAGGCACACTGCCATTGTATTCGGGTGTGACAATATGGAGGGCGGTGGATTGCAGCACGGCTTCGCTAAAAGGCAGGAATGATTTCGGCTTCTCGGCATAAGCAGAAGGGGAGAATATTTCAGGGGGCAAATCGGCCAGGTCCAAAACTCGAACTGGCACTTTTAGGCCTTGGTAGATCTCTTCAATCTGGGCGACCACTTTGCGGGTGTTGCTGCCCGGGCGATTAGTGCCGGCGATTAACGTAATCATGAGGTTATCATTATGACTTGGCGGGTATTTGGCAAACTTTGAATGTGGCACTGGGCTTGGGCCAACTCAAACCAGGGATTGCTCACACCGTCTCACCCATTATTAATCTGATTTTACGACGGCAGACTAAGTCGGCGGAACTTGAGTTTTTTTTGCCGGCGCAGGAGAGGATTTTTCTGCCGGGGGCATCGTGGGCTGCTTCTCGCGGGGAGAACGGCGAAAACCGTTTTGAATCCATAACCACCAGACCATCCAGAAAGCTTCCTTGACGATGGCGCGTGAAAGTTTCGAAGCTCCTTCGACACGGTCGGCAAAAGTGATCGGGACCTCGGCCACTGTGAACCCATCGCGCCAAAGGCGGTGGGTCATCTCAATCTGGAAGCTGTACCCATTGGATTTGACGTCATCAAGTTTGATGGCCTGCAAACAGCGGCGATGAAAACATTTGTAGCCGCCGGTGGGATCGGAAAAAGGCATGCCGGTGATCAAGCTGACATAAACCCCGGCCATCCGGCTGAGCAAGAGTCGTTTAAGCGGCCAATTCAGCACGCGCACCCCTCCAGAATAGCGCGAGCCAAGCACCAAGTCAGCCAGAAGGGCCGCCTTCAAAAAATTGGGTATTTCATCTGGATCATGAGAAAAATCGCAGTCCATCTCGAAGATAAATTCATATTGCCGCTCCAGAGCCCATTTGAAGCCGGCGATATAGGCGCGGCCGAGGCCGTTTTTTTCCATCCGGTGCAAAACATGGATTTGCGGGTGCTTGGCGGCCAATTCGTCAGCCACTTTGCCGGTGCCGTCGGGAGAATTATCATCCACCACCAACAGATCCACCCCGCCGGCCACGGATAATAGCTTCTGCGCCATTCTGGGCAGATTTTCCCGCTCGTTGTAAGTGGGGACGATAATTAACGTTTCGTTCATGACTGATGCGCGTGGATTGTCGGAGGTTTTTCGTGCGAAAACAAGTGGACAGTTCAAGCCGCCCGAAACCCCAAAAACTTTTGTTGCCAGTTGATATCCTCCCTCTTAGTTTCGCCGAATGCTCGCGTCGCTGATCACTGATCTGACGGACCCCGGTTACCTCCTGTACCATCCGTGGTATTTGCTGCTGGCCGCCTTCCAAGTCTGGATGCTGATTGACGCGATCATTCGGCAGGAGTGGTTCTGGGCGGTGTTAATTTTCATCGGGTTCGGTTTTGCCGCCATTCTTTATTTTTTCATGGTCTATCGCGCAACTCCGGCCGGCATGCAAGGGTTTGAACTGCCCGGGACCCAAAGCCGCGCTCGGATCAAAGAGCTTCAAGCCCGGATTCACCACTTGGACAATGCTTACCATCATTTTCAGCTGGGGGATGTCTATTTCCAGAAAGGCAGTTTCGCGGAGGCCGAAAAATGCTATCGCGCCGCGTTGGAACGCGATCCCAAGGACATTGATGCCCAAGCGCATCTTGGCCAATGCCTGCTCCGCCAGCAACGACCGGCGGAGGCGCGGCCATTGCTGGAGGCGGTTTGCCGGGAAAATTATAAGCATGATTTTGGTTACTCACTCATGGCTTACGCGGAAACCCTCACGGCCTTGGGCGAAAAAGAAGCTGCTTTGAATGTTTGGAAACGGGTGGTGGAAGAGCATTCTTACGCCCGGGCCAAGGTGCAATTTGCCGAGCTCTGCCTGACTCTGGGCCAGGTGGACGTCGCACGCGCCCAATTTAACGATGTCATCAAGGATGACCTGCACGCGCCCGGTTTTCAGCGCCGAAAGGATCGAGTTTGGGTCAGTCGTGCCAAACGCGGACTGAAAAAAATCGCTTGAGGGCTCTTGCGGCGCTCCGCCGGATAGCCGCGCATTTTCATTTCCGCCGGGCCGAAAGTTTTCTATCATGACAGTGTGCCAAATCTAATCGCCATTGTCGGAAGGCCCAACGTAGGAAAGTCAGCGCTCTTCAACCGCATCGTCAAAAAGCGGATCGCGATTGTGCACGACCAACCTGGCGTCACGCGCGATCGCGTCAGTGTGGAAGCGGAATGGCGCGGCCGCCCGTTCACCCTGGTGGACACCGGCGGCATTGGCCTGTTGCGCGGGGAAAAGTCCAACGACGTCATTATCCAGGCCGCACTGGAGCAGGTTGAACTGGCGATTGAGGCCGCCAGCATCATTATCCTTGTGGTCAACGTGCAGGACGGCGTCGTGCCGCTGGACCGCGAAGTGGCAGACCGGTTGCGTCGCAGCGGAAAAACTATCCTGGTTGCAGCCAACAAGGTGGACACGGAGCGGATGGAAAAACTGGCCGATGAATTTACGTCCCTCGCGTTCCCCCAAATCTTTCCGGTGAGCGCCATTCACGGCGAGGGGATTGAACGGTTGATGGACGCAGCAACGGCGGAAATTCCTTTGGCGGAAGCAAAACCTGCCCCTGGCGAAAATGAGACCGCAACGGAGGGAATGGAGCCTGATCCGAAACAGGGATCGAGGCCGGTACGAACCGGCCCGCTGAAGATCGCAATCGTAGGCCGGCCCAACGTGGGAAAGTCTTCGATTATCAACGCGCTGACGCAATCCGAACGCGTCATCGTCTCGCCAATTCCCGGAACGACCCGCGACGCGGTGGATGTGCCGTTTTCGGTGGAAACAGAAGGTGTGCTTTCCCATTACATCCTGATCGATACCGCGGGCATGCGCAAAGCGCGGCGGGTGGATGATTCGGTGGAATTTTTCAGCGTTCAACGCTCGGAAGAATCGATTATTCGCAGCGATATCACGGTGCTAGTCATTGACGCCAGCGAGGGCATCACGGAACAGGATAAAAAAATCGCCGATGTAATCGTCGAAAACCGGCGGGCGTGCATCGTCGTCATAAACAAATGGGATTTATTTGACGAGGAAGTCCGTGCCGCCCGCAAGCAGGAAATTGTGCGGCGCGAAAAAAAGGTTCGACGAGAGGGTCAAGGCAAAGAGCTGACCACCCTGAGCCAGTTTGCCGAGTGGGTGCAGGAAAAGTTGTTTTTCCTGGATTACGCCCCGGTGATCTTTACCTCTGCCAAATCGGGTTTTCATCTTGATCGCCTGCTGGAAGCGGTGCGGTACGTCGCCGCGCAACTGCAGCAAAGGATCCCCACGGCGATCCTCAACCGCACCCTGCGTGATGCCGTGGAACGGCGTCAGCCGGTCAGCGACGCGGGCCATCGCCTCAAATTTTATTACGCCACGCAAGTGCGGGAATCTCCGCCGACATTCCTGTTGTTTGTCAATCGCGACGAGTTGTTTTCCGACCAGTACAAAAAATATCTGTGCGGGGAATTGCGGACCGCCTTTGGATATGAAGGGTGTCCGATCGTTCTCGCGGCCAAAGCACGGCCAAAAACTATTGAGCCGATGCGAAAATTCAAAACGACCAACCGCAACGCACCTGGTCCGCTTGATGCGCATCGGGCCGCCCGCCGTGAGCGTTATTCCCGCAAACAGAATAAATCCAAAAAATCGCGCTGAATCCTCAAAAAACGAGGGCTCTGCCGATATTGGAGTATTAGGCGTCGTAAAATCCCTCTTTTTTCACCCAAAAATCTTGTTCACCGCGGGGAATAAGTCAGTTTTTGTATTCAGTTATTGGGAAAATCGATTGAATCCTTTGGGAATAACGTTCCCGTAACTTTTTTGTAAAATTTACTTGAAACATACCACGGGTGGTAGTAGTCTCGATTTTGTTCCCCAATTAGTAGGGGGAGCACGTGTTTTAAGGAAAGTCCGAGCTGTAATAATTTAGCTAGACCGATGTATTAACCGGACAGTCTTCGCCTCACCCGATGAAGGCTGGTAGATTTGATCAAAAATAAAACTCTTTAATGCCATGATTCATGCCCGCGAGGAACTCTCGTCTTCGGCCCCGAAAGCCGCTTCCCACCGCCCCGGAAAACTTCCGGTAACCCGCGCCGTCAAACCCGGACGCAAGTCCGCCGCCAAAAAATTCCTGCCGGTTCAACGTGTCTTCAGTGACGCGAAAGTCAAGCCGTTCGACCAGCTCGAATGGGATCGCCGTACCGCGGAAATCACGGACGACGCGGGCAAGGTCATTTTCAAGCAGGAGAATGTCGAAGTCCCCAAATCCTGGTCGGTGCTGGCCACCAAAGTGGTGGTCTCTAAATATTTTTACGGAGAACAAAACACCTCCGAGCGCGAAACTTCCGTCCGCCAGCTGATTCACCGTATTGCGCGGACGATTGCGGACTGGGGGATTGCCGACGGCTATTTCAGCAAGGCAGATGGCGAAGTCTTCTTCGAAGAATTGACGTGGCTGTGCGTGAACCAATATGGCGCATTCAATTCGCCGGTGTGGTTCAATGTGGGTCTTTATCACCAGTACGGGATTGGCAAGAATTCCGGACGCGGCAACTGGTTTTATAACCGCGAAGCCGGCCAGGCAGAGCGGGCACCGACACAGTATGAATATCCGCAGGGCAGCGCCTGCTTCATTCAGAGCGTGAAAGACAACATGGAAGACATCATGCACCTGGCTTACAGCGAGGCGATGCTCTTCAAGTATGGCTCCGGCACCGGCACAGATTTGACGCCGATTCGTTCGAGCCGCGAAAAACTGAGCGGTGGCGGGCGTCCGAGCGGCCCGATGAGTTTCCTGAAAGTTTACGATCAAGTAGCCAACGTGGTGAAGTCCGGCGGCAAGACCCGTCGGGCGGCCAAAATGAACACATTGCGCGACTGGCATGGTGACATCGAGGAATTCATTGACGCCAAGCAAAAGGAGGAAAAGAAAGCCTGGGCATTGATTGAACAAGGTTATGACGGCAGCTATAACGGCGACGCTTATGGCAGCGTGATGTACCAGAACGAAAACCTTTCCGTCCGCGCCAGCGATGAATTCATGCAGGCCGCGGTCGGTGGCAAGGAATGGTGGACACGGACGGTCACGGGCAACCAACCACTGCAAAAGAAGGACGCGAGCAAACTGCTCGATAAAATCGCCGAGGGCACGCACATTTGCGGGGACCCTGGCATCCAATATGATGGGGCGATCCAGAAATGGCACACGTGCAAGGGCACCGAGCCGATTCATTCGACCAATCCTTGCAGTGAATACGTTTTCGTCAACAACACCGCCTGCAACCTGGCGTCGTTGAACCTGATGAAGTTCAAGCGTGAAGACAGCCGGTTTGACATTGAACGTTTCAAGGCTGCCGTGCGAATTTTCATCACGGCGCAGGAAATCCTTGTCGACAACGCGAGCTACCCGACCAAGGACATTGCTGAAAACTCACATATTTTCCGCACGCTGGGCCTCGGTTTTGCGAATCTCGGATCGCTCTGCATGAGCTACGGATTGCCCTATGATTCCGATGAAGGCCGCGCCCTGGCCGGGGCGATCACCGCCATCATGACCGGTCATGCGTACGAGCAAAGCGCGGAAATCGCGGCCAACATGGGCGCATTTGAAGGCTATCACGACGCGCGGTGCGCGGGCGTGGAAAAAACCGTGACGAAAGACAATGTGGAATCCATGCTCGGCGTCGTCCAATTGCACCGCGACTCAGTGGAACAGATCCAACCCAGCCGCGAATTTAATTATCTCAAGGACGAGGCCCGCAAGACGTGGGACGCGGCGCTGAAACGCGGTCGCGAGGTCGGTTATCGCAACGCCCAAGTCACCGTGCTTGCGCCCACCGGCACGATTGCCTTCTTGATGGACTGCGACACCACCGGTGTTGAACCGGATATCGCGCTCGTCAAATACAAACTGCTCGCCGGTGGCGGCATGCTGAAGATCGTCAACCGCGGCGTCCCGGACGCTCTGCGCCGCCTCAATTATAGCGAGGCTGACATCATCCGGATCATCGCGCACATTGAAAAATTCGACACGATCGAAGATGTTGAGGAAAAAGGACAGCCCATCGCCAGCGGACTGAGAGAAGAACATCTGCCCGTATTCGATTGCGCATTCAAGGCCGCCCGCGGCAAGCGCAGCATCGGTTACCTGGCACACTTGAAAATGATGGCCGCCGCGCAACCATTCATCAGCGGCGCAATTTCCAAGACCGTCAACATGCCCAACGAAAGCACTGTTGCCGAAATCCGCGACACTTATGTGCAAGCTTGGAAGATGGGCTTGAAATGTGTCGCCATTTATCGCGACGGCTCCAAGCGTTCGCAGCCGTTGAACACCAAAAAGACCAACGACGGCGGAGCCAAGATGGCTGCTGTCGACTCAGTTGCCCTTGAGGTGCGACTGAAAGAACTCGAAGGAGAAGTGGCCCGGCTGCAGAGTGAATCCGGCAAGCCTTTGCGCCGTCGATTGACGGATACGCGCCAGGCGCTGACTCACAAATTCGACATTGCCGGCCACGAGGGTTACCTCACTGTCGGCCTGTTCGACGACGGCCAGCCCGGTGAATTGTTCATCACGATGGCGAAGGAAGGTTCGACGATTGGTGGCTTGATGGACAGTATCGGCACGCTTACCAGCATGGCATTCCAATACGGCGTGCCGCTGGAAGCTCTCGTCCGCAAATTCGCCCACCAGCGTTTTGAGCCCAGTGGCTTTACCAAGAACGCGGAGATCCGCAATGCCACGTCCATCACCGATTACGTTTTCCGCTGGCTGGCCCTGCAATTCATTCCAGGCTATCGGGAAGGGCTCAACATTGCCCGCTCACAACCCGAGCTCGCGATTCCCGGCCTAATTGAGGAGTTCAAGAAACGCGTGAACCGTCCGGTGCCGGAATTGCCGATTGCCGAGGAAAATGATTTGTCCGCGGAGAAAACGGGTCACGGCAATGGACACATTTCGCACGCGAACAAATTGACCCAGATGTTGACGAATCAACAGGATGCTCCTACCTGCCCGAACTGCGGAAATGTGGTGGTCCGCAATGGTGCCTGCTACAAATGCTTGAACTGCGGCGAAAGCCTCGGCTGCAGCTGACCAGCATCCAAGTCAAACTCTCCATTCCAAAGGAGCAAGAGCAATCTTGCTCCGTTTTTTGTGGGGAGGCCCCCACGGGCCATTGGGGGAGTCTTTGCGATCATACTCGAAGGTTTTAATGCTCCGAGGCAAGCTGATCCGAACCGAGGTGCTTTAATTTTCGTCAGCCCTCCACTGCTTTCGGGAGGCGAACGAATTACTTTTCTCCCGATTGAATCTCAGACCTTTTCTGGATGAGTCCGGCCCACTCCGAGGGCGGCCAGGAAGCCGCGCGCTTTAGCCTGGGTTTCCTCATATTCAGCGGCCGGATTGGAGTCGGCCACAATGCCAGCTCCGGTGTTGAAATGGATGTTTCCTTGCGCATACACAGCGGTGCGGATGGCAATACTAAGCTGGCTTTCACGGTTAAAGCCGAGGTAACCGATCGCGCCGCAATAAATGCCGCGTGAGACCGGTTCCAACTCATCAATGATTTCCATGGCGCGAAACTTCGGGGCACCCGTAATGCTGCCGCCGGGAAAACATGCGGCCAAGGCCGCGAAATGCGTAATACCCGGGCGCAAGCGGCCTTCCACTGTGGAAACAAGATGCTGGACCTGTGCGAATTTTTCGAGCCGGGCGAGTTCCGGCACCTGCACGGAACCAAACTCGCAAATTTTGCCGAGATCGTTGCGTAACAAATCGGTGATCATGACCAGTTCAGCGAGCTCCTTGGGACTGGTTTGCAATTCGTAGGAAAGTTGGGCGTCGCGGGTGGAATCCGGGTCACGTGGGCGCGTGCCCTTGATTGGACGCGTAATGATTGCCGAGCCGCTCAGGCGCAAAAATTGTTCCGGCGAAGAAGAGACCACGGAAAACTCGCCACAATCCAAAAAAGCGGAATAAGGTGCTGGGGAAGAGGCGGTTAATCTGTAAAAGAGTTCCCAGTTCGAAAACAGGCCGGGAGCAATCAACCGTCGCGAAAGATTGACCTGGTAAATATCTCCCGCCTGGATATAACGCTGCGCCCGCTCAACGGCAGCAATAAACTCGGCGCGTGAAAGGTTTGACTTCGCCTCAGTCGGCGGTTCCGGGACAGTCGGTGGCGAAAACTTATGGTCGGATTCCCGGCCCTCAAGTGGTGGCGGGGGGCCAGCCAATAGTGATTGCCAAAACTTTAACTCGGCATTGGCCTGAATTTCAGTGCGTGAACCGTCGGCGCTCAGTCCCGTGGCCACCACAAAAGTTTTTCCGAGATGATGGTCAAAAACGACGAGGCTGCCATAAAAACCCACCTGGCAATCGGGCAAATCCAGATCGCTAACCGCGCGGCGCGGCAATTTGGGTTCCGTGAAATTCTTGAGTTCGTATCCCCAATACCCGAAGCCGCCGCCGAGGGGAAACGGCAAATCAATTTCCTCCAACAATTCGTAACGCGCCATGAGCGCCTCCAGCAAATGCCAGGGGTTGCCAAACTGCTGCCGCATGATCGAGGGGGAGGGCTCCTTGATTTCGCACCTCGATCCAAAGGAACGAAAAGTGAGAAAAGGATTGGCAGTGACGATTGAATAACGCCCGGCAGGAGATTCAAACAGAGAAGTCCGCAGCAGAACCACACCGGGGGCCGGTGCCCCGGGGCGCAAGGCGACCACGAGTGACTCGGGCGTGTGCCCAGTCTGAATTTCCTGGATGAGTGAGCGCATGACTGACTACGAGAAGCCAGCAAATCAAGTTCCTGCGCTTTTGCCAGTCAATTCTTGGGCGGGGAGTTGGTGGTTGCCGTTGTCGGCTTGAAGAGTCCCGCCTTGATGAACGGCTCCAGCAGATCACCATAACCTTCCGCGGCCATTTTTTCGACCGGGATGAACCGGAGCGCGGCGGAGTTGATGCAATAACGTTGATGCGTCGGTCCCGGACCATCATCAAACACATGGCCCAGATGCGAATTTGCGGTCTTCGAACGGACCTCGGTTCGCTCCATGCCGAACGAATTATCACCGCGCTCGACCACCTTTTGGTCGTCAACCGGTTTGGTGAAACTCGGCCAGCCGCAACCGGAATCAAATTTATCGAGGGAACTGAAAAGCGGCTCGCCGGAAACGATGTCCACGTAAATACCGGGGGCATGGTTATCCCAGAACGCATTCTGAAAAGGCGGCTCAGTGGCCGCGTCCTGGGTGACCGCATATTGCTCTGCAGTCAGTTTCTGTTTTAGTTCCTTGGGATCAGGTTTTTGAAAATTGGACATATTCGTTGGATTGAATGGGGTGACATTGACATCCGCCGGGGGCGAGGCATCCGCGGGCCGTTGCAATACTTTTGCCGCAACCAACGCGGCGACGGCAACGAGGACGATTCCAACCGAGGCATTTTTCATGGTTATCTGCACAGATTAAATTTCAGTTTTGTTTATAGAGACCGTTTTCACAGTTAAAGGTTCAAATCAAGCGAAGGCCTTGAGCATTGTACCCGGGTGCCCCACGCGGCGCTCGTAATCGAGAATGATTTTAACCACCTCATTGACGTCATCCGTCAGTTGCACCAACTCAAGATCGCCGGGACTGATGAGTTTGTGCTTTTCGAGGCGCAATTTCATCCAAGAGAGGAGACCTTTCCAATGATCGCTGCCAAACAGGATGAGGGGAAAACGTGGAATGCGCTGAGTTTGGACCAGCGTCAGCACTTCGAAAAACTCGTCGAGTGTGCCAAAGCCACCCGGCATGAAAATAAAACCCAGGCTGTATTTCACGAAGCAGACTTTGCGCGCAAAAAAATAATGAAAATGAATGGGCACATTGGAATACCGGTTGCTGGCTTGTTCGAAAGGCAGTTCGATATTGAGCCCGACCGATTTTCCTCCGGCATGGGCAGCGCCCTTATTGGCAGCCTCCATGATACCCGGTCCACCACCCGTGACGACGGCAATATTATGGTGTGCCAACCCCTTGGCGATGGCCGTGGCCGCCCGATAATAAGGGTCACTCGGCTTGGTCCGAGCCGAGCCGAAAATGGTTGCCGCCTCCCCGACCTGCGACATCGTCTGGAAGGAATCCACGAACTCCGCCATGATGCGGAAAATGCGCCAGGGATCCTCGTGAACAAAGGTCGAGTCGTCGCTCATGTGTGCAACATAACCCCGTTGGGGTATTGAAACAAGCGGCAGAGCCCCTGAGATTGGCTTTTATGCACGAAAGGCGGGTTCATGTAGACGCGGCGCACCGCTTAGTCCTCTTTGCGGGCGTTGCGCCCCATAAAAACCCGCCTTTCCTTTCGTTGCTGAAAGGATAAGCAGGGCAGAAAGAGATCAAAAACCAGAATCGAAGAGACACTGGCTTCAAGATTGCTTCATTTGGGTGGCGGCCTGCCTGTCTGCCGGCATGAAATTTTCTGCTCGCAGGGGTTCCGCCTTGTTGTTATAAGTATTTTAATAGGATCAGGTTTTCCATGATTGTTTTCCTCAACGGAAATTTTTTGTCTGAAAGCGAGGCGGTGGTTTCGATAAACGACCGCGGTTTTTTGCTGGGTGACGGACTGTTCGAAACGATGCGAGTCGTGAACAGCCGCCCGTTCCGCATGGCCCAGCATCTGGAACGCATGACGCGCGGCCTGGACTTTCTAAAAGTCACAATTCCTTACACTCCAAAGGAGCTGCAAAAATTTGCCGTTGAACTGATTGAACGCAACCAACAGCCCGATTCAATCCTGCGAGTAACGGTAACGCGCGGTTCCGGACCGCGCGGATATTCCCCGCAGAATGCCGGAACACCAACCGTAGCAATGACGTTGAGTCTCCTGCCGGAGACAAATCCCGACGAACCATTGCAGTGGAGCCTGGTCACATCCCCTTTTCGCGTACCGGCAAGCGACCCTATTTCCTCCTACAAGAGCACGAGCCGAATTTTGAACATCCTTGCGCGAGGCGAAGCGGAAGCGCGAGGCGCCGATGAGGCGCTCCTCCTGAACACGAACGGTGAAGCGGCCGAGGCAGCCGGGGGTAACATGTTCTGGGTTTATCGCGAACAAATTTGCACGGTGCCAACCGGTCGCGGCGTCCTGCCGGGAATCACCCGCGCGGTGGTTTTGGAAATCTGCCAGGCGCTGGGCCTCACGACCAACAAACGCGTTATCAAGCCGGAGATGCTGCGGAATGCCGAGGGTATTTTCATCACGAACAGCGCGTTGGGAATCGTGCCGGTGGTGTCGTTTGACGGCGAACCGGTGGCCCCCTCGCCTCTGGTGGATCAGATCGCCACGGCCTATAACGAAATGTTGATGCGCGAATAATCGGCTAATTCAACCTTGGCCCGAGGTGGGTACCGATTAGATTATGCCCGTGTCGCCACGCAAAAACCCGTCCACACGCCGCCGTAAATCCGGCGGCCGGTTTTGGCTGCTCCTCCTGGTTCTAGTGATTTCGGGCGGCCTTGTCTGGTTTGGATGGCATCACCAAAACCACGGCCACAAACTGTCGCGGCACAAAAAACTTGCTCCGTTGGTGGCAACCTTGCCACCACCACAGCCGGCGCCAGCTCCGACATCCCAACCGGAAATTGGTTCGCCGCCAACAAACCTGCCTCCGCCTCTTCCCCCTTCACCAGCGAGCCCTGAAGAGACCTTGTCAACGCCGCCCTCCCCGGGCGAATTTCCCCGACCGGTTAGCAACCCATTAGAAATGCAGATTGCCCTGGCGCGAAGGGCTATTTCGCCGGGGTCAATCGACGGGGCAATGGGGCACCAATCCCGCGCGGCCTTGGCCGCCTTTCAGCGTTCGCAAAGTCTGCTGAAGAGCGGTGACCTGGACACGAATACCCGCGCACTACTGACTTTGGATGCGCCGATTTTTACGACGTATGTTATTACCACGAATGACCTCGCCGGGCTACAGCCTTTGGGTAAAACCTGGCTGGACAAATCGCAACAGTCCTCGCTGGCTTACGAAACTGAATCGGAATTGGTCGGGGAAAAAACTCACGCGAATCCGGCACTGATCAAGAAACTTAATCCGGGCGTCAACTGGAACACCCCTGCGCCCGGAACCGTTTTGCATGTACCTGACGTCAGCTATCCAGAGCCGCAGGACAAGGCGGCTTACGTGATGATTCACCTGGGAGAGAGATATTTGGAGGCATTTGACGTGGAGTCGAATATGATCGCGCATTTTCCATGCAGCATTGCCGCAAAAGTGGAGAAGCGGCCGATCGGGGAACTGCACGTGATTGTAATAGCCCCCCACCCCAATTACACAGTCAACCCGGAGCTGTTTCCAGAATCTGAAGAATTACAAGCCCTGGGGCATAAATTAATTCTGCCGCCCGGACCCAATAATCCTGTTGGCATAGCATGGATTGGTCTAGACCGCCCAGGCTACGGCATGCATGGCACGCCGAGCCCCGAACAAGTCGGACGAACTGAATCACATGGGTGTTTCCGGCTCGCGAACTGGGATGCGGAATATCTGCTCAAACTCTCGTGGATAGGCATGCCTGTGTATGTGGAGCCGTGATTTTTGGCACGAGGCGCGCGGATAATAATTTCGTACATCAACCACCCGGTCACGAAACCGTGGGCAAAACGTAACAAAATCTAGCTGCTCGATCACTCGATTCATTTTCCATGTTGCAAGTGAGCACATTCCAAGCCACCGATAGGGATGGACGCTGTCACAAAATCGTAACAATGGTCTCCTTGACGGTCATTGTCACTACCTGACAATCGGGAAAGTGAATATTTGGAAATATCAGGCACAGTCCAATTTAGGAGGGCCATCCGCGCTGGGCCTGACGGATTTGAATTTGGTCTCCGGTTACCGTCGAACCGCTGAAGCTTGCAACTTATGAAGCGGGTCGGACCTTTATTCAGCGAATTGTGGATGCCGATCCTGCTGGCAGCGGTTTTTATTACCGCAAGCTTCTATCAGCAGGAACTGGTCGTGCAGCTAGGCATGACGACGGCGGCGCAGGTGAAGCGCATATTTCCTTATGCGTTGGGCATCGGCATCTGGCTGTCTTTGGCCTACCTGATAAACCGATTGCTGGGTATTGTCTTCTGGCAGCCGCTCAACCGGCGCGTACCTGTGCCGCGCCTGCTTCGGGATGTAACCGCGATCATTATTTATGGACTGGCGGTAACAGGGGTGGTTGGCGTGGTGTTCAAACAGCCGATTGAACCGTTCTGGGCAGCATCGGGAGTGGGGGCACTTGTGCTGGGTCTGGCGTTGCGCAATATCATCGTGGACATTTTCATCGGGCTGGCAGTCCATTTTGAACGGGCCTGCGAGATCGGGGACTGCATCATGCTGGCTGGAGGCCCGACCGGAAGGGTGGTAGAACTCAATTGGCGAACCACCCGGCTGCTCACGAACGAGGGCAACATAGTAGTAGTTCCCAATGGCAAACTGGGAGAGTTAATCGTGACGAATTTTTCCAGGCCAGAGCCGACGGGAGAATTCGAACTTTCCCTTTTTCTTGACTTTGATCTGCCGGCGGAACGGGCGTTGCGGGTTTTGAACGCAGCAATGCACAGTGTGGTTGGAAAGGCGGGAATCCTGGAAATCCCGGCACCGAGCGTAAGGATACGGGGCATCGGGTTGCAAGGCGTGGAGTACAAGCTTAAGTATTATTTGGATCCACGCCAAGCCGGGCCAGGCGGAGTGGCCTTCGACGAACTCAAGGCGCCCAGTCGCGCGCAACACGAAGTTTGGAAGGCAGTGCTTGACCAGCTTAACCATGCCGGATTACAGCCAGCCACGCCAAAACAAGACGTGTTTCATGCGGCCCGACCACAGCGCCAGCTTGATGCCCATTCATTGGAAGACCGTGTCGCGCTGCTCGGACGCGTTGAACTATTCGAAAGCCTCACCGTGTCGGAACGCACAGAACTTTCACGGCAAATGGAGGAGCGGTTGTTCAACGTGGGCGACACATTAATTCAAGAAGGAGATCATGGCGATTCGATGTTCATTCTATGTGAGGGGCTGCTCGAAGTACGGATTACGCTCCACGAGGGTGAGCAGCCGACTCGAGTGGCCCGTTTGCACGCCGGCAAGTTCTTTGGTGAGATGAGCGCGCTGACCGGCGAGCCGCGCAGCGCGATGGTGGTGGCCGTCACCGATGCTCTGGTGTTCGAAATCTCCAAGGATGCAATATCCGCACTCATTCACAGCCGTCCTGAACTGGCAGAAATGATCGCTCAGGCGGTTACGGCGCGCAAATTGCGCAATTCCCAAGCCATTGCGGAGGCAGACATTCCTGCGCACGCAGCCGAAGAAACCTCACTTACCAGTCAGCTGTTGGCCCGGATGCGCTCCTTTTTCGGCTTGAAACCGAAAGAAAAATTGCGCAGCAGCGGGGCGACAAGTCTGACCGTATAACTTTCCCCAAATTACAGTTCTTTGGCACAGTCGTTACTTCCGCCGAAAAATTGAAATTGTCGCATCTGCAGTATTTGTACGGCTGCCCATTTGTTCGTCCCAGAAAAATTGCGAGGGTTGACCTTCAGCAATATCTACCTGACCGACGAGCTGATAATTTTGCCGGGCGTACGGCTGCCACCAGTCATTGATGGAATCAATTAACTTACCGGCCTGACCGGGGACGACGGTGGAAACCCACGAAGTCAAAGTGTTCACGTAAATAACGTACGCGGGACGATTGGTCTCGATTTCGTGGAAGAAATCCGAACGCATGGCCGCGGCCATGGGCTGAGGTTCAGTCAGCGGGTAGAGATAAATATAACCGGAAGCCGAGTGACGATGAGCCAGGAAAAAAATCTGGGGCTCAGAACCGAGCACGGCGATGGTTTCCGCGGGTTGGGTATGGGCGGCAAGGTAGCGGGCAATTTCCGCAGATTCAGCAAAAGGGTTGTAGCCATACAAAATATGGCTGATCTGTGCGGGTGAGTATTCGAACCAAAGTTCGGCATTCCTCACGGCCAGGTCGCCTCCAGCCACCAGGAAGAGACAAACCGTGACCACTCTGAGAATAGGCGTAGGCGCACGTTCCCGAATGAATCCGGCCATAGCGCGCAAGAGGGCGGCATTAAGCAGGGCGATTCCGGGCATGACCATCAAGAAGTAATGGCCGCGAAAATAGAATCCGGGAACGGTAGCCGCGGCACCAGCGAGCAATAGAACTGTGCCAAAAAGGGCTGCGCGCCGGCAGGGCCCAGGCAAGAAGACCACCCCGATTCCCGCCAAAGCAAAAGCCCAAACCCAAGTACCATCGTCGAGAATGGGGTTGAAGGAGGAAGCGAACTGGTAAGGGACCGCGCTGATCGGAAAAATAGAAACATAATCACGAGCGTATTGAATAGTCCATTGATTGAAACGCGCCCAAACGCCTGCGCAGGCTAACTCGATAAAGGTGATCAACAGTGGAAGCGCCGTGGCGACAATGAAAACAGCGGCGTGGCGATAGCCTCTTGAGTTTTCAATTCGAGAGCGCCAGAGCAGCCAGCCACCAGCGGCAGCGACAAAAAAAACCGCGTGCTGTTTCATCAAAATGGCCGTCCCGAAAGCGAGGCCGGAAACAACAGGCCAGATTAATGAGCGGGATTTTTCCATGCGCAGCAGGGCATAGGCTCCAAGACAGGCGCAGAGAACAACGAAATGAGTGGCATGGCCGGCGAGCCCGTAGGTGTAAGGCATGGCAGAGAGGGCGGCAAACAGGGCCGCCGCCACCAATCCACCGATGGCGTCCATCAACTCGCAGCCGATGAGAAAAATGAGCATGATGCTAAGAGAAGTGACCAGAATCAGGCCGCAATGGACGCCCTGGGGGGTCTGGCCAAAAAGCGACATCAGACCGGCATAGGCAAAATAAACGCCGGGAAACTTCATGTTCCACGCCAGTTGATAAGGTGGGATGCCCTGCAGAATGAGCTGCCCCGCGTAAGCGTACTCACCCTCATCCCGTTCCAGCGGCAGGTCGCGAAGTCGCCAGCGCAGGCTAAAATTAAAGACTAGAATCAGCAGCAGGATCAGGCAGGTCAAACCCCTGCCCGAAAATAATTTGCCAAAATCCAGCCGGTTCATCCGCCGAAGTATAAGCGCGGCCCGGCAGCAAATGCCAGACAATGGTACCGCCACGCACGGAAAATCAGCCGGGTTTTTGACTTTCTTTGGCCATAAAAATCATGAACACTTTCTGCTTATCGTTGTCAGAAGTGACATATTAAAAATGACGGGTTTGACTTCGAAAATGTGGATGTTGTTTTTCGCAGCCTGCCTGTGCGCGTGCACGGTCAAGGGGGCGAGTTTTACGGCTTCGCTGGACCGTGATACGATGACGCTGGGCGAAACGGTGACGCTTTCCCTTGCTTTTGACGGGAGTTCTCCGCAAGACGCGCCTGCCTTCGACGTCCCCGGCTTGGACATTAGCGGTCCCAATACCACGACCAGTTTCACGATGGTCAACGGTGCCTCGAGTTCAACCTATACATTGGCTTACATCTTAACGCCGCAGCGCGCCGGCCACTTTACAATTCCCGCCATTACAGCTGACGTTGGAGGGCAAACTCTTTCCTCGCAGCCCCTGACATTGACCGTGCTGAAACCGGACGCCCCGACACCGGATGAGGTTCATTCTGGCAGCGAGCCGGTATTCATGCGGCTGGCTTTCCCTTCGGGAAAAATCTACACGGGCCAGCAAATAACGGCGGAATTGCAGGTGTTTGTGCGGGACGACGTGGAAAACCTGGCGAATTTCCATTTCACCGGCCAGAACGTGGATGGTTTTCTGATCGGCAAAAGCGCACAAGGCGGAAGATCCACCACCCGCGTCGGTGACCGCAATTACTCTATCACCCCCGTCACCTATGTATTAACGGCCACAAAAACCGGCCAATTGACGCTGGGACCGTTCACGGCTCTGGCAGTGATCGTCGTGCCATCACAAAACCAGCAGGCGCCTGATCCGTTTTTCCGGCAATTCTTCAATCAAGGGGAACAGAAACAAATTTCCCTGGCAACCGAATCAGTGAGCGTTGAGAGCCTGCCCCTGCCCGATCTGAATAAACCTGCGAATTTTGGGGGCGCGATTGGCAACTTCACCATGTCAGTCAGTGTAGGGCCGACCAACGTGACCGTTGGTGATCCGGTCACCGTGCGTGTGCAAATTTCCGGCCATGGCTCTTTGGATTCGATCACTCTGCCCGACCAATCTTCCCTGCCCGGTTTCAAGGTGTTTGCGCCCACGGTGAAAACCGAACCCGGCGGCCCGCTTGGACTTGATGGCTCCAAGACTTTTGAGGAGATCGTCACGCCCCAGAATACGGATGTCCATGAATGGCCGGAATTTTCGTTTTCCTATTTTAATCCCGATGACGGCCAGTATCACACGCTAAGCCAGCCGGCGGTCCCGATAGCTGTTCAAGGGGCAGGATCGACTCCATTGCCGTCCTTATCGAAAAATACCGCCACGGAAAACCAGCCGCAGTCAGACATTCTTCCCATCAAAGAAAACATTGGCAGCCTGCGGCCACCGGGAACTCCCTTGGTTTCGCAGCCGGGCTTTCTGGCGTTGCAAAGCCTTCCAGTTCTGGCGTTTTTTGCGGCTTTGATCTGGCGGCGCCGCACCGACGCGCTAGCCAATAATCCGCGCCGGCGCCGGCAGTTGGCGGTGGCCCAAATCATCAGCAAAGGTGTGGTTGAACTGAAACAATCTGCCGCTTCAAACGAGCCGGATGAGTTTTTCGCCACACTTTTCCGGCTGCTGCAGGAGCAACTGGGTGAACGGCTGGATTGTCCGGCCACTGCCATCACGGAAAATGTAATTGATGAACATTCCCTCTTGCGCAACGCACCGGCGGCCACACGCGAAGGCTTGCGCGAATTATTCCAGCTATGCAACCAGGCGCGTTATGCGCCTGTGCGCGGCACGAGCGAGCTAAATTCCGTCGCCACCCAATTTCAAAAAGTCATTGGTGATTTAAAGGATTTGCATCCATGAAGATCTTTATTGCACGCGTATTTATTCCGACTGGAGCAGGCATCGTAAGCCGCGGGCTCGTGACCGGAATCCGACGGATGCTGGTCTGGTTGGTGATTGGCACATTCGCTGGCAACCTGTTGGCAGCTGACGTCAACGGAGACTTTTCAACGGCGAACCGGCTTTACGCCGAGGGGAAATTTGGCACCGCCTCAGGTATTTACGAGCGCCTCCTGAGCTCCGCTGGTGCTTCGCCAAATCTACTTTTCAACTACGGCAACGCGGAATTCAAAGCTGGCAATCTGGGAAGATCAATCGCGGCGTTCCGCCGGGCGGAATTGCTCGCTCCGCGTGATGCGGAAATCCGCGCCAACCTTGATTATGTTCGCAATCAGGTGCAAGGCTCAACAGTTCATGAGTCCCGCTGGCAGGACTGGCTTGGGCAATTGAGTTTGAATGAATGGACCCTGCTCACAGTCATCACTTTTTGGCTAGCCTTGAGCTTTTACACGCTTCGCCAACTCCGCCCCGCGCTGATACCGAGGTTGAGAAGCCCCAGCACACTCTGCGTCCTCCTGACGGTCTTGCTGGGGGCGGCCACAGCCTTGCAGGCTGCCAATCATTTTGCCAAGGCCATTGCGGTGGTCACCTCCTCCGCGGCAACTGCCCGCAGCGGCCCTTTCGACGATGCTCAAGATGCTTTTAACGTGCATGATGGCGCCGAATTGTCCGTGATCAGCCGGCATGATGACTGGGTTCAGGTCATGGATGCCAGCGGAAAGATCGGATGGTTGAACAAAACCCAGGCACAGGTTCTGCCCGGTGCATGAAACAAATTTAGCGAGTCTGGCCTCAAGGGATGGATGAAAACTCCCCCATGGACGCCACTCCGTCAATAAGTGCGGCTGACTTGAAAATTAATTTGGTTGAACACAGAAGAAATCTTTTTGTCATAGTTTCGTCCGCACAACATAGTTAAAACTAATATATGAGCACCGGAATCAATGCGATCAACGAAGCGGTGAAAGAGGCCAGCGCCTTCACCCACCCGCTTTTTAATGAATTGGGAAAAGTCATCGTCGGGCAACATTATCTGACCGAGCGGCTGGTTATCGGCCTGCTGGCAAATGGTCACGTCCTGCTCGAGGGCGTGCCGGGCCTGGCGAAAACGCTGGCGGTGAAATCACTGGCCAACTGCATGCACGTTAAGTTCTCCCGACTGCAATTCACGCCGGACATGCTGCCCGCAGACGTGATCGGTACGCAAATTTACAATCCCCAATCCGGCGGGTTTACGACGCGCAAAGGACCCGTGTTTGCCAACCTGGTACTGGCCGACGAAATCAACCGTGCTCCCGCCAAAGTACAAAGCGCGCTGCTGGAAGCCATGCAGGAAAAGCAGGTCACCATTGGCGACCAGACTTACAAGCTGGACGAGCCCTTTCTGGTTCTGGCCACGCAAAACCCGATTGAGCAAGAGGGTACCTACCCGCTGCCCGAGGCGCAGGTGGATCGCTTCATGCTCAAGCTCAAGATCGGCTATCCGACACGCACCGAGGAGCGCCAGATTCTTGAAGTAATGGCCAAAACCTCCGGCACCCCCACCGCCAGCCCGGTGGTTGAGCCGCAGCAAATCCTGAAGGCGCGCGAAGTCATCAACGACATCTACGTGGATGACAAGGTCAAGGATTACATCGTGGATCTGGTTTGCGCCACCCGCGAGCCAGAACACTACAAAATCGCGGTCAAGGATTTCATCCAGCTCGGCGCGTCTCCCCGCGCAACGATTGCGCTCACGCTCGCATCCAAAGCATACGCGTTTCTCAAGGGCCGCGGCTATGTAACACCACAAGACGTCAAAAGTATCGGCATGGACGTGCTGCGCCACCGCGTCGCCATCACCTACGAAGCCGAGGCTGAGGAAAAAACCAGCGAACTTATCATCCAGAAAATCTTTGATGAACTTCCCGTGCCGTGATTCAAAAGCCACTGGCAGTTGCATTGATGATGACTCCATGCGCTTAATCGACGGAAAAAAATCCAGAATAATTCGTTTTGGGACGATGGGAGTATTTAATTGACGCATGATTCCCCGCGAGATTCTTAAAAAAATCCGGCAGATTGAGCTGCGCACGAACCGCATTGTGACGGAGACGTTGGCAGGCGCATATCACTCTGTCTTCAAGGGCCAGGGTATGAATTTCGACGAGGTCCGCGAATATCAGGCGGGCGACGATGTGCGCTCAATTGACTGGAACGTCACCGCGCGCATGAATCATCCATTCATCAAAAAGTTCGTCGAGGAGCGCGAACTGACCCTGATGCTGGTGGTGGATGTAAGCGGTTCAGGACTCTTTGGTTCCCGCACGCAGTCGAAGCGGGAACTCGCCGCGGAAATCGCTTCCGTGCTCGCCTTTTCTGCCATCCGCAACAACGACAAGGTCGGCTTGCTGTTGTTCACGGACGAGGTGGAGAAATTCATCCCGCCGCGCAAGGGACGCAGCCATGTGCTGCGGGTCATTCGGGAAGTCTTGTACTTTGAGCCCAAACGGCGAGGCACGCGTCTGGTGCAGGCGCTGGAATTCATGGGGCGCGTCCTGCCACACAAATCGATCTGTGCCGTCATCTCGGATTTTATTTCGCCGGATGGAGGCTCGACCCTCTCCAAGCCGGAGCAAACCGCGCTGCGGATCGCCAACCGGCGCCATGATGTCGTGGCCGTCCAAATCACGGATCGGCACGAACTGGAATTACCCGCTCTAGGCCGAATTGTATTGGAAGACGCCGAAACCGGCGAAATCCTGGAAGTAAACACCAATGCCGGCGCAAGCCGCGATGCTTTCGCGTTGCGTCAGCAGAAACTCCTCGTGGAACTGGCGCGGCAGTTTCGCGCCTCAGGCATTGACTCGATACAATTGCGAACCGACGAAGCGTACGGGGCAACGCTGGGCAAATTCTTTGAAAGCCGGGAGAAACGCCGGCTGCGCGCGTGAAAAGTCTATTCATCAACCCCTGATTCATGCCAACCAATCAAACAGCCGCTGTTATCAACGACATCCACGATATCAAGCCGCCGATGGAGATTTCTGAAGGTCTGGCTTGGCTTTGGTGGACGTTGGGCGCGTTGTTGGTTTTGTTCCTACTCTGGCTGGTATGGCGTCATTTTCAACAGCACGACAAACCGGTCAATCTGCCTCCACCCATTCCCGCACATGTTCGCGCCAGGCAGAAATTGGCCGAAGCTTTGGCGCTGCTGTCGCAACCCAAGCCATTTTGCATTCTGGTTTCGGATACGGTTCGATTTTACCTGGAGGAACGCTTCAACTTTCGAGCTCCGGAGCGGACCACCGAGGAATTCTTGAGAGAGCTGCAAAACACCAATTTGCTGGGTGGCGAACAAAAAGAAAGTTTGGGCCGATTCCTGGAAAGCTGCGACCTGGTGAAATTTGCTAAGTATGAACCTGGTGAAAGTGAATTGGTGGATTTGCACCATTCAGCGCTGAAATTGGTGGAGGAAACCGAACCTGAATCATCTACTAACGGTGCAGACCGGGAAACCGAGGAGGTCAAATGACTTTCGGGCATCGCTATTTCCTCGCCTTGGAACTCTTGCTGCCGTTGCTGGCTTGGCTGAAGGGACGGCGTGGTTCACCCCCGGCATTTTTATATTCGTCGGTCAAACTGGTGGCGGGTCTGACGCAAGCGCGACGATCCCGGGCGGGAAATATTCTGGCGGCGTTGCGCTGGCTGGCCCTTGCCCTGTTTATTTTCGCCCTGGCCGAACCGCGCTCTTCCAAAAGCACCACGGAAGTCAAAGCCAGCGGCATTGATATTGTTGTCGCTCTCGACTTGTCGGGCAGTATGAACACGCAGGATTACGAGGTGAGCGGTCAGCCCGTCAGCCGTTTTCAGCTGGCCAAAGCGGTCTTGAAAAAATTTGTCAACGAGCGGCCCGATGACCGGATCGGACTGGTTGTCTTTGCGGCACAATCATTTATCGCCTCACCCATGACCTTGGACCATGATTACCTCCTGCAGAACATTGAGCGTTTGGAGATCGGCACGATCAATTCAGACGCTACCGCGATTGGCGATGGACTGACGACCGCCTTAAACCGACTGAGAAATTTGAAGTCCAAGAGCCGAATCATTGTCCTAATGACTGATGGGGGAAACAACTCCGGCAAGATTGACCCGATCACAGCAACGGAAGCCGCCCAGGCATTGAATGTGAAACTTTACACCATCGGACTGGGCAACCGCGAGATCGTGCAGCAAATGGGATTGCCGCCCGGCTATCTGCCGGATGATGAGACGCTGCAAAAAATAGCGGAAATGACCGGCGGGGTTTTCTATCGTGCCGACACTTCCGAAAAACTGAATTCCATTTACGACCAGATCGACAAACTGGAAAAAACCGAAGCCGTGGTCAACAAGTTCACTCAATACACAGAATTGTTCCCCTGGGCTGTGGCGGGTGGATTGCTGGTACTTCTAGTCGAGATTTTGCTGGGGCAAACGTTGTTGCGGAGGCTGCCGTGAACCACCCAACCTAAAAATGCGATCCGAGAATTCCACTCTGTTTTGGCTGTTGCCGGTGCTATCTGCGCTGCTTGCGTTGCTCCTTTGGTTGCTCGAACGCTTCGAGCATCCCTATCTGTTATGTCTGTTGCCGGTCTCGTCCACATTGCTCGCGTTGTTCTTTTGGTGGCGTGAACGAGAGAGGCAAAAACTACTGGCGAAATTCATTGAAGCCCGCTTGTTGTCACAGTTGACGGTAGGCATTTCATCGACGCGACGGAAGTGGAGCTTCGCACTCATCATTCTGGCGGTAGCATGCCTGATGATTGCCCTCGCGCAACCAGAGCACGGTTATGACCTCGAAGAGGTTCAACAAAACGGCCTGGATGTGGTGGTGGCCATTGACACCTCAAAATCGATGCTGGCGACAGATATCGCCCCCAACCGGCTGGAACGGTCCAAGCTGGCAGCGCTGGAATTAATGCAGCGTTCCGGGGCGAACCGTCTCGGCTTGGTTGCCTTCGCGGGTGATGCTTTCCTCGAATGCCCGCTGACGACCGACGACACGGTCTTTCAACAAAGTGTGCAGGAGTTGGACGTAAACGCGATTCCCGAGGGCGGCACGGCGATTGCAACGGCCATCAACGAGGCACTCACCGCCTTCAAGGAAACCGGTCATCATCGAGCCATGGTGCTTTTCACGGACGGGGAGGATAACGTGAACGAAAGTAATGTTCTCGCAGCCGCCCAAAACGCCGCCAAAGCCGGTTTAAAAATCTTCACCGTTGGTGTTGGCACTGTGGAGGGGGATTTGATCCGTGTCACCGATGCCAATGGTAATTCGGACTATGTCCGCGACGAGAATGGGAACGTGCTGAAATCGCATTTGAACGAGCCTCTGCTTCAGCAGATTGCGAAGATTACTGGCGGGTTTTATCTTCCGCTGCGCGGCGCGGGTACAATGGACGTGCTTTACGAGCGTGGGCTCGCACCACTTCCAACGTCGGAGGTCAAATCGGCATTGATCCGGCGTTACCACCAGCAGTATTACTGGCCGCTCGGAATTGCGATCGGGCTATTGATACTGGAAATCCTTCTGCCTCAGCGCAAACGGGAACTGCAACGGTCCGCAGTCGCGACTGGCGCATGGCCAGCGGCGCTGATCCTGTTTGCTTTAAGCTTTGCGACAAACCACGCGTCCGCCGGTCCATCGGATGCGTTGCGTGCCTATCGCGCAGGGAATTTCACAAACGCATTGGCGGAATACCAAGACCTGGCACTGCACCACACAAACGATTTGCGTTACATCTTTAATGCCGGGGCATCGGCCTATCGGGCGACGAATTTTGACGAAGCATTCAATGATTTCAAGATTGTGGCCGCCGCACCGGATCTCAAATTGCAACAGCAAGCACTTTATAATTTGGGGAATACGCAATACCGAATCGGGGAACTTAAGTTTGAACCAAGCTCGGAGAGCCTGGACAATGTCGAAGCAGCCTGGAAGGAGGCGACCCAAAGTTACTCGCACGCAGTCCAATTGAACACCAATGATGCCGACGCTGCCTACAACCTGGCTTTTGTTCAACAGCAGCTTAACTTAATCGTCGAGCTGCGCGAAGCCATGCGTCGCGCCAAGCAAATGGCGGATGAGGAAGTGCGGCGCAATGAATACCACCGGGCACTGGAAATTCTGGAAAGCCTAAAAAACCCGATTGCGAACAAAAAGTTTCAGGACTATGTCAAAAAACTAAAGGATATCGATGCGATTGTTACTCCTAGCCAGCCTTAGCCTGCTGTTTTTGCTGCCAGGCGCACGAGCACAATGGTTGACCGCCGATGATTTCTTCAACGACGGAGCCCATTCCTATCTTTCCAACAATATCCCGCAGGCATTGAAAACGGTTCAAACTGGTTTGCAGCAATATCCGGGCGACGACCATCTCAAAAAACTTTACGAATTGCTGAAACAGCAGCAGCAACAACAGCAGCAACAACAACAGCAAAAAAACCAACAGCAGCAAAACCAGCAAAACCAATCCCAACAACAGCAGCAGCAAAACTCTGCGCAAAAAAACCAGCAAAACGAGCAAAACCAGGCACGGGCTAATCCGGCAAATGAAAATAAGGACCAGCAGAATGCCGGGGAAACCAACGACCAAGCCCAGGCAGCAGCAATGGCACGCATGACGCCCGAAGAGGCCAAGAGATTGCTGGATCAACAGAAGAACGATGAACAAGTCCTGGTTATGAAACCGCAGGGCAAGCCGCAAGACAGCTCGCATCCGATCAAGGATTGGTAGTCCTGCACGGGTCGCCTGCCACCAGCTTTCTCCACTTCCCGTCCTGACTCCCACCCTGTGGGCATCGGCAAATAGGCGCAAAGCTAATTTGAAATTCAGGTGCGGGTTTGCTAATTTTTCCGCATGGGACGCCAATGGCTGCATGCAAAACGGCTGGTCGCCGGCCTGAGAAAAGGTCGCACGACTGGCAAACTGGTTCGTGAAATCTCGGTCGCCGCCAAGATGGGCGGCCCTGATCCGGCGATGAACGCCCGGCTGTTTACCGCCGTTGAAAAGGCAAAGAAAGAAAGCGTCACCAAGGACGCAATCCAGCGCGCAATCAACAAAGGCGCCGGCATAGGCGATGAGAAGCTCATCATGGACCACGTGGTATTTGAAGGCCGCGCCCCCCATAATGTGCCAGTCATCGTTGAGGTTTATACCGACAACGTGAACCGGACCGCGCCCGAAATCCGCGTGTTATTCAAGAAAGGCCAGTTGGCCACCGCCGGCAGCAATAAATTTCTGTTTGATCACGTAGGACTCGTGGAAGCGCACCATCCGGACGCGAACATTGACCGCGAGGCCGCGGCCATTGAGGCCGGGGCGAATGAGGTGGAATCGCTTTCCCACGCCCAAAACGACGACATCCCCGAAGTCGCCGCCGGGGCAAAATTCATTTGCGACCGCACGGCAGTTCACGCTGTTTCCCAATGGCTTGCCAAGAATGGCTGGACGGTGGTCACCAGCGAAATGGGTTATGTCCCAAAGCAATTTCCGGAACTTGGCGAGGCACAGCTAAATGAAGTTGGCGAATTCTTGCACGAACTCGACGAACACGACGACGTTCACCGCGTCTGGGCGGCGGTGAAATGATTCTTGCCGCGTGGCGAAACGCCCATGCTGAGTTACCACTGGCACGAGTTTGCTGGATTAATCCGCACTCCCTTCCTTCACGTAAGCCTGGTCTGGGGTATTGTGCCCTTGTATTTTGGTTTATTGCTGAATGAATTGACCGCTGACAAAGCGAACTTTCGCACCTCACTGCAAACTGGATTCAGTTTTATTTGGGCCGGGGCCCAATGGCTGTGGCCTTACTTCCATCCACACCGGACGGGCTGGCGGGAACTCTCATTGGGGGCGCTGCCGGGGGTCAATCTGATTGTGACGATGCTGGTGATCGTGCTGGGCGTAGTAGCGTTAATCAGCGGCCTGCGGAAAAAATTCCCGCGGCATTGGCGGTTTATTGGCCACACCCGGTTCGCCAATTATTTCATGATCGTCATATTTCCAATCCAGGCGCATTATATCGTGTGGACTTGGGAGCGGCTGTTCGTGATAGTGCTCTTCGCCCTGCCAATCTGGCTTTCCCTTCATTTTGGTTTGATGCCTTTGCGTGGCCGCTAACTTGCGGGCAAAGGACTTTATTCATCATTGTCGGAATCCGTCTTTCGTTCCCAACTCCGCTTCTGGCGCTCCGGCAGACTCATGTCCACTTTGGCATAATAGGTTTTTTCACCGAGCATTTTGTTGACCTCGTGTTCCAACTCCAGTGAGGGAGCTACCGCACATCGTTCGTGGGTTTCGATAAACACCATTTCGCCGCCCGGCAGTTTGAAACACAGAAACACAGGGCACTTGCCAGGGTGGGCCGCCAAAAGATCGCGAAGGGCTTCGAGATCACGAGGTTGCAGATGAGCAGAACTCAAACGCAAGTGCACCTGTTTGGTGTACTTTTTCGGTGCGTCAGCCAGCGGCATGATCTCCTGCGGGAAAATCTTCGGTTTATCCTCGCTGGTGCTGACCTCGCCAACCACGAGAATCGCCTGATTGACTTCGAGTAACGGACGAAATTTTTCATGCTCATTCATCACGAGCATCTGCACCGACCCCTCCAGGTCCTCGAGGGTCACCATCGAATAGGGTTTACCGCTTTTCTTTGAAAACCCGTGCTGGGCGGCTGCAATCATGCCACCAATCCGCGTCAGGCTGCGGTTGGGGATTTCGGCCAGTTTGGCAGTGGTGGTGAGGGTATATTTTTCCAGAATCGGCGCGAACGGTGTCAGTGGGTGGCCAGTCACGTAGAAGCCTAGCAGTTCCTTTTCGTGAGTGAGCAATTCGTGCTGCGGCCATTCCGGCAACTGACTCAGGGCCTCAGGCATGACCTGGTTTTTCTCTTCGAGCGCACAAAATAATGAAGTCTGGCCTTTTTGCTTGTCGGAGAGAATGCTGGCCGCGCGCTGGAGAGTACGCTCGATCTGGGAAAACAGCGTGGCGCGCGTCTGGCCAAAGCAATCGCAGGCGCCGGTCTTGATCAAGGCCTCAAGGGTCTTGCGCCCGAGTGAACGACCATCCACGTGCTCGCAAAGTTCGGCCAGGGTATTGAATTTTCCGTGACCGTTGCGCGCCTTGAGAATGGCCTCCACGGCCGCTTCCCCGACGCCCTTGATGGCAGCCAACCCGAAACGGATGGCTTTGCCGTCCCGCGCCGGTGCAAAATAGACACCGCTTTCGTTGACATCCGGTCCTAGCACTTCGATTTCAAATTGCCTCGCCTCGGCAATATATTCAGCCAGTTTTTCCAAGGCGGCCATGTCATTGGTCATCATGGCGCAGAAAAACTCCACCGGATAATTCGCCTTCAAATAAGCGGTCTGGTAGGCAACGATGGCATAAGCGGCGGCATGCGATTTGTTGAAACCGTAGCCGGCGAATTTTTCGAGCAAATCGAAGATCTGGTTGGCCTTGGCAGCCGGGATTTTATTTGTCGCGGCACAGCCTTTGACAAATGAATCACGTTGTTTCTGCATTTCCTCGACTTTTTTCTTGCCCATCGCCCGCCGCAACAAATCCGCTTTGCCAAGCGAATAACCGGCCAGCAACTGCGCCGCCTGCATCACTTGCTCCTGGTAAATCAGGATGCCATAGGTCTCGCGGGAAATGGGTTCGAGCAAAGGGTGCTCATATTTGATCTCAATCTCGCCGTGGCGTCGTTTGATGAAATCCGGAATCAGGTCCATGGGACCGGGACGATACAGGGCAACGAGTGCCGTGATGTGTTCCACGGAACTGATCTGAAATTTTTTGCAAAGATCACGCATGCCGCCGGATTCCAACTGGAACACCCCCAGCGTTTCCGCCCGATTCAAAAGATCATAAGTTTTCTTGTCGTCCAGCGGCAGGTTATCGATTGGGATTTCTATTTTGTGGGTCTGCTTCACCATCTCGCAGGTATTGCGGATGACGGTCAAGGTTTTGAGCCCAAGAAAATCCATTTTGAGCAGACCCAGGTCCCCGACAGGATTCATCGCGTATTGCGTGACCAGCGTCCCATTTTCGTCCTGCTTCAGCGGTAACAGGTTCACCAGCGGTTGATCGCCAATGACGACACCCGCCGCGTGGACGCTGGCATTGCGGGTGAGATCCTCCAGGATCATTGCGGTATCGATCAACTCCCGGGTGACTTCCTCGCTCTCGTAAGCCTGCTTGAGATCCGCCGACTGCTTGAGCGCCTTCGTCAGATCCATTTTCAGGTCAGTCGGGATCATCTTGGCCAGCCGGTCGCAGTCTCCATACGCCAGTCCCATCACGCGGCCGACATCCCGCACCACGCTCTTCGCCCCCATCGTGCCAAACGTGATAATCTGGGCGACGGAATCGTTCCCATATTTTTTGCGGACATATTCGATGACATCCGCTCGTCGATCGTCGGCAAAATCGATGTCGATATCCGGTGGATTGACGCGCTCGGGGTTCAAAAAGCGCTCGAACAGCAGCCCGTAGCGGATGGGGTCCACGTTCGCAATCTCCAGCAAGTAGGTCACGATCGAACCGGCGGCGGAACCGCGCGCCACGCAGGAAATACCCTGGCTACGACCGTAGCGAATAAAATCGCCGACAATCAGAAAATAGGAGATAAACCCGGTTTTTTCGATGACCCCAAGTTCGAGCTGCAAACGGTCAATGACCGTCTTGACCGCAGCAGCGACGGCGGGATCTTTGAGCAATTCTGCGGCATCCGGCTGTGGATTCCCGCTGGATGCTTCCGCCTGGAAGTCAGCAGCCGGTGGTTGATAGGTGGGAAGTCGCGCAGGGTTATCAACGCCAGTGACGACGAATTCTTTCCCCTCCGCCTGGGCATGAATCGTGTAGCGGGTAAAAAGGCCCTCGGCCAGCCACTTGCGCAAAAATCCCTCACGCGTGAAATGTTCGGGAGGATGAAAAACCGGGTAATGCAATTGGCCAAACTTGATGTCGAGGTTGCATTTCTCGGCCACCTCAAGCGTGTTTTTGACCGCGTCTGGCGTTTCGGCAAAGCGCGCCTTCATTTCCTCGGCGCTGCGGAGGAAAAATTGTTCCGGCACATAACCGGCGCCCATGCGCTTGGGGTTGCTCAGCAAATCCTGGGTGCCGATGCAGACCAGACAGTCGTGCGCATGAGAATCGCCCTTGTTGATGTAGTGAACGTCGTTGGTGGCGACGAGCTTGAGGTCGAATTCCTTGCCGAATTGGATCAGCTGCCGGTTTACCTTGGCCTGCTCGGCCAGACCGTGATTTTGCAATTCAAGGTAGAAATTCTCCGCGCCGAGCGTTTGCCGAAACCAATCCACCGACGAGCGCGCCTTGTCGATCTGGTCTTTCATGATCAAATCAGGGATTTCGCTGGCGAGACAGCCAGACATGGCAATCAGGCCCTCGCTGTGGGCAGCCAGAATCTCCTTGTCGATCCGCGGCTTATAGTAATAACCGTCGAGATGTGCCGCCGTGGTCAGCTTGATCAGGTTTTTGTAGCCCGTCTCGTCGCGCGCGAGCAGGCCAAGATGGTAATAAAGGTCCCGGGTGCTGCTTCCGGATTTTTTCTCCAGCCGCGAGCCGGGAGCAACGTAGACCTCACAGCCGACGATTGGTTTGATGCCTTTATCGAGCGCCGCCCGGTAAAAGTCGATGACCCCGTGCATGGCGCCGTGATCGGTGATCGCGAGCGCGGGAAATTTCAGTTCATGCGCCTTCTCCACCAACTTGTCCAGACGGCAGGCACCATCGAGCAGCGAATACTCGGTGTGCAAATGGAGGTGGACAAAATCAGCGTGCGACGACATCGCAGTAATTTACCCCGCGAAGTGGAGATGAAGCAAGAAACGGATGTTCATCCAGGTCGAAACTACTTCGGCATGGCGGCAACAACTCGTTGCACGGGAATGCCGGCAAGACAATGGCGCGATGAAAGGCAGATGGGAAAATGCCCATCGCAGTGGCAGGGGCCACCACTCAGAGCTTGATGTCGTGCCCCAAACGGAGCCCAGCGCAAGGGCGAACTCGGGCCGAACAACGAAATGGTTGGCAGACCCAAACCGGCCGCAAAATGCAACGGACCGGTGTCGCCGGAAATAAATATTGCCCCCCGGCTAAGCACGGCGAGAAACAATGCCAGATCAGGAATTTCCGGCAAGATCCGGGCGGCCGGCACCAGTTGTCGCAATTCGTTCATCAGGCTGGCTTCGCGTTCGCCACGCGCGGTCGTAAACACCACCGTGTAACCGGCGGCGGTCGCGAGGCGATAAAAATCGGCCCACGCCCCGGTTGCCCATTCCTTCTTCGGTTGACTGGAAGCGACGTGGCAGATAATTGCCCCCGTTTCCGGAAGAATTTTCCTGGCCTCTTCCGCGCGGGCCGGATCGGGGCGAATTTCCGATTCAAAGGATGTAGGTGCAGGAATCTGCCAGCCTGACAGGAGCTGTGCCAGACGGATGGATTCATGAGTCAATTCTGGCGAGGGTGCCACTCGTTCGGTGTAAAGCAGCTTTCGCCCGAAAAAACCTCCAGATTCGGCCCAGCCCAACCGGCGGCGGGCGCCACTGAGCCAACTTAAGATCGCTCCCCGGTCGTTGCTGGCAAAATCCACACACCGGTCAAAACGTTCTCGCCGCAGTGCCCGGATCAGCGGCCACGTTTCGCGCAAGTTGGCGCTGCCCCGACGCCGCGGCATCGACCAAACGCGGTCCAGCCACGAAAGCTGTTGGAACAAAGGGGCCATTTCTGCGGGCACGAGGAGATGGAGTTGCCCCTGCGGGTAGTGTTCCCGCAGAGCTCGAAGCGCGGGCGTCATCAAGACAGCGTCTCCGAAGTATTTGAATTGTAAGGCCAGGATTTTTTCGGGCCGCGGGCTCACGAGGCAAATTGCAGTTCGTAAAGTTTCTGATAAACCCCGGAGCGCTTGACCAGATCATCATGCCGACCAGATTCCACAATACGCCCTTGGTCCAGAACCACGATCAAATCTGCGTGAAGAATGGTGGTAAGCCGATGCGCAATGCAAATTGTGGTTCGGCCGCGTGTCAACTCGTCCAAGGCCGATTGCACGGCACGTTCGGACTCCGTGTCGAGCGCATTGGTGGCCTCATCAAGGATCAGGATGGGTGCGTCTTTCAACACAGCGCGGGCGATGGCCAGACGCTGGCGTTGCCCTCCAGAAAGAGAGACTCCCTTCTCGCCGATGACGGTGTCGAAGCCCTGTTGTTTCTCCATGATAAAATCGTAAGCGTAGGCATGTCTGGCTGCGGCAATGATTTCCTCGTTCGACGCGCCCAGGCGACCAAGCTCGATGTTCCGGCGGATGGTATCATTAAACAATATGTTTTCCTGGGCAACGACGGCAATCTGGTTGCGGAGATCGCGCGTCGGCACATCGCGCAAATCCACGCCGCCGATCTTGATCGTGCCGTGGGTTGGGTCATAAAAGCGCAACAGAAGATTGGCGATGGTGGTTTTGCCGGATCCGCTGGCTCCCACCAGAGCCACCAACTGGCCGGCTTTGATGCTCAGGTTGATCCGGTGCAGCACCGTCTTTTCACCGTAATTAAACTCCACATTTTCGAGAACGATATCGGCGTTGGCAGCGTAGAGCATCTTTGGCTGCACGGGTTCCGGCACCGAATTTTTCATGGCGAGCAGCTCAAAAACCCGCTCACTGGCGGCCCGGGCCTGGTGGACCTGGTTGTGCAAACGGGTAAATGATTTCACCGGGGGATAAATCATGACAATGGTCAGGACGAACGTCAGGAAGTCGGCCTCTTTCGGCTGCTGGGCCTTAGGCAGGAACTGCATGGCATGCTGGATATAGAAAAAAACCAGGGCGATGCCGAGTGCGCCAAAGATTTCCATGAGTTGGCTGGGGATTTCGTTCGCCCGCACCACCCGCATGAGCTGCCCCACGTACTTTTTGGTGGTGGCACGAAACTCGGCGCTCACGGTCTCTTCCAGATTGTACGCTTTAATGACGCGGTTACCGGTGAAGGATTCATGCATCAGGTTGGTGAGTTCCGCGTTGTAGCTCTGGACAGCGCGGGCGGATTTGCGGACTTTGCGCCCGAAAATAATAATTGGTACAACGCAGACCGGAAACACCACGATCGAGATCAGCGTCAGCGTGGTATTGGTCACCAACTGGTAACCCAGCAGGACGAAAATGGTGATGGGATCCTTGACGACCGAAGCAAACGAAGTGCCGACAATGCTGTAGAGGACCTGCGTGTCATTCGTGATGCGGGCGATCAAATCGCCGGTACTTGCGCGATTAAAAAAGCCCAGGGAAAGGTTTTGCAAGTGGCTAAACAGTTTGGTGCGAATATCAGCAATGGCGTGCATGGCTGACCAGTTCGTGAGGTAAATGCTGAGGTACTGAAGCAGGTTGCGCAGCAGCATGATGGCTGGAATCGCCCCGATGATCAGCGCCCAACTGAATAAAGCGTTTGGAGGCGGCGCATGAAACTCTGGAATGAGGTCAGCCAAACGGCTTGCCACAGGTTGAATCCAATGAGGGGCCGCCTCCAGTTTTTGATGGAGGTCGACCTCATTCTCAAACACCAATTGGACGACCACCCGTACGGTGCCGATGAGGAGGCCGTTGGCAAAACCGTAAAAAATACCGCACAACAGGCCCAGGAAAAAACGCCCACGATACGGGTGGACGAAACCCCAGATCTGACGTAGAAAAGATATCACAGAGAAGAATTATGTCTGTCACAGGCACGGCATGCGAGAATTTTTGGGGCCGGGCGATGCCGCTTGACTTCGGAATCCTGAAACCTGTATCTCTTGCTCGCATAAGAAAACCGTGGAAATCAGCATCATTATTGTAACCTATAATTCCGCCGGGCAGATTTCCCTGTGCTTGGATTCGTTACTTAAGCAGGCTGGTGTCGGTTTCGAGGTGTTGGTCGTGGACAACGCCAGCCAGGACAGCACGCTGGCCGAACTGAAAAAGTTCGGACAAAAAATCCAGGCGATTGCCAGCCCGGAAAACCTTGGTTTCGGCCGCGGCAACAACCTTGGTTTTGCTGCCAGCAAAGGTCGCTACATTTATCTGCTCAACCCGGACGCCCGGCTCGATGATGCCGGGGCTTTGAAGGAACTTTGCCAGAGCATGGAGGCCAATCCGCGCTGGGGCATGGCCGGAACCGTGCTGCGCTCTTCCGATGGCGGCCACGAAAGCCGGCCGGCGACGGAGTATCCCGGGCAGCGCCATGTGTCCCGCGATTTTTCGAAGCTCCCCGGCGGCATCGCCTGGGTAGGTGGCGCGAGCATGGTCATTCGCCGGGAACTGTATGAAAAACTTGGAGGTTTCGACCCGGATTTTTTCCTTTACAGCGAAGAAACGGATTTTTGTCTGCGGATGCGTGAGCTGGGCTTTGAGGTTGGGCATATTTCCAAGGTCACCGTGGAACATATCGGCGGCGCGAGTGAAGACCTCCACGACCCCTATGGATCCTCCGCACGGAAACTCCGCGGTCTAATCCTGTTCCGCCAGAAACATTATCCTCCTGCCGACTGCGTCTGGCTGGCCAAACGCGATTTGAGGCGGGCACGGTTCCGGATGGTCTGGAACAGCCTGCTGGCCCGTTTGCAACCACCGCGCTCAACGGCTTGGCTAAAATATCGACAATATCGGGCGATCTGGGAAGTTTCGCTCGAATATCTTTGTTCCACTAGCAATAAATCACCACTTGCGGGATTCGGCACACAGCGTTAATCCAGACGGGCTTGTCCATGCCGGCATTAGCGCTTGCTTTGGCTAAAAATGTCTTCCAGTTTAGGAAAAATGCGAATTGGCTTTTTAAACAATCAGATAGATGAACGAGGAACAACGTGGGCAACTTTCCTCTATGCCAAATATGCCAGTCAATTTTTAGGTTACTCGACCGCCATGTACTATCCTTCGACTTCTTACGAATGGATGCTGCGCCCAAAATGGAAACGCCGGATCAGCAGTTTGATGCCCATGCTTTCGTCCCGGGCTAAGCTGAAATCAAAAAAAGGTTATAATCAGCGTATGGCTGACATCATCACCCAGGGAGGTGTTGAAATAATCGAAACAAATCTGGATGCAGACTTTAGCCATCTGGACGCCCTCTATCACATGAAATCCGGCGAAAACGACGGCTTTTTGCCGCGCGGAACTCAATACTGGGTGCATGCTGTTTCCAACGCTTCACAACCCCATGGGAATCGTTATGCGGCTATCAGTGAGTGGCTTGGCAAACATTATGGGGCGCCTTTTGTGCCTTACATTATTGAAGTTGCCGATGAAACTCAAACCATGAGACAGGAATTGGGCATACCGGCGGACGCCGTGGTGTTAGGGCGGTTTGGCGGGACCAATACATTCGACCTACCTTGGGTGTGGGAGGTCATCGATGACTGCGTGAAACGGACCAAGAACGTTTATTTCCTGTTTGCCAACACCGATATGAAACGACAGCACAAACAGATCATCAGCCTGCCACCCATCTACTTTCCTCATGAAAAGCGCAAATTCATCAACAGCTGTGATGTGATGCTGCACGCCAGAGAGTTTGGGGAAACGTTTGGCATTGCTTGCGGCGAATTTGCCCTCTGTGGAAAACCGGTGCTGACTTACGGCAAATCCTTCGAATTGTCCCACATTCAAATGTTGAGGCATCCGCTACTCTACAACGATCCTAAAGAGCTAACCGATTTGATTGCAAGAGTTGCCTCAGGCGAATTGCCAAAAGAAGACGGCGGGGCATATCAAAATTGTACGCCGGAAAAAGTAATGCAGATCTTTGACCGCCAGTTTGTCCGCTGAAACGAGGGTTCGATTCTGTTCACCCGCTCCAAGCTCACTTTTAGCCGATTAAATCAAGGCTTCTGTGAGTTTTTGAGATTCCAGAAATCTGCCAGAGCTAAAATGTCCAAGCATTTCGGCTATATTTGCTGCCGGTGATTTTACCCTTAACGATTGATTGATGAACCCGGCATAAGAATGGGGTGAGTTCGCGGAGCGCAGATTGAGCGACCTAAACCTGGTAATTAGTTGACAATTCCCGCTGTTTCAGCGATTTAAACCGCCATTATTTCGCTCAGTTGAAAATCAAAATATGAAGATTGCTCGAAAACTCTTGCGGCATTTTTTAAAGAAGACCGATTACGAACTGATCGAAAAACAACAACGTTTGCCCCCTCCTACTTTTGACAACATCAAACTGGTCCTTGCGCTCTTTTCACTAACCCAGCCAAATCCCACCTTCGTTCAGATAGGAGCCTACGATGGGCAAACGGTAGATCCCGTGAACGAATATGCTTTGACAGGAAAAATGAAATGCCTCCTGGTGGAACCCATTGAAGCATCGTTTCAGAGACTAAGGAGCTTTTACGATGGTGCGCCTAACGTTAACTTGCTACAGGCTGCGATCGGCCATTCAGATGGGAGCGCAATTATGTTCAAGGTAAAGCAAGCAAGTCAAAGCTTCAGCATACCCAGGGGCGCCTTATCCTCTTTTGACAAGGCGCATCTATTAAGACATAAAATCAAGGAAGAGGACATTGAACAAGTCCAAGTTCCCTGTCTGACCTTAAAAACATTGCTGGCAAAATTTCAATTGACCAAGGTTAATATCTTGCAAATCGACACCGAAGGCTTTGATGCGGAAATCGTTAAGATGGCGCTAGCCATGGAGGAAACTCCGGATTGCATTAATTTTGAGAACTCTAATTTAAGTTTGGAAAGTAAAACTGAAATATACGCTTTGTTGACAAAAAGTGGCTATGTTCATTCCAGCGATACGTATAACTCCCTGGCCCTGCATCGAAGATTGACCGAGGGTTTGCTCGCTCTTTGCCGCGGCTCCAAGACTTTGTCGGTGGATTCTTGACAAGAGGTCAGCGAATGAAACTCTGGTTGAATGTGCTCACCACCTTCTTCCCCGTGCAGCGCCAATCATCCTGCCAACCGACTCAAATTCCCCGTCCGTTCCCGGTTTCCAGCATCGTTCGTTCCGTTTCTTCAATCACGTAGCGGGAGAGCGCCTCGAAGGTGTGCCATTGCAAAACGTGCTGTTTTGCCGCCTGCCCCATCTGGATTAAACGGTTGCGGTTTTGCAAAATCTGGCGGATTCGCACCTCAAGTTGATCGCCCTCGATGCCATAATAACAGGCGTGGACATCGTCGAGTAGCGGGGCGTATCGGTGAATGCTCGGAGTTTGCATGAGCGGGACGGAGCCGACGAGAGCAGCCTCATAGTGACGATAGCAGTCCCATCCCCCGCCTTCGGGAGACCACACCAAATAAGCCTGGGCAGCCCGTTTTAAAAATTCCAAGCGAGGGATCCGCTCATAGGAAATATCGATGGAATAATTTTGAGACCGCAACAACTCCAACTGCTTCAATCCCCGCTGACGATTTAGATGGTTCGTCAACCCGCCGGAAAAGAAGACGTCCGTCTTCTTCACATTTTCTACGCCGGCCAAAAGCTTGGCGTCTTCCTGATCCACGCCTAACGAGATGGGACGCAATTTTCCGACCATGTCCCGGAATTCCTTCAGATTGAGAACATTGGTACCATCTTCAGTCTTGGCTGTGGTGTAAAGGAACGCATTGCAAGAGTTGGGTGGCAATTCTCGTTTGAAATAGCAAACACAGTGGTTGAGGAGTCGGAAACGGCTGTTGTCAATGACGGGAGTGTCCTGCATGTCAACCACGGCCAGCCGGCCACGATATTTCGAAAAAGGGAAAATGCGCCCAACCGCAATATTCGGATGCCGGATGAGGTTTCCGGTCAGGTTGGCGACATTCCTGAGCAGACTCTTGCGCGGATTGAAGGAGGGATAAAACAACTTTCCCGCGATTACCAAATCATATTCTCCACGATTTGCGTCGGCCAGGATTGTCCGCGTTGGACGACGCTGTCTGCCGTATATATCCCGCTTCTGGCCAATATTCAGGAACTCAAATTCCGGGTGTTGGAAAAAAAACTTGATATCACGCGTATGCTCCTCGGACAAATTCCCCACTGCCAAATACTTGGTCATAATTGATCTTGATGCAAGTGGCTGCCAGCAGTGTCAACCGTCTCCGCAGGCCTCCGGGATACGTCCGACGTGGGCCAAGCAACTTGGGCTGGCATCAGTTCACTTGGTTAACAATTTTGGCATTCTTATCAGAGGGTCAGCTTTCATGAAAAAATGTCCGGCTGCAACAGGATTTTGCTCTGCACCGGTCGAAACTGACAACTGTCAGAACCCCTTTTCCGATTAAAAACCGCAAGGAACCCGGTTTGATGGAGTGGAGGTTCCAACTTGAATCCGCCGGATGTGGCTCTAGGCTGTTTGAAATGTCGGGCAACGAGCCGGAAATTTTTTTTCACCGTACGCGCGCCGCCAGAAAAATCATGGTGCTGGACCTTGGCTTTTTGGGCGATACCGTACATTTGCTGCCTGCGCTCTGGATCATACGTCAGGCCTATCCAAAGTCCGAGCTACACGTCGCCGTTGCCTCGCACATCACCTCGCTGATGGAGTGCGTGCCTTGGGTGAACCATACCTGGGGCTACATGCGCTATCCACGGCACGCCACGCTCAAGGAAAACTGGCAAATCATTTCACGACTGCGCCGCGAAAAATTCGATTTGGTAATCAACCTGAACGGATCGGATCGTTCAAGCTGGCTGACGTTCTTGAGCGGCGCCCGCGAGCGTCTGGGTCGGGTGCCCCGTGACGGCGGCCCGCTGTTTTGGCGGCAAATGTTCACGGCCCAAGTCGAGCATCCGTCGGGACAGGAGCCAATTTATGAGCAGAACTGCCGCTGTTTGGAGAAGGCGGGATTTCCCCTGACAAAGCATGAGTTTCGCGCTGAAATCAGCCCTGCCCTCCTGCACGCAGCGGAGCTGACGGAAGCCGACACCGGGAATTATTTTCACATCAGCCCCTTCACCACAGCCGATCGCCGGGAATTGTCGCCGACGCAACTCGCCGGCTTCATCAAGGCGCTGCGGCAAACTTTTCCGGAGAAGAAGGTTGTGCTTTCATGCGCGCCGACGGAACGCGAGCGGCAAAAGATGGCCGGGTTGCTAGCCTTGATGCCGGAAAAGCCCTGGCGTGTTTACGCCGGCAAACTGAAGCTGCCCCAGCTTGCCGCGGTCATTCAACGCAGCGCGCTGCATTTTTGCGGCGACACGGGCACGCTGCACCTTGCCACCATGACAAACACCCCCACCATTGCCTGGTTCTGGCCGGATCCCAGTCCGGAACATTTACGACACTGGGTGCCAAAGGGGGAAAGCTTCCGCATCCTCTTTGGAGCATACGAACCGCACGAGCAATATCTTGGTCGAATCGAGCCCGGAGAGTTAGTCCGGGCCGCGCAATCCATTTTGACCGCCCGGGCAAATCCAGCTTGCGGTTCGTGTGGCGAAAATTGAAACTCAATCATGGCCACCGGAGAACATCTACCCTTATCTGTTTGCATCATTGCCGGCAACGAAGTTCGCCGAATCAGAAAGGCGCTGGAAAGTGTGGCCGGCTGGACTTCCGAAATCATTCTTCTCCTGAACGAGGACGTAAGTGACGGCACGGAGAAAATTGCGCAATCATTTGGTGCAAAGATATTTCGCGAACCATGGAAAGGCCATATCGCTCAAAAAAATTCGGCGGCGCTCAAAGCGAGCCAGGAATGGATTCTGGGACTGGATGCCGACGAAGCCGTTTCGCCGGCGTTACGCTCCGAGATTCAAAAATTGTTTACCCGGCCCGAAGATCTCCAAACTTTTGCTGCGTTCAGTTTTCCGCGTTGCAGTTTTTATTGCGGCCGATGGATCCGTCACGGCGATTGGTATCCTGACCGGCAAACCCGGCTTTGGCGTCGCAGCCAGGCGGAGTGGGGGGGAATCAATCCGCATGATAAGCTCATTGTCAAAGGCCCGGTCAGGCGGCTAAATCACGATTTATTTCACTTCACCAATGAGAGCATTGCCCATCATCTGTCAAAAATGGCTCCCTTTCAGGCAGTGTTTGTAAAAGATCGCGTGGCCGACGGTCGGCCGGTGAATGTTTTTGAGCTCACGCTCCGCCCATTTTGGCGGTTTGTCCGCGCCTATTTCCTTCGCCGGGGTTTTCTGGACGGTTGGCAGGGTTATTACATTGCTAAATTCAACGCGTTTTCGACCCTGACTAAATACGCCATGGTGCTGGAAGCGGAAACGGCTGAAACCAAAAAGAGCGGATGAAGCTGTCACTGATCATTAGCACATTCAATCAGGTGGAAGTGCTGGCCAAGGTTTTCGAAGGTGTCCGCCGTCAAACTCGTTTTCCAAACGAGATCTTGATCGCCGACGACGGCTCGGGCGGTGAAACTCGTGCCCTGATAAAAAAGTGGAGCCAAAAGCTGGCGACACCCGTCAAACATGTCTGGCAGCCGCATGAGGGGTTTCGTAAGACGATTATTTTAAACGAAACCCTGAGCCGTACCAGCGGTGATTACTTGGTTTTCACAGATGGTGATTGCGTGCCACACCCGAAGTTTATCAGCGACCATGCGAACCTGGCGGAGCAAGGTTTTTGGGTGCAGGGGCGGAGATGTTTCGTGCTTGAAAAATATGTTCCGGAGTTTTCCGCGGAAACAATTCCCGCCTACGGCTGGATGCTGACCGGCAAGATCAGCGGCGCCGCAAAGGGGATTCGCTGGCCGTGGCCCATCGTCCGTCGCGATACCCGTCAGCGCGGCATTATCGGCTGCAACATGGCATTCTGGCGCGCCGACCTCGTGGCGATCAATGGTTACGACGAGGAGTATGTGGGCTGGGGCACGGGCGAGGATTCCGATGTGGGAACACGCTTGTATCATCTGGGCCGGAAGCGTAAATTTGTTTACGGGCGGGCGATCACATTTCACTTGAACCATCCTCCCACGCCCCGCGGGCACCATGCCGCCAGCCTCGCCCGACTGGCGGAAACCATTGCCACCCGCAAGGATGTCTGTCTCCACGGCCTCAACCGGCACACGTCCTCGCCGGCGTAAATGATTTGAAAAATCCGCAAAATACTGCAATCATGGGTTGCTTCATAAACTAAATTTTCTTGATGAAAAAAATCCGCCTCGATTTCTGCGACTTTAATCCGAACTTCAACAAGACCAACAATTTTTTTTACAAACTGCTGACGGAGCGTTTTGAGGTGGAATTGTGCGATCAGCCTGATTTCCTGATTTATAACTGCTACGGGTATGAGCATCGCCTCCACTCGGGTGTGCGCATATTCTATTCCGGTGAGTCTAACATGCCGGACTACCGCGAGTGCGATTACTCAATCGCCTCCGTTAAGTTGGATGATCCGCGTCATTTGCAATTTCCAGTTTACGTTATTTGGGGCGGCCTCGACCCACAGGAAATCGTCAAACAAAATGATGACGCAGTAAAAATCCTGGCAGCCAAGAAAGGATTTTGCGCTTTTGTCATAGGCAACTATAACCCGCGCAAAAACTCCAACCGCGTGGTTTTTTTTCAAAAGCTTTCCAAGTACAAGAAGGTGGATTCGGGTGGAAGGAAGTTCAATAACATTGGCGGGCCGATTCAGGCCGGACCGCGCGGCAAAATTGATTTTCTCCGCCAATACAAATTTAATATCTGCTTTGAAAACCGCTCGCTGCCTGGTTATACAACGGAAAAGATCTATGAGCCGATGATCGCCCGCTGCCTGCCGATCTACTGGGGTAATCCATTGATCGCCGAGGAATTTAATCCGCGCAGTTTCCTCAACCGCTCTGATTTTTCCACCGATGAGGCTTTGATCGAGAAAATCATTGAACTGGACCAAGACGATGCGAAGTATCTGGAGTATCTGCGCCAGCCCTATTTCCACGACGACAAGCCAAACATCTATTTCAACCGGGAGCGAATGCTGGACTTTTTTGAAAAGATTTTTACCACGAAAATCACGCCGGTGGCCCAAGGCGGGCGGAAGTCGTTTTCATTTGGCCGTCTTTTCGGTCGCTGGAAACTAGTGAAGCGCCATCACTGGCATCCCTCACAACCCCCGACCTGGGGTTGAAATTGCCCACCATGCCGCAAACTTCGAATTGTAACTCACCGGGCCAGTTGGATCCACGTTTTGAGAGCCTGCCACCGCCGTTGGCACCGGAACAGGATTTCAGCGACCGGCTCGATGGCATAGTCATCCCAGTCTGGGCGGGGGACGTGTACCTGGCAAAAGCCTGCTGTGCAAGCATCCGGCAATCAATGGGGAATATCCCAATCACGCTACTGGTTGACGGAGCAACGACGGACACGCGCGAACTGCAACGACTACCCGGGGTGCACCGGTTGGTCATTCAGGAGGTCATGGGCGAGGAATACTCACGACTATGCACCGGCACCTCTTGGACGAAGTTAATGCTGTTCTGGAGGAGCCCGTATGAGCGATTCCTCTGCCTGGATGCCGATACGATTGTGTGGGGAGATGTGCGGCTTTATGCCGAATTTGACCGGTACGATTTCATTGCCGCTTTTCATTTAAAAAGCAACCTGTTGATCGAGACGACCGAAGAAGTCGAAAGGAGTGTCTTTGACTTGGAGGCAATCCATCGACTTAACCCCGACCTGAACTGGTGCGGAAAAGAGTTTGCCAACTGTGGAGTATTTTTCGCCAGACGCGGTATATTTTTGGAAGCCCAGCTCATGAAACTGCGGCAGACAGACTGCTGGCGCTGCTACGAACAAGGGCTGCTTAATTACCTGCGCTGGCAGGCTTCGCCGATAGACATCCCGCGCTTCGGGGGTCACCAAATGCAATTATTTCCGGCAGAAAGGACCTGTGTTCCAGCCGACCGTTTTTTCCCGCGCGGTCACCAGCTACCGGTCATCGTCCACTGGATGGGGAAAAAGCCAAAACTGGGACGTGGGTTCCGGGCAGCGAATGATTATAGGAAGCTTTTCCTGAAAATGACCGGCAGATCGAATTGGCTCCAAAGCAGATTGTTCCTGGAAGATCTGAAGGTATGGCTGCAGCGGCATCATCGTTCGTTGCAGCGCAAATGGCAGCGCATGAAAAAGGCAAAAGGTTGAGCCCGGCCATGCAAAACAACATCCTGCTGATCCGGCTCAAATCCATTGGTGACGTTGTTCTCACCCTGCCCGCGGTTCATTCGGTGCGCGAAAATTTTCCGGCGGCGAAAATCACCTATCTGACTTCCCGGGAAAACGTTGATTTACTTCGCGGTTTCCGCGAAGTCGATGAAACCATCGTGCTTGACCGGGAAAGACTGCGCAGCGGCAACCCCCTGAAAACGGCGCGGGAGTTTCTGGGATTGCTGCGGGGATTGCGCACCGGGAAATTCTCCCTGGTGCTGGATTTTCAAGGTTATGGGGAGACAGCCTGGCTGGCCCGGCTCACTGGCGCGGCGCGCCGCGGGAGCAGTTTCTATCATCCCCGGCGGCAATGGGCTTACACGGTCGATCCAGCCGGTGATAAGGCACTGCACTCGGCCGAAGCGCACCTGGATCTGCTGCGGCGCGCCAATCTCTGCGTCGGGAAAATCCGCAACGAATTCCAGCTGCCGGCGGACGCGCTGGCCGCAGCCGGGGCATTATTCCTGACGCACGGTTTGGACCCGGCGAAACGAACGCTCTTCCTTCAACCATTAACCAGCGGCGCCCATAAAAATTGGCCGCTCGAGAATTATCTGGCCGCCGCCCGTTATTGGCGAGAGCGCGGAGTCCAAATCATTTTCGGGGGCGGCCCGGCGGATCGAACTATCTTGCAGTCAGCGGCGGCAGAACAATTTTATGTGGCGGCCGGCGTGCCGTTGCTGGTAACCGGCGGACTGGCGCAACTTTCGACCCTGGTGCTGGGCGGCGACACGGGCGTGCTTCACCTCGCAGTGGCACAGGGTAAGCGAGTCGTCATGCTGATGCACCAGGCAGCCCCGGGCAGTCCGATTCCGTTTCAACATCCGGAATGGGTCATTGAGGCTCCTGAGCCGGAAGCAATTGCCAAAATACGCGTCGACCAGGTCAATGAAGCCATCGCCTCGGTTTTCAACTCACCAACTGGTAATGTTTCCGGTTGAATTGCCGCCCGGAAAGCTTTTCGAGTTTCATCATCCAACGGTGCTTTTTCTCGCGCGCGGTTAATTGATGGTTCGGATTGGCGCGGAAGATTCCTTCCGCCTTAGGAAGCCAGTTCCGGACAACCTGCGGGTGGTTGCCGGTAAACGGCCTCAACACCTCCGGATCGATATTGGTGTAGTCCACCTCCTGATCGGCCCGGTTTTGCCAGAACTTAAGCACAGCCGCAGATTTCAAATTCATCTGCGCCTCGGTACGGATCCAGCCGTAATGATAAATGGTTGCACCCGTGTGAGCCGCACGCGGGTAGCGGGATTTCTTGTGTCCTTCCACCACATTGAAGAACAAGGCCTCACTTGACCAGGCCGGGATCGTATTCCGGATGATGCGAACCTCGCTGCGATACCAACCCGGCGACCAAGCGATGGTGTTCGCGTTGCCATAAAAATGAAGGTAGTCAAACGCCAGCGCCTCGACCCGCTCGTCGCCCAGGTATTTTTCCATGGCGCCTCGAATTTTGGGCACTTCGTCCTGGTGCAACACCTCGTCGGCCTCCAGATAAAACGCCCAGTCGCCCGTGCAATTGAATAACGCAATGGATTTCTGCTGCCCGTAGACAAAACCTTTCACGCTGTAATCGGGCCGGATGTTTTCGTTCCATTGCGTGTGAATGATGCGGATTTTTGGGTCACTGATTTCGCACAGCATCGGTTCGGTCGCATCATCGCTGGGGCCCAGGGCAATGATGAATTCGTCCACCAGCGGAAGAATTGAGCGGATCGACTCCGTGAATGGATAGCCGAGTTTCTGGCCGTTGCGGAGAAAGGTGAATCCGCTGACTTTCATGCGCATATGGTACCGGGGCCGGGATCAATCACCGAACAGTTTTTTAAGCTGTTCGCGGGCCGCGGCCTCCCGGGAATTAGTTTCAGACTTGGGTTTCCAATCGCGCCGGGCAAACTCGAAATATTCACAGAAGTTGCCAACGGCCTTTTCCAGGACCGGCTCGGCCCGGCGCTCGCGGCATTGCTGGGCCACGCGCGGGTCGTAACTCTGGCAGTTCAGGCAGACGCGCAGATCGGCCCGACATTTCATGCATACTTCCCCGCGCCCCGGGTTGCCGGGCAGGGTCCATGGCTCGCCGCACTGGTGGCAATGACGTTTCATCCGCGTTTATTAAACCGTCAAATTGGCCGCCTCGCCAAGCATTAAACCGGCGCGCCGGAGCAGGCGCCGGCCCCCTCCTGCGCCGGCTGGTCCTTCGGAGCGCCGCAATGAAGGATCCTTGTTCTCCGCTTGCCTTCAAACTGGGCGGCCGCTTAAATGCCGCGACCAAAATGAAAGCCACTCCGTCTGTCCTGCGTGAGATTTTGAGACCAGTCGTCATTGTTGGCGCGCTGGGATACTTTGTGGATGTTTATGATTTGATCCTCTTCACCATCCTCCGGATTCCCAGCCTCAAGAGCATGGGGTTGACCGGAGAGTCGCTGCTGAACAACGGCATCCTGCTTTTGAACACGCAAATGCTGGGTATGCTCCTCGGCGGAATATTCTTTGGAATCCTGGGTGATCGCGTGGGCCGCGTGGCCCTGCTGTTTGGTTCCATTCTGCTTTACTCGGTGGCCAACATCGCCAATGGGATGGTCCATTCCTCAATCGAAGCCTACGCGGTGTGGCGGTTTATCGCGGGATTTGGGCTGGCGGGTGAATTGGGCGGCGGCATCACGCTGGTCACAGAGGTATTGCCCAGGGAATTGCGCGGTTACGGAACGACGTTGATTTCCACGGTTGGCGTCTTCGGGGCGGTCATCGGGGGTTTGGTGGCCCAGAAAGTAGATTGGCACACGGCCTACTTCATCGGAGGAGGGCTGGGATTAGTGCTGCTGTTCCTGCGCCTGAGTGTTGCGGAGTCCGGCATGTTCCGTCAGATGAAAAGCGAGGCTAAACCTGCGGCGCGAGGCAATTTTCTCATGCTGTTCACCGATAGATCTCGCTGCGTGAAATATATCCGGTGCATTTTTGTGGGTTTGCCGCTCTGGTGTGTGGTGGGTGTGCTCGTGGCTTTCTCCCCCGAGATTTCGGCCGCCTTGAAGATCCAAGGTGCCGTCAAAGTCGCGCAAGCCATCGCATTTTGCTATCTCGGCATCACTTTTGGCGGTTTTGCCAGCGGTTACTTTAGTCAATTAATGCGCTCCCGCCGGAAAGTCCTGCTGGCCTTCCTCGTTTTCACCGCCCTGATGATGACAGCGTATTTCCTTTGCGCCGGTCAATCGGATGGAACCTTCTATCTGGTGATCCTCTTGATGGGCTTCGGAGTCGGCTATTGGACGATTTTTGTCACGATTGCGGCGGAGCAGTTTGGCACGAACATCCGGGCAACTGTGGCTACCACCGTGCCAAATTTTGTCCGCGGGGCAACGGTTCTGATTACCAGTGCGTTTCAATTCTTAAAATCGTACAAAATCAGCGGTGACGCCATGGGCCCGGTGACCAGCGCCGCCATCGTGGGTACGGCCTGCTTGTTGATTGCTTTCTGGGCCTGGAGCGGCCTCGAAGAAACGCACGGCAAGGATCTGGATTACCTTGAACCCTTTTAAGTTGCCGACGGGCCTCGAAAAACCGCAAGTTGGGGAAACCGTTCGCTGGACATTGATGGGTTGGCACATTTCAAAATGAAACTCGGCATCTATGGCGGCTCGTTTGACCCGGTTCATCTGGGCCATTTGCTCGTCGCCCAGGCGGCAGTCGAGGAACTTGGGCTGCAAAAAGTCTTCTTTGTCCCCGCCTCCCGTTCGCCGTTCAAACCGGAAACCCAACCCGCCCCGGATGACCTGAGGCTTCGGCTCTTGCGGCTCGCCCTCGCGGGGATGAACCATTGCGAGATTGACGGACAGGAAATTGCCCGCGGCGGCTCCTCTTACACGATCGAAACCTTGCGCCATTTTGCCAGGATCCATCCCGGGGCGGAATTGTTCTTTTTGATTGGAGCCGACAACGCGTCGCAGTTGGGAGCCTGGCGCGAAGCTGCCGAACTCGCGCAAATGGCGGTATTCGTGGCCGTACCACGGCCCGGGGAAGGTGAGGCCGTCTTTCCAACGCCATTTCGAGGGCGATCCTTAAAAGGTTTTCCCTTCGGAGTTTCGTCCTCGGAAATCCGGGCGCGAATCAAGTCGGGCCAAGCCATTGATCATCTGGTTCCGGCAGCGGTGGGCGAGGCAATTCGAACCGCCAAAATGTACCTTTGACCGGCTCGGAAATTGCCGGCGGAAAAATAATTCATGTTCCTTCCGGCCTATTCGTGCTTTAATTGCTAAACGAACTATGAATTCCAAAAAACTGGCGCAGCTTTGCAGCGAATTCGCGGACAACAGGAAGGCGGAGAACATTACCGTCTTGGACGTGCGCAAAGTCTCGTCAGTCACCGATTATTTTGTGGTGGCCTCGGGCACCAGCGAACCGCACTTGCGCGCCATTGTCTCGGAGATCACCGATCAATTGCGGGACCAGCATGACCTGCGCGCGACCCGCGTGGACGGCAGCACGGGTGGTGCCTGGGTGGTGCTGGATTTTTTTGATGTCATCGTCCACGTAATGCGTGCGGACGTGCGCGAACGCTACGACCTGGAGAGCCTTTGGGGGGATGCGGCCAAGGTAAAGTCGGCGAAGCCCAAAAAAGCCAAGGCAAAAAAGGCGGCGCGATAAAATGTCTTCAAGCGGTTGCCTTTCGATCAAAAGGTAAATCGTTTCATCACTATTTTAGCCCATCCCGGACCCAATGCGCGGCAGCCTGAATTACAGAATATTTGCCGCCAGCTCCGCCAGTTCCGAGCGCTCGCCCTTCTGCAATTCAATGTGCGCCGCGATCGCCTGGTCGCGAAATCGGCTGATAATGTAATTGAACCCGTTCGAGGACGAATCCACGTAGGGGTTGTCGATTTGATACGGGTCGCCTGTGAAGATGATCTTGGTGCCGTGACCGACACGGGTGACAATGGTCTTGGCCTCCAGCGGTGTGAGGTTCTGCGATTCGTCAATCACCATGAACTGGTTGGCGATGCTGCGGCCGCGGATGTAACTTAATGCCTCCACCACGATGCTGCCGGAGCGCATCAAATCGGCGGCCCGGCGATGATCATGACCCATGTTCAAGTCGCTCAACATTTCCAGGGCGTCATGAATTGGCTGCATCCACGGCGCAAGCTTTTCTTCCAAGGAACCCGGCAGAAAGCCCAATTCTTTGCCCATGGAAATGGTCGGACGCGCGACCACGAGCCGGCGGAATTCGCGGTCGAGTACGGTCTTCTTCAGCCCGGCAGCCATGGCCAGCAGGGTTTTTCCCGTGCCCGCCTTGCCCATGAGGGTGACAAGTTTCACACGGTCGTCCAACAGGGCGTCCAGCGCGAAATTCTGCTCGCGGTTACGGGGCTTGATCCCCCAAACCCCCTCGCGTGAATCAATGATCGGGATGAGTTTTTTGCCCGTGGCGTCCACTTTCGTCAGTGCGGTTTTCTTGGGATTCGACTCGTCGATGAGGGTGCAATACTCATTCGGAAAATAGGATTTACCGCCATTGAGTTCCAATTCTTCGTCCGCCCGGAATTTGGCCATTTTTTCCGTGCTGATCGGCATTTCGACCATGCCGGTGTACAAATCGGTGATATAGACGCGATCGGTCTCGTAATCTTCAGCCGACAAACCAAGAGCATCGGCCTTGATCCGCAAATTGATGTCTTTGCTGACCAGAATGGTGGGGTTCTTTGGCTGCGCTTTCTGGATGCTGGCCGCGTAGGATAAAATGCGGTTGTCCACCGAGTTGCCGTTGATGGTCGCATCCACGTGGCCATTCTTTTGAAAGCCGATCTGGAGCTTTCCGCCGGTGGGCAACTGAACTCCCTCGCTCAGGCTGCCATCGCCGCGGAAACCATCCAGCATCCGCGAAACGCTGCGGGCGTTGCGTCCCAGCTCGGTTGATTCGCGCTTGAAACGATCAATTTCCTCAATCACTTCAATCGGGACAAGCACATGATTGTCAGCGAAATTGAGCAGGGAATTGGGATCATGGAGCAGGACGTTGGTATCAAGAATATAGTTTTTCACGATTTGAGACGAGTACGGCTGATTGGCATCTGCGGACGCAGGGCGCAGGAGCAAGTTTGAATTATGTTCTAACGACATTAACTTTTACTATTGAGTAGTTACATGTTCGCGTGCACGCGGAAGGTGTCAACGAAATTTGTGACTGAAACCGAAATGTTGCGTGGTTGAAACAATTCGCCAGTCACTTTTCCTTCAGGCTTCGTAAAAGCTCCGTCGCTTTTTCGGCCAGCTC
>Ga0302320_10000364_pt1 | contig 106043 bp, 121 predicted proteins | sample Bog_T0_3_FD_202130 | JGI IMG/M metagenome (GOLD analysis project Ga0302320, IMG submission 202130) | Peat permafrost microbial communities from Stordalen Mire near Abisko, Sweden - Bog_T0_3 | ecosystem: Environmental > Terrestrial > Soil > Wetlands > Peat | place: Sweden: Abisko, Stordalen... | reverse complement strand
GAGTTTTTTCAGCACTGGAGTATAGTCTTTAACGACTCTTTTCATCGCTTTATCTATAGCTTTTTCTTCTACTGGCGTAATCTTTTTAAAAATACCACCTAATGAATTCTTATCTACAGCATACGATCTACCAACGCGAGTTGCCTTTATAGCTCCTCCATTGATTAACCTAACAATATGAACTCTTGAATAACCGAGTATTTCGGCTGCTTCTTTGACACTTATTAAATCATTATCATAGTTAGTCATTTTGTTACCTAGTTTTAGTGAATGTTACCATTGTAACATAAATATAAGATATGTTACAAAGTATTTTTTCAAGTTCTATAGTCTCGGAACACGATTACCACCCCTGTTAATGGGCTTGGCTGGGGCGAGTGGACGCACTTCGAATTTTTGAAAAGAATATTGTGCAAATCAAAAGCTTTTAAATGCTTTGTCTCCAGTCTGCTAGCTTACTTTATTAAAGTAATTCGCTTTCCCATCTAACATCGAAATCATTAAAGGCTTTTTGAATTTTCCTGATGGTTGCTTTGCTGGCATTATTCTTTCTAGCCAATTCAAGATAATCAGCACGATCGGTCATCCCTCGGCTCGCACCATGTGTATGAACATTGACCAGAGTGAGTAGTTCATCTTCTGTCAGTTCTCTATTAAATACGCGTCTTGCAAGTATTTCTGCATGTAGCGGACGATCAATCTGTATTTCTGTCGCTAATACTCTTTCCCCGATTTCTCGACTGACTCCCTCCATGACCATTTGGTGGGCAATATCTAACTCGTCAGGGTCAGGGTGAGGGCTGTCTTCAACACATCGGCGAGAATAAAAATCAGCTACCCTATCTACCCCTCTTTGGGTGCCATCTAAGTCAAATGCCAAGGTTACGGCTGCGCTTCTAAAACCAGGGTCTAATGTATAAAGCCCTTCTGTCGAGCTCTCGAGCATTAAATCTATCGCTCTATCGATAATTGCTTGCTCCTCAGGGCTGTGGGTTTTTGTTTCTTGTTCTGCTTGCCGCGAACCGGATTCGTTTAAGGCCATGTTTTCTCCTATTTACTTAAATTAAATATCTCTGACTCGATAAACGCAAGCATGAGCAAAATAAAAAGCACTAATTTCAAAGTGCTTATGCTTGGCTGGGGCTAGTGGACGTACTTCGAACTCTAATGACTACTCAAATACCAATTTATGGAGCGAGTGCTTCTAATATTTCAGCCATATAATGTTGTAACCGTTCATCTAAATGGTAGGTACCTGTTCCAATATCACTTTCTGCAACATAGCCATCTTGCATAAATTCTGGATGATGATTGTAGAATGTACGAATAACAGCTTCAACCGCCCTAGCTGTGGCTTCATCATGTTTCCATTCTAATAAGTCTTGTCGAAAACCGAATAGAGCCATTACAAACCGTGCCTGTCTTTCGGGGTCTCCTCCGTATACACGCTCAAAGCTCCTAGACTCAGGCCACTGCCCCTTATCAACTGGGATTGGAGCATGTTCGTTATATTCCATATAATAAGGTTACAAAGATAAACTATAGACTTCAAGCATAAGCATTATGGCTGGGGATGAGGGATTCGAACCCCCGATCCTGGGACCAGAACCCAGTGCCTTACCGCTTGGCCAATCCCCAATAACTTGCCAAATTATAACTCTTATCTATAGATGATGGCAAATACTATTGACTTTATTTATTATTCTGGTATTATATTGTCATTCCAGCTCAGACTGGCAAACCACGTCGAAGGGACAACGAAATGCGAAGATCGCACACGAAGTGGGTCCGCTCCGAGGGGAGTATGGCATTGCACATCGCGCTCGAAGCGCAGCTCGGCATCGCCGACAACACGGCCTGATCGCCGCGGGCTCGGCGTCGTGGGGTAGATATCCGACAGACTTGCAGTAATACGCCTCGAAAGAGCAGCTGCAATCTGACATACCGCGAAATCACCCCACGCACGCCTTTCGATGGGTAGCCGAAGACAGTCCGATGTTCGCACAGCGATGTGTGACCCGCGATCGGCAGTCTGAAGCCCCCCGCCCCAACCGGCATTTCCGAACATCATCCGCCTACCGGCGGATCTGATGCAAGGCTGGTTCGCGCCTTCAATAGGCGCGGACCAGATGCCGGGGGGTGGTTTTTTATATATAAATTCTAAGTGATTCTTAAAGTTCGCTTTTGATCCACTCAGTAATTACCCTGACGACATAATCTATTTCTTTGTCGCTAAGCTGTTTACCTTTTGGTATTTTATGCCATTTTGAAAGACAACCACGACAACAAGTTGCGGTGGCGTGCTGGGCAATAAACACCGGATAACCCTTAAATGGAGTCTGTTTACCATCTTTGACGGGTAGAGCAGGGGCCAGACGTTTAAATACCAGTTCCCTGGCATGCTGACTAATTATTGGGATTCCCTTGCTTTGAACCAGTACTTTGTCTTTTTCAGATAAATGAAACTTCAACCTGAAGGGGCTCTTTTTAAGTTCATTTAGTTTAATTCTTATTGGATCAACATTGTCTGGCATCACATCCTATATTTTAGTCCCAAGTATCTGGTTTTGTCTTATCGGACCAAAATGTCGGCTGTCCTGGCCTTCTTTTTTATTGTCGCTGATCAGCCAGACTCCGGATTTATCTATCTTTAGCACCCGCTTTATAATCTCCTCGTTCTTTAGGTAGACAATCACAATACTGCCCGGTTTGTACGGCTTTAAGTGACTGGCCATGATAATTTGGCCAGGGATAAGGGTTGGCAACATGCTTCTGCCAACTATCCGCCGGATAAATAGCAGTTTCATAACTGTTACTTCTTGGATGCGACAAACATCTCGTCAACTTTGGCTATTTGTTCAATAAGTTTATGACATTCTTCTATACTGACTGTTTGTTTGACCTTGCTGCACTGTTTGGCTGCCTGCCAAAAAACTTCATGCAGGTCAGGGAAGAGCTGCAGGTGCTCGGACTTGAAGTAGTCGCTCCATAAAATGTAGAGTTCCCTTTTGGCCTTGCTGGCATGTTTTTCTTTGGTATTAACCATTCGGATAAGATCGTTGCGCTTAATATTGTCAGTCATTTCCCCAAGTGCCAATATCTTTTCAGTCATCTTTAGACAGGTATCGGCAGCGTGCTTCATGGTGTCAGTCTCATAGATACCGCATGGGACATCGCAGTGCGCTGATACTGGTTTTATTAGTTGTCTAAACATATATACTCCTTCTTTACCGTTACGTTTAAAAGTGAGTATATGAAGATACGATTTAAATCTCTATAAAATATCCTACTAACGGTTCGCTACCACAATAAACGATCGGGCTATATCCAGCAGTTCCTGATTATCCATGGGACTCATTAGAGCTAGCTTATAAACAAAGTTGACAGAATTCTTATAGCTTAAATGTACATCTCTGCCCAAACTGCAATCAGCCCCGCAATCTTGGCAGCCAAGTTCGTCGAGTAGCCCGGACTGCCAGCTGTCCTCGAAGAATGATTTGAGGTTTTCTCGGCGTTTTTTGTCATCTAGAGTCGATGCAATTAAAGATATGCCACTAGCAATCCGATGGAATCGATAACTTTTTGCATGATAACGCGGTAAAGATATTGGTTGATCACCTACCATAACTTTTTTACCAGCTTTAACGGTGGGATTCAGTTTATCCGCATGAACGGATAAATTTGCATCGGTGGCAATTGACACAAGAGCATAGATTTTGAAATCATCGGCAGTCTGCTCATCATATTTTGCTTCTATGGTTTCAGCTACATGGGCAATCCATTTTGTCGGACCCTTGAAACGCATCGGCAAACCATTATCCTTGTCGCTATCATGGAATATCGGAAGATCAAACGTTTCGATTATTGGATCAGGTTCTGGTTCCCTGGCTTTAAAATCTGCTATGCCGACTATGAATTTTAAGGCTTCTAGGGTTGGATAGACTAAATAGCGCAGAGGAATGATAGGCTCTTCTTCAGGCTTGTCACGCCAATGGTCAAAATGATCAAGAATAAATAGTTCTCCCATATCCTAATAGCCTCTATCTGGAATTTTTAGTCCGCCATTTAGCAATTTCACCATGGTGTCCGCTGAGCAGTACATCCGGGACTCGCAATCCTTTGAATTCTTCCGGCCTGGTATACTGCGGAAATTCCCGCTTCATATCTTCACTGAACGATTCAATTTCAGCACTGTTTTCTCCGCCAAGTACTCCCGGCAAAAGCCTGACTATCGAATCGACGACTGCCATTGCGGCAATTTCACCGCCGGTCAGGACAAAATGACCGATACATATCTGTTCGTCGACAAACTCTGTTATCCGTTCATCATAACCTTCATAACGGCCGCAGATGATGATAAGGTCTTTTTTTAATTCAGCAAAACGCCGGGCATCTTCCTGGGTATAGTCTTTGCCTCTGGGAGTCATTAGCAGCACTCTGGCTTTTGGTGAGACTTTCTTGGCCTGCATTAGGGCGGCGTAGAGCGGTTCGATCATCAGTAGCATGCCATCGCCGCCGCCGTATGGCGTATCGTCGACAGTTTTACGCTTGCCAAAACCGAAATCCCGCAAGTTGATAGTGCTAAGTTTGGCAATGTCCCTGTCCTGGGCTTTCCAAAGCATGCTGTTTTCAAACACACCGTTAAACATTTCTGGGAATAGGGTAATTACTTGTAGTAGCATAGACAATTTTTATTATACATTATAAAGCTAGTTTTTTAACCCCTTAAAAACAGAAAAACCCCTTTTAGTTAGGGGTTTATCTGCCACATAAAGCTCCCATCCCTTATTTTTAGGAATGGCTCGCACGAACTTTATTCGTGGTTCTTGTTTTGGAATTTAAGGTTTTAGGCAAGTCGTCTAATTTTTAACGACTTAAGTTGATTATACGTCTAGGTCGTCTAGCTCTTCAAGTTCTTTGCGGGTTTTACTTACAACGTTGCTGTGGCTAGCTTTGGCAGGGATTTCATCCTCATCTGTTGAAGAAAAATCACTGGAATGGGCTGGTACAACTTGGTCATCTGATACGGCATAATCGTCGCCGTGGACTAGATTTGCATCATCATTTTCATCCGAATGGCTGCTGACCGGGGCTGGACCGCCATAGTTGCTGCCGACACCATTGTCGATAATCTTTAGGTTATAACGGGCATCGTTCTTGGTTCCTAGAGCTCGTAGCAAACTGCGAATGCTCTGGGCTGTTGCGCCGCGCTTGCCGATAACACGACCCAAGTCTTCTGGGTCGACGGTAAGCTCAAGCAGAACGCCTTTTTCATCGATTCTGCGATCGACTTTTACCGCGTCGGGATTGCCAACTAGCGACTTGACAATGAACTCGACAAATTGCTGATCTATACTGGACATTTAGTATTCTCCTGATTAGCTGATATGTTTTTAATTATACAACAAAAAGTAGTTATAGTTTTAGCCCTGGATTATTAAAACAGACCTAGTATTATTTTTTGGCTTTTGGTTTTGGCTCAGCTTTAGGTTTGGCTGGACTCTTCGCTTTGGCTTCTTTTGGTTCTTCAGCCGGTTTTTCTACTTTTACTTCTGGTTCAGTTTCGGGTTCTGCAGCTGGTACTTCAGTAGGCGTGTCTTCAACGGGTACTTCTACTTCGACAACTGGAGCTTCAGCTTCTACCGTTGGCTCTTCAGTGGCTGTTTCTTCTACTTTGGTCTCTTCGACTGCTTCTTCGGCTACCGGAGCGGCTTCAACCGGTTTTTCTACGGCTGGTCGGTTCTTGCGCAGTTTTTCGGCAGATTTGGTGGTTTTCTTCTGCTTGGTATGCATTACTACCCAGGAAGGTAATTTAACGCCTTCTTTTTTCAAGATGGCAGCTACTCGCTCGGAAGGATGAGCACCGTTAGATATATAGAACTTGGTTTTTTCAAGGTCAAGTTTTGCTTCTTTGGAATGCGGGTTGTAATTGCCAAGTCCAGCAATAACGCGGCCGCTAGAAGGAGTTTGACGGATATCTTGGACAACTATACGAAATTGAGCGTAGCCTTTTCGGCCGGTCCGTTGCATACGAATCGCGAGCATAAATTAAATTAAATCTTTCTTCCCTTAACTTTTATAAATGTTTCTGAGGTGGTATTGTATCTGTTTATCATCTAAAAGTCAAACAATTTACACCTTATTAATATAATAGTCCAGCGCAGCTTCGGCAGCTTTTTGCTGAGCTATTTGCTTGGATGGGCCTTCGCCTTCGCCGCGCAGCTTTTCATCTATAAAGACACCGACCTTAAATATCTTGTCATGATCGGGTCCTTCTTCGCTTAAAACCCGGTAGTGGGGGGTCATACTTTCAATGCTTTGGGCCAGTTCCTGCAGACGGGATTTGGAATCCATCCAGGAGCCGCTAGCCAGGATATCTTTCAGCGTCACAATAATATTGTCGGTGATAAATTTCTTGGCTACATCATAGCCTCGGTCCAGATAGATGGCACCGGTAACCGCTTCAAAGCAATTGGCTAGAATTTGCTCTCTTGCCCTGGTAGATCCGCGTTTTTCGCCGCGGCTGAGTCGCAGGTATTCATCAAAACCCAGCCGATCGCCGGCCGCACTGATGCTTTCGGTGCGAACCATGGCGCTGCGCCAGTTGGTCAGGATGCCTTCCGGCTCGCTGTAGTTGTTATACAGGTATTCAGTGACCACCAGCTCCAGGACGGCGTCGCCTAAGAATTCCATCCGTTCGTTATGTTCGGTAACCGATTTCTTATGCTCGTTCAAGTAAGAGCGATGGGTAAAGGCCAGTACCAGCAGTTCCAGGTTATGGAATTTGCCGCCAAGTTTATCTTCGGCCAGTTTTTGATATTTGCTTAAATCCATTAATTTATCTACCTTTTTAAAATCTAGAATCCCTTATCTTCTTTAGTCCCAGCAGTATTATTTTGCCAATGTCTTCATATTCTATCTTATCGAGGGCCTCTTTGGATGGCATCCAGCCGATGCCGTTCATCCAGTCTTCAGCCTTTAGATCATCGGTGTCGCCCAGAGCCTTGACCAGATAGATCTGCATGCTCATCAGTACCAGGCTGTTTTGCCGTCGATAGCGGAAATTTACCTTGCCAAGCCAGGTCGAGACTTCCATCTTCTGCAAACCGGTTTCTTCGCGGATTTCGCGCTCCGTTGTCTGGCGGGCGGTTTCGCCCTCTTCAATATGTCCTTTGGGTATCGTCCAACGATCCTTGGCATCCTGAACCAGCAATAGTTCCAGGACTTTAGTCTTGGGATTGCGACGCCAAACAATGCCGCCGGACGTATGCTCGCGGACAACTTCGTTAATAGCAGGCTTGCGGAGCTTAAGATACTTCTTAAAGCCCTGGATTGGCTTAGGTCGTTTCATAATATTAAACTTTCTTTTTGGACTTTTTGGCTGGTTGTTTGTCATTGTCTTTGTTCTTAAGGGCTGTACCGAGAACCCCGTTAATAAATTTTGATGAGTTTTCGCTGCCGAAGCCTTTGGCTAATTCGACGGCTTCGTTAATTACTACTTTAGGCGGTACATCCTTTTCGTACAACAGTTCGTAGAGGCCGATTCTGAGGATGACGCGGTCCATGCGGGCAATCTGGGCCAGCGGCCATTCCGGCGCCAGCGGCTGAAGGGCATCGTCCAGGTCTTTCTGGTATTTGTCGACTCCGCCAACCAGAGCGATAATAAAGTTTTTATCGTCGATGGTTTCGCTGTAGCGGTCGATATTTCGGTCTAAAACTGAATTTAAATCAAAATTGGTGTCGCCACAGTTAAGTCGGAAATCCTGCTCATACAGAGTCTGCAAAGCAACTATTCTGCCTAAGTGACGATTCGATGCCATAGATGTTAATGCCTTTCCTCTTAAAACAAACTTTAAGAGACCTTCTCAGCCTTTATTTTGCCGCTTTCACGGTTCGTTGTTCGGACTTGAACTGGCGATTTGGCATTGACTGCCCGTGCCAGCTTGATTACTTCATGGCTGCGCCTAGTGCCGGTTCTTCTAGGTGTAGTACGTTTTTTAGGTTTACCCAAGGTGCAAACTCCTTATAAAGTTATGTGCTTAACAGTTTCTAATCTATTCAATTATAGCAATTAAGCTTACTAAAACTCAAGGACAAACTTATTGCAATATATTGTTGACAATATGTAATGCTTATGCTATGATACTTGCATTATGACAGAAACACAAGATCGCATAAAAAAATCAACCGAAATGTATAAAAGACACCATCCTATTAAAAGAGCGCTTGCAACCTTAGCTCTCGTAGTAACTGGTGCGGGCCTGGCAGGTAATGCTACATATAATGCTTATCATGCCGATAAAATTAAGAATCCCAATGAGAATGCACTTAATTTTACTGTAAATGCCACTCATAATATGGGTGTCGCTGCCTTGGAATTCCTGCATATCCAAAAAGAACCAAAGACTGAGGAAATCACCTTAAGTCATGGCGAAAGTCCAGCCAGTTTGGCTCAGGAAATGGACCCGAACGGTCAACCAGGTAGCTTTATCCAGGGTATGATTGAGGCCAATCCAAAAGAAGCAAACGAAATTGCCAATGGTGATATTCCCGAGGGAACTGAATTAAAGGTTCCTATCGTAAAAGATTCTAAACCACAAAGTTAATTAGCCGATTATCTACATAGATAACTTTGCGAACGTCGTCCTTTAAATACTGGGCGACGTTTTGCTTTTCCCTGGCTGCTTCTTCCACTGCCGACTGTTCACTGTCATAGGGCATCTCGATTTCGCCACGAAGTTTGCCGTTTACCTGCACTGCGATAGTTACTACCCGTTTTACCAGGTAGGTTTCGTCATGTACCGGCCATTGGCTTGTATGGACCGATTCTTTTTCACCTAAATCGCGCCATAACTCCTCGGAAATGTGAGGTGCGAAGGGAGCCAGCAGCTGAATCAGGGATTTTAGTGCTGCCTCCCAAGTCTTTTTTGGATCAAAACCGGTTTTGGCTTCCAGTTTGTAGAGTTCGTTGGTGAATTCCATCAAGGCTGCAATCGCGGTATTGAAGGACATATGCTCCAAATCTTCGGAAACTTTCTTGATAGCCTTGTTGGTAGAAACCAGCAACTCGCCTTCCAGCTCGGAGTTGTTTGTAGTTTCTTTTTCGACAGCAAATCTTTGGCAGATTGCCCAGACTCGTTGCAGGAAGCGGAAGGTACCGGCTACAATTTCCGGATTCCACGGAGTCGTCATGTCATATGGCGCTAAGAATGTTATACCAAGTCGCAGGGAATCGGCACCGTAACCCTGGTCAATTATATCGCTGGGGTTGATAACATTGCCTCTTGATTTGCTCATTTTGAAACCGTCCGGAGCCAGGATAATTCCCTGTCCACGTCGAGCCTTGTAGGGTTCGGCTGTCGGAACCAGACCCTGGTCATACAGGAACTGATGCCAAAATCTAGAGTAAAGCAGGTGAAGGGTGGTATGTTCCATGCCGCCCAGGTAAAGATCAACTTCACCCCAGTAATCCAGTTTGTCCCGCGCGGCAAATTCTTTGCCGTTATGGGCGTCGAAATAGCGCAGATAGTACCAGCTGCTGCCGGCCCAGTTTGGCATGGTGTCGGTTTCGCGCCTAGCTTTGCCGCCGCACTTCGGACAAGTGGTATTGACCCATGAATCGATGGCTGCCAGCGGACTTTCGCCGTTGTCAGTCGGTTCATAGGCTTTTACGTCAGGCAGTTTAACAGGCAGCTGGTCTTCCGGAACCGGAACTATGCCGCATTTGTCACAGTAGACAATCGGGATCGGTTCGCCCCAGTAGTGCTGTCGGCTGAATATCCAGTCTCGAAGCTTATACTGGACTTTTTCTTTGGCAATTCCCTCTTTACCTAAATCTGCGACAATCTTTTCCCGGGCTTCGCTGGATTCCATACCGTCATATTTGCCGGAATTTACCAGTACCCCGTCGCCGGTGTAGGTCAGATTTTCATTGTCGATGCGGTCCAGCCAAAGATCTAGTTCGGCGCAGGTCATTCTATCTTTGGTAATCTCGCTGCGTTTCAGCCAGACCGGAATTTGGGTAGCCTGTTCCTTGCCATCCGGTTCGTCTCTCTCGGTATCGATAAGTTCAAAATATACGGCGTGTACGTAAGCTTTGCGGTTGACGTCCTTATGGGCGGCATAGTATTCGGAGATTACCTGACCGCCTAAGACCCTAATAAACTTCAGGTTCTTATAGCCGGTCTCTTCATAGATTTCGCGTTTGGCCGCTTCGACCAGGTCGCCGTTATCGACTTCTTCAACCCCGCCGACAACGAAAGCAGTCCAGGGGAATTCCCGCCATTTTACGCATAAGTATTTATCAGTTCTGGGATCATAAACCAGACCATGGATAGCGGCCCGTTCGGCAGTTTTCTTGCCGTCTTTTGGCGGGTTTTTCAAGTCGATGCGGTGCGGCAGTACCACTTCCTCGATTTTCAAGTCGAATTTCTTGGCAAATTCAAAGTCGCGCTGATCGTGAGCCGGAACGGCCATAATTGCGCCGGTACCGTAGCCCATCAGGACATAGTCGGCAATCCAAACTGGAATCCTTTGTTTGTTGGCCGGATTTACAGCATAGGCGCCAGTGAAAACACCGGTTTTAGGTTTGGCGGTATCCATGCGTTCGATCTCGGATTTGGCCATACTGGCTTTGATGTAGTTATCGACGGCTGTTTGTTGTTCTTTGGATGTTATCTCTTTTATTAACGGGTGTTCCGGTGCCAGTACCATGAAGGTGACGCCGAAAAGAGTATCGGGGCGAGTGGTGAAAACGTCGATCTTCTGTTTGGAATCATCCAGTTTAAAACTGATTTCGGCTCCGACGCTTTTGCCAATCCAATTGATCTGCTGGTCGGCGATATTGCTGGGAAAATCGACATCGTTTAATCCGTCGATCAGTCGATCGGCATAGTCGGTTATTTTCATTACCCATTGGTTTAGGATCTTTTTTTCAACCGGTGTATCGCAGCGTTCATGCCGTCCGGCTACGACTTCTTCATTGGACAAACCGGTTTTACATTTCGGACACCAGTTGATTGCCACTTCGTCGCGGTAAGCCAGTCCCTTTTTATAGAACTGCAAAAATAGCCACTGCGTCCATTTGTAGTAATCGGGATCGGATGTTGCAAATGACCGGCTCCAGTCAATACTGGTTCCGAATGATTCAAACTGTTTCTGAAAATTGGCAATATTATTCTTGGTGGCAACTTGGGGCGCAATCTTATTTTTGATGGCATAGTTCTCTGTCGGCAAACCGAAGGAATCATAACCCATCGGATAGAGCACGTTGTATCCGGCCATGCGCTGTCGGCGGGCGATTATATCGCCGAGTGTATATTCCCTGGTATGGCCCATATGAAGGCCATCACCCGATGGGTAGGGGAATTCCGTCAGCATGACGAATTTAGGCCGTTTGTCAAAATCTTTAGCCAAGTATATTTGACTGTCGGCCCAAGTTTTTTGCCACTTGGGTTCTAGTTCTTTCGGGTTGTAACGCTTCATCCTGATTTATTATAAACTACAGATAGAAATCTTGCTCGGCAAAGAAGTAGCCATGGGGATGGGCACTGAGCTGATCCTTGATGAAGTAGACGGACTCTAGGACGTTATCGACTTCTTCATTTGACCAGAAGACATCGCCGAATTCACTGCTTAAAACTTCCGGCTCGACGCTGTTTACCTTGCCAGTATAGACAAGCGTCAGGATATGGCTGACTAAAGAATTGGAAACATAGAATTTCAAATTGGCAGTGCCGCGGTAGACCAGCTTGACGTTAGTCAGTCCGGTTTTTTCAGTCAGTTCACGCTGGGCGGCTCTTTGAACATCCTCGCCATACTGGATTTTACCGACCGGTACACCGACATAGCCGATTGAAGGCTGGATTTTTCTTCGCCAATACAGCTGGGTTCCGTGGGCATCGGTAATCTGCAGATAGCAGACGACTTTCGGCTGAATGCTTTGCTGCTTGGTAGAATAGTTGAGCTTGTCGATATAGGCCATACCGTTAGGTGCCAGGGTGTAGAGGCCTTCTTCATTTTTAATTACCAGTCCAGCTTTGGTCAGCTGCTTCAAATGGTACATAAAAATATTGTTTTCCAAGTTTTCTGGTTTCAAATCGGAAAAGCGCAGTTCCTTGTTGAAACAAAGCCTGTACAGGATATCTCTTTGGATGTGATGCTCGGGATGATGCATAACTTCCATATATTATAGTATCTTTTCTTTAGGCAAACATAAGCGCAGCTCTAGCTACTTCCAATTTCGGACGATCATTATCCACAAAAACTTCAAATGGGGGTTTTAATTCAGCCAAGGATTCATCGCTGGATCTTTGAACTTCGAATACCCAGCCGAAATCGGCACCCTTGACATGAAGATGTTCCAAAATCCAAATGTCGGTTACGCCGCTAGCCTCATCAGTATGCAAAAATTTGTGGCGGATTTTTGCGACTTCATCTTTGCTGTCTTCTCCTTTTAGCTGAAGGTAATCCTGCCGGCTGATTGTTCTGTCAATTTCTTGGCCGCGATATGGATCTCTAAACTGGACAGATCTTCGGCAGAACGAGTGACTGCTGTCCAAAAGCTCGCATTTAAGTTTGTATTTCCAGCCGCCTTCAAGCTCGGTAAATTCCTGATAAACTTCCGAGGTGCCGAGCATTAGGCCACCATTTACTTTTCTGGCAATTAATCTGTCGACCTGACCATAGTCGCCGATCAGGCAACCGCTTCGTTTATACTTGTGATCTCGATTGAATATGTAGCCCCTAGCAGCACTCAAAGTCGATTTGAAATCGCCCGCGTCCAAATAATGAAATTCCGGGTGGCGCGATACTGAAGCCATAAGTCTGTCGCAAACCGCCACCGCTTCTTGGGCGGTTTCTTTGCGAATCGGATTTGATTCACGTAACCGCATATAGGCGGCCGGGTCTTTCCGAGCTACTGTCGGAAAATACAGTATCTGGTCGACGTTATCGAACATCCCTGGCTGCGAACGACCGGCCCGCTCCAAAATCTGCAGGTATTTTGCCATGTCGATGTAGCCGCCAATATCTACCCGGTCGGATACGATTACTGCGCCGGTGCCGAAATATTTATTTCTAGCACGTTCAATCTGATAATCGGTTAAATCCTGGACGTCGGTTTCAAAACGAATAAATAGCTGCTCGTCGGTTTTCATTCGTTTCATGACATCAATGCCGTTTTTCTGATACTCACCGGCAACTCTGGTCGCTGCCTCCGGTAATATGATAATTGGCTTGTCCGTTTCGAAAGCTTCCAAAGATTCGACAAAGGTTGTCTTGCCGCCGCAGGGACCGCCCTCAATGCCGATAACCATCGGCTGCTGTTCTAGTTCTATCAGTTTTTCTATTTTTTCTTGTTCCAGCTCACATCTTGGTTTTTTAAATGTTTCCATTTACTTTAATATCTGCCAAAACCGGCAGAATTTTAAGTGCAGAGGATTTGCGTCAAATATTTTTGACTAGAGCTCTATTTAAACTGGGTGTTCTTTATGGCTTTCCAAAAACTGTTCTGGCGGACTAGTTTGGCTTCATCGGAACTTTTAGCCAGCAGCATTTTAACGGTTTCTTCAGCAAAAACGCCGTTTTGTGAACCTTTGACCAAAATTGCGGCGCCGTCTTTCAAATTCATTTTTACGACTTTGCCGGCTTCAAAAGGATCGTGGCAGCGAATCACCTTGCAGCCGTTAGCCTTGGCAGTTTCAGCCAGGTATTCATTGGCATCCTTGCCGATAGTCACCAGCAGATCCAAACTTCGGGGATCGCAGTATTCACCGACCCGCTGATGGGCTTCCCTAGAATAGGCACCGAGTTCATTCATCATGCCGAGTACCGCTATCCGCTGATCAGTATTTATCTGGTATAGGGTTTTTAGAGCCGCTTCGACAGCCAGCGGGCTGGAATTATAGGTATCGTCAATGATAGTGGAATTATTTATGCCTTTTAGCAGCTGCATGCGACCGGACATCGGTCTGATTTTCAGCAGTCCTTTTACAATGGCTGCCGGTTTGGCACCCAGCAGATCGGCCACGGCAGCAGCGGCGGCCAGCGTTTTTAAATTATGCTCGGCCAGGATATTTACCTCGGTCTTTATAGATTCGCGGTCGTTCAGGGATATTTTTACCTGATAGCTGTTATTGTTCGGTTTGGCAGTTATTTTGTAATCGGTAGCTGAGAAACCATAGCTGTAAGCCCGCTTGTCTTTAAACAGATGCTTGTCGATATATTTTTTATTGACATCATCGGCGTTGATAACCAGCGTGTCGCTGAACTCGGCAACGGTCATTTCTTCTTTTGCTACGGCGTCCAGCGTTTTGAAGAACTCCATATGCTCTTCGCTGATGGCCGTCAGCACGGTAATATCCGGAGTCAGCAGCGATTTCAGATGCTCGATATCCCCGGGCGCGTCAGTGCCAAATTCCACGACAACGACTTCATAGGGAAATCCGGAATGAAGGACTTTCCAGCCGGCCAGCCAGGCTGACGCCCAGGAAAAAGGATTGCGCAGCGAAGGCATTTCACGGCCGGTAAATATGAACGGAATACTGATCGGCGTATTGTAATTGCCGACCTGGTATCTGACTTTGAAACTTTCATTTAATACCGTAGCAATAGCCAGTTTAGTAGTGGTCTTGCCGACACTGCCAGCCACGGCAACCACTTTGGGATGATACTTGGCCATTATTTTACGGGTCTGCCGCCCGAATATTTCGGTCAGTTTGTTTTTGGCAAAGTTATCTAATGACATAGCTACTTTCTCTACTGGGTTAGCCGGTTTCTAAGCTGGTTAATAGTTAGCTTGACGCTTCCCGGCAGTTTTATATTAGTATTGACGTCCTGGTTGGTAAAGATTTCCTGGACGCTAGATCCATCCGGTACCATTTTCATTATTTGCCGGCTAACTGGGTTTATGTACAGCGTCATTTTATAGGTGGCAGAAGTCGACGGCTGAGGAATCGAGAGGGCTAGAGTCGATTGGCCCATATAGTCCAGATAGGACCTGAAAACTTGAATGTAGTTTTGCAGATTAAGAGTTACGTCGTAGGCATAGACCCGGTGTCCGTCATATTTGGCATTGGTGATTGTACTGCCAAAATTTAGATTAAAGACATTATGGTCATGCAACTGGTTAATAATATCTGCTCTGGCGGATGTGCTGAGGTAACCGAACATCAGCGGTGTGGCAGTCAGGGCGTCGGAGAGAATTTCAATGGGCTGGCCTTTTGATTTGATTGAAGTCGCCCACATGCCGACAACACCTTTTGGTACCGAGTTGTCAGTCGAAGTAATTTTAGGGTAGCGCAAATAATCCTGACCCGGAGTACCGTAGGTTTCGGTAATTATGGTACTGGTTCCGGATGTAGTTTTGTCATTCAAAGTGACGGTCGTATGGGCAATCAGGCTGCCCTTATACTGGATGTCGCTGATTTGGGTCATGGTCTGGCCGCTGGCCGATTCATTCTCAGTTTCAGTGATTGATCCGGTCTGCAAATTCTGGTTCATGGTAGACCAGAAAACATTGGACGGCTTTAGATAGACATTCGTGTACCAAAACCAAAAACCTAAAAATATTAGAAGCAGGGCGGCAATTACGATGGCACTGGCCTGTTTTAAATTAATTTGTTTTTTAGGCATGGTTATATTGTAACCTTTAGCGGTAAATTTCTTCTACAATTATCTATTTGGTAAATGTCAAAGTTGAAACTATGGTGTTGAAATCCATGAACCAAGTCTGGCTAAGCGCGTCAGTCTTGTAGTTGATCAGATCGCTATAGAAAGAGTTCTGGCTATTCCAGACAGTCTGATTAGGGCAGTCGCTGTCAGTATTCGTAAAGTAAGCCGGATTGGAATATATCAGACCGGAAGTATCATAATCCTTATAGGAAAGGATGATCCGGTAGTTACCCTCATAAATGACGGCATAGGCGTCGAACTGGACATCACAGGTACTGGTGTTGGTCACAATAAACTGCTTGCCGTATGCCCCTTTAATGCTCAGCAATTTGAATGAACTTGCCAGACCGCTTGCCATAGGAGTGGTTGGATCGCCCTTTTGAATGGCAGCCAGATCTTTTTGAGCGGTAGCAGCATCCAAGCCGTCGGATGCTTCGCTGATAGAACCCATGCTTTCAGCTTTAATAAACAGTACGGAGCCGTCTGTTATGTTAACGACATTGGCATTAACCAGTGTTCCAGCTGGATATTTCAAACTGAAGCCATTGATATCGTCGCTATATGTCTGCCAGCCGGTAGTGGAACTTAGTACCATGGTAGGAAGTGTACTTTTGCTCTGAGGCAGCTGGTTTTTTAAGTCGCTGATAATATTTTGCAATACCTGGACCGATTTGGCATTATCTGTCCGCTGTTTGGTAATCCTATTATCCATCACGTACCAGGTCGAGATTATGGCTATGACTGCAAATACCAGCATTAAAGATATGGTCAATATTGCCCGGCGTCGGGTTAATTTAAACATTACCGGCGGTCGGTTAAAGAGCGGCATTACCGGCGGATTTGGTTCATTAGTTCGAGGCGGATAGTTATCCATTTGTGTCTAGAGATTAAGTCTTATGCTTAGATTATAAATCTTAATGCAAGCTTTTGTCATTAGCCTTAAAACTCAGCTAATTTTAAACACTTAAAATTCAAGCTGGATCGCGTAATTGTCAGATTCTATAATTAATGTGTTATGTTACAGCTTTAAAATTAGCTTCAATCAGTTCATTAGTTTCACCGTTAAAAGTGGCACTGCCTTCAACATTTTTACCTGCAAAGTATAACGGTAGCCATTGCCGGTCGGCTGGCCACATTTGATCAAGCGGTATCTGGCTTTTATCAAACCATCTGGGAGCCATTTCCTCAGTTTCTTCGGCTTCTCCGATATAATCGGTTATTTCATAAATATGCATCTCAATATATGAATCTGAATCTTCAAAGAAAAAGTTTACCACTCCCCTTTTATTGAACTTTGTTCCAATGATTTTCGATTCTTCCTTTAATTCCCTGAGCATAGCTTCTTCTATAGTTTCATCGCCTATAAGTTTGCCACCATACCCGTTCCACCAACCGACTCCAAAGCCACGCTTCTTCATAGCCAGCAGTACTTTATTATCCTTTTCAATTATTGCCAGAGTCTGAATTTTTTTAATTTTATCCTTCAATATTTCACTGGCTTCTGTGCTTGGTAGCATATTCATTGACCTCATTACTTTTTGAATATATATGAAGTACCGGTCGTCGTCTAGTAAAGGCGACTTCAGCTTCTTGGCAAAACTTGATTTGCTACCTGATTATATAGCAAGCTAACCAGCGAATATTAAATTTAGATTTTTCGGGTTATATTAATGTACTAACATAATCCAAATAAATATTGTTATAGTTGAAATAGATAACATATCTAATTCAGATTTTAAAAAAACAATGGATGAAAATAATTCAACAGACAACCGCGATTCTGGTATAAACCCAAGCGATATTCAGAATGATGAGGGTGTCGACATTCAAACAGATAAAGTGCCAGCCAATTCCAATGCCGTGGGTACTGAGAGTGGCAACAGCTCAGCAACGAAAAACATACAAATAGATAATCCTATAGATTCTCCTGTCATTATGCCTAAAAGTAAGCGCAAGTTTAGAAAATTTTATATCGTATTGGCTACTCTGGCTATCATCTGTTTGCTTATTTATGGTTATCTAACAGTTGCCCGAATCAGATTACAATCTCAAGCAGAAGATTATATACAATTGAACTATCCTAATTTTAAAATCTTAAGTTATAAATATACAATGTACCAGACTGGTTTAGACGGAGATACTCCTGCCAATGAAGATGTGAAAATAGTCGAAAAAACAAATAGCAAAGTTATTCTGGATATAGATTACTCATCCGGTCAAAAATATAGCGAGAGTGATATGAATGGAGAGATTTTTATAGAAAGTATTTTTGGTAAAAATTTCTCCGGGTATAGCTTATCTGTCAAAGCAAAAGACAATCTATATGTGGTTGTTCAAAAATACGGTGAGGTACCAATAATTGAATTATGTTCATCCCCAACAAGCTCATCATGTAATTTAAATAGTCACGACCAAGAAGTTATTGATAATGACATGTCATTAAATACTAAGAGAATAATCACCAACTATTATTTTATAGGTGGCGATTACTACTACTTGGATGGTAATAACTGGCTATTAATTCAAAGCTAAAACAATAATGTTTGGTGGAGCATAAGGGATTCGAACCCTTGACCTCTTCCATGCCATGGAAGCGCGCTAGCCAACTGCGCCAATGCCCCTAATTACGAAATTATTTTAGCATAGTTGTAGGCAATACCATATCTGTTATAAAATATAGACGATATAAATCCACCATTAGCAAAATTCCAACCTAGCCAATCGGTGTGCTTGAAACAGGAAATACGTGGTATCAACTTATAAACACCGAGCCATTAACAACTAACAATGAGAAAGGTAGATTCATATGTCAGATAAAGAAGATATGTGGATGAAAGAACATATGAGAAACTGGCGTGCCTGGGGCTCGTGGTTTTCTTGGGGTTCTCCGGTTGGGCTCGGGCTTGGATATGCCCTGATCATAGTATCAACCGGCGTGTTCCTGTGGTTGCTATCTTTGAGATAGTATTGCAGGGTTCTTTATGAAAAATACCGGTTTAATCAGCCGGTATTTTTTTATTATTTTGCTTCTTGGGTTTCGATTAAATCAACTTCGGCCTGATATGAGACGGCCTTGCCATGTGATTCCATAGCAGTACTAATCTCTCGTTTTACATCTTTATAATAAGCACCAGCTAAAAATGATCCTATGGCAATTCCGGGTAAACCAAATTCTGGTGATCCCGCTAATGTTGCAACTAAACCACCACCAATCATAACTGCACCACAACCGATTAATGCTATTGAACCCATAACCTGCTTAATTTCATTATCAGCATCTGTCTGCCAAGATTCGCTCCAATTTCTCAATTGCTCTGCTCTATTTTTCATGGTTTTAATTTTAACCCAAAATATTTCATAATCAAGTTTTTCTAATTTTTGCTGCTACTTCTATATATCGCTAACTTTAATTATTTTCTTTTTCATATACAATTTTATTTCCCAGTGTTAATCCGCAATTTGTACATTTAATTATTTTGGATTCAGTTTTAAGATAAATGATTCGATCCAGATACATTCGCTTTAGTAATCCAGGACCGTCTTTTTGATAGAAGCAAATATGCTGGTTGCAATTTACACATGCAATATCCAGTAGTCGCGAATAGCCACCTCGGCTTTTAACATATTTATCCCTTTTCAATTTATACATGCTGGTTTTATGGTAGCACTTTATAATTGGAGCCCCATAAGGAGATGCTTTATAATAATTAATCACTGATGAAGATTTTAGTATTAGAAGGTGGCGACTCCAATGAACGAGAAATATCGTTTCGCTCTTCTAAATCTGTAAAAAAAGCTTTGAAAGAATTGGGGCATGAATTAATTGTCCATGATCCAAAAGACGGAACTAATAAACTAAAAGATTACAAAGGTAAAGTCGATATAGTTTTTCCGATTCTGCATGGCGGTATAGGAGAAAACGGTGGTATCCAGAAAATATTAGAGAAACATGGTTTTAAATACCTTGGAGCTGATTCAGAATCTTCAACAATCTGTTTCTATAAACCCAATTTTAAAAAAGTCTTGTCGAAATCCGACATAGTTCTCCCGGGTGGCGAAGTAGTTAATAAAAGCTCGATTAGAAAGTCTAACTATTTAAAGAAACCATTCGTTTTGAAGCCTATCGGCGGCGGATCAAGTGTGGATGTATTTATTGTCAGGGATCCCAATAATATACCCGGCGAATTATTTGAAGCACTGGACCGTTATGATGAAATGCTGATTGAAGAATTGATTGACGGAGTTGAGATTACCGTACCGGTACTTGGAAAACGCGCATTACCTGTCATTGAGATTATTCCTCCAGTTAACGAGGAATTCGATTTCGAGAATAAATATAATGGTAAAACCAAGGAACTTTGTCCACCCGAAAACGTCTCCAAGAAACTGCAAAAAGATGCTCAAGCAATTGCCGAAAACGTTCACAATACTTTGAAAGTGCGTCACTTATCTCGAACCGATATGATAATTACGCCTGACGGCAAAATATACGTTATTGAACTTAATACCATGCCCGGTTTAACTGACCAGAGTCTATTCCCCAAAGCAGCCAAACAGGATGGAATGGATATGAAAGCATTGGTCAGCGAATTCGTTAAACTGGCAAACGAGAAATAGTTTAAGCTACTTTTTCGGTTTCGTCAGGACTTATGGCTTCGATTTGAGGTAACGAAGTTTCAGTGATGTCACCTTCGACATTTTTAGTTGTTAGTGTAACCAGACCACCCAAAGGTACTGATTCAATAATCTTTAAGGCTCTGAAGTCGTGAGTATCGACTGCTTTTCGAACAACTTTTAGACCAGCTCTATTCCCTTTTAACATATCTTCGTGTTTTACAAGCTCAGGAGTAAATTCTGCTGCCCCATAACGTGCCTGGGACTTTCCAGCAGATACGGCAGCCATCTGGTTATCGAAGTTAAAATGCCAGTATTCATCCGGGTAAGGCAGTCCGCCAACCTTTGTCATGGCGTTATAAAGAAGTCTTCTGTTATCCCGTGCTTCAATTTCTTTGGGTGTAAGATCTCGCTTAAGCGATAATTTTTCATAGTAATCTGGTGCAGCGATGTCGCCGGCCTTATCAAAGACTGTTCCAAAATTAAGTTCGGTGGCATTTTGAGCGATAAGATTATGACGTTCAATCTCTAGCTCATAAATTTTGGCAAAATCATTAGCTTCGTCAAGTTGAGCTATTTGATCCTTTATTTCGGCTACTCGAATTTCAACTTCAGCCGGTAGGCTAAAAATAGTCAAATCAATTGCCCCGCCAGTGTTGTGGGTTGATGGTTTTTTGGGATCAATGGATGGTAGTGATACAAATTTCTGGGTTTCTTGGGCTAATTTTTCATCCGAAAGACCAGGATTCTGGATTTTCAGTTTCTCGTAATATTGTTTATACAAAGCTTCTTGGATATCTCTGGAACGCCAGGCGTCGTAAATGACAAAATGATATCCGACGGGTAGTAATTTTTCGGCTTGGATTAATTTTTGAGCGACATTGCCGCGCATATAACAACCGGTTAAACCGCCAGGTATACCTTCGCTACCGTAACATAAATGATTGTCTATATCCGGGCCATAGGCAGAAGCAGTAAAAAATCCGAATTCATTTCCGGAAAACAAGCCAACCGGCACCAGATTATCGGTATGTTCTTTGTCTTCTATAATTTCAATTTGTTGCCAGCCTTTAACTGAAGGAATATCAGGAATCGGCTCTAAGAGTTCACGACTAATTCCGTTTATTTTGGAATCAATTAATGATTCTTTCATATATGTATTTATAGCATATTTAGCTAAGTTTGTCTAACTTTTTGATCTTACTTCAAGGGATACGAATATCATGAACTGCCGCAGCTTTTTGCAAGGTTTTTGAATCGGTTAGATTTTGATCAAGTCGCATTACCGATGTCCAATGATGGCCGACTGGACAGTACTGATAGCGATAATTAGCCAGTCGTACTGCCTTGAAAGAACCGAATGGCATCCATATGGTAGTAAATAAATGGCCTTCTTTACACTTTACCGGGCGATCAAAAGATTTAAACATTTTTGTTTCCTTTTATATATAGTTTCGAGTATAGCATCTAATAGATTGGTTTGTTTTCGCCAAAGACGTCTTTCTCTAATTTTGATTTTGACTATTTTTTCTTATTCGCCAAATTGTAATTTATTGCTGAACTAACGAGATTCTTTAGAGATTTTTCTTTAATTGCTTCCCCTTCATGAAAATCGATTGCCCGCCATTTATTACCGCCAAGTCCGGCATTGAAGAGTTTATCAGGGTCATAGAGAGAGGTGCCATTCATGAATACAAGTTTGACTTGTTTCTTAAATATATTTCCCACGCAAATAATACCATCGAGCGACCAGACCGGTGCTCCTCGCCATTTCCATTCCTCAATAATGTCTGGATTGACTTCCAGGATAATTTTACGGATTTTTGCCAGAGTATCGCCGCGCCAATCTGGGTTATCGGCGATCAGTTTATCTATTTTTTCTTTAGGATTCATAAATGTCCTCCTAATTAAAATTATTTGCTCTACATATATTTTATAAGTGTTTGATTACTTTTGCGGGAACTCCTGCTACGACGCAGTTTGGTGGAACATCTTTTGTCACTACGGCTCCAGCGGCTACAACCGAGTTTGCGCCGATCGTTACGCCAGCTAAAATAGTTGCCGCTGTCGCAATCCAAACGTTTCTTTTTATTACGATGGGTTTAGAGGTTATACCGCGCTTACGCTCCACTGGATCCAATGGGTGTCCGGCTGATACCAGATTAACGCTAGGGGCAATCATGACATCATCTTCTATAGTGATTCCACCCATATCATTAAACGAACACGCGTAGTTGATGAAGACATTCTTGCCGATATGGATGTTGCGGCCGTAGTTGGTATAGAACGGCGGTATCAGTCGAAATGTCGGGTCAATACTTTCTCCAGTAAGCTTGCTAAATACGGAGCGAATCTCATCAAAATCGGCGGTTGCTATTGAGTTCAACTCGGCGGTTATTCGCATGGCACGCTGAACCTGCTCAAGTATTTTATTTGGGATATTGTCTTTAGGCATATTGGTCTCGATTATGAAAAACTGGATCGCTTTAGCTTGGTGGGGATAGCAGGATTTGAACCTGCGACTTCTTGCGTGTGATGCAAGCACTCTAGCCACTGAGTTATACCCCCATTCGAATTTTCACATTTGAGCTTAGTGTTAATTATATTGCCTACTATTGCGAATTATTTTTTGGCGTTTTGCTTCCATATCTTCCATCGTCAAATAACGATATCCTCCACTCATTCTCCAGCGCCTTTCTTCTTCCCGTTTCTTTAGCTCTTTTTTTGAAGGAAGACTTGGGAAAAGATCGTGCACAAAAAAGCGGATAGTGTTCCTACCCAGGTCTATAGCACTTCGTAATCGATCAATGCCATTTAATGATTCAGTGTTTTCGGGCTTAATAGTTTCAGGATTAATTTCGCTCATAAATTAATAATATCAGTTTTATCCAGAAACCTGCCTGATTTATTGACTATAGTTGTTTTATATGGTTCAGTATAATTATCAATGGAGTCAATCTTTATTGTGCAGTATGCGATGTGAATCGCATTCTTTAACTTAGGAGGTATCGAGATGCCTGGACCCTGTTTTTACCTGCAAGAGCGGAAAGGCTACATGTACTACCCCGATGATGACGGCCCGTTCTGCGCCAGAGTTGACGGCTGGCTGGAATTCGGAACGTTCGAGTGCTCGGTCTGCCCCGACAGGCTCAAGATCGTCAGGGTAAAGCTGACCACCTACCATCAGAAAGGTAGGGAGCTGAGCACTCTGGACCACAACTGGCACAATCCGCCCATGGAGTTCCCCTTCGACGAGATCAAGTCGCGGCTCAGCAGGCAGTTGTCGGATGCCGGCATCAAGGCGACAGTTCACAACACCACCGTTCCCAAGTACCTACAAGGCGTCTTCGAGATCACGATCCGGACTACGGCGCGCGAGCATAAGCTTCTGGACGAGATCAATCGAGTCGTCGACGAGACGTTCCAGGAGATCAGCGCGGCGGCGAAACGCTAACAAGCTTCCTCCGTTTTACTTCCTAACGTGAGCCCAGGCACGTATAAATCTGGGGCATCACCCAAGTCTATAAATAATTTGTAGTCTTGGGTGATGCTATCTCAATGGTAATAACTTTAGTGGACTTCAAGAGACAACTCTCGAACCTTCGAAAAGAGGTGAAACGCCTCTTTGGTGAAAAGTGAGAGCAATACCTATATCCTTATTAATCAGTGAGCGAACTTCAAGTCGATACGTTCAGCAGCCTGCTCAACCCAGTCATGAATTCTTTCTAGCTGGTGGGCCATGACAAGTCGTTCATCGTCAGAAATCTCTTGACGCTTAGCAAGTGAATCTACCATTGCTGTCAGTTTTTATAGGTCGGCAGTGGTAGCTTTTGTTTCTAGAACTTTGTCTATTCTGTCGAAACCTTTGACGATAACTTTTGTTAGACGATCAAATTGCTTATCAATCTCATCGAATCTATTATTGTAGTCAGTTATTTTACTTGGCATATTTATATTATAAACCAACTCTAATTGTATCGAGTGGTAATTTTCACTCTTCGTTCTTTTGGAATCATCAGAGATAACAGCTCCAACCCATGCAAAGAGCCTGCTATCCGAACAGTTGTGGCAACCTCAAACCATATGGCTTCAACGGCCTACAATAATGCTAGTGCTTGGTGGATCTTAAGGGACAATCTCGAACCTTCGAAAAGAGGTGAAACGTCTCTTCGAGCCTCAATCCGAGTAATCCATCATCCAGCTACTATTTTACTCGCTTTCGTCCTTTTGGACTCTTCAGCGTGAATGCGCATTCACGTAGCGAAATAACAAGCAGACGATCAGAGAAACAGAGAGACGGGCAAGTCCGTCGGTCTTCTGACCGGCTGCTTGCCAGATCGCTATCCCAGCTGCTCATGCTCCTTGATTTCTAATCTCTCTTATGGACAGGCGCAGCAATATGACGACCAACACCACATCGATAGCAAAGTAGACGCAGTCTATTGCAAGTCCTTTGCTATCAGAGCTGATGGTGATTAGGACGTCATTGGCTAAGAGCCAGGCTGCCAGCATGGGTACAACAATTGCAAAGTACTGGCTGCGCCTCCAATAGAGTACACCCGTAGCAATCCACAGCGGCACATACACCAGGTCATACAACATCCAGACCCGGTTCCAGTGGCCAACCGCGAAGTGTGCGGGCAGTATTGCATGCAGATGCAGTGCCTGCCATACCATGGTGATGCCAACCAAGATACTGATGGTCGCCAATACTTTGCGACCGTGCTTACGGAGCAAGCTCACATATCCTCCTTTAAGCGAAGGGTCGTCTAATTCAGTAATGGCTAACTCGGCTTTGCTATAGATCTCCGTCTGAGAGAACAAGATGAGGCCTCCGGACTGATGTGACTCAATACGGGTTCCTCACTTTATGAAATGTCTGCCTGTCAAAGTGCTTGGAGCACAGATTTCTCCGGCTCAACAAGATTAATTTACTCTACTATATTACTCGTACTTCGTCAATTTTCTACCCCCTGTTAGAGCACCAAAAAATCCCACCGCATTGCGATGGGCGTAACTAGTAACGTCGTACTAAAATGCTTATGCTTGGTGGAGATGCGGGGAGTCGAACCCCGGACCTCGGCAATGCGAATGCCGCGCTCTAGCCAACTGAGCTACATCCCCTTCAAGATTCAAGTATAACAAATAACTTAGACTTCTTTGGTGCGGTTGGGCATCAGCAGTTTGCCACGGTATATGGCAGTTACCAGTCTGCCACCGGAATCTTTGAATTGCCAGTCGTGTTCAACGACTTCTTTTTTCTTAAAACTGGTGCTGACTGCTCGGCCAACTTCCAAGTAAAAACCGCAGTGTTCATTTGGCACATCGCCTTTTTCGACTACAATTGGTTCCCAGATTAGAACATCACCCGGTTCCGGCGTAGTGTTTTCTGGCATTTGCCGCCAACCGGCTTTCTTCATGGCTTTGACTGTATTATCGACAGTGGCATGGGGGCGATCAATCGCTCCCCAAATAGCCAGAACTGAACTGACAAAAAAGGCACAGGACAGTTTGCCGTCTTCCAAGCCGTCTTTTAATTCTCCGTCATATTCGGCAAAGAAGTTTTTATAAGCTTTCGATCCGATACTGTTACGAATCATAGCCAGGTAACTGTCGAAGAGGCGTTGTGAGATTATCATGATAATTCAATTAGTAACGCAACGATTGAAGTTTTGCAATAAAAAAATCGCGCGGCCCACCCGGCGACTTCGAAATATTTTTGTTTTTGATAGTTTTTATTTTAAAGTCGCTGTTACGCGCGATTACAAAGCTATTTATAACGCTATTGCTTAATTAAGTCAAGCAGCTCAGACTCGTCTATCTGTTTGATTCCCAGTTTTTCGGCTTTTGTCAGTTTGCTGGCACCAACGTTTTCACCTACTACCAGATAGTCGGTTTCTTTGCCGACGGCTGATTGGAAAGTTCCGCCTAGGGACCTGATCTGGTCGGCAGCAGCTTCGCGGCTCATTGAACTAAGAGATCCGGTGATTACAAAACTTTTACCGGTCAGCGGACCGTTGGCAACCTGCTTTAATTCTTGAGGTTTAACACCGAATTTAGCGAATTTGGCTAGCAGTGCCTGGTTTTCCGGGTAACTGAACCAAACAACGATCGATTCGGCAACTACTACGCCGACACCTTCAACTTTGCTGAGTTCATCGACTTCGGCAACTTTTAATTTATCCAGGCTTCTGAACTGATTGCTGAGATCAATGGCTGTCTGGGCGCCGACATGCCTGATTCCGAGGGCAAAAACGAATTTGGCTAGCAGCGGGTTCTTCTTTGACGCAATTGCATCAATAAGTTTCTGGGCACTGACTTCAGCAAAACGGTCAAGTTTGAGCAGCTGGTCTTTGGTTAGTCCGTAAAGATCGGCGGCATCCTGAATCAGTCCCGCATCAAGCAGGGTCAGAACATTTTTTTCACCCAGTCCGTCAATATCCATAGCCGGTTTACTGGCAAAGTGCTGAATATGCCTTGACGTTCTGGCTGGGCAAATCGGGTTGGGACAGCGCCAGACAACTTCCTTTCCCGGTTTAACAAGTTTGGTATCGCATTCCGGACAAGCTTCGGGCATTACGAATTCCCGTTCGCTGCCGTCACGCAGATTAACTAGCGGTTCAACGACTTCAGGAATTATGTCACCGGCTTTATGAACAATGACCGTATCGCCGATTAGAACGCCTTTGCGTTTTACTTCGTCTATATTATGCAGCGTCGCCATCTGGACGGTGGTGCCGGCGACAACCACCGGTTCTAAAACGGCAATTGGCGTAGCGGCTCCGGTTCGGCCGATACTAATAAAGATATCTTTTAATTTGGTGGTAGCCTGTTCGGCCGGATATTTAAAAGCCACAGCGGCACGCGGCGCTTTGCCGACTACGCCAAGCTGGGCATAGATGGCCCGGTCATTAACTTTTATGACCATGCCATCGGTATTTAATGGCAGATCTTTTCTTTTCTCTTCCCAGTGTTTTATAAAGCTGAATACTTCCTTCAAGGAAGTGACAACTGTGGCTTGGTTGTTGGCTTTTAAACCTAGGTTTCGCAGCGTCTTATAGGCAAAGTCATTGGATGGAATATCCGCAGGGTTTTCTCTGATCAGGTCATAGGCATGAAACTGCATCGGCCGTTTGGCAACCAGTTTCGGATCGAGCTGGCGGATGGTGCCGGCAGCCAGGTTGCGGGGATTGGCAAATAGCGGCAGGCCTTTGGTCTTTTGCTTTTCGTTGAGTGCATCAAAGTCTTTTTTATACATAACTATTTCACCGCGGATCTCAGTCCGGCCGATCAGGAATTGTTCAGACTCAGTGGAATTTCGAAGTCTTAAAGGAACGGCGTCGATAGTCCTGACGTTAGCGGTGACATCTTCACCGACAAAACCGTCGCCCCGAGTTACGGCTTGGACTAAGACTCCATCCTGGTAGATCAGGGCGCAGGCCAGTCCGTCCATCTTAATATCCAGAAAATACTCCGGTGTGTTACCGCCGGGAATTAGCTTTACTATTCTCTCTTCCCAGGCTTTTATTTCAGCTTCGCTGAAAACATCATTGAGACTGAGCATTCTGGAACTATGCTGGATTTGTTTAAAACCAGGCAGCGGCTGGCCGGCTACTCGCTGGGTTGGAGAGTCCGGTGTAATTAGTTCCGGGTGTTCAGTTTCAATCTGGGTCAGTTCATGTTTCAGGCTGTCAGCCGCCGCCTCGCTCATAATCGACTCGTCGAGGACGTGGTAATGGTAGCGGTAATCATTTATAAGATCGCGCAGTTTGGCGGCGCGGTCGGCAATATCGCTCAAAGCAAACTCCTATACAGCTTATATAAATAGACATGGGCGTAGCCGAAGATAACCAGCAGCAGCAGATAGGCAACTTCCGGGACAATTTTGGAGACCGTCAGTGCCAGTATCAGCAGAATTAGAAACAGGAAACAAAGTGTTGCAATCAGCAGCACTAGCATTCTGCCCATAATTATAAATCGTCTTTTCTTGGTTACTTTGGCGGCCGAACGCATCGCCTGAATCGGCCGCATCTGCGGCAGTCCGGCAATGTAGAATGCCGGCCAGTAAACAACGAATAGATAGATTGAGCCGAGCAGCAGCAGAACGGATATTATGCCGGCAATAAAAACCTCGGCACCGGAACTGGATGTCTGGGTGGCGGTAGCCAGGATTGCTCCGCCAAGCAGCGCCGGCAACAAAGTAATAATCAGGCAGAAAGTTACCAGTATTGTCGATATTAAACCGCTGGAACCCTGGTAATAGGCATCGCGGATCTTAATTTTTTTCACGTCTTGCAGTTTCCGCAGAGTCCAAATGACTGCCAGGCTGGCAATCATAAACAGTAGAAACTGCATCAGCACTGTGGCATCGGATTGATTGGTTGTCGAGGAAGTATTGCCGGTATTAAAGACCGTGAAGGCCGACCTTAAAGCGTGGGAGAGATGGCCTGATGCGCCGGTACTTGATGATACCGTCTGAAAGCTTAAACCCAGTACCAAAATAAAATAGAGTATTCCGTAAACTACTATTACACCAGTCAGTGGCCGCCAGAACTTGCGGCAATCCGAGAGACTGCTTTTAAGCAGTTCTAGAACACCTGGGAGCTTGGCAGTTTTGACTGGTTTTTTGTTATTGGACTTCTTTTTAGTAGCCATCGTTTTTTTAAGTCTTTTAAGCTTTATTGCCCATTTCTTGCAACCGCTTGATGCGATCATCGATTGGCGGATGAGTACTGAATAAGTTTGAAAAGGAATGACCCTTCAGAGGGTTGGCAAAAAACAGATGGGCAGTCGAAGTATTCTGCTTCTGCAGCGCCGAACCGTACTCTTTAATTTTTTCCAAAGCGCTAGCTAAACCTTGAGGATAGCGGGTGGTCAGTGCACCAGTAGCATCGGCCAGATATTCACGTTTGCGGGAGATAGCCAGCTGAATAATGGTGGCCACGATCGGGGCCAGAATCAGCGAGACTATGACTACGATTAGGATCAGCGGGTTGTTGTCGTTGTTGTTGCTGCGACCACGGCCGCCAAAGAACATATATCTGATGGCAATGTCGGAGATCAGCGATATGACTACCACTAGTCCGAAAACTACCATGGCAACCCGGATGTCATAGTTCTGAACATGACCGAGCTCATGGGCGATAACTCCCTGCAGCTCGTCATCATTCATAATATCCAGCAGTCCTGAAGTTACGGCGATGGAGGCATGCTTGGGATCGCGTCCGGTTGCAAAAGCATTGGGAGCATTGTCTTCAATAATATAGACATTCGGCATTTGAATGCCGACGGTAATGGACAGGTTTTCAACGATCCGCCACAGTCTGGGATTGTCTTCTTTCTTAATTTCGACAGCATTGTTCATGGAAAGTGCGGTTTTGTCGGAATGGAAATAACTCCAGTAAGCGTAGAAAATAGCAATAACCAGAGCAATTATAGTGATGGCATACGACTGAAGATACCAGCCGATGCCATAGGCAATCGCTGTCACAAAAACTATAAAGCCAAACACCAGGAATATGGACTTTCGCTTATTTGCAGATATTTCTGAATACATAAGCCTACTTTAAAACTTTACGTCAACAGGGTTTTGAACATCGGCAGCCTGAGACTGGTCGACATCAAAAAATTCTCTCTCTTTAAAACCAAGCATGTTGGAAAACAAATTGTTTGGAAATACCTTGATCTTGATATTAAGATCACGGGCAGAACCGTTATAGAAGCGGCGGGCAGCTTGGATCTTGTCTTCGGTATCGATCAGTTCGGTCTGAAGCTGTTGGAAGTTCTGAGATGCCTTGAGGTCTGGATAGGCTTCGGCAACGGCGAATAGACTTTTTAGCGTTCCGCTAAGAGCATTCTCGGCCTTGGCAGTTTCGGCTGGACCCTGAGCATTCAGAGCATTAGCTCTGGCTTCGGTGACTTTTTCAAAGACACCGCGCTCATGGGCAGCATAGCCTTTTACTGTGTTTACTAGGTTTGGTATTAAATCGTAGCGGCGTTTTAGTTGGACAGTAATATCGCTCCAAGCTTCTTCAACCCTTACGTTCAAACGAATTAATCCGTTATAGATGAAGACTAAGGTCAGCGCGACTACTATGACAATCGCCAGAATAATCCACCATATTATCATTATTATTGACTCCTTATATTTAACCTTATTAGTATACATCGTTTAGGGATAAAAAATCCCCTAGCAAATGTTAAATGTTATCTGGCTAAAATTGGCTAATTATTAGATTTATAACCAGATATTTAAAATTATAGTTAGTTAAACTGAGTTTTAGATAAGTTTAGGACTTGAATTGAATATTAATTCAGAAAAACTTACAAAAAAAATAATACTGTTAATAGATTTAGTGTTTTATAGATTCGTTATCTGGGTCACGACTTAGCAATATATATTTCAATAGATTGGTGTGGTCAGACATTAATCCGTCAACACCGCGGTCTAGAGCATCATGCATATAGTCCGTAGTGTCATAGGTTTTATCTTTTGGCCATACAACAACATGGATACCTAGATCATGGGCTTTCTCTATAATATTCGGAGTTACTAAATAGTGCGGTACCTGTAAAGCGTTAGCTTTAGTGTGTTTGAAATACTCTCTAGAAATTGGTTCAGTTAATCTTAATCCTAGACCAACTAGAGCCATACTGCCCATAACTGCCAGTCCAGTACATAAATCTCTTTGACTGTTAGGCAGTTCTGCACTTACCGCTTTAGTTCGTTCATAACTAAAGGCGGCCACTGAGACTCTATCTTGAACATGTAGTCTGGCAATTAATTGACCTAGCGGTTTGACAACTTCTTCTGTCTTGGGGTCGATAAAAAAGCGCATATCTGGAAAAGTCGTTAGCACTTCCTCGAGAGTAGGAATCGCTTCCCCGCCAATGCGATAAAGTTCTTTTACTTCAGCTAGAGTCAAATTTTGGACTTCATCCCTTAATGGCAATCCAGTTTCCCTAGCAATTTTTTCAGTTCTAGAACCATGAAATGCTAAAGGAACGCCGTCTTTTGTAGCAATAGTATCTGTTTCACCGTATATAAAGCCAGCTTGCTGAGCGGATTCAAAAGCAGCCATACTATTTTCTTTTTCGCGGCCAGCAGCATCACCGCCCCTGTGTGCTACAGCAATTGGACCGGGTATGTCATAGAAAGGATGTTCAAAGTTAGGCGTATTTTTCATAATATATAGATATATAATAACATAAGCATTACGTTTAGTCAACTTTTGTTTCTAAACTTTAATCATGAAACCAATTAAAATTAACTAGTCAACACATTACTTTATGTACACCATAAATTATAATGGTCTTAATGTAAGGGATGATTTATGGATAATAAAGTTGAATTAGAACGCAGGGTCGAGATCAAACCACAATCTTTTAAAAGCTATATACAGCTATTTAAAAAGAATTATGATCTACTCTCTCATACCAGTCGGCTTTCCTATATGGGTTTCACGATAACGAAAGATAGCAGTACCGATCTGCGTTCAAGGATTACCAACGGTGAATCAGAAGTGGTTCTTAAGCTTGGTAAATTACATGCCAAAGATCGAGTAGAGATAACTCAAAAAATCGGGAAAGATGAATTAGTAGGATTCGCTAAAATATTCTCACACCTATCCAGCAGGAATTTTATTGCTGAAAGAGAAACTTATAATTTCAATACAAAAGAAGGTGTCGTTATTTCGGTCGTTAAATCAGCTCATATATCCTATATAGAATTTGAGATACTTTGCGATCCTAAAGAAGTTAAAGCCAACGATAAGATAATTAAAGAATTAGTATCTAAGTTGGGCCTTAGGGTTTTAACCGATAAAGAGTTCAATAGTCTAAACTCAAGACTTGAGGCTAAAGATGATTGGAAATTTTGTGATAATCCTAAAAATATTGATAAGTTAGTGGAGCTTCTTAAAAAGTATTGATAACTCTAATAAATTTCTAAGATTCTTTTATTTTTTTACAATTTCGTAACGTTCACCTTTAAATTCTACAATTCCTTGCTGGGCTAAATGCTGTAATGCTTGAATGACTTCATCTGAACTGCACTCAATACCGGCATAGATATTTAAAAATTCGGTGTAATCGTTAACCCAATCATCGCTTGGTGGTCTTTCGCTCAATAAATATACTAGGATCTTCTCAGTTTCGGATAATTCGGTTCGTTCAGATTCACTGTCTTCAGGTTCTTTGGGGAAAGCGTCATGATTTATTGTCATAAATATATAATCCCATTTTTTTGGAGTTTTCTCAATTACTTAGCATTAGATTACAAAATAAAATAAGCACTTCAATTAGTGCTTATTATTGGTGGGCGAGGAGGGACTCGAACCCTCAAGCCTTGCGGCAACAGATTTTAAGTCTGCAGCGTATACCAATTCCGCCACTCGCCCAAAAAACTTATATGGAGGCGCGTACCGGAGTCGCACCGGTGTAAAAAGTTTTGCAGACTTTTGCCTAACTCCTCGGCCAACGCGCCATCTCGAAAGTAATTATAACCTATCAATAGGTTCACTGGCACTATTTTTAAATGTCAGCATAAATGTCAGTTTATCGCCCCATTGCTCAACTATTTCAGAATGCCCGCTATTGCTGTAGGCTTTTCTAAAATATAGCAGCAATTTTTGTTCGGCAGTAATGTTGCCTGCATGACCGATCTGCTTAATAAGTTGGATTAACTGGCCGGGTGTCAGATCCATGTATTTAAGCGGTTTGGTCTGCAGTTCCCATTCCAGGTATTTGTTATATGGCCGCAGCCTACTTTCAAGGGCAAACATAGCTGTAAAGAAAAATGGGATTGATTCAGCGGCATCCAGCCAGGAGGCAATTTGCCTTTCATCACGAATATTCTTAATTGAGCGGTAAACCGAGTTAATATATGATCCGGCTGCTTTATCTATCAGCTTTTCGGCTACTTCACTCGGCAGAGTAGCTTTTTCATCAACCAAACTTTGGATACCGCTGCCATCATCTAGTTTATCGACTTGGACTTTTAGATAGCTGAAACCATATCCGGCCCATTCCGTATTGCTTCCAATACGACCATAGTCTTTGAAATCTGTTAGCGAATAAACTTTTAATCCTTTAAAAAGTTCTTTGTACTTGTTCTTGTATTCTTCAGCCGCCTCGTCTTTGACGATCATATAGCAATCCCAGTCGGAATTATCTGTTTGAGTACCCCGGCCTCTAGAACCGGCTAGGAAAAAACCTAAGATATTATCGTCAACCTTTGCCTGCTCGACTAATTTGTCATATTCTTCGGCTACCGACATTAGCACTCGCCTTCCCATTCGGCATAGAATTCTTTTAGGAACTGCTCCAGATATTCGTGGCGATGCTTGGCCAGTTCTTTACCGGTTTTTGTAAACATACGGTCTTTTAGGAGTAGCAGTTTTTCATAGAAATGGTTGATTGCGGAACTGGTATTATTTTTAAATTCTTCCGGGCTAGCATATTTTTTTGGAAGCAGTTTTGGGTCATGCATCAGTCTCCCTTTGGCGCCACTATAGGTAAAGACTCGGCCAACGCCAATTGCTCCCATTCCATCAAGTTTGTCAGCATCGGAAACTATTTTTCCTTCCAGAGTTTTCAACTTGATCTCAACATCCGCCCCTTTAAAAGAGATGTTGCGGATAATTTCTTCGATATGCACAATAACTTTTTCTTTGACCCCCAGGCTTTCCAGCCACTGCCTGGCAGCCTGAGGGCCGGCTTCCAAATCATCATTAAACTTCCAATCTTCTATGTCATGAAGCAAAGCGGCCAGTTCTACTGTAAACATATCGGCACCTTCTTCTTTAGAGGCAATAAATTTGGAAAGTTTCCAGACGCGGTACATATGCCAGTAATCATGACCGGTAGTCTCATTGCAGAATTTAGCTTCCAGAAAGTCTTTGGTTTTTTGAATTATTTGATCGTTAGTCATAAATCTAATTGTAGCAAACAGTCAGAAATTGATTTATTTATATATATCTGGCTTAGAGTATTAAACTATAGAAAGAGTAAGACTTATGAAAACCATTGATGCCCGTCATTATTTAATTGAAGCCTCGCTTGATCAGCGAAAAGTTGCTCATAAAAATGAGTATCCCTTTAATTTGCCCTTTATCAGAAACTTCAAATCTTTAGAATTTCACCCGCATGTCACTTTTATTGTCGGTGAAAACGGTTCAGGCAAATCGACACTGTTAGAGTCGCTGGCTATCGGCATGGGATTTAATCCGGAGGGCGGATCGCGTAATTTTCATTTTGCCACAACCGAAACGCACGCCAATCTGCATGAATATTTGAAGCTTGTAAAAGGCATCAAAAGACCGCGCGACGGTTATTTTCTACGTGCCGAGTCTTTCTATAATGTGGCTTCGGAAATCGAGAAGCTGGATGCCATACCATCCTGGGATGCTTTGATTACACCTACCTATGGTGGCAAATCGCTGCACGAACAATCACACGGCGAATCGTTTATCGCGCTAATGGAGAACCGCTTTAGAGGCAATGGGCTATATATCCTAGATGAGCCGGAAGCGGCCCTGTCACCCTCCCGTCAATTTAAGCTGCTGGCACTACTGCATAAGCATGTCGGCAACGGAGCCCAGTTTATTATTGCTACGCATTCACCGATAATTATGGGTTATCCCGATTCCATAATTTATCTGGTGGATGAAAACGGGTTAAAGCAAGTTAATTATGAGGACACCGAGCATTACCAGTTGACTAAATACTACCTCGATCACCGGCAAAAAGTGTTAAATGAACTGTTTGAATAATTTGGAATCCGGATCAATAAGCGAAGTGCTTCGCTCTTCTATTGCAACAAAAAAAGCCTGCATGTCAGTGTATCCATTTGGACCATACCTTAATACGTTGGCCCTGGATCGAATTATTGCTTGTTCTTCCGGAGCCAGATTGGCAAACTCTTCTATTAGTTCTTCTTCAGTTTTAAAACCAGCCAAGTTGTCGTCAAATTGATCTTCACCATTAAGTTCTGGATTTGTCATAATTTTATTACTATACCATATATTTTTATTTAATCAATTTGAGGAGCCCAGTTAGTTACCCATAATAGCTTATGTAAAATATTGAGTTCAGCTTGGCAAAACGAAAATCCAACAATTTAAAAATTACTCCGCTGAGAGCAGCTATGCTTATCTTGCTGCTTGTAGGCATCTATTATCTATTGCCGCAGCTCGGCAGTTTCCACAAAACCAGCCAGGTTCTAATACATTCGTCATGGCTTTGGGTTTTGGTCGGGGTTGTCGCCAGCGCTTTAACGTTTTTGTCCGGTGCCGTAACCCAATATGCTGCCGGTGATTCAACAGGTAAATTCTCGGATATTACACTTCTGCAATTTGCCGGTTCGTTTGTCGATCATTTTCTACCGTTCAGTTTGGGAGCTCTGGGAATGAACACCGAATATTACCACCGACATGGTCATCAGCGAACCCGGTCACTGGCCATTGCCATAATTCCGACGGTCTTTGGAGTAATTACCACCCTGCTGCTAGTGCTAATCATTTCACCAGTCACTTTAATAAAACTAGACCACGGCGTTAGGGACAATCCCAAAATCCGGATTGCCACCATTATTATCGGCATCTGCGTAGTAATTGGCCTTTTGGCTTTGCCGCTTTACAAAAAATATATTAGGAATTCCATTAATCAGGCATTGCTGGGTTTCAAAGCCCTGCGAAGTATCAAGCAAACAGCCATTATATTTGGAGGATCGCTGGCCATCACCCTGTTTTCGTCCATAGCTCTATATACTTCCATTGAAGCTGTCCACGCCCATATGGCTATTGTCGGAGTTCTAGTCCTTTATATTACCGCGGCCCTAGTAAGCAACGTAGCACCGACACCAGGGGGTCTTGGCGCTACCGAAGCGGCCCTGATAATCGGCATGACCAGTGGCGGTCTGACGTTGGCTGAAGCTGTGGCCTGTACTTTAATCTACCGGTTTGTGACATTCTGGCTGCCTTTAATCCCCGGTGGCTATGCTTTGCATCAGGTCAATAAAAAGAATTTGATATCCGACTAAATGTCTTAAGCGGTATTTAGAGTTTGGGCGATAACCGCATCGACAACGTCTTTTATGGGCTTAGAGGCGTCTATAAGTATTGTTCCCCTTTGCCTAGAGTATTCGACAGTGCCACTATTCCATTCCAGCTGTCTGGTGAGATCATCTGGATGTTTTCCAAATGCATTATTGGTCCTGGTCATTAGTCTGTCTCTAAGAGCTTCATTATCTAGGAAGAGTGTAAAGATTTTGGAAAAATATTTATAGAAATTTTGCTGGTTCATAGAGCCGCCACAGACAAACAGCTCATCTGGTTGCTGATCGTTGAATAAGTGTTTAGCTTTTTCCGTATCCCAATGCCAGTTGAGCTGAGCTTCTTCTTTAGTAGGCTGCATAGTTTTGGGATCAGCAAAATAGCCTAATTCTTCATCGGCATCTATTGCATTTAAACCGCGGTTTTTAAGTTCAATAGCAACCGAAGTTTTGCCAGTTCCAGACAGTCCTTCTATAAGGTAGTTTCTCTTTGCCATAGTTTTAATTTAATTACTTTGCGGCAGAAATGCCAAATGGACAATCTGGATGCAACATTACCTGACCGGCTTTATATGAGTATTCTTCAAAAAATAATTCAGCGTTGGCTTTTCGGGCTTCAAATATGGCTATTTCCGCACCTATAGTAGAAAGTTCGTGATTTACGCCAGTTATTAATTCTGAAGATACACCTTTTGCAACTATTCCGGTACTTACTCTACCCAAGTCATCAATCTGTTTTTGTAGGGCTAAGATTGCATTATGGGCTGCATTGGAATATTCAGCTAATTTCCAACCTAGCTCAATATCTTCGCTAGTTAAAGCTTCTTCTGGTCTAACCATGTCTTGCTCCCAAATAATTATGGTATATTTTATTACTACTATTTTTACACTTATTTGCTAATTTTTCAAATTTTTTAAATAGTTTTGTCGGCAATCATTAGTGCCAGTTTTCGTCTCGTAGTGCTTTCTTTAGCGGCTAACAAATTGACACCCAGAGCAGCTACGCCACCTAGTAAGGCTTTATACTTGGCTTTAGTCCGCAGTTTGCCATCCATATTAGGATTGCTGGTGTCTAGTCTTGGAGATTCAGACATGATAGCCAAACCGACGGCTCTGATTCCAAGGCTCAAACCCCGCCTTCGATTGCCCATTAATGATTCAGCAATACTTACCCGGCGTACAGCGTTGACCTCGTATTGGTCTACCAGCTGATCTATTACTGTCGGAGCCATAGCCTTGGCTTCACCTATATCCGACCAAGTCTGACGCATATAGTCGACTGGCGATGGTTCGGTTGTTTGATAGTCAAGCGGTATGCCGTAACCCAGGACGTTGCGAAGCCCGTTTACCCCGACATACATGGCGCTAACCGATCGTTCCCGTAAAGCTTCTCTGGATGGTCTTACCATGCTGTTAACTAATCCGTCATGGATGGCATAGGCTTCCTTTGCCCACTTCTCAGCTTCTTTAGTTCGTCCCAAGCGGTCGCAGCGAGCGCCATTATCTCTGGCAGCCCGGCCCTTTTCAAAAGTATTGTCAGGAGCCATTTCATAAGCTTCAGTACTGGCTGCCAAGGCGTCTTCATAATAATGCCCAATATGCATGTTAACGGCGTTGCCCATTAACGCTTCGAATTTCTCTCTATCAAAGTCTGTCATTTAAAATTATTATAACACTTATCAGACTTTTGTTAATAGTCTAATTAATATTTTCATACTAACAAATAATATGGACTGTTTTTCACATAACTGTTATTGTAGTAATCAGCTCACTTTTTCTGGAAAAAGTTGGACGAACAATTGGAGGATTGATGCAGCCAAAGCGGTTCTATCTGCTACTGGTTGTGACGCTGCTCGTCGGTGTGGTTGCCGGTTGTGGCAACACTACACCGTTCTCAGCGCCGTCGACTTCGCCGAAACCCATGCCGTTGACAGGTCTGGCAGCGGCCAGCCATGACGGTCTTCTGGGTAAGCTGAAAGCGCAGCCCTTCGGCAACTCGCCACGGGCCCCATACTTCTACTTCGGCGGCAATTACATCGGCTTCATGTTCCGCAACTCAAGAGGCATAAAGGTCAACATCTCTCTGCCGTTCACGAAGTTCATGGAGGTGACTAAGGGTTCAGTATCCTCACCGACGGTGAGGATCTATTACTCCCAGAACAAGAGTGTCATCTTCGCGGGCTTCACGGTCAACAAGACGACAGACTACTCGAAGTTCATTCGGTCGGGAAACGTCAAAAGCGTCGTTGTCTGGATGGACAAGACCGACTTCGACCGTGGAGTATGGTCGCCGGCTGGTCCGACTCGTCCGCGATAGACCAGGCAAAGTGAGTGTGGGTGGGCACAGGGATTTCGCCCTGTGCCCACCCACACTCCAGGTATTTCACCAAATTTCCTTAGTTTTGTTTATCTCGGCGTATTTGAGCAAATTGCTGCAGAGTTTGCTTGCAGAACTCATAGGCATTTCGAATCACTTCCGGGTACATTTCTTTAGTAAGTTGATCATAATATATAACGTCATCCAGATTACAACCCTTGGCAAGCACTGCTTCTATTGCTTCGGCAATTATGTCGTTTGTCTGAGTCAAATAAGTCCTGGATAGGGATGTCGGCAGTTCCAAGCCTAATTGATTATATTTTCCAAGGATGGCTTTGGGTACGGCCAGTGCCCGGGTATATAAATGCCAATTCACTTCTCCGGTATAGTTGACTTCTGTCTGATCGAATCTGGACCGCTTCTTAGTAAGATAAGTGTCCATATCAGCATAAAAATCAGGGTTGCCTTGTATCTTAATTGCATCTATCGGTCTTCCTTGTACGAACCGACTGGTTGTTTGGGCACCCATCAGATAGTCTTTGAACATCGGGTAAATTATATGCCGACCCTCGACTGCTTCCTGGCTAGAGATAAGATTGTATTCGATCTCAACATTTGATTGACGATTTACTTCTTTTAAAACTCCCCGGATTCCATACAGGCAATATTCTGCAAAATCTTGTGGATAGACAGCGATAAAATCGATATCGCTGAATCTGGTTTCTTTGCCAATTCCAACAGATCCATGGGTCATACTGCCGAAGTTTTCAACGCCGACATCATCAGCAATCAGCTCCATAGATTCCATTATCTGTTCGGCTGCCAGCTGATGAGCCCCGGGTTTAGCAAAATTACCGGTAAATAATTCGTGAGGTGATGGAATTTTCCCCATTATTGTCTCCAATAAATATAATTCTAGATTGAGCTAAGAGCTAGCGTATTGCAAGCATGAGCAAAATGATATTTTAAGGAATCATGCAGTCTACCAGTAGAACGCCGTTGGTTTGCCGTTTAGCCGGGCCGCCGTTGCTAATCACGGTAATGGTATTTCCAGGAATTGGAGCTTTAGTGCCGCTGGCTAAATCGCAAAATGCTCCGTAAGATGTAGCTGTCTTAAAGGTAACTTGAACTGAATTGTTTACTTTTGATACAGAGAATACCTGGCCTTTTACAATTAGAGTGCTCTGCCGATAGTTGCTATAGAAATTGTCGGCTTTCATGGCCGATGCTATCTGATCCGGTGTCACCCGTTTGATGGACATCGATTGGACGGCATGGATATTTCCGAGCAGATAAAATCCAGCACATATTATGACTAAAATAATAATCCCAAGAATTGCCAAAATTGCTTTTTTCATACCAAATATTATATCAAAGTAACAATTCTAGAGACTGTCAAATAATCTATTTTACCGTTGTCATTTAGCGAAATTGATCGGCAGGTGGTATTCCTTCAGGAGGAACAGATGGATCAGGAGTTGAGTCGGTAGTTGGTTCTGCTTCGCTGTTGATTGGTGTTTTTAGGTCTTTAAAATACATCTCCGAAGGGTTTTGATTTGGATCTGTCCGACTTAGCCGTTTAATAAGTTCTTCAGCTGTAGCTTGAGCTATTTCCACGCTGGATTGTTCGAATTTTCTGGCTAATTCGGCCCGGAATTCTTTTTCAACATTATCTTGAATCCTACCAAGTATTTCCTTTTCCATTTCGGGAGGCAGATAGTTCTCAACTTTGCTTCGTACTACCTCAACCATTGCATTGGTACCGACCGAATCGCCTATCTGATCAACGGTTGCTTTATCGGTTATTTCACCAGCCATGGCGTTTCGTGCCAGGTTTTCGGCTGTTGCGCCTTCGGTAGCTAATTCTTGTTCGCCAAAAATCTTGGGTTCTTCACCAGGCGGCTGCTGATCAGGTGTAGGTTCGCCTTCATATGGTTTTAGGTCAACTAGTGGATCCGATTCGCTATAACTTGGATCAACTGGTGGAGCTGCTTCGTTGTCATTCATTATATTTTTCCTTTTTATATTGTGCTTATGATTAAAACTATATACTTAATTTGGAATTCTAGCAAATTCTAAAAGAGGGCATGCAAATATAAATTAAAATAATATTTACCTGATTATTTAGGTATAGCTTGCAGACCGCCCATTAAAGATATAACATCTGCTGTGGTTTCAGTTTGTAGTTTGTTGGCATTGATATTACTTGAAGCATTTGCGTCACAAGCTGATTGGGGACCTGTTAAGAAGTAGTAGTAATTACCAACATGGGCAATTTGCTTTGAACCTTGGCTGACAAGAGCGTTATATACATCGGCTGCTGTTCCGCTAGAAGCGGCAGACGCTATCTCGCCAACTACTTGGTCGTTGGCCTCATAGCGTGAAATTAAAGCTCCGGCGTCAGTTGCCCGACACTCAGTAACACTTGTTGATTTTAATTGAGTTGATGTAAATTCGGCAGTATTTGAGTCTGAGGTATCAATAACGTATTGCAGATTTAGTGAACCGGAGTAAGGTGCCCGAACGTCCCATTCTTTGATTACAAAATAATGCTTCGCACTATTTGATAAAGAACTTTGTGAATTTAAAGTAGTCTGGTTATATGTCGTATTGGTATTTTTTTGCGAATGATAGACGTAGTAGCCTATAAATCCCACCAGCAGCACGACAATTAATATTAAAAGAACTTCTACGTACGAGAAGCCATTTTGATCATTTTTTAATTTGCCCACTAAATTATTCCTTTGTTTTTCTATAGTAATATCTAAATAATAAGCTTAAGAATTATTTAATTCAACGATTTTAAATTATTTGATCTTTTTACCAACAAATCTAATTAAATTATGCACATCTTTTTTATTATCTTTATAGGTTTCGCCTTTGTCGTCTAGCAATATTTTTTGGCTGAAAGTAATTAATACTACAAATAACAATATAACTAAGTTTCTTTATAATATTATTGTTAGATTGTCTGTTTTATGCTATAAGAAGCTTATCACATCATCCGATGTGCTCTTCGCTCCTTGACATAGGTAGGTGAATCGAATGGCAAAAGATGCCGATCTTGACCGCCTTAAAGCGGCGCAAGAACTTGCGTTCAAACGTCAGCAAGATTGCTGGAAAGCGCAAGAGCAAGCGTGGCAAAAACGTTCTGCCGCCAGGGATGTTCTCGAAAGAGCATTCCAGGCAAAGCAGTCCGCCTACGCCATCCAAGAAGCTTCGTGGCAGGAAATCCAACGAGTACGCAACAGCAACGGACCACGCATCGATCAGCTCAACAATCAGCAGGAAAGCGCTTTCCAAAGCATGAAAAGCGCATACGAAAGAGCGTCCTCTGCCTGGGAACAAGGCGACCGACAGTCGGCCAAGACGTACTCCGACGAAGGTAAGAGTCATAAGGCCGACGCCCAAGCATATGTGGTGGAACGTCGTCGGCTTGTCGAGGAAATTCGATCGGCAAAAACTCATCACGAGCCGGCCAAGCAAGCCTTTCAACAAGCAAAGGATCAGTTCACTTCTGCTAAGAGCGCACATGATCGGGCCAAAGCCGAACACGAGCGCCTTCAGGCTGACTTCAAACAGGCCAAAGCCGAGTTCGAACACGCCAAGAAGGCATTTCATGATCGCCTTGACGTAGTTAAGGCTGAGACCAAACGCCGCAAAGACGACAAGCGGGCTTTAGCCGAAAAGGCCGGTGTGCCCTTCCAATACCGAGATAACGTTTACGTGTCACGTCAACCTGACGGAACAGTGAGCATCTACTTCGGTGGAATGGGTTCTCCTGACGGACCGGGACACGGCCACTTCGTGCTAAGCGCCAGCGGGACGGTAACATACAAACGTGACCCGTTCGATGAGCATGGTGCACAGAACTACTCCGATGCCCACCGCGACTATTCGGAGGTTATTGTTTCGGAGGCAGCTAGATCGGGTGAGTTCGGTTTCAGCTGTCGGTTCCGAGGCTACTTCGCGTATGTCGAGACCAACATGAACCAGCAAGGTCGCGACAAGATCGACATCTACTACGGCCCGAACGGACCATTCGGCCCGGGCCACAATCATGCCGTTGCCTACCGAGAGTCACCACTGAACTTCATTTCTGACGAAATTCGAAGCTAGGAGGTTTTGAGCGAAGGGGCTCCGCCGCTATATGCGGCGGAGTTCTTTCCAGGTATATAATTTAAATAGTATGAATAACAAATTTTTAGAACAGTTTTATGAGTATGTCATCCTTCCGCGTTACAAGGATGTTATTAGTATTGACGGCGTAGTATGGAAAGACCACGGGAAGATTGAACTTGATGCTTGGGGCCACTATTTTGATGATATACATGGTAAAGAATATGTACTGGTTTATGAGGATAATCCAGGCAGTACTTTTCTGAATGACGGCCTGACTCACGAAGTTATTAAATTAGGTGATAAAACCAGTCTTAAACTGGCCTTTGACGATAATAAGGAAATTTTCAATATAACAGGCTATTTTACTCTGTACCGCGAGAAGTAGTCACTCTGCTTTATTAGCTATTTGTCTTTTACATATTATCCAGCTGCCAGATAATATCCTCTATTTGCGGAAAAGCGGTTATAAATGAATCTACCGGGATTCCCTTAAAATCTGACTTGGTTTTTGATCCGCTTTCCAGCGAGGCAATGAAGTGCAGACCGGCGGCTTTAGCGGCAATGCCGTCACTAATTGAATCACCAATGTAGACACAGTTTTTAGGATTTAGATTGTTATCCTTAAGCAGTTCAGTAAATGCCCGGGGATCGGGTTTATGAAACCGCATATTATCCCGATAATAGAAGGCTTTAACACTTTTGGAAAGCAAATGATCGGGAGCCATCAAGTGTTTGAGTTCCTGGTGGTTTCTAGAAGTTAGAATTGCAACTAATTTTCCCTGTTTTATCAGTTTATCTAAAGTTTCCAGGTTTTCAGGAGATACAACATCCAGTTCGCCAGATTTTAGGTATTTATTTATGGTGCTGGAATAAAATTTTTTAAATTCTTCTATATCTACACCCGGCGATCGCAGCGGCAGCGCTTCCTCGAGTGGCATTCCCCAGGATTCAAGATGTGTAATACGATCCATTGGTTTTCTACCCAAATGGCCTAGGATCTCATTTTCCATTTTGAAGCTGACCAGCTCGGTCATTGTTAGCGTGTCATCAAGATCAATTATTACGGCTTTAATCATTGCGTCTAGTAAGTATCCATACACCGGTTGAGTTGCTGTCACCATGAAAATCCATAGCCTTAAATAACCGATCAAGGTTTGCAATTCTAAATTTAGGAACCTTGTATTCGGGATCAACTATATGGACTTTGTTGCCATCAATTCTGTCAAATACGCAGACATGGCCACCATTTGATGGAATGCCCCATAGTTTGCCGTAATCGAAGCAAAGTATGCCGTCCGTATCCTTTTTCTGAATACTAACTAGAAGTTCTTTTAAGCCTTCTGGATTCTTAAAATCTTTGATGAAATATTGATTAAATTCTAACGGAATCTTTAGTTTTTTAAATACTTTAGCAGGTTTAAATTCTTTCTTTTGGATCTGGGTACCCCAGCCTGAGGATGGTTTAGAACCTGTTCTTACTTTTGCAAATAGATGTGAATCTTTTTCTGGAACAATTAGTCCGAGTTCATAAGCCAATTCTTCCTGAGGAATAAGTGGTAATCTGTGTCGATACATTACCATTTGAAAACAAGCTGCCACGCAGCAGTACGGTTGCTGGACTATTGGTAAGTAACGGGGTTTCATCTCTAAATAATATCAAAAGGTTCAATATTTATTACAGATCTACTTCAGCACAACTTCCACGTTCTACTTTAATTTTCCATAGTTCCTCACAGCTCAGGTTCTCAATTATGCCAAAGATTAGTTGAATAATAATCATGGAAGTCACTATGAAAACGGAATCATATTTTGTTTTCTTTAAATCTTCAATAAAACTATTGACCCGTTTCTTTACATCGGCGACTGACTCGCCGCCATTGAATCGAACATCCCATTTGTTCGGTGATTTATCGATTGCGGCATAATAATCTTCAACTCTCTTTCCTTCAAATCCAGAGCGATTATCATTTAGGCGTGCATCAATTGTAATAGGTAGATGATGAAATTGATTCACTGCATCCGCTGTCTGTTGAGTGCGTAATAATTCAGAAACAAAAATATGCTGAAAGCTGGATTCTTTTAGATCTTCGGCTAATTTATTAACCTGAGATATTCCGGTTTCCGTTAAATACACCTCAACATTTGGATCGCCATTACACAAACGGGCTTCATTGTAGTTGGTCTGTCCATGACGGGCCAAATATATTTTCATAGATTCAATAATAACAAAATATACTAATAAATTTGTGGCCAACCGCCATCCCACCACTCGTCTATTCCCGGTTGGGTTCTTTTAGGTTTTTTGGCATTCTGAGTATTTTGATTGTCCTCATCTTCCTGATGATCGGCTAGCAAATGAGCAAACATATTTCTGATGGAACATGACCCCATTTCTCTCAGCACTGGGCAATTCATGCAAAATTCACCTTCACCAATTCCAAGGCTGTCGGTATATAAACCTTCAATTTCATCCCTATCGATTACTAGTTTGGTTTTGTATTTATCAAAATAGGTAGTACAGGCCGCTTTGATACCATTTATATCTAAAATTTCAGTCATAAAATTTTCTCCATTTTTAATATTAAGCGATTAGCAGCTAGTATTGCACCAAGAATCAATCAATTGCAAGCATGAGCAACTTGAGTTAGAGCTCGTAAATCCTATATTCGCAGTTATTCATCGGGCTGATACGTAAATTGCCTTTTAGCGGTAATTTGTTGGTGTAGGCATAAAGAACGTGCTGCATTCCGCCATGTGATACAACTAATACCGACTTATCTCCGTGCTTTTTCTTTAAGTCTTCAATCGCTTTATAACCTCGAGCAAAAAACTCGCTGGCTGATTCGCCGTCTCCTACCGGTAAATCTTTATCTAAATCAAATAGCTGGTGCCACTTATAAGGATCGATATATTCACCTGCCCGCCGCTCAACCCAATCTTCATTAATTTTAATCGGCAAGTTGTGCTTCTTATTTATTATCTTAGCTGTTTGATGGGCTCTTTTTAGAGGTGAGGAAACCAGAACGTCAAATTTAGTATCTTTCAATTTTTCGGCAAGTTCGTTAGCTTGGCTGATACCGGTTTCATCAAGAGGATCATCTAAATCATTAATCGATTTACCATAGGCCATATCGACATTGGACTTCGTTTGACCGTGTCTGACAAAATAAAGTTTCATAGTTAAAATTATAGCAGTTAGCAACACTCCGGTCTGGTAATGCAAAATCTGATCAGAGTACATTTATCGAACCGAAAATTAATAAACCTAGCATAATATTGCAATATTCTTATAATATTATATAATTACTATCATCATGGGGAAGCTCCAGGAACCTAGCTTTAACTCTGGTGAAATTGGCGGTAATATGCCAAATTCAATGACTAGGCCTTCTGATGCTTTAAGAATTGCTCAAGAACAAATAACATTAGTCGAAAAATTACGTGCCGGAAAAGAATTAAGTCCTGAAGAATTAGCTAGATTATCTGAAATTGGTAACCATATAGTTGAAATTGCGGATAGTTTAAATTTCGATCCAGTTACTGGACTGGCTAACCTTGGCGCGGCCAAAGAAAAAATAGCCGAGATATTAGGAAATAGTGAAGCGGACCCATCTGCAATAATGCGTTTCGATTTAACCGGTTTCAAGGCAGTTAATGACATTTTAGGGCACTCTATAGGGGATGAATTTATCGTAGCTTTCGCCGATAGTTTAAGGAGAAATGTTAGAACCTCTATTCCCACATTAAGTCCACCCTGGAAACAGCATGTAACCGATAGAGGCACAGATTATGTTGCGCGAGATGTCGATTGGATACATGCCCATGAGCACGGCGATGAATATTGCGTAGTTCTTACTGGATTACGCAAAGATATGGATCTAATACAATTTGCAAAAGAAAAACTCGGTGAAATATTAAGTGATAAAGAAGCAACTGAGAGCGGCAAAGATTCTAAGTTACTTGAGTTAATAAAGAGACACAGCTTAGCTTTGCATGGCATAGATAGGCGTGGCAGAAAGATAGAAGGCTTCGGCGCTAGAGTAAACATAATATGGATTGATGGTGAAGATTCAACCGTAGAGTCACTATTGCAAGCCGCCGATACATCGACAAATCATGTTGCAGAGGAAGTCTGTAGATACACGGATAAAGATGGTTTTCAGCGCTCAGATATATACAAACTTAATAATCTGGTATACCTGCAAAAACAACAGATTGAATCAGAAAAATGGGCAGTTAATCTAGATATCACAGTAAACGTAGCTGACGAAATTGCAACACTAATTTTAACTGGGGATCTTGTCAACCACGGAGCGGCGAAAAAATTAGAAGAAGTGTTGATTAAATATGTCAAGGAAGACCAGGTAAAATACTTGATTGTAGATCTTAGTAATGTTAAGCGTGCAGATCACTTATGTTTAGATACCATAGATCAGGCCGATAACTTGAGTAGGTATCTAAAAAAAGGTCGTATTAATGTTATCGCTCCGCCGAATAGAAAAGTAAGGACATTTATTGAAGACAATCATTTGTCCGGTTTTAGAATTTTCGACAACCCTGAAGAAATAGATGCAGATATTGTTAAAAATAACGATGAATATCTTAAGCATAAAAGAGAATACAATATTGATCTTCCTAGTAAGGATGAATTATTAGAATCCATAGAATCAAATTTTGTTGATTCGGATGGATCGCATTTGCTTATGACATACTCGATCGTACCGAACTTATCAGGCGTTAACCCCTGGAAAGATGAGATATTTGGTTCAGATTATACTCGAGCTGAATACGTAGATGATGTGATTGTTCCATTTTATAAGGAAATGGAGGAAAGACTTAACGGTCGAGCTTTTCAAATGGGAGATACTGCTGAGTTTGCACTGCTTTTAGACGGAGAATTTGGAGCTAAACCAAATAAGGTAATAAGGAAAAAGGCATTAGCAGCGCTTAATGATATAAATATTTGGGAAATCATGAAAAAAAATAAAATATGGAAGATTACTTTTAGAGTTGGAACTGCAAATCTAGTAAGACAAGAATACAAAACTGCCGAGGAAGCACTTGCTTTTGGTAGCGATAGGGAGATCGGCTACGAGTTAAGTTATATAAAATTTTTAGATAGCTGCCAGGTTATGGAACTACCTGGGGGAAAAAGAATAAGTGATCACCCATACAAACACTAATCGCATTAAGTCTACTAAAGGATTGTCCCAATTCTCAATATTGTTTTTCATTTGACTGTGTATGACAAAAAACAGTTACATTAGTAAAATTTGACGAGTTAAATTATTACTTCAAAAAATTATATGTTAGCTACCAGCCAGTTTGCCATCAATAATTTTAACTGGTTTGCTGCCAATCAAGTAAGTTTTATCTCCGTTTATTACTATGGCCGAATCGTCCGATAGGCCATAGACAGTTCCCTTATGATTTTCCGTCACTTCAAGCAGTATCTCTTTTCGGTTGTTGGGAAATAATTTTGAACCGAGATGTGGCTTGATGGCAAAATCCACCAAACTTAAATACTCTTTTACGCCATAATCGTTATCTTCACCATAGATTCTTTGATAAGCTTCTGTGGAAACACGCTTGCCGACAATCATTGACCCGGCACTGCTCCCGACATAGGCTTTGGATTTGAGCAGTTCCGGCAACAGTTTACTGAAACCGGTTTTATTGAACACACTCATTAGATAATCCGTATGGCCACCGACTACAAAAATAACATCGGCTTTTTCTATCCTGGCTTTAATGGTATCTAAATCCAGTGCCAGTAAGTTAACTAGCTCCATACTGCCATTAAAGTTGTCTTTTACATGGTTTAATTCATCAAGTACCCAGCCATGATCGCCATGTTCTACGGAATAGGCTTCATTTATGACAGCAATATTGATTGCGACTTTAGGTTTACCGACAAGCTCGACGCATTTGTCGATAATTTCCGGAGTATAGAAGCCGGCTGAGGCAAGAATCAATTTCATAACATCATATTAACAAAAAATTATAAGAACCTCTCTATTAACTTAGTTATTGACTGCCTTAAAAAATAGCCAGTTATAGAAAACTCTTTGATAGTTCTAAATACTAAGAATTAAGCAGTCTGACAGGGTATCCATATTTGCCCAATAAACATTAAAAGTATATATTCTAAATCATAAGCACAATTAATTAATATAACTTTACAAAGGATTAGAATGGAAAATACAGAGCCAAATAACGAGCCGCTTGTTTCATCGGAGCCCGAAACAATCAAACCTGATATTGCAGTCAATGAACAGCCAATCGTCAGTGATGACAATCATGAGATATTGCCCATAGAAAACACAGCTAGCCCGGACAGCATTAAGCAAAGCAATAGGCTATTCAAGTGGATTAAGGATCACAAATTAATCGTTATAATAGTTCTTTTAGTAGTGATAGCAGCCGCTTTGGGTGTTTACTGGAAGATCCATTCATCAAAGAGCAATGTCGCTACGTCTAGTAACAGCTCAACTAAATCTAGTTTAGATAAATCCGCATCAACAGAGAATAAAGTACAAACAAATGCCTCAGTTTCAAGTACTGCAAATCTACCTGAAGTTTACAACCCGTCATCTAATTACTCACTGGCTACAGAGACCTATATGCCACCCGCCTCAGTGGTTGGCTATAACCAGAGTGGAGCAAATATTAGAACCGCTTCAGACGACCTTTTAACTTCCAGAATAATGGTCTATTCGCACGAAACAGGAATATACACCGGGATAAGCGATGCCCAGATCAATCTTTACGATATAAATACTCAAAAAAATTACATCCTGGTTCCGGGTGGAAGCAGTTCAGCGGCTATTTTTAATAATCATCCAATGTTGCTGGCCAACAATAAAATGCTTTTTGCTCAAACGACCGGCAGCGGCAATAACATTGTTACAAAATTGGAGCTGATGGATCTGAAGACGCACAGCATATCAACTATCAGCATGCCATTTACCGATACCAGTACTTTTAATGCCGCAGCCGTTGCCCCTGACGGAACTTATGTGGCCTACCCCATGAATAATGCCATATTGGTGCTGAATACAAGTACTGGCACTACCAAGAGTTACCCCGTAAACATGACCGGCCTAACTTACAGCGGCGAAACGACTTACGCCCAAATGGCTTGGTCAGCCGACTCATCGACCATATATTATGTAAACCAGTATTTTATAAATCATGATAATTCTGATGGGACAGCCAGTTTTCAACCCAGTAATATATTCAGCTTGAATATCTCAAACAGCCAGACCAAACAGATTACTAGCAGCAAGAGCGACGGGTACGATGTATTGCAAACATACGGCTCCAGCCTGTATTTCAAGCAATATACGACCATTTCCGACTCGGTGGAGGCATACATTTTGACTGGAGCTACGACACCGACAGTCACTGCAATTCCAGATAGCAGTGATTTAACTTGGCCAATATTGCCGACGTCTGATTTATCCGAATTCGTAGTCGTACCAAATAACGACACAACCGTTAACTTGATGGATTTCCACGGTAATCTAATCCAGAGTATCTATTCCAATATGGAGTCTAGCGGTAAAATGGTTGCCCAATATAACCAATCGCTAGTAATTGGCTGGGCGTCAGCGCAAACCTTACTTATAGCGGAAATACGCAGTAACAATACTCAAGATGTTTATTCATATAATGTACAGACCAAAGCTATCTCGTTAGTACTGCAAGCTGCTTCTAATCAGTAAACCAATTGGTTAGTTTTATGCTGCCCCCAGAGTCCACTTTGTTAAATAATAGCTAGGGATTATTCTTCAATTAAGTTTGAATTACGGGTTACAATTAAAGCAACTATGATTGAACACCGAGGCGTAAATTATGATGTTGGTACTCAAATGGGCGTTAACTGGCGACCTGACTACAGCCCAAAGACTGTTTATAGAGAACTAGGGATTATCAGGAACGATCTGCATTGTAATGCTGTCGGCATTAGCGGAAAAGACATTGGGCGAGTGGTTGTAACAGCCGAAGCCGCCTTAAGCCAAGGTCTTGAAGCCTGGCTCAATCCAGATGGATGGTTTGATAAATCGCCTGAAGCTACCTTAGCCTACATTACGCAAGCAGCTCAGGCGGTCCAGCCACTACATGAACGTTACCCAGGCATGGTAGTATTCTGTGTCGGCAGCGAGTTTACCCTGTTTATGCAGGGTATCATAGAAGGCAGAACCTTTATGTCCAGGGCGAAAAACTTGAGGCAGAATGGTGCCTTTGTTAATAAGGGAAATCACAATCAGCCACTGAACTTTTTTTTAAGTAAAGCTGCCAAAGAAGTACGAAAAGTGTTTAGTGGACAAGTTATGTATCGTTCTCTGGTTTGGGAGCAAGTTGATTGGAGCATTTTTGACATTATTGGTGTAGATCACTATTGGGCTGAACAGATAAAAGACCAATATATAGATATGGTTAAGCCCTTGTTTACTCACGGTAAGCCAGTTATTAACACGGGTTTCGGTTTTAACACCACGACAGAACCAGTTACTGGGATGCTATCATCGCTTGGCCATGAACCCTCAGTCCTACTGCACCAACTTCCTGCTGTAGGGCGATTCATTAGACCCAAGCTCAAAGTAATCAACGAGCGCGACGAAGTCTTACAGGCAAAACGCTTAATTGATAATCTCAAATTGCTAGATGAGGCCGGATTTAGTGGTGCGTTTATAGACCAATTCATATTTCCACTTAAACCATATAGCGAAACACCAAAATACGACTTAGATAGAACAACTTCAAGTCTAGTGAAATACGATGAGAACGGATTGCATGGCACAACCTATCCCGATATGACATGGGAACCCAAAGAAGTCTTCAGAGCAGTAGCCGCATTTTATCAAGGCTTAAAACCTTAACAAAACTCTAAATTTTTTAAGAAATTCAAACTTAATAAAAAGAAATTAGATCTGACCTCTGAGCATGAACAATTGGTGCACATTTGATGCATTACAAACATCTGCTATGAATGTCTGGAACGATGTTAAACTACAGAATCTCGCTAAACTTTTTAATTTATCTGGCAACTTAATTTTCAAATATACCTAGCTCCAAAGCTGCCATAGTAAGTGGAGTAATCGTCTCGCTATCGGTAATCTTGCCGTTCTTAATCATTAACATCGCTTCTTTTATAGGGATTTTGATTGTTTTTATTATTCCCTCTTCCTCCTGTTCGTTATCATTTGTCTGTTTTAGCTCTTGAGCTAGAAATACATAATTCTTGCCCTCCATTATTCCACTGGCTACGCGTACAAAGCCAAGTGATTTCCAGGATTTTGCAGTTAAGCCTGTCTCTTCTTTTAGTTCACGCTTTGCTGCTTCAAGTGGCTCTTGACCATCAATCCCGCCGGATGGAACTTCAATTGAAAGATTATTGTTCGTATATCGATGAATTTCAACTAAGTAAACGTTATCGTGCTCATCTAAAGCTACTACAAAAACTGAATCTAAACCTTCAACAACATTATAAAAACCTTCTACACCGTTCGGTTTTATGACAGTATCTTCCCTAATTTGATAAAAGGGATTTTTGTGTACTACCTTTGATGAAAGTTTTATCCAATTTCCTCGTTTCTCTCTCATGGTTCAACTATAACAAAAAACGAGAGCCTATTGGTCTCGTTTGTTTGAAAGTATTTTACTCGAAATACATTTGGGTTGAAATGGTGCGGGTGAAGAGACTCTAACTCTCGACCTCTTCCTTGGCAAGGAAGCGCTCTAAACAACTGAGCTACACCCGCTTATCGAAGATGATTATATCAAAAATTGGTTTAGCTACCAATTTTTAGCCAATCAATAAAAGTCTAACATACTGTTGCGCTTAGATATAAGCAACTTTAGTGATGTTTAACTATTTCTCGTTTAACACCTAAAACTACAAATGTTTATAGCCTTGGGTGTTAGCCCGGGCGTGTTGTTGCCCGGGCGGTTTCGACGCTTAGAAGCGTCCTGTTAGGAGGCGGTCAGATGGGGTTGGGGGAAGTGATACGCGCGTAGACGTCGTCGATGATGCCGTGGATCTGTGGCCAGTAGGCCGCGTCGTCTTGGGCCACCTTGGTGACCCAGACGCGAATCTCTGGCTCGCGGTCGGTCTCACAGAAGACCCCTTGGACGCTCGTGGCCAGCCCGCAGGCCTTCAGAGTCACCTCCGACTGCCTCATCAGCGCGGCCGGTGGCAGACCCAGGAAGTCGTGACCGCTGACATCGAGCACTGGGCCGCTTTGCCTTTGGATCACCACATTGATCCGCTTCAGCTCCTCCATTCGCCCTCCCAAATTAAGACGTTGCCGGATGCATCGTCATAGCGCAACAGAGACAAATCTACCCCGTTGATAATTAATTTATATCATAAATTTTGGATTTAGTCTAGATTGAATACTGTTTATATTGTTGCTTTTTTAGCGCATTTAAAAACCCGCTATTAATTTAGCGGGACGGGTATCAATAATTCAATAATCTTAATTTGGTGGACTCTCCCAGGGAAAACTGGAACTGTATTTTCACCGAGATTGAACGATTAAGCGAGAAGTTAGAGCAGCTTGGGATTGATGCTATACGGGAGGCTGACGATGTTTAGGCGCCTTTTGCTGGCATCGAAGCTCTACGACGAGAAGACGTTTTATGAGGCGTTCATAGGTGACGTAAAGAAGGCGCGTTCCCAAGTTATCATTGAAAGTCCGTTTTTAACTCTGCGCCGGTTCAGATCACTCGAAACAGTGATTGAGGCTACATTGCGTCGTGGCGTGCGAGTAATCGTGAATACCCGTAATCCAGACAGTCACACACCGCTGATGCGCGAACAAGCGCTTTCGTGTGTTGATATTTTGCAGGAGCTGGGTGCCGAAGTCTTGTACACCGTCAACCTCCATCGCAAAGTTGCCATTGTCGACGATGTGTTGTGGGAAGGTAGTTTGAATATTCTATCGCAGAACGATAGCTGCGAAATGATGCGCCGCACGATATCGGCAGACGCGGTAAAACAGATAATTCGATTCACGAAACTGTCACAGTGGTATAATCAAGGTAAGATATGAGTGATTATCAAATTACAGATGAAGATATAGATACGTTAGTGCGGTATCTTGCAGTTTATCATCCAGAGAATGCCAATCGGGAGTATGCCCAGCGCATGCTTGAATCTACCAAGTCTGCGTTGCATCAGATTGCTGTCAATAACCCAGACGACATCGAGGCGCTATACGAACAGGTCGAAGCGTCAAATAAAGTGGACTCAGAGAACAACTAGAACGGCAAAACGTTGGAAGATTTGATACCGAGTGCTTTGACGACTTTTTCAAGCATCTTGAGTGACGGCACGGCCACGCCACGCTCCAACTTGGCATAATAATTCGTATTTGTACCGGCAAGCTTTGCGACCTCAGCTTGAGTGAGGCCTTTCTTTTGTCGCGATAGTTGGAGTCGACGACCAATATAACTGCTTAATTTGGATGACATATTAAACATATTATACCGCTTTTGGAACGTTTTATCTCTACTATAATATTCAGGTTATTCCTTCTGCCACGCAATCAACACAACCAACTGTGACAATCTGTACTCATCTGCATGCGAGCATATCCCCAGATATGAACTGATGTTCTTCTCAGTAACCCGTGTCAACGTTCTACGTTTTGTTTTAGTCCGCAACAATATCGCATGAGGTCTGGATACATAACCCAAAAAATCGATTCCTTGATCCCATGATCGAACCGAGACTTTATTTGGATGCAGTTCCAATTTTAGATTACTATCAAGAAATTCTCGGATAGGTTCAATCAGTGATTGTAAATATACTCTATCGTCTGAAACAACCACAAAATCGTCGCAATAACGAAGGTAATATTTAACACCGAGCGTTTGTTTCATAAACCAATCCAACTCATGAAGATACACATTGGCGAATAACTGGCTTGTCACATTCCCCAAAGGGATCCCCTTTCCAGTATCAGTGCAATGACTATCTATGATTGTTTTCAACAACCTTAGGGTCGGTTCATTGTCCAGTTTAGATTCCAGGAGTTTAGTTAAGATTTCATGGTCAATCGAAGCGAAGAATTGTCGCACATCGCTCTTCAAAACATAAACTTTACGACTGTTATTGCGGCTGGCTTTGCGTAAAAATAGCCGTAATCTCTCTACGCCGGCATGTGTGCCTTTCCCAATCCGGCATGAATAACTGTCATGGATGAAGCGTTTTTCAAACAAAGGCTCTACTGCCGTAACTATCGCTTGATGAACCAGTCTGTCGCAAACTGTCGCCTTATGGATCTGCCGTCGTTTCGGGTCGTTAACTATAAATGGTTGATACGAACCGTGTTCGTACTTATCGAACATTAGAGAACTGTGCAACTCATTAATATTCTTAACAAGTCGTTTTTGGTAGTCAGCCACGTCGACCCTAGATTTTTTACAGCGTGAAAATTTCCTCCAAGCCGCATTTAATGCTTTAATGGAATGAATGTCGGAAAAGTCTAGATTATGAGTCGCGGCACCTTTAAGTCGCCCCCCCCCGATGGAAGTGTGCCAAATAAGCCTCAGCTCAAGTTGCCGGGGCAATTCCAAAAGGTGCCGATTATTGTTAGTTTGTATCAACTTTACAGTTCCTTTCATGATGAGTTAGTTCGTTTTCCCAAATCTGAACGTTATAGTCTGGGTGGAACTTGTCAGACTGAAATGCTGGATGTTATTAAGCAGTGCTTGCAAGCGGCTAGTTCGAATCAACCTGACCGGAAAGCAGTGTTTCTACAAAAGGCTTCGGCTAGTCTCGACACCTTACGACTCTTGCTGAGTTTATGCAAGGATTGCAGATGCGTATCCAACCAAACCTACCAACAGCTCGATTCCAAGTTGTCTGAAATCGGACGCATGTTGGGAGGATGGTTGAAATCTATCTCGAGCAGTCCCTGACTGAAGGGCAAGCCCAGTTGTCGTTGGCGTTGTCAGCCCAGTTGGCGTTCAGCTTCAGCTGACGATAGTCGTCCCACCGGTTGATGTACGGGCAGTTCTGCCAGGTGGTAATGCGTATTCGACCATCGCTTTCACCGAGTTCAGACACATCCAAACCCTGTATTTTATACGAAACAAGATGTTTCCAGTCGAAAACACGGAGTGCTCGATAGCTTGCGTGCGCTCTTTTTAGGTATTTATTACCTAAAAACTCTGTCAATCGCTAGTTACCAGACAAAGTGATGTACATCCGTAAACGTACATGCAATAACTGCTGTCTATGAAAAATTATACCAAATGAAAAAGCCCGACACGCTTCTTATTTACAAAAAAGACGTATCGGGCTGGGGCGCCGGAAGGACCGAGGGCAAAAGCCACAAGGTCCTCCCGGACACCCAGGAACCAAGTACTCAGCACTCCCTGACTGAAGGGGAAGCCCAGTAGTCGAAGGCGTAGTCAGCCGAGGAGGCGTGCAGCTTCAGCAGACGATAGACGTCCCACCGGTTGATGTACGGGCAGCGCTGCCAGGCGGTACCCGTCTGGAGCGCCGAGAGGTTCGGGTAAGGATGTTCCTTTCCGTTCCACTCGAGCGCCCACTCGGGCTCGACAATGAGCATCTCGATGATCTCGATTCCGGCCAACCGGACACGGTCCTTCTTCGCCTTGATAAGCGCATCCTTCGGACTGAGCCGATGGTAGCTGTTCGGATCGAAGTGGACGAGTCGCACGTTGGTGTTGGTCGGCTTCATGCCGCGAGCGAACCGCAAGGGCTGGCTCTCGTCGAAGTACCGCATGCTGTCATAGCCCTCAAGGGCGACGTGCTTCCAGGCGCTGTTGATGGCGTCTGACTCGTAGCCGAAGAGACCGGTTACAAGCGGTCGGTCGGTCGCAGACAGGGGCACGAAGTTCTTGGCCTGCTCGATGATGAGCAGTTTGTCTGCATCGGCGATGCCGATTCCGAGCGCCTCGTACCGCGCCAGCTGACGCATAACGCGGTCGACGATGTCGGTCGGACTAGCCGGGGTTGTAGACAGTTTGTTCTCGATGACCAGCTGAAGTCCTGCCGAGGCGACGTTCGGGTCCAGTGAACCCTCGCGGACACGACGGAACAGATCGTTCTGCTGACGGGCGATCTTGCCCAAGACCTCGTCGGTGACGTTGGTCATGACGAGCTCCTTTCTGAGATACCGTTTACACGCCGGATGCGTGTAATTTGAGAACGGCGCATCAAGGGTAAACGCAGAGTTGTTTATCTGTAAAACGCCATTCTCAAAGGGAGTGCTTGGATTTTTAAGGTTCTATGCTTGTTTATACCATAAAAATGGGTTTCTTACAAGTTTTGCGTAAGAAACCGATAATTATACCAAATGAAAAAGCCCGACACGCTTTTTCAATGAAAAGACGTACCGGGCGGGGGCGCCGGAAGGACCGAAGGCCGAAGCCAAAGGTCCTTCCGGACACCCAGGAACCGAGTACTTAGCACTCCCTGACTGAAGGGCAAGCCCAGCCGCCGCCGGCGCTGCCAGCCCAGAAGGCGCCCAGCTCCAGCTGACGAGAGTCGTCCCACCGGAAGAAGTACGGGCAGAACTGCCACTTCCCTTCATACTTAAGCTGGTAACCGTTCAGGTTCGGCGCCGAAGCACCGTTGAACCAGGAGTGCCACCAGTCAGGGAACTGGATCAGCGCCGAGAGTACCTCGGAGGCGGCCATGTCGGGCTGACCCCAGAGCTTGTCGGGACGCTCGCCCTTGCCATGCTCGGGGTCAAACTCCAACCAGACGGGCTGCGTGAACTCGTGCTTGTTGGGCGCGAGACGCAGGATCCGCTTGTTGAACTTGACGATCTCCGAGCACCACTTGGTGTAGCCCTCGGGGGCGACGACCTTGTTCCACAGTGAGGCGGCCGTGTCTGGCACGTGCAGCAGCAAGACACCTGTTTTGGATGTGGGCACGAAGTTCGCTGGTGGATTGGGCAGAACGGCGTTCGGCCACAGTTCGTGGGCTCTGTCGAGCTGCTGGTACGGCGTGCGCCACCAGCTAGGCGGCGTCCAGATTGGCACTGACGCAATGTGAAGACCGGTGACCATCTTGACAGCCAGTTCTGGCTTGGCCAAGATGTTCTTGACGTCTTCATGCGTCAGACCAGCCTGATCCCATATGCGGTCAAGCTGTTCGGACTGCCCCTTGGTAGTGGTGAAGTAGCTGGTCATCAGACCCTCTCCTTTTGTACGCCGCCGACCATTCCTGTTGCTCCGCATATATGATGCGGCAGGACTTGTCGTAGATTGAAAACGGCGCGCTACATACGAGTTTATCGTACATACAGCGCCGTTCTCAAGGGAGTGCTAAACTGTTAAGGTTCTGGTGCGGATTATATCATATAATTGGGTTTTTTACAAGTTTTGCGTAGAAACCGCTCATTATTCCCCTAGTCTCAGTGGCAATGCTGCTCTTTTTGGCTCCTCATTGTCTTCTAACTCCGAAAAAACATCTGGGTCCTGCCATAGCTTCTTCATATCACCGCCTAGCAGTCGCTCTATGGTCGTAGTGTAGAACCGAAAATCGTTATAACGCTCCTCGGTTGACCTGACGATGCGTTTCTCGGTATTGTTGTTGCCGGCGATAAACAGGACATGTGGATAGTACTGCTCGGAATCTTCGGCGAAGTTTTCGTGCTGGGCAATACGTTTTCTAATAATCCAGGTCTGTAGCTTGGCTGGGACAATATCCACCAAGTAATCCGGTATTTTGTCGGTCTTACCATGAATAGACAGAACAGGCGTTGGTCTGATGAACTTATCGCGGTCAAGCTGGTATTTGGTGAAACAATCGAATTGTTTCGGGTAGTAGCGACGAAAGTGAAGATAAATATTAGCGACCTGTAAACAATCGTCAATTTGCTCCTCGGTAAGGCTTTTGTTTCTGTAGCTCTGACGAAGTGATATTTGTTCAACTCCGGGGTTATCTTTGAGCGTCCTGATGCCAAGCGGTGCCAGGCAGAACGATGCCGGTCGTCGTCTTAATCGGTAGCTACTGTCATGCTGTTTCAAGATATATTTTTGCTTTTCGAGTACCGACAACCTTTCATAGATAGTTGATCTGTCTTTTTCTAATATTTCTGCCAATATATCCGTCGATACAAATCTAAATTTATGAATGTAGATGAGTAAAGTCTTCTGCTGCTTGGATATTTTCCATCGATATTTAGGCTGATAGTTTTTCATAGTTAAACCCGTCCATCTTCCCGCGCCCACCATGATAGTTTTGTCACTATATGTATATATAATAAAAGAAAGAGTAAAAAGCAATGGTTAACAGATTGAAAGATAAGTGAATTACACCCAATAGTTAGTGGGGATACTTTTCCACAGAAATATGCGAAAATACGCCGAAAAAACTATTGCAACTATCCTTATTTAGGTGGTATACTGTCCTTATAAGGGATAGCAAAAAGGGTGCGAAAATGAGCAGAACAATCGGGGCAAAAAACAAGGAAATGACACAACCGGCGGTATACAGCCTAACGGCCGAACAGCGCATTCAAATGTTAGTCAGTCTGCTTGTTGAGATGCTGGCCGAGGAGGTAAAATGCAGCCCGAACTTGTAACACGCAATGCGGTTATAGCAGTACGCGTGTCATCTGACAGGCAGTTTCAGGAGGGCGATTCGCCAGAAGCCCAGCGTGAACAGCTCGAGGTATACGCCAAGAGTCTAGGGGCAAAAGTACAGAAAGTATTTGTCTTTGCCGAATCGGGAGCAAAGGTTAATCAGCCAATGCAAGAGGCTATCGATTATTGCGCTGACAAACGTAATAATATCCAGCTATTTCTAATTAAATCAATCGACCGGTTTACGCGTGGTGGAGCGGACTTTTACGGGCCACTCAAGCACCAACTTGATGCTATTGGTGTTAATCTAGTTGATAAATACGGTATTATTAGCCAACAACGCGTCAATACGCTCGAGCATCTTGGCGTCGAGTATTCCTGGAGCAACTATTCACCAAGTCAAAAGACAGAATACCTAGAGGCTGAGCGAGCTAAAGATGAGCTACGCGATATCTTGAGTCGCATGATTGGCGCCGAAGTACGCTATACACGGCTTGGCTACTGGATGCGACAAGCACCATACGGTTTTACCACCGAGAAAATCGAGACGCGTAACGGTAAGCGCGTTATCCTTAAGCCACATCCAGTCGAAGCACCGCTCATTAGGAGACTGTTTGAGTTGAGAGCGGCGGGTATCGAGCACGACAAGGAAATAATTGGTGAGTTGAACGTGATGGGATTCAAAACACGCCTACATTATGTGCGCAGCAAACACAATCGAACAAAGATAATCGGGAAGCGTGGCGGTAACCCGCTCGATAAAGACGCGATGGACTTGTTCCTGCGTAATCCGATATACGCCGGGATTAATAATGAGAAATGGACAGAAGGCAAACCCGTGCGCACTGTGTTCGATGGGTTGGTAGATATCGAGATGTTCAACGCTGCAAATCGAGGTAAAGTTTTCATTGCCATTGAGGGCGATGACATAACTATCGAGAGAAAGTTTTCACCAGAGCACCAGCTCAACAAAGGCATCAAAAATCCGAACTTCCCTTATAGAAGGTTTATAGGCTGCTCAAAGTGCGGCAAGCCGATGTATGGCAGCTCAAGTCGTGGATATAACGGTACACATTACCCGGCTTATCACTGTAATAAGGGACATTATTTCCGAGTGCCAAAAGATGAACTTGAGGCGACCGTCGTAGAATTCATTCGCTGTATCTCGCTAAAGCCCGAGCAGATTGACCTCATAACGACAGCTGTCATGAGCGAATGGCAACGTCGTGAGCAGCGCGTAGAAGCTGACGTTATACAGTTTGATCAACAAATCAAAGAGCTTGAGACAGAGGCAGAGGCAACTGTGCGCAAACTAAAGATGGTTGAGTCGGAAACAGCTATTAAATATATGGAGGCAGATTTAATGAGTATCGAGCAAAAGATTCGCGATATCAACGTTGCCAAAGAGAAAAAAGCGACGACGAATACTGTCGATATGGGCAAGATTGTCGGGAGGGTTAAATATTTTCTCGAAAACCTTGACAAATTGTTACTACAACAGATTGATCCTGTCAAAAAAGCGCAGTTTTTCGGAGTATTTTTCGACCGAATTCCAACCTACGAAGAAATAAAAACTGGAACTAAAAACCTTGTAAAAATAACAGAGGTCAGCAAACTTTTTGGGCTCGCCGATCTCTCATTACCTATTTTGGTGGCTCCTCCCAGACTCGAACTGGGGACACAAGGCTCTTCAAGCCTCTGCTCTACCAACTGAGCTAAAGAGCCACACTGCTTAACTATTCTACATAATCAGGGTTTGATTAAGCAAATATCCCTTATAGAAGTGCTAAGCGACCGAGGTCTTGTGGAATGAATAATGGCGGCTGTTTTATTTTGTCAGCTCTTTCACGCCGGGCAAATGCGCTTGGTATTCTTTCACCGTTGATTGCCAGAAAAGTTTTAAGGGTTTGTTCGCCTACGCTGGCAAATCTGCGAAGAGGTAGCGGTCCGCCATCAAAACTTAATTGCTCTTGGTGGAGTGGTACCTGATTTTCTCCCTCGCAATATGGTCGTGTTTGTCTAACCATGTTTTTATCCTTTTATTTTAAGTTTTTTCCTGGTGGGCGCTGGGGGACTTGAACCCTCGACCCCCTGCGTGTAAAGCAGGTGCTCTAGCCAACTGAGCTAAGCGCCCATGGTGCGCGAGAGAGGACTTGAACCTCCACAACCTTTCGGCCACTACCACCTCAAGGTAGCGCGTCTACCAATTCCGCCACTCGCGCAACTTCGATTACGCTTGCAATAATACCTGCTTTTTTAGCCAAACTCAAGATAAAAAAGCTATCTTGTCTTAATATATGCCGGTTTGCTTTTAGTCGCTTTCTTTTGTCTGTGGTGCAGAACATGCCGTTCGGCATATGATGAAATACCAACAAAAGCCACTAATACCCAGACGCAATTGACTACAATACTGACATAGGCCTGCTTGGAAAGCGCATAGCAGATCATCAGCGCGGCGCCGACTAAGTTATCCAGTTCATACCAAATAGAGGTATTGCGCCATTTGCCTATATTAATGCGATAAAAACCCAGCAGTATAAAGAAAGCACCTAAAATTCCGACATAGTCTATGAAGTGCAGATGCATTTCCACCCTTTCTGTTCTTTAAGTCCTTGGCATATGGTCGTAGAGATGATTCATCGAGTAATCGTGACGCATGATGGACTGCAGATCCTGAATTGAGACGCCGGTTTTGACACCCGGGTTCAAGGTGCCGTAAGGATCAAATATCTGTTTTACTTTTTCAAACAGTTCATAGCATTCGTTGCCGTAAAGTATTTTGAGATAAGGAGCCCTCAATCGTCCGTCATTATGTTCGCCGGAAGTTGATCCACCCAGGTCAATAATCATCTTGTAGTAGGCATCCATCAGTCGAAAGACCATTTGGCGATCTCCGACCTGGGATAAATCCAGGAAAGGCTGCATGTGCAGATTGGCATCGCCGGCATGACCCCAGACGGCTATCTCCAGACCGAAGCTATTGAACAAGGCATAGACTTTTTCCAGAAACTCGGCAAACTTGGCTGGCGGGACGACTCCGTCTTCAATTATCGGCAAGGCTTTTTTATTGGAAGTACTCTGCCAGATAATGGCGGCGGCACTGTGACGGATTTTCCACAAATTGGCAGCTTCTTCTTCATCATGGGCAACCTTGAAACTAGTGGCCATCTCTTTGAAGATTTTGACAGTCTTGCGAGCCCGCTTGGTTTGGGAACGATGGGAATTATCGTCGAATTCCACCAGCAGTACAATCTTGGCATATGGCTTTTCGACCAAGTCTTTCAACTGGTTGGGATTGTGCTTGTCGATAAAGTCGAGCAGATGGTCGTCGACAACTTCCATGGCGCTGGGTTGCAGCTTGCGGATTTTGTCGATTGCCATTTCGGCTTTGGATAGATCATCAAAGAAACCGACCAGCAGAGTGTTTTTAGGATTATAGCTCTCAGTTTCCAGTTTGGCTTGCGTGACAATCCCCAGAGTTCCCTGCGATCCGACAAATAGCGGGGTCAGATCAAAGGAACCGTCCTTGTCTTTTATGTCCCAAAGGTCATAGCCGGCGGCATTCTTGGTTACGCTGATTCTGGATTTTTCGATCAGATCTTTGTTGTCTTCAATCAGGCCGTCAACAGCCCGGTAGATTTCACCTTCAAAGTTAGACAAGCCCATTTTATGGCTCAGCTCGCGCTTGCTTAAGCGCTTGGTGGTAATAACTTCGCCGTTAGCCAGAACAACTGTCAGTTCCCTGACATAATCTCTGGTCACACCGTATTTGATAGTCTTTTCACCGGCGGCATTGTTGGCAATCGCTCCGCCGATAGTCGAGTACTCCATGGAAGCTGGGAATGGCGGCAGAAACAGTCCGTGAGTCTGCAGAGTCTGCTGGACTTTGCCGTAATTGACACCTGGCTGTATAGTAACCGTGCCCTTGCTGGCGTTCAGTTCCAGAATCTTATTCATGTGAGCCGGGAAAATTAGCATGATGCCGTGGCCGATAGCGGCGCCACCTTGGTCGGTGCCGGAACCGCGGGCTGTCAGCGGGATTGATTGACCGCGTTCGGCTAGCTGCCAGGTAAAACGGCAAGCTTTTCGGATGTCATTTTCGACTCTCGGATAAACAATAATTTGGGGTACGACTTTAAATATTCCACCGTCGGTTGAAAAATATTCTCTGGCATCATCGGATGTCATAACTTCGCCTACCAGGTGTTCTTGAAGATATTGGGCAACTTTATTCATACTAAAAACTAGTCTCTATATAGTTAATTTTACCCTTGTATAATAACATAACCGTTTTGCTTGCCCTCCCGCAGTTTCAAATAATTTTTTGTAGCTTATATAGCCTTGATTCTAGTGTAACAAAGAGCATAAGCCATGCATATAGATTGTGGTTAATGCAGGACTTTTTGTTTGGCGATTTAAAAAATAACCTCCAAAACCGGTATTTGATAAATATCTGCTTTGGAGGTTACCCCACACCCGGTTAGGGCGTGGGGATGGCCCCTTGATGATGGTCAGACGTTGCCGATGAAGATGTTCGGCACACCGAGGCCCTTGTTCTTCCAGACGCTCGGGTGCGAGGTGTGCCAGGCCAGACCGAGCGCCATGGCCATTGCCATCAGATGTTCGCAGGCATTGGAACCGGGCTTGGTCCAGGTCCGACCATACTTGTCCAAGCACAGCAGTGCGTAGGACTCGCCGTCGCCAGTCCGGAAGCAGTCCGGAAGCTGGTCGAGCATGTCGACGATCTTCTGCTGCTTGGAACGCAGCACTACCGGGTTGAAGGCGTGCTCTGCGAGCACACACCTCAGCGACATGCCTTCTCCGGGAGCGACATTGCCCTTCCCGTTAGGTTGACACTGTGTGTACAGCTCGTAGATCTCGTCTACGTCAATCAAGTCTTCCATGCATCGTCCTCTCTTTGATTGATGACCGATGAAAATTTAAGAGCTTTTTCCTAAACTTTCAACGGCCATCTAAAAGAGCGGATGTTATCAAGGGGCGATCTGACTCACATATGAGGTCAGAATGAGAGTTATTTTAACATTTTATTACTTGTTAGTCAATGATTTATAGATATAAACGGCTTATAAATTGAGAGCGCCCCTAAGCTTTGGGCGCTCTCGGTGACGAGAACTAAAACTTAGGGGCTTACCGATGACCCGAGACTAATCGAGCGTCAGGCGGGTTGGTCGATCTATGCCATCCCACCTGGATTTCCACGCCCCTTATATAGGGTTGTGTAGTCGTTCGACAGCTCCAGGATCGTGCCGTTGACGTCGAACTGTTGCCGGTTGATCCTGATGACCTGCGAATCGGCGGCTTCGCGGTTCATCCAGACTAGGAAGCCCGTCCGGAGATCGACGTGAACCTGTCCCTCGTTGTCGTTGCAGTAATCGTACCGCAACGGCATGAGGTAGGTCTCGACGACCGTTGCCATGTTGGGGTCGGCTTCGTCGCCCAGTAGGTCGACGATTTTCTTCATCCAGTAGTGGACTTTCATCCACTCCTGGACATGCTGGATGCTCCACAGCCAACGGGAGTTGGCCTTGGCCTTGTCGTGCGTTTCGTCTGTGGTCTTGAAAAGAACAAGCTCCAACTGCGGATCCCTCTTCGGTTCCACGGCTATCATCCTCCAAAAGTCGGTTGATCTATCGGTCTAGATATATTTTTACAATATTAATATTATTTAGTCAACCAATTAACTGGGTGCGAGATAGTTTTTCAGCCAGTTATTTATCTGTAATATTTAAATATTTGTTATATAATATGCTTCAAATATATGATTGGAGAATAATTCTATGGGCGGTAAAATCGGAGAATTTGGAGACGTTGGTGTATTTGGTGAAGTAGGCGGATATAGACGTATGGATACTCCTGAAGTAAATGATCTAAATGTTACGAGAACGGTTCTGCTGGAGATTATGGATCTTTACAGCGAGCTCAATCAAACAGAGTTTGAAATTATGTGGATATCCCCTTCTGAAAAGTTAAGACTGCAAATTAAATTCGAAAACCTGCTTAGACAAATTAATTTGGACCCGGAAGATCCGGAAGTTCTTATCAAGCTAGAATTAATGATGCACAAAGTCAATCTTGACGCATGATAAAAATGGACCTTGAATATTCTTGCTAATACTTAGTCTCTTATTACTTTAAGTCAGATACTGTCAGTCAATCATATCCAAGTTCCAAGTATTTTTTATCGCCGATGATGCTTTGCTCAATGACCTCACGGAAATCCGGAATCAGGTCACTTGGCAGATTATCTAGTTCCGCCCAGACCAGTTCGCTGCATTTATTTTTTTCGGCATTTTTAGGTTTAAGTCCCTTAACTTTGACTATAAACTCATAGGCTACGTATTCGGCTGACGGGTTGATGCGGGCAGCCACACATAGGAACTTTAGATCGTCAGGTATAAGTGTTAATCCAAGTTCTTCTTTTACCTCACGGATGGCGGCAATCTTGGGAGTTTCACCCGGTTCTACATGTCCGCCGGGTGCACACAAATAACCGTCCATCCAGCCGGTATTTTTACGGCGGCTAAGCAGCACTTTGTTATCTTCAATAAAGTAAACGTTAATTGAGGGTATTACTTGGTGACGCATCTAAAGTAATAATAGCAATTTATTTTGATCAGTCGTATATCCCGACAGTCATTTTGCCTATCGAACCCTTTCTAAGTCGGTAATCTTCACAGTCCCTCTCATATCTTGATCTGGCATCGACCTTTTTCTGAGCACGGTCAGCCGCCAAAGTTTCAGCGTTAAATGGACAGCTCGGATCAAGCATTATGACTGCTGCCATCTTAGAGATTCGATCAAAGTTGTTCCAATTTTTATCTCTCTTATCTATGTAGTGTTTGTCGAAAATGGGTATGTTGCCTACGCCATAGGCAGTTTCCAGACCAGCGACCACTTCGTCCGATTGTTTGTATAGGGTATATTCGAAGTTTGACTTGCCTGCTAAATCCCAGCCAATATCCGTCATCTCGGGAGTTATTATACTTGCAGGTATATTTGGGTTTGGTGAAATAGTTTCTACGGACATTTAAAACTCCTTATTTAGCCTATATTATGAGGCTCATTTGTATAGTTGCAAGCGTAAGCGGAAGCAATTTAACCGTGAAGTCCGGTATGACCAAATCCACCACCGGAGCGGATGGTTTCGCCTAAATCGTCAATTGAGGCACGAATGCAGATTTCCGGCAAATAGACCGGACAGAATACCGCTTGAGCAATGCGAATATTGTGCTGCAATAAAAAGTCGTCTTCAGAATTATTAACCAGTAATGCCCCAGCTTCGCCGCGATAATCCGGATCAACTGTCCCAGGAGCATTGGTAAGGGTTAATCTTTTCATAGATAACCCGCTTCGCGGTGTTAGCCAATACATCATATTGCCGGGCATTGCAGTAGCAAATCCGACTCCAATTAGGACGTGCTCTTTGGGTCTAAGGATATAGGCCCACTTATTTTCATCTTCAGGGTCGCGCACGATGTGCTCCTGTAACCAGACGCTATCCGGGACATTATGAAAGTCAAATACAGTTTTTCGAAGTCTTTCATCAACGGAATCTTTCTCAGTCTCGCTGACAATAGCTCTGGAGTATACATCATACCCTATAGCTCCGTCGCTTTTTCTCTCGGGCATTCTTCCGCCAGGCAAAACAACTAACTCAACTCTACTTTTATACTCCATTGGCTCTAACTCTGACATAGATTGTATTGTTACAAAGCTTTAACCAATAGGCAAGCATGAGCAAAATAGAATTTCAGTTTTTTACACTTATTGACATTACGTACTGTTTTAATGTACTTTTGTTTTGTACATTTTAAATGTAATAATAGGAGTAATTATTATGAGAACAAAGACATTAACCGTTTCAGAACTTCGGGGCAATTTAGCTGATGCACTTGATGCCGTAAACAATGATGAGGTTCTAATAGTAACTCGTCGTGGAAAAAAAGAACGAGCAATTATTGATCTTGATCGATTAGAAGACTTGCTAGCTGCCAGTAATCCGGAATATTTAAAAACTATTCGGGAAGCCCGGGAAAGCAAAGATTATTTCAGCCATGACGAGGTATTTGGAGATATTTAATGCCAAAATACAAACTTGTATACAAAGAGCCTGCTCTTAAATCTATACAAAAGCTAACACCACAAATCAAGAAGAGACTAAAAATAAAACTAGAGTGGTTTATCAACCAAGATAATCCACTGATGTTTGCCAAACTTCTTACAAAACCTGCAGATGCCCAGTACCGTTTTAGGGTCGGTAACTATAGGGTGCTTTTCGATATTGAGGAAAATAATATAGTCATTCTCTACTTTCAGCATCGACGGGAAGTATATAGATAGATATTTATCGTATCATAATGTTGCTTTAATCGTATCATTTTGATACGATAAACTCATTAATATGGACATAAAATGACTAACATAACTTTGAGACAGCAAAATATTATAAAGATAATGCTCAGAAAAGGTAAACTGCAATCTTCTGCTATTCACCAAGAATTAATTAGCAGTGGTGAATCTATATCTTTAGTTTCTATAAAAAGAGCACTTTCGGAAATGGTTAAAAATAAGCTACTAGAAACAAGCCGATCAGGCAGATATATAGTTTACGAAATCAGTACTCGTGGTCGGATATTTGCAGATATAAATAGCCAAGAATATTTAGCGGTTGAACCAGATAATAGATTTGGGTTAGATAAATATAATTTTGATTTGCTTAAAGATTTTCCCAACGAAATTTTCAATCAAGATGAATTATCCTTACTAAATAATGCTACACGTACTTACCACAAGCGTATTAAGGATATTTCAAATGTCATTGCAGAAAAAGAACTCCTAAGGTTAATTATCGAGTTATCTTGGAAATCTTCTAAAATCGAAGGCAATACCTACACGCTTCTAGATACAGAAAACCTGATTCTCAAAAACAAAGAGGCTGTCGGACATGAAAAAGACGAAGCCACTATGATTTTGAATCATAAGGACGCTTTTCTCTTTATTAGAAATAACGAGACAGAGTTCAAAAAATTAAATAGTCGTAATCTTGAAGCGCTTCATACCATATTGATCAAAGATCTCGGTGTAAACAAAGGTTTGAGAAAGGGTCTGGTCGGCATTACAGGCTCAAAATACAGACCACTTGAAAACATTTATCAAATAAAAGAAGCCATAGAAGAATTAGGCAAAACAATCTCCAGGTCTAATACAGTTTACGAAAAAGCTTTGCTTGCATTGGTAGGAATCAGTTACATCCAACCATTCGAAGATGGCAACAAACGAACTGGCAGATTGATGGCAAATGCCTTGTTGCTATCTCACGGTCATGCACCGCTTTCATATAGAAGCATCAATGAAGAAGAATACCGCAGCGCCATTCTGGCATTTTATGAGATTAATACAATTGTTCCATTTAAAAAGATTTTTATAGACCAGTATTTGTTTGCAGCGAATAATTATGCAGTAAAATAATTGCCACCGAAAGGTTGCTCTATTGATTTTTAAATTAGTTTGATTTGATCGAGCAACAGACTAAGCGTTTCGTCTTTGCTATGGATGATAATCGAGTCGCTGAAGACTTCTTTTTGAAATTTATCGCTTTGATCTTTGGCAATTTGCCTAATTTTTTCTATGGATCTAAGAACAATGTTGATAATGTAGCCGTTAAATTCGTAAAAGTATTCGCCTTTAGTATATTTCTGCTCAATTTCAAGCGGCAAAATTATTAGTATGTCGATATCTGACTTGGCATGATTAGTTCCCTTGGCGACTGAACCGTAGAGCAGGATTGCACTAATTTCGCTGGCGATGTTTTTAAACCAGTCTTCGCCCCCAAGAACTTCTGTTTCAAGTTCCTTATAGATAGCAATGGCCTGGGATTTATCCAACATTATTCGCTCCCCTTCAAGCTCTATTATCGTCCTTTATGGCTTAATGTTCTTGTTATTATTTAAATCGTTTCGCCTTTATCTTTAAGGCTCATCAGTGCGACTGAATCTATTCGCATACGATTTCCCTAGGGATGGCCTGCATGCTGGTACGACCAGCATGCAGGCCCTCTCCCGAGGTGGAGTTAGAGGCTTATCTCCTTTAAAAACCTGGTTGGCTACTTGATGGCGTAGGGTCGGCAGACCCGCTTCTTGAGGCGCCAGAAGCGCAGACGGACGGTCTGCAGGTCTTCGGGCAGATCCTCGATGTCGAACTTGCCGGTGACCGTCGGCAGCGATGTCAGGGTCGTCAGCTCTTGGTATCTGATGACACTAATAGGAGTCTTGACTCTGATTCGCTTATCGTCAACCACGTGCCAGAGTTTACCCAGGGCTATCACGATGACTACCGCGATAACCACGCCCAAGATTATGCCATCGACCCACATCAGCGTGTTCAACAAGCCTAGGTGGATGGCGCGGTGTCCGTGGTCCAGAGGGATCTGGAAAATGCCATAGACGACGAGCGCCGGATAAAGCAGTAAGTACGGGTTGAACAGGAGCAGCAAGTTGTCCCGTTCCTGGTACCGGTTGTCGTTACCCTGTCTCTTCTCGGAGAGCCAGAACGTACACTGGGCCGAGTTGGCCTCGACTCCCCACCAGTCGCTGTCGATCGGGTGTAGCAGCTGCCTGAACGCTGGCCGTCGGATCATGAACACCAGGCAGTAGACGGCCGAGAGCAGGTTGACCAGCATCTTGGCTGGGCAGTAGATGCACATGAAGGCGCCAGCGACTATCACACGCATGCGAAGGTCGCACTCGTCGAAGGCGTGCCCATGCTTCCAGATTTTGGAGACGATGTTGGCGATCCAGGCCGGCGGTTCCTTGGCGAACATCTCCTTGGGTACGATGACCCGGCGGCGGAATGTCAAGCTTGAGCCCTTTCCCCACAGCGTCTTGGCGCCGCAGATGTAGCGGTCGAACTTGTATTTCGTGAGAACATCGCGTTTGTAGCCGGTTGTTGTGCGCCACATGATCTTCTCGCCGAAATCGTCGTATGCGTCCTGCATGTCGACGATCGCGGCGTAGATCCAGTTCTCGCCAGCGCTTGAAAAGCTGACGTAGAGCATCAGATCCTTGAGCGGCACCAGGTAGCGACAGGTGTCCTTCCAGCAGTCGTAGGTGTAGGTGCCTCTGTCGATGTGTTCATTGTGACCGACGGTGACGAGCAGGTGCGGGTCTACGAAGTTCTGGGCTTTGAGCTCATCGATGAGCTCCTGGCTGATGGTCCAGTGTACTGGTACGGTCGGATCAGCCTGACCTTGCTTGTCAGACTCCACCAAAAGCTTGAGCAACGGGTGATGTCCCGGCATCCCTTTCTTACCTCCATTTAAAGGCCTTTTAGTAGCCAATTTGTGAACGAACAGACAAAAAGAGAACCCTAAAGCATTCCCTAGAGATAGACTCTTGATGTTAAGTATTACTTTAACATTTTTTATATAATAATCAAGAGTTTAACAGATAAGCGAACTGGAAGTATGTTATATATTAGAATAGGATAAATTTTACGAAACCTAAATAATGTGCCATTATATTAATATATAGTGGCACGATTATGAAAAGAGAAAGAAGACAGGAGCGACCGGAATTTAAAGTAAGCGACAAGCTAACTGTTTATTCAGAGCAGGGTAAGCGGGATTACCAGGAAGACAGGTATATAGCTGAAAGCTGCATAATTAACGGGCAAACACTGCAGGTACTGGCCGTAATGGATGGACATGGCGGTTCGGAAGTTGCCGAGCAAATTAGAACCGACCTGATACCGACATTAAGAGTTTGCGCTTCTGAGGTAGATACTGACATTCCTAAACTATTGAGAGCAACTATTTATGAAATTAATCTGATGACTAAAAACCAGCGGAGCGGATCAACTCTATCCATGGTGGTAATTCCAGAAAATGAAAATACTGCTTATGCAGCAGTAATCGGTGATTCGCCAATTATTATTCAAGACAGTGAAGATTTTGCCAGTTTCAGCCCGGATCATAATGTTCGGACTAATAAGGCTGAACTTGATGCCGCCATTAAAAGGGGCGCCATGAACACTCGGGGTTACATCACTGAACCATTATCTGGCGAGTCTTTACAGATGTCTAGGGCACTTGGCGATGGCCTAATGGATAAGATTTTAGATAGGCGGCCAGAAACATATTCCGTTAATCTTGGTAAAGATAGTTTTGTAATTATTGCATCGGATGGAGTCTTGGATCCTCACCATAAAAATACGAATGACGAGGAACGACGGGTCGGAAAAATGGTGCGTGACGGAGCCGATGCCAAAGCACTGGTCAAGGATGCCTTAAAGCGAAAAACCAATGACAATGCCACCGCCATAGTCTGGCGGGCTGTTTAAGCTTCTACTTCGAGCTTCAACTGATCTTTTAGATAAGTTCGTTTGGTTTCTTCTTTTCTAAGCAATATCTCTACATCATCAGCATAGATAGAGTTCTTTTGATGTCTGGCAGCATCCCAGATCATTCGACGCATACCTCTTTCTACACGTTTCTTACCCTTTTCATCGACAGTTAATTCTTTTATCAAATCGCTTATATGACCCAGTACTAACGTCACTAGACTATTTTCGTCTAAGGTCATGGATTGAGGCTTCATGGATTCGGACATATCAGGAGCAGATAGCTGGCCGAGTCCTACACTGACTACGCCGTCTTCGGCAACAGTCGGATATATTTCTTCATGTCTACGGTAATCATTTACTTTATAACCCCTGTCAAACATGCCTAAGCGATAAGCAATTTCCAGAATTTCTTTAGGAGAGGCGGAAGCTAATCTCATTTGGATGGCATCCTGCAGGCTGATTACTTCGGGGTTGCCCCAATAAATGGCGGCGATGTCATAGAAAATAGGATGACCAAAATTACGAGGTTCCATTAGAGGCGGAAGATAATCTCGCTGAATATCTATTTCCTCGTCCAAGTCTAAGTCTGATGGATCAATTGCTAATGCGTTTCTGTTTGACATAAGTTTTAACCTCCTAGATTTCTAGACTCAATTATGAATAATATATAATTTGTTGCAAGCTGTAGCGTTTTATTATAAAAATTTACTTTGTTCGTGGGCTAGCAGTTTTTTAAGCTGCGGGGTGATGACGCTGTTTTGGATATAATCGATGCCTTGCCGAACCATACCCAGGACATCTGCGAGCTGTTTAGTTGAGGACTGATCGGTGCCGGCTAGTTTCTGGCAGAATTCTTCATAAGTAACGACTGAATCTTTGGTCTCAATTGATGTACCTTTTAGCTGTTCTGCAACGATTCCGCATCTGGCAAATAATATGTACTGGGCTCTCAGGGGCAAGCCGCTATGTTCACAAATCCAGTCTGTTAAGGCTTTGCCGTCCATTAAGTCATCGACTCTGCTATAAATATCATTGCCGGTACCGATGATGTCGCTGTATGTTTTATTGCTGCCGGTAGCTGATGTGTCAAAAGGCTTATCCAGCTCAACCACTTGGCTGATCATGACGGCATGCCCGAGTATTCTGGGTATTAATTTTTCGCCTATTCCAGTAGCGGCGGCAATTTCGGCATTGGTTGGTTTTGCACCCAGTACTTTTTCTAAACTGCTGGCGGCTTTTTTAACTTTGGTCACTCTATTGAAGGCATAATCTGTCATATGCACTGGCAAATTGTCCAGGCTGGCGCGATACATTGAGCGTTTTATCCACCATGAGGCATAGGTTGAAAAAGCATAGCCTTTCCGAAAATCGAAATAGTCCACGGCCTTAAATAGTCCGGCTATGCCCGCCCCAACCAAGTCTTCATATGGCAGTTTGCCGCTATATGATTTATGGGCAGCGTAACCGAAAACCAATCTCAAATTTGAAACTACCAGTCTTTGGCGGGCAGCAGCAGCGTCAACCAGTATTTTCTTTTCTTCAGCCGAAATATCCGGATAAGGTTTGTCTATTTCATCGACTGATTGGTCGTTAGGTTTTTCAGCTTGAGACTGAACTGACTGTTTATCCGATTCTTTTCGTTCTTCAAGTATTTGCTTATACAGTTCCACTCCACACTCCAAGTCTTTGAAGGCATGAGCAGTAATATCAAAAGGCAGCAGTGGGATCTCATGGACTCTTCGCATATATGCTTCGATATCCCTGCCGGCCCCAAGATAGACAAGATTATTGGTAACTATTCTATTCACCGTCTGCCTGGATTTCTGATTGTCGCCAAATTCGTTCATCAGCCCTTTTACCAGGCTGGTTCTTTCACTGTATTTGGAAACATATTCAGTGGCTGACGGCAGTTGGAAAAGGACTTCCAAGTCCAGTTCTTGACTGGTGCCGTTATAAGCTCTGGAATCATCTACCTGATCATCTTCCAATTCAATATCACCAGGGTCTACATCGTCTATAATTGCATCCCGGACATTTGGGGTTTGGTAATTAAAGCTAATTCTAGGGGAACGATATTCCTCTTGGGTATTTGTCATAAAACACTCAAATCAAATTAGCAATATTATATCATAATTATATTGTTATTGCTAAATTAGTTTATGATATTAAAAGCTTAAGCTGCTCGATGCCTGTATACAGCTTGGCACTTATTCCGGCATTGGAGGCAATATCTCTTAGCTCGCTGAGTTCGCCAAGTGGGCATTCTTTATGCGCCTCCGCGCTGAAGAAATAGAAATAGGCTTCCAGTATTTCCTGGGCGCGCTCTGGTGTCATGTTTTCAGTTAAATTGGTTTCACCTGTTGGAGAAGTAGAGGTTTCGCTGGTATTTGCTGTATTTTTCATAATTTGGGCTCTATTTCGAATTTCTCTGACTCTATATTCTTTCCAGGATCAACTGGTTCTATGTTAGTCATGACAACTCCTGTTTGATTGTATTTTCAGACTTTAAGCAAATGAATGCAAGCATAAGCAAAATGAAGCTGCTAATGGAGTTGTTTTTTGCCAAGCCATGATTACATGTTTACTTCAACGACTCTAAATTCGGCTCCACTGCTAAGCGCACTTAAGATTACGAATTCGACATGATCCGGCTTCGAAATATCCGTGTGATTTATATTTTTTACCAGTCGCAAACCGTTCCAAGCATTTACAAGTTTCCCCCTGAAAACTTCACCTTCTTGCAGTTCCCTGACTCTGTGGCAGCCATTGCCGTCTAAATCGGGCACCAGAATATCTAGTTTGTTGTTGGGGTCGTCAACCGAAACTACGCCAAATTCGTAAAACGGATGATCTTCCGGGTACAAAAGTTCTTGGAATTCCTGAGATGCGATTGCTTGTAACTGTTTTTTTTCATCTGGCGTACAGTTAACAAAAGCTTCGCCGCGTTCAAAATAGTAATAGGCTTCGATTATTTCCTGAACCTGCTGGGGTGAGATAGGTGCCTTGGTTTTTGTTTCGCCAGTCGAAGGGCTTAAGTCACCCTCAGATCTAGGAGCTAATTTCATTTGGAAGTTCCGCCTCTTTGGGGCAGTGGGTTGCGAAAATCCCCTAATCCCCTTTGCCATTTTGTTCCCGACTGACTTTGCAATATTTCAGCTAATTTTTTTGCTTCCGTTTCAGCTATTATTTCTTCAGCGGTTGGGTTATCCGAAGGACTGAATTCGGGCAAAGTAAGTCCCAGAGATTGCAGCATCATATAGCTAAATGCATCCGGTGTCAGACCAAGAGCCGTCAATTCGCATAACAGCTGTTTTCTTCTTAAATCGGTATTGTTTTGTGCCGTTCTAGATTCGATAGTTTTGTATTTAAACTCAGTCTCGTTTGCCGGTACTTTCATTAAAGCCATTCCCCCAGCGAAAGCTATAGCGTCTTTACCCATATTTCTAAAGGCGAGCTCCCGGGTTTCCCCAATAAAAGCCGATTCGCGGTAACTGGCTTTAATTTCCTCAATAAGCTGTTCAATACGGATACTGCCGCTTTCGATCATTTCAGGCGTTCTGGTAATATTTAGTTTCAAAAGATTGGCGGCTTCCAGAAGCATATACGGTTCAAAACCTAGCAGCTTTCCTTGGGTTTCAAGCCATTCTTGAATTTCTGCTTCGCCGGCTATTACTTGGAACTCAGGTACAGTTTCGGCGTCAGTCGGTCCAATTTTAACGCTGTTAAAAGCTCTTAGGTCTTCGAAATTCACAAACTGGCTGTATGTCTGTATTTTGGCTGGTTCCCTTTCAGTATCAGCTGGCACAGTTCTGCCTATAGTTGCCTGAGGTCCAATAATTAGCTTCCTACTAGTTGAGTCAAATGATTTTAATTCGCCAATTTTGGCGGTAAATTCGCCATTCAAGGCATTACTGGGATCATGGTCATTGAATCGGCCTCTAACTTTAATAACCGGCTCATCGACATGATTTTCTAAACGATTAAGTAAATCGATCTTCCATATAGCCATTTCTTCATTGGTAACATTTCTTCTAACGATATATTCTGGGAAAAACAGTTCTGTTTGCCCTGGATCTGTTGGTTCACCTGCATCTCTTAATTTCATTGGACCTCCCGTTTGATAATATTCTCAAACTTTGAGTAGTCTAATGCAAGCATAAGCAAGATAATTTCTACTAGAATTTAATTAGTTTAATCGAACAAGAATTTGGTATTTCCAAAAATTAGGATATTTCTAATTACTTTTCGTTTAGGATCTAAAAATGTCATATCTTTAACACTAGGTTCTTCCTGGGCACTGAATGCTTCAATCCTAGCCTCGGTCGCTCTATATTTCCTGGACTCTCGCCAGCGGTTATACTTCGCTAGAGCAAAGTAGCTAAATAGTCCGGTTCCGGATGTTAAACCCAAGTCAATAACTTCACCTTGTTTTAGTATTAGACTTGAATAAACGCTCATTGCAAAAGCTCCCAAACCTGCCGCTGCGAGTATTATACTTTTGCTGTGATCCATTTCCCCTTGTCTTCCCTCATAATGATCGACAACGTGACCAAGCTCATGGATAACCGTAGCCTGCAACTCATCCTGAGGATCTTTGGATTTAATGTCGCTGACACGCAGTAAATTTTCTAAATAAACCTCCATGGTTTTATAATATGGAGCATATGTGGCCGAGAATACTGAGACAGTATTTTTGCCCCTATTTATAAAAGTAGAGATACCTTCAAACGCTTTATCCTTATCAGGACTAGCATACCGTTTGAATTTAATAATCAGACCGGATATATACTCATCGCTGACGCCGTATTTTCTTAATAAGTCGACGACTTTTTCGGTATCTAAATCTAGGAAATTTACACAATCTCCAAGATCAGTGTCATAAAGAACAGTCGGTTGGACTTCCGGTATTGCCATATTGAGGCATACTTTAACATTTTTATACCTTTTTAACAAGGCTTATAAGATATTTTAGTAGGACGCCTAAGGCTACAAATGAATTATAGGCTTGGGTGGGCTCCCCGAGTTACGTATCGGGGCCGGGTCAATTATCCCGACGGTGTTGGAGATCTAGTCGGCGACGGCCAACTGGTTCACGACGATCTTGTCGATGATCGGCCAGATGTGCTTGCGCCAACCGGGGAGATGCCAGCCAAAGACCTGGATGACGATCCGGTCGGTCAGCCACTCGTCGCTGGTATCGCTGTCGACGAACTGGTGGACTTGAGCCCCGAGAGGCAGCAGCTTCCAGTTGAGCTCGTTCACCAAGGCCAGAATCTTGTACGGCCTGTACTCGCGAGCGACCATCTGGTAACTGTGCCGGTCGAGCGACTTGTCGCCGTGCATCAGGTTCACCACCATGTGGGGAACCAGCAGCAGGAACAAGTAGTGATCGACCCAGTCGAAGATCTGCGACTGGTGGAGATCGTCGGTTTCGTTGGTGAACACGACGTAGGGACGGTAGTCCCCCTTCTCAAGGAACCCGATGTGTATATCGGGTTTGGCATCCAGCTTGACCTCATCGAACTGACGAGTCAGCTCGGCGGCCAGCGCCTCGCAGCGCGGTACGTACTCGCTGTCCCAGAGCATCGGGAAGTTGCGGAAAGCCAGCGGCTCACCGTTCAGCTCTCCAGGCGGACGTAGCTCGACGCGGATGTGGATGGGCTGTTCCCCTCGGAACAATGGCATCTTCTCTCCTTTTTCAATGGCAGCTCTCGCTGCCGGACATCGATAGTAGATATTTAAAACTCCATCGAACTGAGAGATATTATAACATTTTAATATCTTTTAATCAAATAATTACTGAGTTGAGTGTTATCTTTTAGTCGGTTATTGAGTCGGGACCGTATTTGTTTTCACCGGTGGTGCCTTTTATAACTAGATATATAAACAGCCATATGGCGCCGATGATAGGAATGAAATCTATGAAAATCCACCAGCCGCTTTTATCTATATCATGCAGTCTTCTGACGGTGACCGATATGATAGGCAGGATGTTGAGTACAATGAATACATCATAAATTATCTGCCCCAGGACCCCTGCTTTAAATATGGTCGATATAAAGCCGATTACAACTCCAACCAAACAGATAAAGAGAACTGGATACCAATATTCCTTGCGGCGGGCTCGACCGGTGAACGAGACGTACTTTTTGTAATAATCTGCGATATATTGACCAAAGCTTTTCTTCTTGGAACTATTATTCTGCAGAGTTCCATATGAAACTCCTGGTTGAGACGGAATTTGGTTGTTAGCCGGTGGCATGGACTGGTCATCTGCTGGAGGTGGAGGTGGTGATGAGACATCCGGTTGGTCGTCCATAGGTGGAAGTGGAGGCGAAGGTGGGGTAAAATCTGGCTGGTCGTCTGCTGGAGGTGGAGTTGGCGGAGCATTGTCTGGCATGTTTTGGACTGGTAATATTGGTGGCGGAGTAACGTCCGGTTGTAAATTAGTATTAGGTTCTGGGGGACTGTCCGCTGGACTATCGTCAACAGGACTTGAGCTGCCTGGATCTGGCTGGTTATCCATTTTTTCTCCTTAAAAAATATGCCCATAAACTGTTCGTTTTAAAAATTTTGGATATATTTCTTAGCTATTTATTTTTAAGCACTAACTCAAGTATATATCATAATATATTCATTCAGTTAATCTGACTAAAGTAAATTGAGTTAATTGTCTGTTATCTGATTCGGCTGTCTTGAATGTAATGCGCTTCGATTCGGCTCTGAATGATAGGTACTTGGGTCTGTAGCCACGCGTCATTGGCGGTTAATTCGTCTAAGGCTTTGGAGTATTTATGCATCAAGCGATCATGATTGGCATTTGGGAGTTTTGTTAAACGGTTGAAGTTGCCATTGTCTCTGTTATCCGCCAATTTGACCAGACGACCCAGTGCGTTTCCTTTGGCTCTTTGAACAGCTTTTTCGTATTCTTCACCCTCCCTCTTCGTGACTGAATCGACACCCTTAATAATACTTATGGGCATTCCGAGTGTTTCCAGATCTTCAAAAGTAATGTCGGTGTCTTCAATGACATCATGCAGGATTCCAACCATTTGAACCGATTCGCCATAAGGTTCCAGAGCATTCATTACCCTTTCGACGTGAAGTATATATGGGAATCCTTCTTTATCCAGTTGTCCTTGGTGGGCATAAGCAGCCAGCTGAACGGCGTTGTCCAGGCAGAAACCAGTCTCCATTTCAATCTGCAGAGCCCCATCCAAAAATTCGCTGGAAGCTTTAATGCCAAGAATAAAACCTTCTGAGACAGCAGATGCTTGTTCCGGCAGGCTATATAATCCGACCAGTGCTTCAAAGAACTGCTTTCTATCTGCGAGATAAGCAGCATATTGTTCTGGAATTTCATGACGGACATCAAAAAGTTCAGCAATAAGCGCGCTTGGACATCTTTGGGTTTCTGGCAGGCCTGCAAACAGGGTCTTTTCCCTGACTTCATGAGCTAAAACGAAGGGTCTATATTCTTCCTGGGTGTCTTCAGAAACCATCAGGGCCGATTCGAATGGGAAGCCCACGCTATATGGCAGACCGGGAGCCAGACCTTTTTGGATAATAGTATAAGGGTAGCTAATTCCATCAATAGGTATATCTTCCCGAAATGTACCCGGAGCTTGAATATCCTTGAGCCATTTAGGTCTTGAGTCGGTGGGTTTTAATTCTGACATGTCCATTAATAATGTCGGAGACCAGTGTTATTTGCAAGCAATAGCAATATATTGAATAGCTTGGTTTAATCGACTGGTTGTATATCGCCTAAGACTACAGGTTATATAGGCTTGGGTGAGCCCCCGAGTTACGTATCGGGGCCGGGTCAAATATCCCGACGGTGTTAGTGGTTCGGCCCTTTTTACAGACCTAGTCGTCGCACAGGTCGTCCACGCAGATCAGCATCTCGAAGAGATGCTTGTGATCGCTGTCGAGCGTCTTCATCACGACTTCCGGTACCTTGGAAGTCAAGATGACCGACTCGCAGTAGTCGTCTTCCCAGCCCTCGGCGACCAGGCTGGCCGTGATGCGCGCTTCGAGCTCGAGCTCGTCGACTTCGGGCGGAAGTACGGTGTCATTCATCTCCCAATGACCGTACACATCTCCACCGCTGCTCTGGATGCTGACTTTGAACATGACGCTCCTCCTTCTTGACGAATTCTGGTACGCAGCTTGTAGTCAAACATGACAGATCGTTGCACTCAGAATGAGTGCACACTAAAGCAAAAGCCTTATTGCGTGGTATATTATATAACCTTTTTTAGTTTATGTCTACATCTGTGATAGTATTGCTATTCTATTCCGTTTATGCTATAATATTACTGATCATCATTGTTAGCCTTTGATGGTGGATAATATTAATTCCTTCAGGTTAGCGCCTCTGGGAATTAGACAAGTTCTCTGCAATCACTCATCTTGGGAGATGTCATGATTGGGTCGTTTAGCAAGAAGTATCAGTCAGTTAACAACCAGTCCTGGGAAATGATGACCGATGAAGAAGTCCGCTACATCTGGCGCTATAACATCGCCGGCGGCAGCATTCTGGCTCATTTGGTGGGCATCGGCATCTTCGTCGCTTTCACGGTCACTACACTAATGACCGGTTACAAGGAAGTCGACGAAGTGTTCGGCCCCTTCCTTTGGCCACTCGTGATCTGGCTCGTAGTCTCGGACATCCAGGACCGCGGCAAGCGGAAACGGATGACCCGCACCGACATGATCGAGGAGATCGAGATCACCCGCGCGATCCGGCGCGAAGCCTCGCCGATCTGACCACTAGCAGAGGACTTCCAGGAGGATGGTTAAAATGTGTCAAGCGGTAACAACCGCCTGACCATTGCCATCCCTCCTGGCGGTTCCTAAAGCCATTAAACTAGCGGCATTAGGAAACGACAATAGGATTTTTCTCAGTACATTGACCAATTAGCTATTAAATTATATGATAAGTTTCATCAGGGGTGCCACCAATAAGGATGTTTTTCTTGTATAAGGCACTCTGTTAAGCGCTTTTTAACAAATCATATTTTTAGAACTGATCTTTTCTGCTGTTTTTTTAAGTGCTCTGCAGGCTATGTAATTATTTACATGACCTGCTCTGCGCTTAATGAGTTTTATTAAAGACTTAATTGGCAGCAGTATAATGGTTACCCTATATTACTGTCTTATTCGTATAGTTTTTATACCCTTTTAGGGGTACCGCTTTGTTTGTTTTTATATAAACAGCCAGAGCGATACCTCTAAGTCTGAATGGGGTTAAAGCTACGCACAAGGGGGTTCGGCATGAAGCACAAAGGTTTTGTCCCAATGTTCATGTGGTTTACGCTCATCTTTCTGGTCGGAGCGGTTGGCGCTCTCGGCTACTCGATGTTCAGTGGCTGGCATTCCTACCAGCCCAAGTCCAATACCCACACATACCAGGTGTTCTTGTGGTTCCTGGTTTCGGGATTGGTCTGCGCTTTGCTTTGCCTGATCGCTGTCCTCAATAGGCAGATCAAGCATAGGCACCAGCGTCCACAACTGCACTAAGTCAAGTTCAGTAGATATCCGGCCAACAAGCTTCGACTCCTTGGGGGGGTGAAAACCATGCGCAGTCTCATCATTCTCCTTGTGACTGCCTGTATCCTGGCGGCAGCGGTGGTATTTACACGCCACTTCTACTACTGGCCGTCTCACCGATGGGTCGACATCATCATCCTGGGCTACATGGTGGTGTTCGTCTGCGTCCGTCTGTCACGCTTGACATACTTCACCGGCTGACACCTCGCAGTTCATCAGGAGCCAGCCAACAAGGGCGGTACGGGGTAACCATGGAGGTGGCGGTCGCTTCAATAGCGACTGCCCCTCTAAACCCCATGAAATTGGTTCTAAATATATGATCTACATTACTTCCCTCTTATTTTGCTATTTATGGTAATTGGTGCCATAATTTGTCAGTTCTTTTCTTTACAAGTGATATCAGAGTGGGAGGCTTTAAAGCATGAAAGTCCGAGAAGTCGACGAAACGGAGCTGAGATCCATTGAATCAGCTCTCCAGCAGTGCATCTACCACATCGACTGGCGCGAGAAGGTCTCTAAGGCACTGGGTGTCGGGTTCGATCAGGTCAGGGTCGAACCATTCGATCCCTTCCGACTCGGCGAAGACGAGGGTTGCACTTTCCACGTATACTACCCAAGCGTCAGCCTAACCAGCAAGATGGGCTTTGTGACCGTCATTGCCCTCAAGAAGACGGGTGATGACGATCTCAGCCACACCGTCTACAACATCTACCTCATCGACCAGCTGGATGTCGGTACCGCCATTCAGCCTATCCCAAGGGAACGGGCGAAGATGCCGGAAGAAATGTCGGCCGAGAAGTTCCGGGAACTCTACTACAAGTAAGAAAGGACAAGTCCACTACTATAGTGGCTCGCTGACCGAGAACGGTCGCCCACCTAGTTTTTTTACTGTTGATTCTAGAGAGGCGAAGGCATGCCGCCGGGACCGCCATAATGGAAACCGGTAGCAGTTTCGCGGCTAATGCTATAGGCCGAACCATAGCTATCGTATTGGAATGGTGTCAGGACTGACGGCGTAGCGGAGTTAATTAAATGATAATCCGAGAAGTAGGCTGACTGGGCAAGTATTCCACTTAGACCATTACCCATTTGGGTATGAGAGGTTTGAGTGTCAGAGGTGCAAGTTTCGGCATAGATAAGCACAGTTGAAACAGTCTGAAAGATGGCATTATTGGAAGACCATAGGGCTAGCGGGAAATAGCCGATATTGCTGCCGTTATAGCTGACATACCACTTGTTTCCGGAAATATATATCTTGAAGGTTCCGACGGCACCGACTTTCAAGGCAGTACCTAGCGGTGTCTTAGATTTAAGGGCCACAAAGCCGCATCCGTCGTAGCAGGTAGGATTACCGTTGACCCAATGAAAAACCCAAAGTCTGGGTTTTGGATTCTGGGGAGTCGTCATCCAGCCAACTTCAATTCCCTGCAAGCTATTGGCTGATCCAACATAAAGTTCGGATAATGAATGATAATCTGTCGCTGGCACTTTTGGCGCAGCTTGCAACATGCTTACTGTTGCTCCATCAGCCGCAAAAGGAGTCGCCTGAGTCTGCTCAGCGCCAATCCAAAAATAGCAGGCATTGTTTTCAATCAAGCAGCCATTGTTTTCGGTAGTGTTTTTATTTGTCTTAGTCGCCTTATTGGCTGCCAGATATATCTTCTTGGTGGCTGAGTTAAATACGGGCATTACTTTTGTGGTATTGGGATTTAAGGACGTGGCGTGGCTTTTGACAACCATATAGCTGCCAAATATTCCGGTACCGAGGACTAGAAAAAGCGGTACCATTAAATGTCCGAAGCCGAGATTATTGAGTTTTAAGATTTTCATCTGTTGCCTATTTACTTATAGAGAAGGATAGTTTCTTATATCTATGAAGTCAATAGACTAATTTTCAAGTGGTTCTAATTTAAAAGTAGGTCTTAAGCTCAAGCAGGTTGCTTATTTCAGTGGCTTGTTCAAATAATTCGAGCTTATGAAAGGCCGTGACTTGAAACAGGTTTTTGATACCAGACTTATGTGCGCCGCTGAGGAAACTGGGTTTGTCATCTACGAAGGCAGTTTTTGCCGGACTGATTTTTGCCATATCTAAAGCCAGCTTGAATATACTAGTGTCTGGTTTTTCCATTCCTACTTCGCGGGATAGAACTATAGGGTCAAAATACGGCAGCAGTTCAAAATCTACCATTTCATTATGGCGGCGTGATGGCGTGCCGTTGGATATTACCCCCAGCCTGTATTTTGGTTTTAGGTATTCTAGAATTTCAATGGCGCCGGGCATCAAGCCGTACTCCTGTTTCATCCAGGCTGTCATTACAATTTCCATAAATTCCCTGGAATGTGGAAGACCCATTTCATCAAGAAAAAGCTTGGCGGCATATTCACTGAACCTACGATGATCGTCAAGATTTCTGATGTTTTTATAGTTGGTATCAAAATCTTTGTGTTTTCTTGATTCTTCGTGAGCAGATTTGGCGTTATCCAGGTTTAGATCCAGTTTTTCTGATATAGCTTCCAGCGGATGACGTTTTTGGAATATTAAGACACTGCCGATATCAAAGAAAATTAACTCGGTTTTATTAGTCACAGGTAAATGATATCAAATAATATGTGCTCAAATTATTTAATATCAATACTTCTTAGACCAGAAGTTTTAGTTAGAAAATTTATCATATTTTTATATTTATCTCCATTATACCCACCATGTTTGTTAATGAATTTTTTAGATTTATCACTGTATTCTTGATAAAAATTGACATCTAAATTATGGGTTTTTATACAGAAACTACAATGTTTAGCCATTCGAGATGCACTATCTCGGTGTAATTCTTGAAAATCTTTAAAAACTATATGATTTTTAACATTATCATCCGGTTTGATAAAGTCATTTAGTCTTATGTTAGCTTGCTTCATTGATTGTTCGAATTGTTGAGTTGTTAAGTCCCATATTTTTAGAAAATTATCATTAATATAATGCTTTAGAAAAAATGATTCATATTCAGGGCAAATATTCATGAATGAAATGATCGCAATTGAAGTTACCAATTCAATACTTAATTTTATTTCATTCTTTTGTGCTATATAACTTATATAGGGATAGAAGTAATTTGCTGGAGCAGAAATTATATTTTTTTGCAATGAGCCTGAACCGACTAAATAGTATGGACTAATTAACTTTGCAGCGAAGTAACCTCCACATGTGCCTTCTCTACTATCCTGATCTAATAACGTAATTGGAGCCGCACAAACTGAAACACGTATACTATTACAATTACCTACAAATCTATTAAAAGCACTTAATTCCTCAGAGAAGAATAGCAGATCTATATCACTATTATTGTGATTAATATTGGTAGCCCGACTTCCAACACATACCCATACTCCCTCAACATTGACTTTAGGATACTCAATTTTTGCATATTCAATAGATTCATTAATAATTCTTTTATTATTTTTAGAAATATCAGTATTTATACATTTCATAGACTTAAAGCTAGCATTACTTTATCAAGCACCCCATCGCCCCCTAATACATCCAAAATTTTAACCTTATCATTATTAGTAATAAATATCTCCGGCCTAGAATCTTTTGGAGCTAAAAAAATGTCAATTTCTGATAATACTTCCAGATCTTCCGGCCCATTACCTACAAAGCAAACCTTATCGAATAGATTATTATTATCACTCTTTAACTTTCTGACAGAATCAAGTTTCTTATTAGAAGCGATCGATTCTATTCCCCAAGATTTTGATCGACTACGTACGAAATTTATTGAATCAATATCTGAGGAAATTACATAAACTAAATGTCCCAATTTTAATAGCTTTTTTATTGCATAAGAGTCTTTAGAATTAAATACTTTAAAATGCCTTCCAGCCTCGTTAAAATAACATTTATAGTCTGTTAGCACCCCATCACAGTCCAAACAAATTAGCCATCTAATATTTTTCATAATTGTAACTTATCAAAAAATTAATACCATAATTTTTATTATTTTTCAATTTTTTGTTAAAATATTTTTAATTTTCTGTATTAATATGGACCTATTTGGCTAAACCATAGTCAAGTTCGTTAATTGCATTCTTTACACTCTCAAATTGATTAGGAAATATCAGATATTTTTCTAGGTCTTCAAATACAACCCACTTATATTTTCTAATCTCTTCATTACAAATAATTTTTTTTGACTTTTTTATCTTTACGATAAATTGATAGTATTCTTGTCCAATATATTTTCCGCCGTTAACGTTTTTAGCAACTTTTTTTGGATAAATATACCTTATTTTAAATGAACTCGGTCCTATTATTTTCAAATCGTTATCAACTAGACCGGTTTCTTCGTAAATTTCCCTAATCAAGCCATTCTTTATTGACTCACCTGTTTTTTTACCACCACCGATAATCGTCCATTCATCTAAGTTATATATGTGTTTTTGGATTATTAATAACTCATCATTTTCATTAACAATTATTGCATAAGAACCATTTCTATACATATTCTATTCTCCCAGCTTATTTTATACGTATATCATCTTTTAACATAAACCATATTGTTGATTATTTTTTTATTTTATGTTATTAAACTACTTATCAGGTTGGTAGGTACTAACATGGCACTTTCAGTTGAATCTAGAGAAAATTTGGACACTACTACTCATAACTTAAATTTTGACCAAGTATTATTATTGATCGAGCAAAATTATGACACTGAATATACTTTAATCTCGATAAAACCAATACAGAATAAGCTTCAAAGATCAGATTATATCGATCTAATTATTAGCATGCTTGATGTAATGGGTTTATCTTTGTTATGTACTGCAGAAAAAATGTTATCAGATGAAGAAATAATTAGACTTTATAACGACATCTTTCAAAAAAAAGTAGAAAAGACTACAGAAAATACAGAAATTTTTTTGAATCAGTTGTTGTTATATATGAAAAGTGGTCCTGTGCTTAGTTTTTTAATATCGGGGTTAAATGCAAGAAATATTGCATCTGAATTCAAAATGACATTTAGAGATTTTTTCTGCGAGAGTGAAGCAGAAATAAACTTAAGAAATATCATTCACACACCTGAGAATGAAGAGATTAGCAGTAATGTGGAAATATTATTTAAAATATGACAAATTCTCAAACAAAATTTAAGACAAGGTTTTACAATGACATTAAATTAAGTAATGGAATTATCGTTAAATCATCATCTGAATCTCGGATAAAAACTGAATTTGAATGGTTTTTAGAAGCCAAAAAATTAATACCAAATTTTATACCAGATATCCTATCAGTAAATTTAAATTCTAGAAAAAGTATGATGAGCATGAGCTATATTAAAGGTTTAAACTTATATCAAAAATTACTTTTTGAAACAGATAGTAATAATTTGGTGTCTTTTTTAAAAGATGTAAGGGTCCTTACAGATCTTATGTCAAAAGAAATGATTAATATTGATATTAAATCAGATTACCAAGAAATGTATTTAAACAAACCACTAGATGCAATAAAATACTTTAAATTTAATTTCCCAAATTTCGCAAATAAAGAATTGTTTATTAACGGAAAGAGGTGCATAGATCCGGAGCTAATATTACCTAAACTTTATGAAACTTTTATAAACAAATTTACTACATCTAAACACAGCTTTATCCATGGCGATCTTACCTTAAGCAATATGATTATAAAAAATAATAAGCATATTGTACTAATTGACCCGAGAGGTAGATTTGGAAATACTAAGTTCTATGGGGATACAAATTATGATATTGCTAAACTATATTTTAGTTTAATAACTAATTTTGATTCTCTTAACCTGCATAAATTCAATATTGATACTAGTTCAGAAAATTATTATTTCAGTATTAAAGAAATTACTAATGTTGATAACAAAGAAAAACTTTTTTGGAATATATTTAAACACAACCAAGAATTGATTATGTTTATTTGTAGTACTATTTGGCTAAGTTTGTCTCCTCATTTATGTGAATCTGATGATCAAACAATAATTTCCTATCTTCAAGGTAATTACCTGCTAAATAAAATATACAATATACGTTGTAAATAATTTTTGTTATTGAGTTTATATCATTTTGATTTTATTTAATCTTAAGCATATTATTACCTTAAATGGGACTAGTATTTTTATTAGTTATTATTGGTTCATACATATTTATTATTAGATTTAGTAGGAAAAATAAAAATAATTCAAATCGGTTCAATAATCCAAGAGTAATTAATTCTAAATCAACACTAGAAAAGACAGATCTAAATTTATTAAAATTAAGTACCGAGCAAAAACAATTATTTAATCGTATTGAACATACTAAAAGTCATTTATTTGTTACAGGGAAAGCTGGCACTGGAAAGTCTGTGTTACTTCAATATTTTAAAAATAATTCTAAGAAAAAAGTTATTGTTTGTGCTCCGACTGGCGTATCAGCACTAAATGTAGGTGGCCAAACAATTCATTCATTGTTTAAAATCCCTCCGACTTTTGTTGAATCTAACAGTCTATCGGTGTATGGAAAAACCGCTTTACTACTAAAAAATATAGATACTTTAGTAATTGACGAGGTATCCATGGTGCGTGCTGATTTAATGGATGCTATTGATCATATAATGAAGCTAGCCAGAGGCAACAATGAACCATTTGGAGGAGCTCAAGTTGTAATGTTTGGTGACCTTTATCAATTACCTCCAGTTGTGAATAGTTCAGAATTACATAAATATTTTTCACATTATCATGATGGATATTTCTTCTTCAATGCAAACATCTGGAAACATGCTCTATTAAATATATTTGAATTAAATCATATTTTTAGACAAAAAGATGAAAATTTTAAAAATATTCTGAATAGCATTAGAGTCGGTAATATATCTAATGAATTATTAGAAACACTAAATAAGAGAGTCGAAAATTACCCTATAGATAACAATGTAATTACATTGACTACAACTAATAAAATTGCCGCCGATATAAATCAAGTTAAATTAGATTCTTTAGAAGGTAAATTATTTCAATATAAAGCAAAAATAAGTGGAGATTTATCCCAGTCTGCTTTTCCAACAGATGATATTCTTTCATTTAAAAAGGGAGCTCAGGTAATAATGCTAAAAAATGATAAAGATAAAAGATGGGTTAATGGATCATTGGGTATTATTGACTCCCTAAGCAAAGATCACATAAAAGTAAAAATAAATGGTTTCAAATATACTGTACCTTTAGAAACTTGGAATAAAATTACTTATTTATACAACATTGAAACCGAAAAAATTGAAGAGGATATTGTGAGTTCCTTTGCGCAATACCCATTAAGATTAGCGTGGGCTATAACTATACATAAATCCCAAGGACAAACTTATGATGCAGTTGCAATAGATTTAGGGAATGGTTCATTTGCTCATGGTCAAACTTATGTAGCATTAAGTAGATGTAAGAGTCTTGATAAACTTTATCTAAAAAGAAAGGTTAAAGCTGAAGATATTATTGTAGACCAAGACATAATCAATTTTATGTCAAAAACTACTAAGTTAAGTTAATTTACATTACAAACAACAATTGAAAATTTTTAAGTAAATAATACAACTATGTCGCACAATAATGATTGTACGTCTATAAATATTATTGTTTACTAGCTAAATTCTTTTTACTTTTTCTTCGAAATGAGCCACCCTTTTGTCCTTGGCTATTAAAAATACCTTCGGATTCTAAGTCTGGTCTAAACCCTTGATTATCCCCATTATGTCTTTTAAAACCGTTTGGTTCGTATATTCCCAAAGAAACCCTTTTTAATTTTCCTTGCCATACTAGCATATCTAAGCGTTCAGTAAGTCTATCTCTAAAGTTTGAGTCTAGTTGTTTATTTTCACGTACAGCTGCAATTATTACTCCTATGGGAGTATCCTCTTCTCGTGAGTAAATAATGCTTAATAATTGTTCATCAGTAATATCAGTAACACTTAACTTTTTATCTGATTCAACTTTTGAAGGTGTTTCTACATATGGTCGATGATCTGATCCAGCTTGATGAGTAAATGCTGCTATTTGTTCTTGTAATTCACTTAGTTTTTTGGGTTTTTTAGGAGGTATTGGGCTAACTGGTAACTGAGGTGAACGAGTAATTCTATCTTTATTATCTTCATCATCTTCATCTGGTTCATCACATTCCTCGGCTGCATCTACTGAAGCTTCTTGCTCAACTACATCAATGCCTAAATCTTGAGCCTCTCTCTCACGTCTTTCTAAATCTGCAACTTCAGCTACTATCTCACCCTCATCAGCAGTTGGTACACTATTTTGGATTGATGCTTCATCTAAAGTGACCTGCTGGTCAGGTTTACCAGTTCGACTAGTCAATAAATCATCCAGACTTATCCTAGGACTAAAGTCTTTAGACATTTTTTTCAACATTCCATATATATAAGTATTCGTATATGAATAAACTCTAGCTATATTTAACGCAGACATTCCTTTTAGCCATAACTCTAAAATTAATAATTTTGCTGGCAGAGTTTTAATAAACCTTATATCAAACTCATTTGACCTTTCTTTAATCAATTCTGGTAGATTAGATATTGCAAGATCCATTTCTTCATCAGTCAATTCATCAACTTTATCTTCACCGTATGCATCCATCAATATCTTATATATACGTTCATAGTAAAGAGGTGATTTAGTTAATTCAGAGGCTAATAATTCATCTCGAAGAAGTTTGATTTTATCAATATCAAACATTGACTTACCATTTTTAACATCTTTCTTCTCTTGTTCATCACCTTCACCCAAGTCAATTAAATTAGTGGCCTCTAAAACATAAAATGGTCTTCCATTCCCCTCATAGCTTACTGTTTCCGTTAACTTAGGATCACTAATACCGCATATAGCAAGAACCTCACCTATAGGCAAAAATGGCTTTAATTTAAGGAATCTTGCAGTATTCTCTTCAATTATTAAATCAAGAATTGGTTTTTCAATACCTCCTAACTTGGTTGTAATCTCACCCAATTCAACACATGCCCGTAAACACAGAGGTATGTACTTTGCCATATATTCTTCAAGTACTGGATCTGCATCGCCAACGGAATTTACTTTTGGTTCAATGCCTGTTGATTCTGCCATTGTCAATTTATTAAACTTCAACTAATTATAAGAAGCAAGCATAAGCGCACCAATATTTAACAAAATCAAATGAATTAAACGTTAATAAATGTGATTTTATTTTGATATTAACGCCTTTTTGGACTTTTAGCGTTAATATAATTATCAAGCTCGTGGGTTAGAAAAACCTATTATTGCAATAATAGTTGTAATAGCGACATCTAAAACTAACATAAGTAACAGTTTGCTGTGGTTAAGGGAAACAAGAAATGCAGTACCTAGCCAAACTGTAGCAATTACACCAGCGGTATAAGGATATCGTACATGTACCAGTAAATCTTTAAACATAGTTCGTCCTCATATTCTTACTTAATTTAATATATAGTGTAGGGTCATTAGTCGCAACATTACCAATCCACTCCCCTACAGTCTCAAGAGCCTGGCATAAACTTACATCTTTAGATATTGATAAATCTGGCAATGCTGCGGAATTCTTGACTGCATAATCAACTTCTTGATCTAGAATGTATCCAATTAGAATTTGGTCTTCATTATTCTTACTAAACTGTCTAATGGTTTGTACATACGTCCTAGCTGCTTTGATTAATGAAGCTGACTGTAAATCTAGTTTTAGACCATAACGATTGCTCTTATTTATTAAAGAACTAAATACTCTAATTATTTGTTTGTTATTTAACATTTCTGCTTCCGACGATTGATCAGCTACATTCATATAGTTCTTGGCTGATTCTCTAATCTTCTTTTCTAATAGACCATCTTGGTTTTGAAAATAGTCAACCATAGCAATTGAGTTTGCTAAATTTTCATCAAAAAACTTAATAATTGATATAACGAATTTGCCGGCATCAAAAGTTCCTTCGTGCAATGATCTGTAGCCTTTTAAGAGATCTAAATACTCATATTTTTTATTTGGCGATTCTGCGATTATTCCAAAATCTATCAGACCTATTTTATTTCCAGGCAATAGTTTTACATTGCCTGGATGTGGATCTCCAAGCAGGAATTTAGACCAAAGACTTGCATGTACCATCTCCTTGCCTAATAAGCCTAGTTGTTGCCAAAGGTTTGATCCTATATGTTTTGCAACAACAGATACAGCATCCTGACCATTTTGGCTGAGTTCAAGTAAATCAGCCAGAGATATTCCATCAATATAATCCATTGTAATAATATTATCCGTTGAGAGACTTTGATAAATTTTTGGTATTACGACCGAGTCATTATTACGAAAATAGTTATAAAACCACTCTGTAGAATCTGCTTCCATTAGATAATTAGTCTCATTGATAGTTTTGTCTGCAAAATTTTTAAATACACTGGAAAGGTCAACAATACTTATAGGCATTATAAATTTAAATAATCGAATAAATAAGCTGATTAAGCGAATATCAAATCTCAATGTTTTAGCAAGATTAGGTTTAAGTACTTTTATTACGACTGATTGACCATTAATTAGAGTAGCCTTATAAACCTGTGCAAAGGATCCTGCAGCGAATGGAACAGATTCTATACTACTAAATGAGTCATCAACTATAGTTCCTAGTTCTTCTCTAATTACAGTATTAATGTCAATTACTTCAAAGTCGACATCTTCAAACACTTTTAGTTCAGCAGGACCCGCCCAACCACTCATAAAATCTGTATTTAAAGCTAGCATTTGTAAAAACTTAACGTAAATACCTCCTAAGCTATTGAAGGTATAGTAAATCGTTCTTTTAGAATCGTAATTTGAATTGATTCCACTAAATAATCGAAGTTTAACAAGCATTAATCCCAGGTATAGTAAAGGAAGAACCCTTCGATGCTGCATATTAAGCTCTTCTAAAACCTATAATAAACAAAACTATCGTCATGAAAAGTGCCAGGATTTGTCCAATAAGAGGGTTAAAACTGCGATCCGTAACAGCAATTATAATTATTGACGCCCATATTATTACGATACTTACGAATACGAATGCAAATCTCATAAGTTTGACTTTACCACAACATAAATTTAAATTCTTAAACCATACAGTTAATACATGGTGCGCGAGAGAGGACTTGAACCTCCACGAGTGTAACCTCACTAGTACCTGAAACTAGCGCGTCTACCAATTCCGCCACTCGCGCAATAATTGATAATCAAATTGTACCAAAATTTACACTGTTATGTACGATCATCCATTTTTGCAGTCTTTATCATCCAGTTTTGGACATTATCAAATCGATCACTAGGAACATTAATCATCGGGTTATCAATTCCATAAATATGTTGACTTGATACATAAAGATACCTAGGTTGATATAGTCCAATTGCCGGTGCATCGTTTTGCCAAGCTTTCAAAAATTGGATATAGATTGCTGCTCTTATTGCAGGATCCGATCGTGAACGTGCAGTTTCCAGTGCGAGATCTGTATCTGATGATTTATACTCTGAGAAATTCAAATGATATGTGCTAGTGGCACTTATTTGACTTGAATCCCAGTAGGCATATACATCTGGATCTGATCCAATATTTATTCCGCAAAGCAATACATCGTAATCATGTTCATCTAAAATTCTTTGGAAATCACTGCCCTGACTGACATTAATTTGTAAATTCACGCCTATACTTGACCATTCTGACTGAAGTTTAGCAGCAATTCTGGAAAATTCTGGGCTACCGTTATAAACCAGATTAAGCATTAATTGTTGTCCATTTTTCATTAGATACGGACCTGTGCCCCCTACATGCCATCCATCAGCTGCAAGAGTATTCATAGCCAAAGTTTTATTAAAAGCTAATTGTGTGTAATTGGAATTGTAACCAACCTGCGACTCTAATATTGGTTCTTTTACAGGAATAGCTGTATAACCGACTTGATTAAGCAATATAGGAACATTAGTCGCCTCTACTAAAGCTTGTCTGACCTTGACATCACTTAGTAGTGGACTAGTAGTTTTTAAGAAAAGCATATTAGCACTCATCAAATTAAAATTGTACGTGTTATATTTGTAGGCAATTACTTGGTCACTGAGATCCATACCTGCGGCAGTCATTACTTGATTTTTATCAAGCGCACTTTGCAGCGAATTCTCATCCGGATACGTTTTAATAGTAATGCCATCTAATTTTGCAACACCTCTATAATATGAAGGATTTCTAGCTAATTGAATTGTCTCTGTCTGATTTCCACCACTAATGTTATTTACAGAGATTCCTTTCCAGACAAATGGACCTGAACCAATAGGAGAATTAGTATCAAAGTCAGCACTTCTTAATTGATCAATCGGAATACTACTTAATATATGAGCAGGCACAATTCCATTTGTTAGTGAATACAAGAAAGGACTATAAGCTACCGGTAATGCGAACTGTACTGTTCGGCTGTCAATTTTAGTAACCGTTACATCGTTAAAATTATATTCCAAAGGCGACTGGGCATCAGGATTCTCAATAGTATTATAAGTAAATACTATGTCATTAGCCGTAAGTGGCTTACCATCTGACCAATAGAGATTTGGTTTAAGTTTGATAGTATAAGTAGTTCCTTTGCTATCTACCGACCATGATTGGGCTAAATCACCAACAATCTGATTTTTGCCATCGTATGTAAATAGTGAGCTAAATACGAGTTTTGAAACAGATGTATCAATATCACTAGTTGCATATATAGGATTGATATTGCTAAGAGACCCAATCATTCCCTCGGTATATACACCACCAGAAACAGGAGTTGTAACCATATAAGAACTTCCGAGTGTTTTAGTTTGAACAACTATGGCAATTATTAAAATGACAACAAGACTTACCCAACCTATAGCAAAGCGTCCTGCACTCCTGAAGTTATGCCAACGTCTAAATATATGCCGATCAAGTTGTTTGTTTGCAGTAGCACTTAGGCCAGCAACCTGCTTTTGACGGAACCGTAAGCTACGTCGTACTTTTAAACGGGTGTAGTGACCCACCATAATTTATCTAGTTATAATTCCTAAGATGATCGATAAGACAAATGCTATAGCAACAATAATAGTCATTTGGAAAAGAGTTTTGTCAGAACCTCGTCTTACAGTTTCTATTTCCGCAGCACTACCAAAACCCGCACCCAAACTTGCACCTCTTGTCTGAACTAGAATCAATAAAGTTAGAAGGGCGGCTGTAATCACTGTTAAATAGTTAAAGATGTTATGCATGGTGCCTCTCAAATATTTCCGTAAGTATTGTCACAATATAGTTTACCAGTCCAACAACTATACCTACAAGTACAGCTGACCAAAAAGAACCAACATGGAGAGAACTATAAAGGTAACTAGCAAGAAATATAATAAATCCATTAATTAAAATCATAAATATACCAAGAGTGAGAGCAATAGCAGGAAGAGTGAATATTACTAGCAATGGTTTTATTAGTACATTCAATATAGATAGAATAAATCCGGCAGTAATAATTACTGAAAATCGGTTTTGATAACTTACTAATTTGAAAAACCGAGCCGCGATCAGTAGACCAAGACTGTTAACAAACCATCTTATGAGAAAATTAATAAACTGTTTCTTCATTTTTTTCAGCGAACTTTAGTGACTATTATAGCAAGTTTTAAGCATAACCTCGTTAATTATGGATTTAAATTAGGTACTTTTTAAGTAGTTCAGCTCTTTTATGACCAACTATTTTTTCTAACTCATTCTGATTTGCCTGTGTAATGCCTTTGAGGGAACCGAATTTAAGAATCAACTTTCTCCTTGTTGCTGGCCCAATGCCTGGAATCTCATCTAATTGACTAACTGTTTGCCGTTTGCCAGCTAATAAACTGTGATAATTGACAGCAAAACGATGTGACTCATCCCTTATTCGTTGCAATAGTTTGACTAAATGACTAGAGTTCGGCAAGTCTAGACGCACAAATTCATTAGATTCATCCGTTCGAAAGCCCTTTAATTTTTTTAAATATGAATCACTTATATCTACTAGACTTAAACCTTTATGAATAACTATTTCTTCATTGTGTTTGGCTAATGCAATCATTGGAACTTTTAAATTCAATGAGTCACGTTCATTAATAGCGGCAGATAGTTGTCCTTTGCCACCATCTATTAGAATTAAATCTGGAATCGGCCATTTTTTAGTATTTTTTTCCTGTAATCTACGTCTGATTACTTCTTGCATATGAGCATAGTCATCATTACCCGCTAAACGCATTTTAAACTTACGATACTGGGCTTTATCTGCCAAACCATTACTGAATACGACCATGCTGGCTACCGTATCACTACCTTGTAAATGACTTATATCATATCCCTCAATTCGTCTTGGGGGCCTTTTTAAATTTAATAATGTAGTTATATCTGCTAGCGCATGATCTTTTGATAAATCCAGCGACTCTCGATCTCCAAATATGACTTGTGACTGTAACCTTTTCAATACTTGCAGGCGATTTCTAAGTGTAGCAGCCAACTCAAAATTTTGGGCTTTAGATGCTTCCTGCATCTCATTCTCCATTTGACGAACTACCAAACTTCGTTCACCCCTGATATAAAGAATTAGTCTCTTTAAGCTCCTCAAATAGTTTGCTCGATTATAATTTGCAGTTTCTGGGCCGGGACATAAGCCTAAATGATACTGAAGACATGCTCGATCCGGCAGAATATAATGCGTAGAATATGGAAAGGCTTTGCGAAGATACCGCAGAGCTTTTCTGACTGGACCCGCTGCCAGATAAGGACCAAAATATTCTGCTCCATCATCCATAGGTCGCCTTGTTACGGTGACTGAAGGGGCTTTATCTTTTAAATTTATTCGAATAAAGGCGTTAGATTTATCATCCCTAAGAAGAATATTGTAACGCGGCATATAACGACGGATCATTTCAGCTTCTAAGAATAACGCTTCAGCTTCACTTTCAACTTCTATCCAATCAATGTCGGCAATCTCTTCGACTAATAGCTCAGTTTTTGGATCACGATATCGACTATTTTGAAAATACTGACGGACTCGATTTTTTAAGACTGCTGCTTTACCAACATAAATAATTTCACCAGAGAAATTTTTATGAAAATAAACCCCTGGGCTTTTTGGTAATTTGCTTAGCTTATCCTTAACCTGATCCGTCATAAAATTTTTAATTCCTTCTTGCTTCTATTATACAGGGGTGATAAAATTACCTCACTATGTTGATGGTCTAATATTATTCGACCCGCTCATAAAAAGAGCATTCTCTTTTATCGAAGCCGTATATATACGGCCGCTCGACCACTATATAAAATAACTAAAGTTTGGGTAGTCTTAAGTGACCACACTGCAAAAAACAGTAGTACTTTATAGTCGTGCCGCCTGGAAGCACAAAGGCTGGCTATTGCTGCATTTGTGTATGGTTACGATTGCCGTAATATGTGATAGCATCATCGTCCCATTAATTGCTTCCAGGGGTATAAATCTACTACCAGCATTTTTGATTCATGGTGGTAATTTTTGGCATGTTTTTAGTAAATACATAAACTACTTTATTATCTTTACTGCAATAAGTTGGACATCATGGCGTTTGTCTGGTCTTGCCATAGTCAAATTTGAAATTCCGGTTATGCGTGATCTATCTCGTAATGTCTTCAACCACTTAATGGAAATGAGTAACCGTTTCTTTACTAATACATTTGGCGGTTCGCTAGTTGCTCAGACTAACCGATATATAAACAGTTTTGAAAAATTGTATGACTCATTCTCTTTCGATCTCCTGGTAATGATTATCCGGTTAGTATTTTCTACTGCCATAATATTTACATTTGCACCTACCGTAGCAGTTGGTTTAGTTATTTGGTCTATTTTATTTATAGCTTCTGCCCTATGGCTTAGTTTCAGAAAGTTACCACTTTCCAAGACTGCAGCTACATGCCAATCACAAACTACAGCCAGACTTGCAGATAGCATTACGAATATAGTAAACATCAAGTACTTTGCCCGTGAAAAATATGAAATTAATCAATTCAACGAAGTTACTCAAAAACAAAATCACGCAGCAACTTGGGATTGGGGTATTCAAGAAGTAATTTTTGGCTGGCAGTCTCTATTGATAGCTATCTTTGAAGTTGCTGCTTTTTGGTTATCCCTGCATCTAGTTGCTAGCCATCAAATTAACTTTGGTCAATTAGTATTGATCCAAGCCTATATAGCTAGCGTCTTTTCTAGTCTTTGGAATGTTTCCCGCTTAGTAAGAAGATTCGAAAGCTCATTTGCAGATGCAGCCGAAATGTCAGATATCCTTTACACAGAACCTGAGATTTATGACTCCATTGATCCATTAAAATGTGCTATAAAACATGGCAATATAGATTTTGAAAACGTGTCATTCGATCATAAAGATGCAACAAATTCTGACCCATTATTTAATAAACTAAATCTTTCAATAAAATATGGTGAACGAGTAGGTTTAGCTGGGCCTAGCGGTGGCGGCAAAACAACACTTACTAAGCTGTTGTTAAGAATGTCAGATATTGACAGCGGTAATATTAAAATTGATGGACAGGATATCTCAAAAATTAAACAAGGTGACTTAAGGGCAAGCATTTCCTACGTACCACAGGAGCCAATCCTGTTTCATCGCAGCTTACTAGATAATATTCGTTATGGAAAATCGGATGCAGCTATTGAAGAAGCTAAAGAAGCCGCTAAAAAAGCTCACGCCGATGAGTTTATCAATAAGTTACCCGAAGGCTACGAAACATTAGTTGGAGAACGTGGCGTTAAGTTAAGTGGTGGTCAACGTCAAAGGATTGCTATTGCCAGAGCAATGCTCAAAGATGCTCCTATTCTTGTACTTGATGAAGCAACTAGTGCACTCGACAGTGAAAGCGAAATGCTAATTCAGGATGCGCTTTGGAATCTTATGCAAGGACGCACCGCAATAGTGATCGCCCACCGACTAAGCACAATCCAAAAATTAGATAGAATTTTAGTCCTAGATAACGGTAATATTGTTGAAGATGGCTCACACCAAGAATTGATTGCCAAAAAAGGATTGTATGCAAAATTATGGGCGCATCAATCCGGCGGTTTTTTCTAAAAGCCATGCTACAATCAGTCTAATGAAAAGAGTAATAAAAATAGTATTGCTACTGCTTGTAATAGCACTAGTAGGTTTTCTTTTAACACGTCAATATAACATTAACGGATGGCTAGCAACTTACGGAATAATTGCTCTAGCTTTAATACTGTTTGCCGAAACTGGTCTATTATTAGGTTTCTTTTTACCAGGTGATACTTTGCTATTTGCGGCTGGTTATTTTGCTGCCCAAGGTAGAGTGAATTTGGGCATTGCTTTAATTGCCTTATTTATAGGGACATTCTTTGGAAATATTGCCGGTTATGAACTTGGTAAACGTACCGGGCCACGGATATTTAAAAGCGATGAAGCCCTGCTCTTCAGCAAAAAGAATATTGAACACGCTGAAGATTTTTACAAAAGACATGGTGGTAAAACCATATTAGTTGCCCGTTTTGTTCCGGTGGTTAGAACTGTAGCTCCTTTGCTTGCTGGTATAGCTAGAATGCGTTACCGCCTGTTTCTGATCTACAACTTTATCGGAGGAGCTATCTGGGTAAGTGTTGTAACCTTAATTGGTTATTGGGCTGGCAAGGTATTAGGACGCTACTTCAATATCGATAAATATATTTTGCCGGTAGTCATTTTAGCGACTTGTTTGACTTTAGGTGTCAGTCTATGGCGTATTTGGAAAGACCCAATCTCTAGAGAACAGTTTAAAAAAGCTTTGAAAAAGTATTACAAAGCGTTTCTTAAAAACTGACCTGTATAAGATTCTTTAACTTTTGCGATACTTTCCGGAGTACCGGTTGCAATAATCTCCCCACCAGCCTCACCACCTTCTGGACCCATGTCGATAATATAATCACCTGATTTAATCACATCTAGATTGTGCTCTATGATGACCATTGAATTTCCAGCCTCAACTAAAGCATGAAGAACCTTTAATAAGTTCTTAACATCAGCAATATGCAATCCAGTTGTTGGTTCATCTAGAATATAAAGTGTTCTACCTGTTGGACGTCTTGATAACTCCGTGGCTAATTTAATACGTTGAGCTTCTCCGCCACTAAGAGTCGTTGCTGGTTGGCCTAAAGTAATATAGCCCAAACCAACGTCAACAAGTGTTTGCAACTTCCTAGCAACTGTTGGAATATTTGTAAAAAATTCTAGCGCTTGTTCGCATGTCATTTCTAATACATCACTAATAGTTTTACCCTTATAATGTATTTCCAATGCTTCACGGTTATAACGTTTGCCTTTACATACTTCACACGTAACATATACGTCAGGGAGAAAATTCATTTCAATTTTAATGATTCCATCGCCAGCACAATTTTCGCACCGACCACCTTTAACATTAAAACTGAATCGTCCAGGTAAATAACCTCTTATTCTAGCTTCAGGAGTTGCTGCAAATAGTTCCCGAATCGGTGTAAATAGGCCGGTATAAGTTGCTGGATTACTTCTAGGAGTCCTTCCAATAGGTGACTGGTCAATGATAATAGCTTTGTCTAACTGGGAGATACCTTCAATTTCGTCATGCTTACCAGCAACGCAATTTGCTCGGTGTAATCTGGCTGATAATTCTTTAGCAAGAATGTCATTGATTAAACTAGATTTTCCGGAACCACTTACACCACTGACGACTACTAATTTACCCAAAGGTATTTCAACGTCAATGTTTTTCAAATTATTTTCTCTGGCACCTTTAATAATTAGTGATTTACCATTACCAGTACGTCGCTTCTTTGGAGTGGCTATACGTTTTTTACCACTTAAGTATTGACCAGTTATACTGTCTTCAACTAGAGCGACTTCTTCAGGCTTGCCAATTGCGACTATTTTTCCTCCATGAATGCCAGCTCCAGGGCCAATATCTAGTAAATAGTCAGCTGTTCGAATAGTTTCTTCATCATGCTCAACCACAATTACCGTATTTCCCAAATCTCTTAATCGCTTCAGTGTATTGATTAAACGTTTATTGTCACGTTGATGCAGACCAATAGATGGCTCATCAAGCACATATAAGACGCCAGTTAAGCCGGAACCTATCTGGGTAGCTAAACGGATGCGTTGAGCTTCTCCGCCGCTTAAAGTGGCCGCTCCGCGGGCTAAGGTTAAATAATTAAGACCAACATCTTGCAAGAAGTTTAATCGGGCACCGATTTCTTTAAGTATTTGTTTTGCTATAAGTGAGTCTTTTTCATTTAGTTTCAATTGTTTAAAAAATATAACTGCATCATCAATTGATTTTTCACAGACATCCATTATTGATTGATCAGATACAGTTACAGCTAACACTTCAGGTTTTAAGCGTTTACCGTTGCAAGCATGGCAAGGATGTTCTTGCATAAATCGTTCTATGTCGCGTTTTACGAAATCACTTTCAGTTTCCTTATATCGTCGTTCAAGATTTGGTATTACTCCCTCGAAAGTTGTCTCAAAACTGCGACCCGCTCCTAATGGGACAGAGTATGTTCTGTCACCAGTTCCGTAAAGCACTTTATCAATCTGTTCTTTTGTAAGTTCACTGGTTGGAACATGAGTGCTAAAGCCATTGACTTCTGCCATTACTTCTAGCTTTTTAGAGTACCAGCTATCGATTCTAATGCGGTTCCATGGTCTGATAGCACCTTCGGCAATAGTAAGCCGGCCATTTGGAATAACTAGTTCTGGATCAACTTCTAAGCGATTACCTATTCCAGTACAAACCGGACATGCCCCATGAGGTGAGTTAAAACTAAAAGTCCGTGGTTCAAGCTCCGGTATTGAAACATCAGGGTGATCTACACAGGCATATAACAAAGAATAACTGCTATCGTTATTTGTATCAGCATTATGAATTGTCACGCGTGCATCGGCTAGCTCTAGAGCTTGCTCAACCGATTGACTTAAACGGCTAAGAGTTGATTCGTCGACCACTAATCGGTCGACTACTATTTCTATTCGATGCTTTTTAGCCTTATCCAGTGATGGAAATTCATCAAGTGCAAATATGACACCGTCCACTCTTGCTCTAGCAAAACCAGCCCTCGAATATTGTTCTGGAATGTGCTCGAATTGACCCTTTTTATCTATAATTACTGGTGCAAGTATGATAATCCTAGCCTTGGCTGAAGCTCTGGTAATTTGATCGACAATAAGTGTAGATGTTTGACGAGATACAGGTTTACCGCATATAGGACAATGAGGTACCCCTATTCGTGCATAAAGCAGTCGTAAATAATCATAAATTTCAGTTACAGTTGCTACTGTAGATCTTGGATTTCGACTTGTAGATCTCTGATCAATCGAAATCGCCGGACTAAGTCCATCAATCTGGTCAACATCTGGTTTCTCCATAATACCCAGGAATTGTCTAGCATAACTGCTAAGACTTTCTACGTAGCGACGTTGACCTTCAGCATAAATAGTATCAAAAGCCAGACTAGATTTACCCGAACCGGATAAACCTGTTATTACCACTAACTGATTACGAGGAAGCTCAACATCAATATTTTTGAGATTATGTTCCCGAGCTCCTCTGATATTAATTACATCTTGCATGGCAACCGTTTATTCTACTACAAAAATCAATAATTTTCCAGTGTCTAATGGTTGGGTGACACAATTTGAAGCATCTAATTTTAATTTAATTTCGAACCTCTAAAGCTTATTACAAAATGATATTGCTTTTTACTTAAACTGGTGGTATTATATCAACCCTAAAGGAGATTGGGATGCTTTGGTTTTTTAGTTTATATTTCATGATTTTACCGCTAGAAATATTTAGTCGTCTAATCAGCTATACTCATTTGAATTTCATGAGCTACCGATTCCTGATGCTAGGACAAATTCCTGGCACTAATTTCCAAATAACATTTCAAGAATTATTATATGGACTCTGGGCTATTCTGTTTGTATGGGTAACAATTCGCCTAAACAAAAGAAACCACTTCATTAATCTCAAATCTCTTCTACTCAGTCGTCGTACTAGATAAATTATAATAATTTTAGTCTGAAGAGTAAGGTGCTAAGCTTTCTCCGTACAATTTAAGTTCTTCGAGTAAATATATTTGCGGTTCATTTAGATCCGTTCTAGTTGATAATTCATTAATCTTCGAGAAATACTTCGCAAGTTGGCTTTGATCACCACCATTTGTTAGTTTCATAATACGATAATCTTCCCAAATTTTTTGTTCGTCTTGACTTAGACATTTAGGAAACTGTCTTGCTTTATAGAGTAATAATAGTTTATCTAACCGGCCATCATTAAAATCCGGATGAAGATCGGCAAGTTTATTTTCATCAGCCATCCTTACGGATTTCATTTTATTTTTATCACTTTCGTTAAAGAATCCATCATATAGTTGTGAATCGACATCTTGAACATCAGTCACAAAGCTGGTTTGTTTTTGCTTTTCATTAATTTTAATCGCTTCTGCTAGATTATCACTAAATTTTGACATGGATATTAATGCTTTGGCATTTTGCTCTATCTTTTTCATATCCAAACTCAATCTACTTGAGCTTGATTCATCAAGTACGCTTAGTGGAGCTACTGCAGGACAGCGATTAAATTGCAGCTGTTTTACTGGTAAAAATTCTTCGTCATCTTGGGGATGATATTTGGCTAGTAATTCAGCTAATTCTGAGGGTTTCTTATCTGCATATGGAGACGGATCATATCGTAAATCATATACAAAAACTGAGCCTTTTTGAGTTGGGTGACTAGCTACGGTCAAAGCAATCGTTGTACTTTCAAATTGAGAGCCATATTGACCTGAAGTATAGACAAAAGGCTCAGTTTGGCTGACTATTTTTTCGACAGTTCGTTTATCTCTAATCTTAAATAAATATTCATATAACTTTGGTTGTTTTTGGCGAATTAGTTTAGCCAATGCAATCGTAGCATTGACGTCGCTCAAGGCGTCATGAGCTTTTTCGTGCATGAGATTATTAACAGAAGCTATTAGCTCAAGTTTATTACTCGGTTTTCCATCACTTGCAAATGGCCACTTTATACCTTCAGGTCTAAGGGCTCTGGTCATTCTGGCAACATCAAGCATATCCCATCGACTACGCCCATCCTGCCATTGCCATTCATAGGCATCGTAAAAGTTGCGGTAATTTAAGAAACGGACAAACTCGTCATCAAAGTGAATACTATTAAAGCCTATAAAGATGGTGTCGGGCAAAGCTATACTTTTATGAAAATAGGTTAGAAATTCTGCTTCGCTTATACCACTATCAAATGTCTGTTGTGGAGTTATGCCAGTGATTAGTATTGCTTCAGGCTCAGGTAAGACATCGGTAGTCATTTTAATTAGGTAGTTATCAGGTTCGCCTATTTTTTTTAGGTCTAAATCGACTCGCTGGCCGGCAAACTGCATTATGCGACAATTTTTAGCACTTATACCGCTAGTCTCTAAATCATAAAAATACATACTAGCTGACATCTAATATTTAACCGATCCAATTCCTGGTTTGCCAATAGTAATTCGTTCTCCGGCGTTTATACCATCTTTTTTTAACTGACTCATGATGCCCATTTTAAGCATAATATCTCTGAGTCTTTGAACGCCAAAGTTATTATTAAAATCAGTCCTATTAGCAAACCGTTCAATTTTTTGGCCAGTTACAATAAAACCTTTTTTAGATTTTTCAACTTGCCAACTATCACTTAAATCTTCTAATCCAATAATAGGCAATTCTTGCTTGGTGGCTTGCTTTTTAGCTTGTTTATCGAGCTCAGAATTAACCTTTTTCTTTAAGCTATATAGAACTTCATCAAGATTACGTTTGGCATAGGATGAAATAGTAAATATTTCAGAATTTTTGGAAAGTTTTGATTTTAGTAGCTTTAACTGTTTATCGATAATCTCATTCGCTACTGTTTCAATTTTAGTAATTGCAATAATTTCGGGCTTTTTAGCCAAATCAGGACTATAGGCAGCTAATTCACCACGAATCGTAGAGTAATCGGTTAAAATATCCATGCTATTAATATCAATCAAGTGTAGTAATACACTACAACGCGAAACATGTCTTAAAAACTCGTCACCCAAACCTTTACCCTCAGAAGCTCCTTCAATTAAACCAGGTATATCTGCCATCAATATAGATTGACCGTCAATATCAACTACTCCAAGATGAGGTTTTAAGGTCGTAAATGGATAATCGGCAATTTCAGGTCTTGCGTTGCTGACAGCAGTTAAGAAGCTGCTTTTCCCGGCATTTGGCAAACCTATGAGCCCTACGTCCGCCAGCATTCTAAGTTCCAAGGTCAGAATCATTTCTTCACCTTTTTCGCCCTTTTCTGCAACCCTTGGAGCCTGCCTAATGGAAGAAGTAAAATGAGCATTGCCAAAGCCACCTTGACCACCTTTAGCAATTATCATTTTTTGACTATCTGAAACTAAGTCTGCAAGAGTTTCACCCTGTTCATTAATGATTACCGTACCGACAGGTACCGGTACTATTAAATCAGCAGCGGAACGGCCATGTTTTCTAGATGGACCGCCATTATTACCATTCTCAGCTTTAATAAGCTTTTTATATCTGAAAGCAGCTAGTGTGTCTTGATTATTACTAGCTTCAACAATAACGTCTCCGCCGTCTCCGCCGTCTCCGCCGTCAGGGCCACCTTTATCAACATAAATCTCATGGCGAAAACTAACTATACCGTCGCCGCCATCACCTGCTGCCACATTTACATTAACTTTATCTACAAACATCTATTTACATTATAAGGCTAAAGAGTAAGCAAACAAACTTTACTGATAAATATAATTCGGAAAAGTACTAATTGGCACCCAACCACTATAACCAACTCGATCCCAACCAGCTAACCCATTCATGTCTGAATATTTCATCATTGTTCCATCGGCCGAGACTGCTTGAACGTAGGCAACGTGACCTAATCCACTCATATATGGCGATTGCGCTATTGCTCCCGGAATCGGCGTTGAACTAACAATCCAACCACTTAAACGGGCATAATAAGCCCAAGTATCTGCATTACCCCAGTTATTTGGTACTTTGACCATATTTGCGACATACCACGTACAATATCCAAAATCATAACCATTACCACTCCAATCAGGCTCAAAGCTAACATCTATTGCAGAGCTTGCATAACTATTACTAGGCATAACGCCGTTTGGTATAAAAATATATTGTCCAACAGGTAAATTACTAAACTCAGTATCGTTAAATTCTGTGATTGCTTCAGCATTAGCTTGATATTTAGCGGCTAAAGACAGGGCTGTGTCTCCAGATTTAACTTTATACACTATTCCGTTGCTTGGAGGAATTAGTAATGATTGGCCAACTGCTAAAGTGTCCAAACCATCACTTAAGCCATTAGACCATCTTATGCTATCAGATGTAATATTAAATTTGATAGCTAAACTACTTACTGAATCCCCAGATTTAGTAACATAGGTCAATATATCTTGCCTAGATTTAGCTCCACCAGATACTAATTGTGGCTTCGTTACAATAGATTGATTGATGTTTGCCTGAGCTATCTGCGCATTATCAGAATCGGCTTGGTTAACAATTGATGCTTCTTCAGTTAAACCGGATACCTGGGCTATATTTGCTGCGATATCGGCTGAGGATATAGTATCTAGAGGTGCATTTGACTGCTCTGAAGACTGATTAAATATGGAATTACTA
>Ga0302320_10000362_pt1 | contig 106149 bp, 92 predicted proteins | sample Bog_T0_3_FD_202130 | JGI IMG/M metagenome (GOLD analysis project Ga0302320, IMG submission 202130) | Peat permafrost microbial communities from Stordalen Mire near Abisko, Sweden - Bog_T0_3 | ecosystem: Environmental > Terrestrial > Soil > Wetlands > Peat | place: Sweden: Abisko, Stordalen... | reverse complement strand
CTTCGACTCACTCGGTCTTCCCCACTTGGCCGCGGGGTAACTCAACTCCTCCGAACCGCCGTATGCGGACCCGCATGTACGGTGGTGTGGCAGGGGCGAGCGGGCGACCGCTCCCCCTATGCCGATTATTGGCGTTCGGGTTATCTTCGCGTCAGACCCGAGAATTCTCTGGCCAACTCCGCCAGGGTAATCATCAGCGTCATCGGATCGATCGGCGATCGCACAAATCCGTGCCGCTCGTAGAAGCGCTCGGCATCGCTGGAGATGGCGTGAACCAGAATTGCCCGGACGCCGGCAATGTCGGCTGCTTGAAGAGTGCGCAACACAGCGTCACGCAAAAGCGCCTGGCCGAGGCCGTGGCCGTGAAATTCGCGATCAACGGCAAGGCGACCAATGATCATGACTGGAACGGGATCAGGCATGTTGCGCCGGACGCGGCCGGGAGCGCCGGCGTGCGCGACTGCTCCAACGGCCAACGCATAATAGGCGACCACACGCAGGCCTAAGCACACTACGTAAGTGCGGGATGCGCCGCTTTCCTCATTCTGCAAGGCACGGCGGCGCAGCCAGTCATCCAATGACGGCTCGCCGCATTCGAACCGCGATAGATCGTGATCGATCCGAAGCTTTTCTGGGGGCGTAAGGGACTGCCGGGTCATTGCTCCCACGGCGCCGCGGTTCGCAGCAGACGCCGCAAGCGGGGGTTGGCGGCTGGGGGACGGTCGAGCATCGACAGAAAGTGTTTGAAGTCCTCCGCGGGCAGGGAAAAATAACGCCGGTCGAGCAGGACAGCTTCGGCTTCGCGGCAAGCCGTCTCTAGCATGAAATCGGAGCGATTGCGGCGCAAGGCGGTCGCCGCGCGGTCAATCAGAGCCTTCTGGCTGCGTGTAACGCGCAGGTTGATGTTCTGGCTTCGGGTCTTATCGGGTTTGGCTCCGGTTGCGGGCATTTGAGGTTCCTCTGTACGCACAGTCAGTATACATTAGTGTACTCACTCTAGGGACACACTAATCGAGCAGCACTCGTAGCAACACGCCCGGGAACCGCAGCGCGCCAGGCCGTCTTTAATCTTTAAGGAGTTATTTCAAATACGGTTCCCCATCCTTGTCCGCCGCCATATGGGGTTGTGCCGTAGAGATTGCCGGCTGCGTCTACCAGCAGACCGCTTTCTGGAAGTGCGCCAAGCAGAAATCCGTTGAAGGTGGTAAGAACCTGAAAGTTCCACGAACCCGAGGAAGAAGGCAACAACTTGAAGACCGTTCCCTGGCCGCCGTCACCGTCATATTGCGTCGTTCCGTAAAGGTTCCCGGCAGAATCGAACACCACGTTCGCAGCGGGATTCGCACCGTCATCGGCGCCAGTGAAACTGTAGAGCACCTCTTCGTTCCAATCGCCGCTCGACGAACGGGAGAGTTCGAAAACGAGTCCGCAGCCGACATTGCATCCAGGTTCGTGCGTGTCCGTACCGCCGAGCGCAGTGGTGCCATAAAGATTTCCCTGAGTATCGAATGTCAGACTATCGAAAGGCTGCCATCCGCCATTGATTCCTGTAAAAGTTCGAAGTACAGTCTCTCCCCACTCGCCGCTGGAACGAGGAGATAGTTCGAACACTAAGCCACAGCCCACAAAGTCAAAACCACTGCAGTTCAGGTTTCCTCCTGCGGTGGCAGTTCCATAGAGGTTGCCAGCTTTGTCGATAATCAATCCAGATTCAGGATACGAGCCATCGGTCTGGTTGAACTTGTGGAGCACGGTTTCTTTCCACGTCCCGTTGGAGCTGGGGGAAAGTTCGAACACGACCCCACACCCGTTGTAGCAGACGGAAAGTCCGCCGGCGTAGGCTGTTCCGTAAAGGTTACCGGTCGAATCGAGGGTTAGATTGGAAAGTGGGACCCCACCATCGAATCCGCTGAATGTATACAGCGACGTCAGGGTCCATTCGCCGCTGGCGGAGGGGGTTAACTTGAACACTGTGCCACAAGAGCAGTGCTGAAGGCCCCCGCCGGAGGTTGTGCCATAAAGATTGCCCGCGTCGTCAAAAATCAACCCTCCATCGGGACCCGCGCCATCGGTACCGACGAAGGTATGCAGCACCGTCTCTTGCCACCCATCGGGCGTGGGTGAGAGCTCAAATATTACCCCGCATCCGACGTTGATGGCGTAAGGGCATAGCAGATTGCCGCCCTGCGCTGCGGTTCCGTAGAGATTCCCTTGAGAGTCCGAAATCAAATTGGAAAACGGCAATCCACCCGGTATCCTGTCGCTAAAGCTAAACAGCGGAGTGGCTGTCTGAGCGTTGCTCCAGGTCGTACATGAGAGTGAGATCGCCGCGACGATGAATGCGCGGCAGATCATCTGGAAGAAGTTCGCTTTCATTGGTCCTCCCTGAGATGCAGTCTTCACGAAGGGGATCGTGAAGTGAAATTTCCGCATGGCCCGGGGGGAGGGTACAAACGAGGGGAAAGCATACCACGGAATGGATGGGGATCGCAGCGCCTAGCGGATCAAAATCACGGCTAATTCTTCGCCGGCAGGCCTTCCGGTTCCATGGAGAACTAGGCGGCACGGCTCAAAAGCCGTGCCATTCCTGAACGTCACGGGACCCACGGCGCGGCTTTAAAGCCGCGCCCTTTCAAAGCAACAGGCCTACTTGAAACCCTTCACCGCCGCGGTCTCGTCATCTTTCACATCGAAGACGGTGTACAGCTTGGTGATTTGCAGCAGGTCGTGCACCTTTTTGGTCAGGTGGAGCAGTTTGAGTTCGCCGCCCTGGTTTTTGGTGGTGGTAAACGCGCTCACCAGCTCGCCGATGCCGGAGCTGTCGATGTAGTTGACGTCGCCGAGGTTCAGGATGATTTTCTTGTTGCCCTTGCCGAGCAGATCGCGCACGGTGTCGCGCATCATTACGCTGCCTTCGCCGAGGGTGATGCGGCCGCTGCAGTCCACAATGGTGACTCCGTCGACCTGCCGGGTGCTGAGTTTCATGGTCACTGAGACGCCTCCTTGCCGCCCGCGGATGGCCCGTGGACGTGCTTGATCAGTTTTATTTCGGTGCCTGTCTGAGACGGGCGGATTTCCACCACGTCCATAAAAGAACGCATAAGAAAGATGCCGCGTCCTGAAGTCTTAAGAAGATTTTCCGGGGCAAGAGGGTTCGGAATCCCGCCCAGGTCAATGCCTTTGCCTTGATCGCGAATTGTGATGACGAGATCTTCGGGAGTGCGCTCGAATGACAAGATAACTTTTTTGTCGGGAGCATAGGCGTTGCCGTGAAGCACGGCATTTACCGCGCACTCGCGCACTGCCATGGAAATCTGCATCACTTCGTCTTCTCCAAAACCAATATCCGTGGCAATGCGGGTGGCTTTTTCTTCCGCATGGTCCACGGTGTCCAAAGTGGAATCGAGCGTGTAGGAGACTGATTGCTCCATGGGCGATGAATACGTGTTAGACCCGCACCTGTCCTTTGGAATGGCCCGTAGGGGCTCGCCACAACGCTGCAAGCGACGATGCGTCAGTTTGCCTGTGAAAGCGGCAAGTTGTCAATGCGGAGGAGCGATAGCGAACTCCGGCGCCGCGAGGCCGCGGATATAATTGCAGCAGTGACCTCACCCCTGCGAGCCAGAATCAAGTATTTTCTCGAGCGATTGATCGTCGTCGGGCTCGCCTCCGTGGTGGCCGTGACAGCGGTCGCCTATGCCGTCGACTCCCTGATCTTCCGCTCTCGCGTGACTTCGAATCGACAACCCTTCGGACAAGTCACCGTCACCCGCTACGACGCCATCACGCAGAAAAGCGGCAAAACCCAGTTCATCTTCAGTCCGCCAGAGACGCAGACCTGCGTCCATGCCCTTTTTCCCCGTGGCGGGTACACGCCCTGCTGGTATTTGGAGCGGCACACTGAGCAGCGCACCGATATCTGAAGGCAGGGTTCAGTGTCCAGTGGTCAGTGGTCAGCAAAACCGAACTTACTGACCACCGACCACTGACTACCACTGACTACTGACCACTGTTCTTGAAAGATCGCCCAACGGCTTTCCTGCATCTCATTAAGTAGACTCGGAGGAATTCACATGAAGAAATATATTCGTCTGCTCGGCGCCATCGCGGCGCTCGCTGTCTGCGTTTTTGCGGCCAGCGCCTATGCGCAGGATGCAGGCGCAACCCAACACATGCTGGTAACGGTCGAAGCTCGTCATGGCAAAACCGTGCCTGACGTAAGCCGCGCCGACGTGATGGTCCACGAAGGCAAGGATCGCGATCAGGTTACAGACTGGGTCCCGGCCCAAGGCGATCACGCGGGACTCGAGCTCTTTATCCTGCTCGACGATGGCTCCGGCTTTAATCTGGGAAGTCAACTGGAGAGCATTCGCAAATTTATCGGCACGCAGCCGGCCTCCACCAAGATCGGTATCGCTTACATGCAGAACGGGATCGCCAAGATCGAGCAGGCTCCGACCAGCGATCACGCCTTGGCCGCGAAGGCGCTGCGGCTTCCTTTGGGCATCCCGGGCGTGGACGCCAGCCCATATTTCGGCATCAGCGACCTGGCCAAGAAGTGGCCGGCTAGCCCTGATCGCCACGAGATCGTGCTGGTCTCCGATGGCGTGGACCGCTATTACGGCGCCGGTGATTTGCAAAACCCCTACCTCGATGCCGCTATTCACGATGCTGAGCGCGCGAACATCGTCGTCTATGCGATCTATGAACCCGGCGCGGGGCACTTCGGCCATAGCCACTGGCAAAGCTATTGGGGACAGATGTATCTTTCGCGCCTCGGCGAGGAAACTGGCGGCGAAGCCTATTACATCGGAATGAGTGGCGCTCCGGTGAGCTTCGATCCTTTTCTCGAAGAGACGGCGCAGCATCTCGATCATCAGTATTGGCTGACCTTCCAGGCCAAGGTACCGAAGAAGAGCGGCTGGGAGCGCGTCAAAGTCTCGACGGAAGTTTCTAACGCGGAGCTGGTCGCCGCGCACGAAATGTATGTCGAGAAGCCCTAGGCGTTCTGGATTTAGCCGCGAAGCGGCGCAAGAATGCAGCCCACGGCGTGAGCCGTGGGTCAGATCAGGGGATAGAAGCGAGACCCGGAGGGACGAAAGATAAGTTGCCCCGAACCTCCGGGGTACAGCACACTTTTTCACACCCTTCCAGCCCGAACAGGAGACGCAAGGAAATGAAAGAAACCCCGCAACAATACACGCAACGCATCATCGGCACCGTAGAAGGAAAGGAATCGCTAGCTGTTCAGGCCACCACGCCAAAGAAGCTCGAACGCCTGATCAAGGGCGTGTCCACAGCCAAGCTACGCAAGCGCCCGGCGCCCGACAAGTGGTCGGTGAATGAAATTCTCGCCCACTTGGCCGAGACAGAAATCGTCTGCGGATTTCGCATGCGGCTGATTCTGGGCGCACCGGGCACTCCCGTCCCGGCCTTCGACCAGGACGCCTGGGTGATCAGCGGCCATTACGAAAAGCGCGATCCGCGAAAATCACTCGAACAATTTCGCGTGCTGCGCGAAGCCAATCTCGCGCTGCTAAAATCCCTCACGCCAGAACAGTGGAAGCACTACGGAATGCACGCGGAACGCGGCCAGGAAACCATCGAACACATAGCGCGCCTCTATGCTGGCCACGACATCAACCACCTAAAGCAGATCGAGCAAATTCTAGGAACAGGATTTAGGGGATAGGGACTAGGGGGGAGGGCCCGCGAACATGGTTCTGAGAACGGTAGCAACCCTATCCCCTCATCCCTTTTTATCCTGCCCTCTTTATCAGTTCGCTCAGCTTATCGAGATCCTGTCCCGCAACGTCGCTGATCATGAAATAGCAGAGCCCGTTGTGGCTCCAGCTTCGCGCGCTGAATGATCGCGCGCTCTGAGCGTTTTCTCCCGCGCACCCGTTCGCCAAAGCCTGTTCTTGAAAAATGAAAACCGATATCTGATGCTGGCGCACGCGGAAGATCAGCTCCGCGCCCGGCGACTGGTTGAGATAAGTTACCTTCCCACCCACCAGAGTGAATGGAGAATCCTGCAACTCAGGCAAGTTGAAAGTAAAAGGAATTTTTCCAGCAAACCACGGCTTGACAGTGTGCCGGTCAGTGGAAACCACATCCACCGGATTGGAACTGGCTAGCGTAGCCACGTGCAGGTCGGCCAGTTCACTCAGCAATTGCTGCTCGCCTCTGTGCTCGCGACTAAGGTGAAGAAAAATCGCGCCAACAATCACCAACGCCACCGCACCAGCAAGAGCAGGGAACCAGACCAGCTTCCAACGCCTCGCGCGACGCGGCGTAATGCTCTTCTGAATTCGCGCGCGAAACGCCGGGTCGGGCGTAAACCGCTGTCCAGCGGCCTGTACCGCGCGCTTTTGCTGCACCCGGCTCAAACTCTCCGCGGCGCAAGCCCCGCAAACTCGCAGGTGTTCGCCCAGCGCCCGCGCCTCCGCCAGCGACAGTTCACCGTCGAGATAAGCATCGAGTTTGCCCGCCCAGGTCTCACACACCATAATTTAAGCCTTTGTCGCCGCCCCCTGCGGCTGCTGTTGCATCCCCTGCACCTGGCTCCGCAATGCTCTTCGCGCCCGCGATAACCGCGACATCACCGTACCCATCGGAATCGCAAGCGTCGTCGAGATTTCCTGATACGACATTTCTTCAACCTCGCACAGCAGCAACACCTCGCGATAAGCCACAGGCAGTTGCTCCAGAGCCTGCTGCACCAATTGCGAATCCGAGCGTTGCAGCAGAATGCTCTCCGGAGTTTCCTTCGCCAGCGGAAGGACTTCATCGTCTTCAAGATCCAGTGGCACGTTCGAGGTCGCTTTCAGTCCCGTCCGTGACGTCAGAAACGTGTTCCGCAGAATCTTGTAGATCCACGCGCGAAAATTTGTGCCCGGCTGGAACGAAGAAAATCCCTTGAGCGCCTTGGCATAAGTTTCCTGCACCAGATCTTCGGCCTCATGCCGGTCCTGCGTGAGCCAGCAGGCAAAGTTATAGAGCCGTTCGAAATGGGGCATAGCCAACTGCTCGAACGTCTCCGATGGCAAGGTCGATTCCGACACGCACACAAGGGTAAACCAGCGGCGGCTGGTTTTATTCCCGGAGGCGACAAATATATCCAGTTCTCTTTGGGTGAGGGGCTGTCACTTTAGAAGAAAATCCGATGAGCCGGTGCCGAAAATGCGTGTCGGCGGCTGGCGTATCCATGTTATCTTCAGGCTAACTTTTCTGGTCTAGGTCTGACATCTCTGACTCGCGGCCAACAAAGGAATTCAAGATGACCACAAAAGTTTGCGCCAACAGCAAATGTCCGGCGTACGCGCACTTTGTCTACACCGTAGCCATGCGCTGTGTCCTGTGCCGTTGCGACCTGCAACCCGCACAGAGAGCCGAAGAAAGCTTCGGGCGTACCGACGCAAGCGTCGCGGAAGGCCTCTCCACTAAATCAGCTCGACCCCACTCCGCTCGGTAGCCGCCCGAATCGGCCTTGTTCCGCTGATCACGGTGCGTTGCTTCCTTCGGCGTGAATCCTCGTCGAATCCTGAGTCCCTAAAAGCGTTTCGCCGACAACCTTTATCGCGATAGGATATTCTCAGAAGGCAGCAGACAGGAGAGCGACCGTGAAAAAGCATCGCGAGCCGTGGTTTCAGCTTTGCCTGGGATTAACGCTGATGCTCGGACTGGCGATCGCGCCCGTTCTCACCAGGGCCGCCGATCCGCCCCGCATCGTAGGAACTTGGGAAGGTGTCCTCGACCCAGGGGCGCAGCCCAAGAAACATATCGTCGTTCACATTGCCGCCGACCAGGACGGAAGTCTAAGCGGCACCATCGACTTCCCGGACCAGGATGTTTCTGGAGTCCTGATCAGCGCCATAACCTACAAAGCGCACGTGCTTCACTTCGAGAGCACCCAGAATTTGAGTGCGTACGACGGCACCCTGAATAAAGAAGACACTGAAATCACAGGCAACTGGAAGCAAGGCGCAACCCCGATTAATCTGACCCTGAAACGCACCTCGTCCTAACTATCCGCCACCTTCGGCCGGTCAGCAAGAAATAATCGGAAGAGAACACTAAGCAAGAAAAATGGCGGAGAGGGTGGGATTTGAACCCACGATACCCGTTAAGGTATGTCCGCTTTCGAGGCGGATCGTTTCAACCGCTCACGCACCTCTCCGGATGCAGCTATCAGCCGTCAGCTATCAGCCGTCAGCCAAACCAGGATTCCTCGCTTCGCTCGGAATGACAAGTCTGAGGACTCGGAACGACAATTCTGAGAAACCCCGCAATGACAATTCTGAGGAACTCGGAATCACAATCCTGGTGGGTTGGCCAACGGCCAACGACGGCTTTTACCGACTAACGACGGTTTTTAAAGAACGTTTGCAGCAGTTCGGCGCAGCGGCCTGCTAGAACTCCGCTGCGGACTTCTGTTTTGTGGTTGAGTTGCTTGTGGTTCAGCAACTGCATTACCGAATGCACCGCGCCCGCTTTCGGGTCGTCTGCGCCGTAGATGAGACGCTTGATCCTTGCATGCACCATTGCTCCGGCGCACATTGGGCACGGTTCAATTGTAGCAAACAGGTCGCACTCGGAGAGGCGGTGGTTACCAACGTTTGCACCCGCTTCGCGCAGCGCGATAATTTCAGCGTGCGCCGTGGGATCGTTGTCGGAGATATTGCGATTCCAGCCGCGGCCAATGATTCGTCCCCCGGATACTACGACCGCGCCTACCGGGACTTCGCCGGCTTCGAGAGCGCGCTGTGCGGCGCGCAGCGCTTCTTCCATCCAGAGTTCGTCGGAACCCGTCGTTGGTCGTTCGTCGTTGGCACATAACCCGTCGTTGGTCGTTGGTCGTTGGTCGTTGGTCGTCGGCACGGATGGATCCACGGCGCTGGTCATCTTTTCTTCCGCTACTTCCTCGCCGCAGCAGTTTTACTCTTACCCGCCTTGTTCCATTTCTTACCCAACCGCTCAAGCACAGCGGCGACGATCAACGGCAAGCCAACCGTGGCGTCGACAAAAACTTCGCCAAACTTTCCACCTTCCGCCGGAGGCACAAATTTGCCCCACGATACTGCCTCACTGTAGGGGCTGCCCGACAAGCCGCCCCAATAAACCGGCTCCGGACAAATCCTCAATCCATAGTGATAGCGCTTCAGCGGAACATTCTCGCCCAGCCGCCGGTGCCGCAATTCGCAGAATGGACCAAACTGCTGCGACCAATTCCGCGGCACTCCGCCGCCGATCGTGAAAATTCCAAGTTTCTTCTGCCGCAGCAAAGTCGCGGCAAAGTGCTCGAGATCTTCAAACGGATCGAAGCGAATCCTGTGCCGTCCGGTCGATTCGCGCAGACGATTATTCAAAGCCGTGTCAAGGCCCATCTCCGAATCGCTGAATGCCGGAACAAATACCGGCACGCCCATCTCATGCGCCGATTTCAAAATCCCGCGATCCGGCGTGTGCTTCGCCAGGTAAGCCCCGATTGCATGATTCAGCTTGTATGAGCACATCACCTCGTTGTGATCCCAGCCCTCAAGCACCGCTGACATCACTTCTTCCACATCGTCGAGATTCTGCTCCGGCTCGAGCGTGTCATAGACGCGGTTGTATCCCTGCTCGTAAAGTTCCTCGTCAGAGACCTCCGGATTCGCCCGGAAATGCGCTCGGCCCGTGGCCTCCACCAGCCCGTGCGCCATCAAAGCGCCGGTAGAAACCACGGCGTTTACGATCCCGCGATCGATCAACTCGGTAACGATCAATCCCTGCTTCGCCACAGTCATCGCGCCCGAAAGCGTCATCACGACGAAACATTCTTCGTCGCGAGCCATCGTCTCCAGCACATCAGCGGCTTCGCCCAGTTGCCGTCCGGTAAAGGCCGTCTTCGACATCGCTCGCACCAAGTCGTCAATCGATTTCACCTTCGACAGGTCGAGCGGCTCGAGCGGAATCAGCTTGTCCGCAATCGGATTGTGCAGATGCCGATCGACTCCATCGCCCGCATGTCCCGATTTTCCGTGCGGCTTTCCCGCCGAATGCGCGTCGTTATGATTCCCGTGTTTCAAGGTAATGCCTCCAAGCTGCAATCAAATCTTCCGACAAATTACTTTACAGGAACAGTGTGAATGAACGCCACGCCGCGCGCCGTTCCGCGGTCTGGCATTTAGTGCCGGGCACAAATCTTTACCACGGAGGGCACGGGGTCGCACGGGGTAGGTCAAAACACACACCGAGGCACTGAAACCGCGTTGAGCCGATCCACGCGGTAAACTCTCCTCATGCCCGGCAAGCGCAAATTCGAAGACCAACTTGCGGCCCTCGACGCACTACGCCAACAGCCGCACGAAGCGGCCATCGATCCTCTGCGCAAAGCGCTGGGCAATCGCAACAATTTCATAGTGGCCAAGGCTGCGGACTTGGTGCGGCAACTCGAGCTAACTCAACTCACACCAGAATTGCTCACCGCTTTCGACCACTTCTTCGAGGACGCAATCAAAACGGATCCGCAATGTTGGGCCAAGAATGCCATCAGCAAAACCTTGGCAGCGTTCGAGCATCAGGATGCCGAAGTTTTTCTCCGCGGCATGAAACATATTCAACTCGAGCCCTCTTACGGAGGCCCTTCCGACTCCGCCGGAACGCTGCGTGGAACATGCGCTCTGGCGTTAGTGCAATGCCGCAGCCTCCGCGAACCAGAACTGCTGCGACATTTGGTTGAGCTTCTCGCCGACAAAGATAAATCAGTTCGCGCTGAAACGGTCCGCGCCATCGAGCAAGTCAACTCAGACTCCGCCGCGCTTCTGCTGCGGCTGAGAGCGATTCTGGATTCCAACCTAAGATCCCGAAAGCCCGGCGACGAGCCCGAGGAAGAACCCGAAGTTTTAGGCGCATGCTACAGCGGCATCCTCCGCATCGAAGGCCCGAGCGCAATCGCGTGGGTGAGCCGCTTCCTCGATGATGCTGACGACCCGGCAGCCGAAGCCGCGCTCGCCATCGCTGGCACGCACAGCCCGGAAGCCTTCGAAACGCTGCGCGATCGCCTGGCTGAAGAACACGATCCGTGGTTCCGCTCCGTGCTGCTCTCGGCCATCGCTCTAACTCGTCAAGACGCAGCCCAGGAATTTCTGCTGGAGCAAGTTCGCACCGAATCTCTGCAAGCCGAAGCGTCGATAGAAGCGATCCTGCGATCCATGCCGAATTCCGAAACAACAAAGCGCCTCGAAGACTTAGTAGCCGGAAACCCGCGCCTGGCAAAGGTCTTCAAGGCCCATCTCGTACAGTCTCCTCACCGAACACGTTAGCGAAAGTGGTTCGACGAACGGCCAACGACGAGCGACTTGTTTTCCCGACGCCCGACAGCCGAAGCCCGAAGCCCCGCGCTCGAATGCTAATATTGTGCCGAGAGGAACACCGTGCCCCCAGAAAGATTCCGCGTAGCCCTGGTGCAGATGTCCTGCGGCGCCGATCCAGAACAAAATCTCGCGAAGGCGCTGGAACGCGTAGCCGATGCCGCCGGACGCGGCGCGAAAGTAGTCTGCCTGCCCGAACTTTTCCAGACCCAATACTTCTGCCAGCGCGAAGATCACGCTCTCTTCGATTTAGCCGAGCCCATCCCCGGGCCGAGCAGCGAAAAATTATCCGCCGCCGCCCGACAGCACGGAGTCGTTCTGATCGCCTCGCTCTTCGAAAAGCGCGCCCCCGGCATCTACCACAACACCGCCGCCATCTTCGATTCCGACGGTTCTCTCAGCGGCCTCTACCGAAAGATGCACATCCCCGACGACCCGCTCTACTACGAAAAGTTTTACTTCACTCCCGGCGACCTCGGCTTCCGCGCGCTCGACACGAGCGCCGGCCGCCTCGGCACGCTAGTCTGCTGGGACCAATGGTTTCCCGAAGGCGCGCGCCTGACCGCGCTTCAGGGCGCAACAATTCTGTTCTATCCCACGGCGATCGGATGGCATCCCGCCGAGAAGGCCGAGTTCGGCGTGGCTCAGCACGATGCCTGGCGCACCATCCAGCGCGCTCACGCCATCGCCAACGGAGTCTACGTAGCCGTAGTCAATCGCGTAGGCTTCGAAACCGGCAACATCCGCGGAAAGCAGGCTCCAGGTCAAGGTCTAGAATTCTGGGGTGGATCATTCTTCTGCGATCCCTTCGGTCGAGTCTTAGCTGAAGGTTCGCACGATCGAGAAGAAATCCTGATGGGCGACGTAGACCTGAAAGCCCTCGAAGACATTCGGCGTAATTGGCCGTTCCTCCGCGACCGCAGAATTGACGCCTATGCGCCGATCAGCAATCGGCTGATCGACGGGCAGTGAGTTCGGATCGATAAAGCTGACCCTTAGGCATATAAACTTTCCCCTTAATGTTCGAGCCCTGGTTGCCGATACATCCGATAGAACGTGCCCGGGAAAAGAATGTACAAAATCGAGCAAGCCGATATCGGATTCAGGCTGACCTTCGCTGGCACAGTGACCAAAGAAGACCTGGCACCTTGGTTCGAAGAGAGCGAGAAGGCGCTAACTACCTGCAAAAAGCCGTTCGGCGTGATTGTCGACATGAGAGACCTGGAGCTTCTTCCGCCCGAGGTTCAAGCCGAGATCGTGAGAGGGCAAATGCCTTACCGCAACGGCGGATTACAGCGCTCCGCGGTGATTCTGAGCGATCCTATCCTTACCGTGCAATCCATGCGGCTGGCGAAGGAATCTGGCATTTACAACTACGAGCGCTTCATTGACGCCTCAAGCGACGCGCAATGGCAGAAGCATGCGGAAGACTGGGTGGGATTCGGAATCGATCCTGATCACGGGTAGCCCAGCCCAAGCCCGCGCCCCTATTCTCGCAGTTCATCTAAGTCTGCGTGACCTTTTGATTTCCACAGATTTGCACAGGCAAAAAAGCGAAAAACCGGGCACACACTGGTACTGGTGCCGTTTCGCACCAGTACCCACACACTGGATAACTGGCGCAAGCCAAGCGAACCAGCGATAATCCCAACATGTCAGGAACTCCGGCCCTGTATTCTCCGAACGCCATGCGCGCCGAAAAACGCGCAGTAGCCGGAAACTCGGTCATTGCCGCCGTCCTGATTACGGTCGGAAAAATCGCAGTCGGCATCACCACGGGCAGCTTAGGAATTCTTTCCGAAGCCGCCCACTCCGCCCTCGATCTCGTCGCAGCTCTCCTCACTTATTTCTCTGTAGGAGTCTCGGACAAACCCGCCGACGCTGACCACCAATACGGACACGGCAAAGTAGAAAATTTCTCAGCCTTCGTAGAAACCGCCCTGCTGCTGCTGACTTGTGCTTGGGTTATCTACGAGGCGGTGATGCGCCTGTTCTTCCGCCACGTAGAAGTTGAGCCATCCGTCTGGGCTTTCGCAGTGATGCTGATATCGATGGCCGTGGATTACTGGCGTTCGCGCGCGCTAGGACGTATTGCCACCAAGTACGAGAGTCAGGCTCTCGAAGCCGACGCGCTGCACTTCTCAACCGACGTCTGGTCCGCAGGAGTAGTCGTACTCGGCCTTGCGCTGATCCTGTTAGGCCGCATCTACCATCTCGATTGGCTGCGCTTGGCCGATCCCATAGCCGCTCTGTTCGTTGGCGGAGTAATCATCTCCGTAAGCTGGAGACTCGCACGCCGCACCACAGATGCGCTGCTCGACGCCGCGCCTGCTGGAGTGCGCGCCCAGATTACAGACGCAGTCTCGCACGTCGATGGCGTGCTCGAAATTGGACGCGTGCGCATTCGCCGCGCCGGCAATCGTTACTTCGCAGATCTCGCGGTCGGATTTGCCCGCACAGTAACTTTCCAGCGCTCCGAGCAATTAGTCGAAGCCGTAACCGAAGCGGTTCGGCGCATTCTTCCCGACGCCGATGTCACCGTTCAACCGCTGCCGCGCGCGCAGCGTTCGGAAAATATCTTCGACCGCATTCGTGCTGTCGCTACCCGCCACAACCTCAACGTCCACGACATCAGCGTGCAGGATCTCCACGGCCATCTTCATGTCGAACAACACGTCGAGCTCGACGAAAACCTGACTTTGAAAACTGCTCACGATCAAGTCACGGAACTGGAGGCCGACATGCGCCGCGAAGTAAGCGAGATCTCCGATATTCTTACGCATATTGAAAGTGAGCCCGCCACAATCGAAACCGGCGACGAACTGGTGCGCGACGCCGATCTCGAGCGCAGGCTTAAATCAGTTGCGGCGCAGTTTTCCGAGATTCTCGATGTGCACGATTTCATCATCAAACTGGTTCGCGGACGCCTCTACGTTTCCTGCCATTGCACGCTCTCCGATGATCTCTCGCTCGCCCGCGTCCACGACATCCAGACCGAACTCGAAATCAAATTCAAGCAAGCCGCGCCGGAATTGTTCCGAGTACTGATTCATCCCGAACCCAGTACCGATAACCGAAGATAGGAGGGAACATCCTGAACTCGTTGCCTGCGCCCATCCTGCTTGACGTCGCGATCTTCTTCACCGCGCTCTCCTGGGGATTCGGCATGTACTTGGTCGACAAGAAAGCGCACATCTTCGCATCGCTCGCGATCGGATGCTTTGTCTGCCTCATCGGTTACAGCGTGCAAAGTATGGGTGCGCCGATTTGGCTGGTGGTCGCCGCGCCGATTCCGCTGGACTTTTTGCTGCTCTGGTATGTTCTGAGAAGTTGGCGAAAGATGCTCATCGCGTATCCCGCAATCTGGGCAATCTACGTCGTATTCCATATATTGTTAAGCAAACTGCTCCATTACGATTCGCTGATTCCAGCATGGAGACTGCATTCTTGAAATCTTGAAGAGAGCCGCCTATGAAGAAGGAAGTTTTATGACTGAAGCTCGAACAACCTGGATTGAGAAGCAGCGCTTCAATGGCATCGCCGACAGCGGACACCAGATCGCCGTCGATGGTGACAAAGCAGCAGGGAACAGCCCGATGGAATTAGTCCTCATCGGCCTGTGCGGCTGCACGGGCTACGATGTTGTTTCCATCCTGCAAAAGAAGCGCGAACCGTTCACCAGCCTCGAGGTGCGCGCCCAGGCTGAGCGAGCGACGGATCAGCCTTCCGTCTACACGGAGATCAAACTGATCTACCGCGTCGGCGGCAAAGTGTCTCGAAAGGCGGTCGAGGATGCAGTCCGCCTTTCGAAAGAAAAGTACTGTTCAGTCTCTGCCATGCTCCAAAAGACCGCGAAAATTACCTCCGAGATCGAATATGTGGATGTTTAAACGCTCGCGCCTTGACCGCCTCGTTACCGCTGACTGATTATCGAAAAGATTCGCGAAGGATCAATATTAGAAACTCAATTCAGCCAGACTCAAATCAGCCAGGCACGCGCCCGCACCCTCTGCGCGGATATTTCTTCATCGCCTCGGCGGCGTTTTTGTGGGGAGTCTCGGCCGCACTCGGCCGCGCGGTCTTTACCGGCAAGCTGCCGTTAGGCTCAAGCGCTTTTCGTCCAATCGATCCACTCATTCTCTCGCAGACCCGTACGACGTTTTCTCTGCTGGTCCTGCTTCCTCTTCTCGTTGCTTCCAAAGGATGGCAGCGGATCAAGCTTCCCGCGCGCGATCTCGCTTATTGTTTTGTTCTCGGTACGCTCGGCGTAGCGGTCTCTAATTATTTTTATTATGTCGCGATCCAAAGAACAAACGTTGCGACTGCGATCATCGTGCAGTACACGGCGCCGGTGTGGGTGCTGTTCTATGTAGTGGCGCGCGGTCAGCAAAAGCTGTCGCTGCAAAAAGTGGTTGCCGTTGCGCTGGCCGTCACTGGAATTGCTCTTGTCATCGGCATTGTCGGACCAAAATCAAATGGCGGACAGTCGCTGCGCCTCGATTCCTATGGCGTTATCGCGGCGCTCCTGGCGTCGTTTTCCTTCGCCTTCTATAACGTAAGCGGCCATCGCATCCTCGCCCGTTACGACCGCTGGCGCGTGCTGGTCTGGACTCTCACCGCTGCGGCGGTCTTTTGGCTGGTCGTCAATCCACCATGGAAAGTCGTTGCCGCCCACTACGCACCCGCGCAATGGCTGTTCCTATTTGTCTTCTCGATGATCTCGGTTCTCGGAGCCTTCTCGCTCTACTTTCTCGGCCTGCAATATCTCGAACCCACGCGCGCCATCATCGCCAGTTGCCTGGAGCCGGTTTTCTCGATCATTCTCGCCGCTCTGTTATTAGGAGAAGTGCTGCATCTGATTCAGACACTGGGAATCATCTTTGTGCTCGCCGCCATCGTGATCGTGCAGCGCCCGGACCGCGGAGTTCATGGCAAATTTCATGGCGACTCCGTGATGGTCGAGCCGATCGAGTAAGAAATTAGACAGAACGTTGACATTGCGCAGTAACGGTTCAAGCATCTAAGGACCTTATGACACTAAAAACCTCTGCCGCCTGCTTCCTTCTCTCGATCGCGCAGCTCGCCTCCGCTGCCGATGCCCAGTGGATCCTGCAACAAGGCACCGTCACCTACCACGCATCTCACCGGCTGCACGAGACCGAAGGCGTCAGTCATGACGCCCATGGCAAGGGGATTTGCCAGGCCGGACGATGCGACTTCACGATCACGGTTCCAATAAAATCATTCGATTCAGGCAACAGCGAACGCGACAGCCACATGATGCGAGTCACGCGCGGCGACCAATTTCCCATGGTGACCGTGCGCACGCATTTGCCCGAATCCGCCACGACATCGGCAACTATTCAGGCCGACCTTGAGATCCAATTCGCCGGCCAGACCGCACAGTACAAGCAGGTTCCGTTCCAACTCGTAACCCAGGGAAAGCAGGTGCGGCTTACTGGAACTATTCCAGCGACGCTCGCCGATTTCAAGATCGAACCGCCCTCGCTGCTCACGATGAAGGTGAAAAACGAAATTCCAGTGCGCGTGGATTTAACCTGGACTCCGCAATAACGACTCCGCAATAACGAGTTCGCATGTGATTGAGTCCGCGAACTGGGTCGCGCGAATCGGATGTTTCCTTCCTTGGTACGCTCGCAGCTTTGACAATGTTTTTACTTTCTTTGCCATGATTCTGGGTTAGCCTCGTCGTATCGCTTCAAGTCACAACATACTGAGACTGGATGTGCTTATGAGACTTCGGCGGCAAGCCCTGCTTCCGGTTTTTCTACTGACGTTCCTCACACCTTGTTTCGCCCACCATATGGCGGTCGTGGTCAACAAAGACAACAAGGTTGAAAACGTTACGGCCGTTCACCTCGGCAAGATCTACCGCACAGAGGTCAAGAAGTGGCCCGACGGCAAAAATATTACGCTGGTTTTGCATAAGGACTCCGAGGGCGAAACAGAAACGCTCGAGCGTTTGATCAAGATGAGCCCCGGCGAATTAAAGGCGCTGACCGCTGCGCACAAAGATTCGGTCGTGATAGTCGATTCCGATGCGGATGTGCTGAAGATGATCCAGTCCACGCCCGGCGCAGTGGGCCTGGTAGAAATACATTCCATCGACAACAGCGTCAATGTCGTGAAGGTGGATGGCAAACTGCCTATGGAATCAGGCTATTTGCCGCATTAGCGCGCATCTGATTCATCGCGAATCTGATTTCGATTTGCCCTCTTGCTCTCAGTTTGTCATCCCGAGCGAAGCAAGGGATCTTGGTTCTTGCCCGCCCTGACACCACAGTACGCATCGGCGGGAACCAAGATCCCTCGCTCCGCTCGGGATGACAGCGTTCATTTCCACTGAGTTGACTAACGTTGCTTCACCCTTGTTTTCGATCCTCACCGTTCCAGAATATCCTTGTTAGCATTCAGCGCGACTTTCTTCGGCTGCATCGGCAGCATGAACTCGAACTCGCGCGTAGTGTTGCCAATCAATCCGACTTGGCCGATGCGCATCATACCTTTGCCAAAGTCGGCAAATACCGGGACCAGCATGGCAAAGTGCTCGTCCACGTCGCTCTGCGTAACCGTGAGATGCACTTTCACTTTGCCGCCATCCGCCGGCGTCTCCTTGGATTCGTAGCGGTATCGCGGGACCTGCGTACCATAAACCCACTCGTCGAAAAACCAGTCCAGGCGGCCATTGTGCCCAAAATCCATCAGCTTGGGCATATGCTTCTCTGCGATTGCTTTGAAAGATTCCGTGGTTGCGGGCCGATCGCGATGGCTCTCCACAAAATCATGCATCATCTCGATGAAGGCCTTCTCCTGGTCGTGATCGTCCGTGCTGCGCATCATCGACCGCAGCATCTGCAGCACGTACGCGCCCTTGGGATAAGTCACATTCTGGTAGGCTTCCATGGTGCGTGGCGACATCAGGCGCAGTCCCATCCAGAGCGGGCCGGCGTCGTTCGGAGCAACGCCGAACTTATTTTTCTCCAGAATGCGCTGCCGCAGGCGGTCCCAAAATTCGATGTAGTCCTTGCGCCAGTCTCCCGCCACGCCCTGCTGCAAAAACAGCCCCGCGGAAAACTCCGCAAAGCCTTCTGACAGCCACTGGTCGTGGTAAGACGCCCAACCCACGCCGTGTCCCCACCACTGGTGGGAGACTTCATGCGGCGTTACTTCCTGAACGAATCCGGTGAACTTGTTGTTGATTTGTCCGAAGAGCAGCCATCGTTGCGTCGAATCCGTGTAGGCAGAGATGGGAAGGTAAACCAGGTTCGGCCACGACTGCCCAAAATTAAAATTGGGCTGCTCCGTAATGTAGATTTCGTCGTAAGGACTTCTGCCAAAGTAGTAAGTGCAAAGTTGCAACTGCGCGCGCGTCTGTTCGAGAGCGTACTTCGTCATGCTGCGAGGCGCCAAAGAGCGCAGCGCCTGAGAGTGGCGCAGACTGTCAGGCAGTTCGGTCAGGTAGTAACCCGAAATCTTGTAGCCGGTTGTCTCATCCGGCAGTTCAAGCTTCTCGTACGCGCCATAATTAAATCCGGCGACTGCCACTGGCACCGGAGTGACCCAGTGCGTGACCGCGAGATCCTGATCAATCGATTCCTGCTGCAGATGCCCGACGCTGACCACTTTGTATTTCTTCGGCACCTTGAAAGTCAGATCGTAGAGCGACTTCTCGCCAAATCCATTCAGGTTTGGATACCACGAAGTGCGGGCCGCGACGTAGTAACTTCCTTCGCCGGCTTCTTCGAGCACCTTATCGCCCGCATACTCGACATTAATGGACTGTTCCTTGCCCATCGGCGGAGCGTGCGGAAGTATCGCGTAGAACGAACCGTCTTCCTTGCGGCTCTCCTGAACAAAATGAATATCCTGGCCCTCTTCATCGGTAACTCGCGTTACACGCAGATTCGGCAGCAAGCCAAACTTCATTACTCTTTCGCCTGCGACCAGAGACTCAAAGGTGATCGTAGCCCGGCTGAACAGATGTCCGTTTTTCGCAATAACGGTTTCGATTTTGTAGCGATGCGTGGCAAATAGCCGGCGATCTTCATCGGAGCGCGCGGTGCGCTTCAAATATTCAGACTTTAAGTGCGCCAGATACCAGACGCCATCCTCCAGGCCCATGCCCTCGGGATCGAAGTTGATCAGTCCGACTTCCTCCGATGAATCGAGCTGAGGCAGCGCTCCCACGCGATTCCGCATAAAGAAACGGAGATCCTTATGCTTCTTGCCGCGGATGTATGCATTAAAGAATTCCGGATGCGCACGATTGTAGACAGCGGACAATATGTCGGCGTCCACGTTGTCCATGGTCTCGCCCTGCAGCAGGTATTCCGTGAAACCGAGCGCTTGTTCGTGGCGATGCCGCATCTTCTCGCGCCAGCGATTCAAGACAACGGATGCTTCGGCGGCTGGTTCTGTTCGATCCCGGATGCCGCCAAGGAGCTTCAGGCGAGCTTCCGCAGTGAATCGAAAAACCACCTCGGTGAAGTCCTCGTTGACCTCGGCTGCGCCGATGCGCCGGCTCAGTTCGCGGGCGTCGAGAGGAAGTACGGGCTTGAGATTGAAATGTCCTTCGCCAATGAAGATCGCGCCGGTTACAACCCCGTCCACCGGGCTCAAGAATGTCAGCGTGCCTTTCTGAAACTCGAAGGTCGCGGCGTCGCACGGCAAAGTGAAATTGTCGAGGCGAAAGGTTTCGCCCAGGCCAAGGCCGCGGAGCTGCCGGTAAACCGGGTCGGAGTTGGCGAACCCCAGACTCTTTCCCGTAACTGAGACGGTCTCCTGCTGCCTTGCGATGCTGAGCGTCAACTGCAGCGGTTCGGCCGCGGGCACGTTCACTGCTTTAACCAGAGGCTCGAAACCTTCGCGCGTGACGCGCACCGAATAGGTTCCGGGCTTCAAATCCGGGGACGCAAATTTACCCTGCCCATCCGACGAAAGCACGATTGGTTGTGTCAGATCTCCGCCCGTAATCTCGATGCGCGCCCCGGCAATGACCGCGCCGGAGGGATCTTGGATTGTGCCTGAGATTGTTTGCGAATGCAGCCACGCCGGCGCCATGAACGCAAGGAGAATTACTGTGGCCTTCAGAGAAGAGAGTTGCTGAAGCGAGCCAAACAAGACGCGGTACGCGCCAGCCAGCCCAGCAACGAGTTGAAAGGGAGTGTGCAGCAAGCCACGAGTTTAACTTGCTTTGCCGCCTGCGTCATCTGCTACTGCAGCAGATGAAAATACCTTCGAGCCTTCTTCACGTCACGCCCGATCTGCTCGCGCAGCGCCTCCACCGACGGGAACTTGATTTCATCGCGCAACCGGTTCAGAAAACAAATCTCGACTTCGCTCTCCGGCGTCAGTTCAATGGGATGAAAGTTCAGCAGGTGAGTTTCAATGGCAAATGAATCCGCGCCAAACGTGGGACGATTGCCAACATTGGTAACCGAATCAAAGCGCTCGTCTGCGACACGCGTCCACGTGACGTAAACGCCGTCCTTGGGAACGAGTTCTTCGTAGCGCGCCAGGTTAATCGTGGGCACGGTATACTTCGAGCCCAGCCCGCGCCCGCGCCCCGGCGTGCCCAGAATCGAGAACGGACGCGCCAGCAGATGCCGCGCCCGGCTCACTCGTCCCTCGCCGATCAGTTTTCGAAGATGGCTGCTCGAAACCGGCTCGCCTCGTAGCTTTTCTTCCGAATAGACTTTTACTTCAAACCCCATCTCCTGCCCGAGTTGCACCAGCAGATTCACGTCGCCGGCGGCCTTGTGCCCGAAGCGGAAGTTGTAGCCTTCATGCACTTCCTGCGCATGCAGTTTCTTCTTCAGGATGCGCTCGACGAACTGCCGCGGTGTCATCAGCGAAAGATCGCGCCCAAAGGGCAACACGAGCACCGCATCAATGCCGGTTTTTTCGAGCAAGCGAAGTTTTTCAGGTACTGGACTTAGCAGCTTCAATCCCGAATCCGGCCGCAGAATGCGCGCCGGATGCGGCTCAAAGGTCACCGCAACGGCCTTGCCACCGGTCTGCCGCGCGCGCTGCACGATCTCGCCCAGCACATGCGCGTGCGCCCGGTGCACTCCATCAAAGTTGCCCACGCTCACCAGCGACGGCCCAAAGCCCGCCGGAACGTCGTCGAGTTTGTGGAAGACCTGCATAAGCGACAATCAAGACCAAGAGCTCACCGCAGAGGACGCCGAGGACGCGGAGAAAATCCCAATTCTTCTTCGAACCCTTGGATCCTCAAAGTTCCTCCGCGTACTCTGCGTCCTCTGCGGTGAAAGCTTTTGCCTTTTGCCGATACTCAAATCTCAAAATCCAGCTTCATTCCGTCATACGCCAGCCGCACGTTCGGCGGCAGCGTCGCATTCGTCGCCTCATGCGGAAGATCGTGGCAAATGTGGGTGAAGAATGCGCGCTTCGGCTTTACGCGTTCGACGATGCGCAGTGAATTTTCGACCGTCGAGTGCGTAGGGTGCGGCTTGTAGCGCAGCGCGTCCAGAAAAAGAATGTCGAGCCCTTCGAGCTGATGAAACGACGTCTCGGGTATTTCGCTGTGATCGGTGAGATACGCGGCGCTCCCAAAGCGGAAACCGTAAATTTCCGTCTCGCCATGAATCAGCCGCACCGGCTCGAAGCGCGCTCCGAAAAACTCTACTGGACCATCAATCGGTTTCAACTCAAGCTGCGGCAAGCTGCCATATTTGTAGTCAGCGTCGAAGATGTAGCTGAACATCTTGCGCAGAAAGGCTGCCGCATCCGGACGCGCGTAAAGCGGCAGCTTCGCCGGCTTGTGATAGAAACTGAGCGGCCGCAGATCGTCGATGCCAAGAATGTGGTCGGCGTGCGTGTGCGTGTAGAAAACCGCATCCACGCGCGTGATCCGCTCGCGAATGGCCTGCGCGTAAAAATCGGGCGAAGTATCGATCAGAACAACCTTGCCCGCATACTCAATCATCACCGAGGGACGCGTGCGCCGGTCATGCGGATCAGTCGAGCAGCAGACCGCGCAGTCGCAGCCGAGCGTAGGCACACCCATCGAAGTACCGCTGCCAAGCACGGTGAGAGTAGCTTTCATGAGTTAACCATCATTTTTGCTCGTGAGGAAAAGTGGTCAGTGGTCAGTGGCTCGTGGTCAGTGAAAAACCTCTCGGACTGGCCACGGGTAACACATCGCTGATTCGAACGTCCGATGCTGCCGGCACTCTCAAGTGGTTTCACTGACCACTGAACACTGACCACTGCCTTACCTACCGATGGTACCTGTCGCCGCCCCAGGTTGCGGTGGGCGAGACAGTGCGTTGGTGACTTCCACGTAGGCCATGCGCACTTCGTAGAGGCTGTTCTGCAGAAACGCTTCTTCCGTGGGAGTGAGATTGCCCTTGGTTTTTTCCGCGATCAGAGAAAGCGTATCGATGCTTTGCCGCGCGCCTATGATGTCAAGGCGAGGCTGGCCGCCTTGCTCGTGCATCAATCCCAGCTGCAACATCGCCGTCATGTACAAGGACGCGAGGAAGCGCTCGAAAGTCATCTCAAACTCTTTGGCCGAGCGTCCGCTGAGTTCGACGCGCGAATCCAGATCTTTCGACGAGGCGCGGTAGGCATCGGCCTGAGCCTGTTGCTCGGAGGCGGTGGGAGCGGGAGGGATTTCGGGTCCAGTTGTTTCGTCGGGCGCCGCAGGGAACGCAGCGACAGGGTTCGCAGCGGGCGCAGTTTCCGGGGCCGCGGTTTGATTTGAAGTGGGGGCCGCGGCCGGAGGCGTCGTAGCCTCTGGCGGCGCTGTTTCTTCTGCCGCATCTTTCCGCAACTCTCCGTCCTCGGTGAACAAGCGGCGGTCGGTTACAGTGAAACCTGATTCTTGTCTCTTCTCAGCCATAGCGTTATGTCCTTATAAATCTTTCTTGCCGAAATGTGGTTGAAGCTCTTCTTTGCGTCCTTAGCGGATCCTTGGCGTCCTTGTGCGGTCAAAAACTTCTTCTAAAGCTCATGCAACTGAAGGCTGTGAGAGCAAGTTTTCCGCCCGGCCCGTCGCGATGCCTTCCAGTGGCAACTGAACCACGGTAGCCTTAACACTGCCGATCATCACCTCGCGCCCCGCCACTCCTACTTCACGCCGGATGTACCCCAGAGCGACAGTCTGTTGGCCGGATGCCGCGCCCACCAAGGCAACGCTGGTAATTTCGCCCACTTCCTTTTCGCCGGAGACGATTTTCTCCCCAGCTGCAATCGGTGCCGAGCCTTCCGCTACGAAGCCGGTAAATTTGCGATGCACGTTGCCGCGCGAGCGAATACGCTCAACAATTTCCTGTCCAACATAGCAGCCTTTGTTGAAGTTGAGAGCGCGCGTCTGCTCAGTCTCCTGCGGTAGATCGCGTTCGCGGATATCAACGCCATAGAGGGGAATGCCAGCCACAATGCGCTGCATTTCTAACGCTTCACTGCCGATGGGCGTAGCTCCTGCGGCGATCAGTGCCTGCCAAGTCTTGTAAACATCCTGAGGCGCGAGCCAGATTTCATACGACTCTTGCGCCGCGTCTTGATCGCGGATCACCGTGCACCCGACGCAGTCGCAATCGCAATTGCACTGCGGAGTGATCATCTGCAACGGCTCCAGATTTGGAACTTCGATTCCGGCCTTGTTCACAATTGCGCGCGCGTTAGGCCCAGCGACGCCCAGAGCAGTCTGCTTGTCGCTTATGTTCGCGACCTCAACATCGTCCATGATGATGTAATGATCAAACGTGGCGATAATTTTCTCGACCTGGCTGCGATCCGTTTCGACTATCAGCCTTTCACCCTGGTTGTAAACATACATATCGCCCAAGATGCGGCCCTGCGGGTTCAGCAGGAAAGCATACACGCCGTGACCAATGGCAAGATCGCGAATGTTATTCGTGACCATGCCATTCATCCATCGCACGCGATCGCCGCCGGTCAGAGAAATCCAGGCACGGAAGCCGAGGTCATAGATTCCGCAGCCGTTGCGAAGGGCGGAGAACTCGGTTTGAGGATTGGTAAACCGTGCTGTTGTGGTAGCCCCAAGAAAATCGGATTCGACGAGCGGGTGCATTTCGTTCTCAGGTCGCACGCGCAGAGCCTCTTGGAGAGGAGTAGGGGGCATCGGAATATTGATTATAACGAAGAGAGCAGTCGCCAACCGTCAGTTACCAGTTTCTTGTGAAGGATGCGCGGAGACAAACTGGCAGCTGGCAACTGTTTAGATTCAGCAACTTCCACCAAGACTCAACAACTTCCACCGAAAATCAACGACTTAGCGAGAAGTTAACGCTAGAGCGGTTTCCGTTCGATTCTAGGGCTCGGGCTTTCTGGAGGATGTTCGGGTCCACCCGAACCCGGAAAGTCGATACACGCGCTCGCTAGGTGCCCTAGCGTCGATCTGTCGCACGGGCTCGAATGGGGATCTGAGCTTTGCACCCCTCGCGGGGGGCGGTCCGGCATATAGCTAGTAGTAAAGATTGACGGCAACCTACTCATTCGGCTTGGCTTGTGTTAGCTTTTTGCCGTGGACCCGCAAAAACCTTCCAAAAAACGCATCGCCGTCATTCCCGGAGACGGGATTGGTCAAGAAGTCATTCCGCAAGCTCTCAACGTGATCAGGGCATCGGGCGCTGATGTCGAGATCAGCGAATTCGACTGGGGCGCCGACCGCTATCTTCGCGATGGAGTGACGGTTCCTCCCGACGGCTTCGCCATGCTGGGGCGCGACTTCGATGCAATCCTCGCTGGCGCATTCGGCGATTCGCGTGTCAAGACGAATATCCATGCCAAAGAGATCCTGCTCGGCATGCGCTTCAAGATGGATCTCTACGCCAACGTGCGGCCGGTGAGGCTGCTCGATTCGGCCCTGTGCCCGCTAAAAGGCGTTGAACCGAAGGACGTGGACTTTGTCGTCATGCGCGAAAACACGGAAGGCGTTTACAACGATGCTGGCGGCGTATTCAAACAAGGCACGCCGGATGAGATTGCGATTCAGGAAGACATCAACACGCGCAAGGGGGTCGAGCGCATTATCCGTTACGCGTTTGAGTATTGCGAGCGCCACACCAAGCTCGACGCCTCGCCGCGTCGCAGTGTGTTGATGTGTGACAAGTCGAATGCCATGACGCATGCCGGCGGCTTGTGGCAGCGCGTGTTCAAGGAAGTGAGCGGCGAGTATCCGCAGATTGCGACGCAGCACATGTATGTGGACGCGCTGTGCATGCAGATGGTGCGCGATCCACGCGGCTTCGATGTGATTGTGACCAATAATATGTTTGGCGACATCATCACCGACCTCGCCGCCGGGCTGCAGGGCGGGCTGGGCATGGCAGCCAGCGGAAATATTCATCCCGGGAAGACGTCGATGTTTGAGCCGGTGCATGGGTCGGCGCCTCCGATTGCGGGCAAGAACGTGGCGAATCCGTTTGGCGCGATTCTGACTGCGGCCATGATGCTGGCGCATTTGGGGTTAGCGCGCGAAGCCGCAAAGATTGAAGCCGCGGTGCTCGAGGCCGTGCAGCAGAAGAAGACTACGCAGGATGTTGGCGGGAGTCTTGGCACGCGCGAAGCCGGGGAGTGGGTAGCGAGGCAGGTAGGCCGCGCGACCGTGTCATCCTGAGCGAAGCGATAGCTTCGCGTACGCGAAGCCGTCGCGCAGTCGAAGGACCCCTACGCAGATGGCAGTGGCACGACGGTCTCAGGGAATTCTTCCTCGTGTGGCGACGGCACGATATATATGCCTGGGAAAATCGAGTGAGGCTGCGCAGTGAGAACTCCCGGCTGGGCCTCTGGCAGCTTGAGCAGGCATGAGGTCCTTCGACTTCGCAGTCGGTTCGCTATCGCGAACCGCCGCTCCGCTCAGGATGACATTTCATGATGTGCACTCATTGTGCCGTCGCTCAGCGCTTGCGTCCCACCAGTAGCGCCAACTCGCGCCATTTCCATTGGCAGTCCACATCGACGAAGCCAATCTCGCGCAGCCACTGCAGTTGAGTCGCTACATCCAGCAATTTGTTCGACGGGTCTTCGTGCTTGACCGTGTTGCCGGTTCGGTGCAGAAATTCCTCGTGCAGGCGCTGTGTGGGCGAGGCGATATGTTCGAGATTGCAGAAGACTCCGCCGGGGTTGAGCAAGGCGTGAATCTCCGCGTACAGCGCGCGCTTGCGTTCGTGGACGAGATGATGAATCACGAAGCACGAAACCACTGCGTCGAAGTTTCCCAGCGCAGGCAGCGGGTTGTCTAAATTGTGAGCGACGATGGTGACCGAGGAATCTGCGGCGAAGCGTTTGCGGGCAGCTTCGAGCATGGCGGGCGAAAAGTCCAGGGCTACCGATTCGACGTCGCTGTCGAGCTCAGACTTGGCCAGCGCGAGCAGGCGCCCGTCGCCAGTGCCGAGATCGAGGATGCGGCGTGCAGTCTTCGGAATAAATTCGAGAAGCGTGGCTTCGCCTTCGGTGCGATGAGGGATGGAATCGGCGCGCCCCAGATAGTCATTGGCATGTTCGGTAGAAGTCCAGAGGTTGACTGGCGAGTCGGTAGCCATGTTTGTCCTTAGAGTTTGTCCTTGAAGCCAGTATAGGCAAACAGGATAGACTCGTTGCTAATGGATATCGTTAAGCTGCTCGCAGAGGATTTATGAAGTCGATTCTAGCGGTTGGACTGCTGTTGGGTTTGAGCGCGGCGTGGGCTGGGGCGCAGGATCAGAGTGCTTCGCCCGGGCAGACTCCGCCAGATCAAAATCAAAATCAAGATCAAAGTCAAAAGCAGCCGGACAAGCCTGCTCATTCGACAGCCTCAGGCCAAGCTCCTGCTTCAGAGGACAAAGAAGTCAAGATCACTCCGCGGCAGGCTGAGGAGTTGTTTCACTCGGTCGATGAAATTTTAGCGTTTGACAGCAAGCAGTCGGGGTTGCCGATTAAGAAGCAGGTCAAGCGGCGGCTCACCAGCCGCGATGAAGTCGAGTCGTATCTCACGAAGCACATGAAGGATGAAGATGTGAAGCGCCTGGAGCGGTCGTCGCTGGTGCTGAAGAAATTTGGATTGCTGCCGCACGATTTCGATCTCGAAAAGCTGATGGTGGCGCTTCTGCGCGAGCAGGTGGCGGGATACTACGATCCAAAAACCAAGACGGTAAATCTGTTGGATTGGGTCCCGATGGAGGAGCAGGAAGGCGTGATGGCGCATGAACTCACGCATGCGCTGCAGGATCAGACGATCAATCTCGACAAGTTCATGAAGAAAGGCGAGAAGGATCTGGGCGAGCTCAAGAAAGATCCCACGCCTGAGGATATTGAAAACGATGAGATCGACGACGCGCGCGAAGCCGTAGTCGAAGGACAGGCTGAGACCGTGATGATGCAGTACGAGTTGGCGCCGGTGGGTCGCTCGATTGCGGATTCTCCGGAGCTGGTGGAGTCGATGGAATCGCAGATGGCGAATGGCACCGACGACTCAAAAGTATTTAAGGACGCGCCAATCTTTCTGAAAGAGTCGCTGACGTTTCCTTACAGCTACGGCATGAAGTTTGTGATCGCGGTGCTGGAAAAAGGCGGCAAGGAGAAAGCTTTCGCGGGCACCTTGGCGAATCCTCCGCACACTACGCGGCAGATTATGCAGCCGGAGACTTATTTGGCGGGCGAAAAGATTGAGCCGATGCGCGTTCCGGAATTCAAGCGCGACTTCAAAGATTACGTGAAGTTCGATATTGGGGCGATGGGCGAGTTCGATGTTGCGGTGTTGCTTGAACAGTATGCGGGCAAGAAGTTGTCGGACCGGCTGTATCCGGAATGGCGGGGTGGATATTACTATGCGGCGCGTCCGAAGAACGACGCGACTGCGCCGTTGGGGCTTATGTATGCGTCGCGGTGGTCGAGCGCCGAGAAGGCTTCTGAGTTTGCCGAGATTTATGCGCGGTCGCTGAAGCAGCGGTACAAGAAAGTCGAAGAAGCGGGAAATACTTCATCGGGAGCGGCGGATGGGGAGCATCCAGAGTACAAGGTTGACTTGCTGAAGGGCCGTCATGCGTGGACTACGGAGGAAGGTACGGTGGTGATCGAGGAGCAGGGTGATACCGTGCTGGTGTGCGAGAGTTTGGACGCGGCTACTACGGAGACTTTGGAGAAGGAAGTGTTTGGGAAGTGAGGCAGGCAGCTATTAGCTCTTAGCCCTTAGCTTGCTGATCCGCACATTCAGCATTTCATTCATTACTTTTTACTCGATTCCCTCTTGTTTTTTCGTCTTCCTCTGTTGCTCCCAGGAAGTGCTGCACTTTTGCTGCAACGGTAAATTGCTTGCTGTTTCGCTCGACGGTGAGCGTGTGTTCTTTTCCGAGTTCGCCCGCTAGTCTGGACCAGACTTGTCCCATGCTGGAGCCGGCGACGGGAATGTTGTCGATGGCTACGAGGTGGTCGCCGGCCTGAACTCCTGCCACGGAAGGCTTGCCTTCGTAATCTGCGATGCCGAGGATAGTGAAGCGTCCGTCTTCTTCGGGACGAAGGGTGAGGCCGATGACGTCGAAGTCAGGAACGTTGAACATTCGGCCGATATCAAAATAGACGGTCGAGTGAGCGTAGTCGATGCCGACGCGGTAGTTGAGCAGGGCCTCGGAACCAAGAAGGCCTGCCGTGGGAATGCCGGCTCGCTTTTCGAGAGAAGACATCCGATCTTTCGGAATTTCAACCACAGCGGTATCTATCAGGAAGAGCGGTCCGAATTGCAGGCGATCGAGACGCATCAGTTTCCAGTTTGGCTCGTCGTCTGATCCCCACATATTCGCGGGGCCGACTGCGCCGGTCATGTGCGGCCAGTCCGGGTGAGAGGCTGAGAGTTTGTCGAAGAGGTCCGCTGTTAGAAAGCTGATGGACGAGCCTAAATCGAGCGCGACATTGTGTTTCTTGTTTGCGATTTGGCTGGGGACCTGGATGAGGCCGTTCGCGGGGTTCACGATCACCTTCGCAGTCACGCCATTAAACTTCAGCGCGCCAGGTTGCGCGATGGTGAATTCGTGCTCGGGGAAATTAATCAGTACGTCGTAGTTGCGCAGAACGCTGGAGGGAATGTTGATTTCGGCAGATAAGCCGGGAGCGATCGGAGCGTTATCGGCCGCGGCCCAAGCCTGCTTGACCGCGGCGAGGGTGATTTTCATGTCGCCGATGCTCATCGCCATGGGTGGCGTAACAGTGCAGAGTTGCCCGTCGCAAGAGACCGAGCCTCCGGTGAGTAAGGCCAGCCCTGGCGACAAGTGAAGATCGGGACTTCCGTTATCGACCCAGGCGCGAACCCTCTGAGTTGTTCCATTCGAAAGCGGGACGCTGACGTCGATGACGATGCGGTTGTGATCCAGAGTGAAGGGAACCGTTGCAGATTTGGGCTCGGATTGGCGTGCTGGCTTGGGTGCGTTTTGCGCGATGGCAGCTGTGGCGAGAATTAGGACAACCAAGGCTCCGCAACGCATAAGAGAATTGTAACGTGAGAGAAAAGCTTGAAACACCCTTCGACTCCGCTCAGGGCAAGCTGGGGACACAGAGGTTCACAGGGCGTCTTGTATAATCACGAGTTCGGCGCACACTGTTTGAGTTGTCTGTGGGCATGAGATTTGGGAGGGTTGGTGGCTCAGGCGGAGATTGGGATTATCGGCGGCAGCGGGCTTTATTCCATGCCTGGGTTGACCAAGGTGAAAGAAGTGCGGGTGAAGACGCCGTTTGGCGCGCCTTCAGATGCTTACGTTTGCGGCACGCTCGAGGGGCGCAAGGTCGCGTTTCTGGCGCGGCATGGGCGCGGACATCGCATTCTTCCAGGCGAACTTAATTTTCGCGCGAATATTCACGGGTTCAAGCAGTTGGGAGTGTCGAGGATTGTTTCCGTTTCCGCAGTGGGGTCGCTGAAGGAAGAACACAAGCCGCTGGAATTTGTAATTCCTGATCAGTTCTTTGATCGCACGCGTCATCGCATCGATACGTTTTTCGGCGGCGGGGTGGTGGCGCATATTGCGTTTGCCGATCCGGTGTGCGGCGAACTGGCGGGCGTGGTCGAGGCCGCTTGCGAGCGAGCTGCGGTGACCGGCAAGCGCGGCGGAACTTATTTGTGCATGGAGGGTCCACAGTTTTCAACCAAGGCGGAGTCGAATGTGTATCGCGGGCTGGGCATGGATGTAATCGGCATGACTAACCTGCAGGAGGCGAAGTTGGCGCGCGAAGCCGAGCTTTGCTACGTCACGGTGGCGATGGTGACGGATTACGATTGCTGGCATCCGCATCACGACTCGGTCACCGTGGATCAGATTGTCGCGGTGCTGGTAAAGAATGCGGAGAACGCGGCGAAAGTGGTGCGCGAGACCGTGGCGGCGATGCCGCGGGAGCGTTCGTGCAAATGCGGGTCGGCGCTGGCGCACGCGATTTTGACGGATCCGAAGAAGATTCCGGCGCGTACTAAGAAGAAGTTGAAGTTGATTATCGGGAAGTACGTGAAGGGATGAGGCTGGGGGTTAGGGGCTGGGGATTAGGGCAAGTCGGACGCGCCGATTGAGGTCGCTTCGGTTCGCTGCCCTATCCACTAACCCCACCCCTGCCCCTGCTCCCTAGTCCCTCACGAGGCAGAGTTAATCCATCATGAGCATAGTCGTTGTCGGTTCGGTTGCGTTTGATGACATCGCGTCGCCTTCGGGCAGCGTGACTGGGATATTGGGCGGGGCGGCGACTTACTTTTCGCTGGCGGCCAGTTATTTCACTCAGGTGCGCATGGTTGCCGTGGTCGGCGACGACTTTGGCGCGGAGCACGAAGCTGTCCTCAAAAAGCGCGGAGTCGATACGCGCGGCATCGAGCGCGCTCCCGGGAAAACATTTCGCTGGGGTGGGACTTATGCCGAAAATCTCAACGAGGCCAAGACTACATTTACCGATCTGAATGTGTTTGAGAAGTTTCAGCCGCGCATTCCGAAAGAATACGAAGACACGGAGTTTTTATTTCTGGCCAACATTCAGCCGACTTTGCAGGCCAATGTGCGCCGGAAGATGAACGGCGTGCGACTCACTGGATGCGACACCATGAATTACTGGATCAATGGCGCGCGAGCGGAGCTGGCTGAGACTTTGAAGCTGGTCGATGTGCTGTTGATCAACGACACTGAAACGAAGATGCTGGCGAATGAAAAAAATCTGCCGCGCGCGGCGCAGAAGGTGCTGGCCATGGGTCCGCAGGCGCTGGTAATCAAGCATGGGGAATATGGGGCGACGATTTTCTTTCGCGAAGGCGCGTTTGGGATTGGGCGGCATCCGTTTCGCGCGCCGACTTTGCCGCTCGATGAAGTCAAAGATCCCACGGGAGCGGGCGATTCATTTGCCGGCGGGTTCATGGGCTATGTGGCGTCGCAGGAAACGTTGAACCGCGAAGTGCTCAAACGGGCGCTGTTCTATGGCGGCGTGATGGGATCGTTCGCCGTAGAAAGTTTTGGCACGGAGCGGCTGCAATCTTTAACCCGCGAAGAAATCGACGCGCGCTTTCAGATTTTTCGCGAGCTTACCCACCTCGAATGAAGCCGCAGTCTTTGAAGTCGAAACTCCCGAGGCCGCAACCGCCGAAGCCGCAAACTGGGCCCGCGAGGCCGTATTCCGATATTGAGATCGTGCGGCTGATCTGGCTTGCGATCTTCGTCTCGGTATTCTCCTTTCTCTTTTTCTATCGCAGCGGAGATGTGCTGCTTTATGGCGATGCCGTGGCGCACATTAACATTGCGCGGCGCGTGTTCGATTCGAAAACTCCCGGGCTGCTGCAGTTAGGAACGGTGTGGTTGCCGCTGCCGCACCTGCTGATCATGCCGTTCATCGTATCGATGCGGATGTGGCAGGGCGGATCGGGCGGGTCGATTCCGTCGATGGCGGGGTTCGTGTTTGGAGTGCTGGGAATATTCCGGCTGGTGCGCGGGATGCTTTGGCGCGCCGGAACCGTGGACGGCGCCGCGGATAATGGAGTTGCGAAGTTTGGAGCATGGGCAGCGGCGCTGGTTTATGGCGCGAATCCTAATTTGATTTATATGCAGGCTACGGCGATGGGCGAGTCGCTGTATCTGGCATTTTTTGTTTGGGCTCTGGTTTGTTTCGCTGAGTTTGCGCGCGGCGGCGTGAAGGCTAATCGATCACTGACTAAGTGCGGGTTGTGTTTGCTTGCGGCTTGTTTGACGCGGTATGACGGTTGGTTCCTGGCTGGAGTTTTGGTGGCGGGGGCTGTAGCAGTTGCGGTGAAATCTCCACTTCTCGCAAAAGACGCGAGAAATGGGGCACCCACGTCCTTGCCGATTTCGCGAAAAACAATCGCAAGATTTATTTTGCTGGCCGTGGCTGGTCCCGCGCTTTGGCTGGCTTACAACGCTGTGGTTTACCGGAATCCCCTGGAGTTTGCGCAGGGGCCTTACTCGGCGAAGGCGATCGAGCAGAAGACGGCGACGGTGAATCCTGGGAAAGGAAATCTGTTTGCGGCCGGTTCGTATTTTTTGAAGGCGGCAGAACTCGATGTCGGGCAGTCGAACTGGGTAGGACGGCTGTGGGTGGCGCTGGCTCTCGTGGGAAGCCTGGCGGCGGCATTTGGCGGACGCGGACGTGTCGCGTTGCTGCTGTGGGTGCCGCTTCTTTTTTACGCGCTGTCGCTGGCTTATGGCAGCGTGCCGATTTTCGTGCCCGCGTGGTGGCCGTTTTCCGAGTACAACGTGCGCTACGGATTGCAACTGCTTCCGGCCTTCGCGGTGTTTGTCCCGCTGGGGATTGCGTTCCTGGTGGAATCCGCGATCAAGATTTGGCAGGCTGAAGTTTCGTGGGGAAAATGGGCGCCCGTAGCGGCGATGGCCGGTGTATTCGTGATCGTGCTTGCGAGCTATGCTGCGATCTGGCGCGCGCAGCCGATCTGTTATCGCGAGGCTGAGAGCAACATGCGCGGGAGGGCTGCGCTGGATCGGCAACTGGCCGGCTGGCTCAAGTCATTGCCGTCGGATTCCACTTTGCTGATGTATTTGGGTGAGCACTCGGGGGCGCTCGAGCAAGCGGGGATTCCGTTGCGGCGGACGATCAACGAAGGCAATCATCGCGTGTGGATGCGACCGGTTGATCCGGATGGATTGTGGGAGCGGGCGCTCGCCGATCCTGAAGCGAATGCGGATTATGCGATTGGATTCGACGGTGATCCGGTGTGGGCGGCTGCGCAAGATCGGCACTTGAAGGCGCTGGTCGTGATTCACACAACGGGGCAGCCGAGCGCCGGAGTGTTTCAAGGACGCAATCAGACGCACGGCCTTGAGCCGACGCGGTAATCAGGTGCGTTAACGCCGGGCGCGGGCGATCCGGTGGTAAAATCCGGCCATCGCTAAGCCTTTCCCGAACAAAGAGTCGAAACCATGAACTGGCCGCACATTGTGAATTTGATGCACAGCGAGATGGCGAGCGGCTTGGTCGCGTCCGCAATAGTGCGTCTGGTGCTGGCCGCGATCCTGGGCGGCATCATAGGGCTCGAGCGGGAACTGAAGCATCGGCCAGCGGGACTGCGTACCAACATGTTTATCTGCCTCGGCGCAGCGATGTTCACTATTCTTTCGGATGCGCTCGCGGTCGAACATTTGGGAGATCACACGCGCATTACTGCGCAGATTATCCCGGGCATTGGCTTCATCGGGGCGGGATCGATTTTGCATATGCGTGGGCTGACTACCGGCCTCACGACGGCTTCGACTTTGTTTGTGGTGGCATCGGTCGGAATGGCGACCGGCGGAGGCCTTTACCTGACCGCGATTTTTGCCACGCTGGTCGTGCTGATCGCCCTGTTTACGCTGGGCCACCTGGAACTAACTTTTAACCTGAAAAAGCTATGGACGAGCTACGAGGTGACGGGGCCGAGCGTGGATGCGATTACGCAGGAGGTCAACCGCATTTTGGAGCGTAAGCATCGCATGATGCAAAACGTTGTGAGTGGCAGCACAAGCGAGCACGTCCGGCTGCAGTTTGATTTGATTGGGTGCGACCGCGATCAGAAGGAAATGCTGCGCGATCTGAAGGCGTCGCAGGTGCTGATCGGCGTAACTTGCTTAGGGCCGGTGGATTTGGAGTGAACCTGCCCCGAGTGGTGATTCCATTTGTGAAGGCCAGCGCGTGCGGAAATGATTTTCTGCTGGTTGATGCTGAGGTGATCGCGGGCGATTTACCTCCTGCGGACATGGCTGGCCTCACGCGGCGCATGTGCGATCGGCACGAAGGCGTGGGGGCAGATGGCGTGGAGTGGATGTATCCGCACGCCTCGGCGGACGTGGAAATTCGGCTGATTAATGCCGATGGGTCCGATGCGGAAATTTCTGGCAACGGCACGCGCTGTGTGGCGGCTTATGTTTGCGCAGAGCGCGAGCTGGAGAAGATTACGATTCAAACCGGAGCCGGGCTGAAGACTTGCGTGCTGACCGCGCGTCGCGAATCTGAATACGAGTTTGAAGCTGAAATGGGCGAGGCCGCCGTAGGCGCGGAACTCACGGTGAAACTGCACGATGGCCAGGTGCGAGGGATTCCGGTTTCGATGGGGAATCCGCACTATGTTGTTTTTGCGCCGGGGTTTGCCGAAGACTGGCGCACGCAAGCTGCGGAGATTCAGCGCAGTGGTCAGTTTCAGCAGGGCGTGAATGTTGAGGTGGTCACGGTTGATGGAAAGCATGACGTGAGCGTTCGTTTTTTTGAGCGCGGAGTGGGTGAGACGCAATCGTCCGGGACTGGTTCGTGCGCGTCGGCGGTGGCGGCGATCGCGTCGCGCAAGGCAGAATCGCCGGTTCGAGTGCATGCTCCGGGAGGAATCCAGAGCGTGCGTTTGGAAAATGAGTTGGTGTACTTACGCGGGCCGGCGCGACTGGTTTGCCGCGGAGAGTTTTTTCTGAGCTAGGCTGACTTTTCTGAATGTAGTTTTCTTGTTCGCAATCCTTGCCGAATGTCTTCTTCGACCACTCCCCGTATCAAGCCTCCGGCCCTTCGGCAGGGAGATACGGTCGGCATTGTGGCGCCCGCCAGCAACATCACGCGCAGTGAGCTTGAGGCTGGGTGCCAGGCGTTGCGGTACGCGGGTTATCGGCCGTTTTATTTCGACTCCATCGTTGAGCAGGATTTGTATTTTGCGGGATCGATCGAGCGTCGCACGCGTGAGTTGGAAGAAATGTTTGTGCGCGATGACGTGCGGGCGATTGTTTGCGCGCGCGGCGGGTATGGCGCGAACTATGTGCTTGAAGCGCTGGACTTGGCAAAGATCGAGGCGCACCCGAAGATTTTCGTGGGCTACAGTGATCCGACTGCGCTGCTCACATATTTCTGCGATGCTCTGGGGTTGGTGACGTTCCATGGGCCGATGGTGGCGAAAGATTGGGCACAAGCAGGTCGCGTGGACCTTGCGTCATGGCAGGCTGCGCTGACGAGCGCGACTGCCTGGGATCTCGACCTGGGCGCAGGTTCTGAGGCGAGCGGGTTAGCAGACGGAGCGGGCGAGGGAATTCTTTATGGTGGCTGCCTTTCGATCCTGGTGGCCTCGCTCGGAACGCCTTTCGAGATCAAGACCGCAGGTACGATTTTGTTTCTCGAAGACGTGGCGGAGAAACCTTACCGCATCGATCGCATGCTGATGCAATTGAAGTTGGCGGGCAAGCTCGATGACGTGCGGGGGATTATCTTCGGTGAGATGGTGGATTGCCGGCAAACAGAAAATCAGGGATACACGCTGGAGGAAGTAGTGCTGCGGATTGTTGCCTCGTTACGAGTGCCCGTGGCTTATGGCGTGCGGTCGGGTCACGTGACTGCGGGAAACATCACGCTGCCGATCGGCGTGCGCGCTCGATTGACTGTGAGTGGAGGGCAGGTGAGTCTGAGGATTTTGGAGGCGGCGGTGACGGCTTAGTCGCTTGGCGCTAAACAGATCTAGCGGAAAGGCCGAAATTCAAAGTCAAGGGCTAACCGCAAAAAGCGCAAAGGAAATCCGCCGAGGACGCGAAGAAAGAAGCGAAGAAACACTTGCGACGTGAGAGTTATGGATCATAACAAGCACATTCATCTGATTGGCATTTGCGGAACGGCGATGGCCGCGCTGGCGGGGATGCTGAAGCAGCGTGGCTTTCACGTCACCGGGTCGGACGCGGCGGCTTATCCGCCGATGTCGGATTTTCTGTCGGAAATCGGCATTCCGGTGGTGCAACCTTTTTCTGCGGCAAATCTTGAGCCTCGCCCTGATCTCGTAGTTGTGGGCAATGCGATTTCGCGGGGGAATGTTGAACTGGAGCAAGTGCTCGACCTGCGCATTCCATTTTGCTCGCTGCCGCAATTGCTGCATGAGGAATTTCTGCGCGGCAAAGAAGTGCTGGTCGTCGCGGGGACGCACGGGAAGACTACGACGACCTCGATGCTGGCGTGGATCTTTCATACGGCTGGAATGCAGCCTTCGTTTTTGATTGGCGGCATTGCGGAAAACTTTGGATCGAGCTTTCATCTGGGTCAGGGAAAACATTTCATTCTCGAAGGCGACGAGTACGACACCGCTTTTTTCGATAAGGGGCCGAAGTTTCTGCACTACTTTCCGGATGCAGCGATTCTGACTTCCGTAGAGTTCGATCATGCCGATATCTACAAAGATCTTGATGCGGTCGAGACTGCGTTTAAGCGGCTGGTAAATCTTATTCCGCAGCGCGGCAGAATAATCGCTTTCGACGGCATGGCTGGCGATTCGGGAGAAAGCGCGAGCCTCGAACGCTGCCTAAGCAAGGCCTTCTGCCCAGTGGAGCACTATGGCGCGAGCGCCCGTTCGGATTGGCGAATTACAAATCTGAAATTCGAAGCGGGACGAACTTCGTGGTCCGTGGTGTATAGAGAGCGTCACTGGGCGGATCTCGAGTTCCCGCTGGCGGGCGAATACAACGTATGGAACGCGACCGCGGCTGCAGCCCTGGCTGCGGCGTACGGCATCTCGAAAGAAGGGATCGCGGCGGCGCTGAAGACGTTCAAGAGCGTGAAGCGGCGTTTAGAAGTTAAGGCGCAGGTGAATGGCATCACCATCATCGACGACTTCGCGCATCATCCCACAGCGATTGCAGGCACGTTGAAAGCATTGCGCGCGCGGTACGCCGGTGCGCGCTTGTGGGCAATTCTTGAGCCGCGTTCGAACACGCTTCGGCGGAGGGTATTGCAAAACGATCTGGCACGCAGTCTCGCGCTGGCGGATGAAGTTATCGTTGCAGGCGTCTTTCGCTCGGAGGCCGTGCCCGTGAACGAACGGCTGGAGTTGCCTGAGCTTGGGGCGGACATTGAGAAGCATGGACGGCGAGCGCGCTTAATCGCTGATGCGGATGAGATCGTGCAGAAGATCGCTCCCGAGATGCGGAGCGGGGATGTGGTTGCGATTCTTTCCAATGGCGGCTTCGGTGGAATCTACGAAAAGCTGCCGGCCCGGTTACGCGAACTTGCCAGCAACACTGAAGTTGTCATCGCTACGAACAACGCTGCGAATGCGGCAGGGAAGCAGTGATAGTGACAATGAGGCGTGGGATCGCGACCACTGGGCGCGTGCGCCGGATTCTTCGCGAACGTAGCGCCGCCGTCTCGACTGTCCTATTTCTTTGTTTGGCTTTTAGTCCGTCGTACGCTGCAACCAGCTACACAATTTCGCTGGCGAATCCCGACCAGCATCTGATTGAGGTGCAGATTCTGCTGCCGGAGGGCGCGGCGCAGCGCGAGTTACAGCTTCCGGTATGGAACGCGCTGTATCAAGTCCGCGATTTCGCACAATACGTCGACTGGGTTCGCGCCAAAGACAGTGCGGGCCACTCGCTTTCAGTGCGCGAGTTGGATAAGAGCCGGTGGCAGATCGCCAACGCGCAAGGCGGCGTCGTAATCGACTATCAGATGTTCGTGGATTCGCCCGGGCCCTTCGGCGCCGAACTGAACTCGCATCATGCATTTCTAAATCTCGCCCAGATTCTTATGTATCCGGTGGACGCGCGGAATAGGCCGATGGTCGTGCGTTTCAGCCAGGTTCCCTCAGGATGGCAGGTAGCTACGCCGCTAACGTCGATATCTGACGGCGGATTCAGTGCGGAAAATTACGACCGACTGGTGGATTCTCCAGTCGAGATCGGAATGTTTAAGGAATCCGATTTCGACGAAGCCGGCGCCCATTATCGCGTGATCGTTGACGCCGAGCCTGGCGACTACGACATGAATCAGATCGACGCCAGGCTGCACAAAATCGTGGCGGCCGCGATCAGTTGGATGAACGACCGTCCCTTCGACAGCTATATGTTTCTTTACCACTTTCCGCACGGGCCGGGCGGCGGCGGCATGGAACATGCTTACTCGACCGCGATTGCGATGAACGCAGATGTGTTGGCAAAATCTCCGGAGTCGTTGGCTTCGGTGACCGCGCATGAGTTTTTTCATCTGTGGAACGTGAAGCGAATTCGTCCGCAAACGCTTGAGCCGGTGGATTACACGAAAGAAAATTACACGCGCGCACTTTGGTTTAGCGAAGGATGCACCAGCACTGCGGCCGACATGATTCAGCTACGCAGCGGGTTGCTCGAAGAACGACGCTTCGAACTGCAACTGGCGTCTGAGATCAACGAACTTGAGGGGCGTCACGCGCACCTCACCCAATCGGCGGAGGAGTCGAGCCTTGATGCTTGGCTCGAAGGCCGCACGTCCTACCAGCGCCCCGAGCGCAGCATTTCGTATTACAACAAAGGGGAACTGCTCGGCATCGTGCTCGATCTGGCGGTGCGCGATGCGAGCCACGACCGCGCGTCACTGCGCGAAGTATTTCAATGGATGAATCAGAATTACGCAAAGCAGGGAAAGTTTTTCGCCGATTCTGAAGGCGTGCGCGAGGCCGCCGAGGCCGTGAGCCATTCGGATCTAAAATGGTTTTTCGAGCAGTATGTTGCGGGCACGGAGGAAATTCCGTGGAACGATTTTTTCCACAGTGTGGGACTGCGCCTGATCCGGCAAACGTACAAAGTTGCCGACGCCGGTTTTGTGCCTTCGCGAAACTCTGACGGCTCGGTTTCCGTCGGCGCATTAACCGCCGGCAGCGCCGCTGAGCGCGCTGATTTGCGCGTTGGTGATTCGGTTCTGGAAATCAATGGCAACGCAACAAAGCGGGAATTTGTAGGGGACTTGGCAGGGCTGCATGCGGGCGACACAATCACGGTTAAAATCCGAAACCGGAGCGGCGCCGAAGTTGAACTGAAGTGGAAGGTAAGAACCCGCGAAGAAAGTGTTTACGAGCTTAAGGACTTAGAGAACATTACAGCAGAGCAGCGGACGCGCCGTGCTGCGTGGCTGAAAGGCGAAGCAGAGTAGCGTAGCGCCAGCGTTTCGCAGGCTTGCGGGGCGGCGGAAAATAATATGATCCGAACCATCGCGATGCTGACTTTCTGGGGGCTGACCGCGCCTGTCGCGGCGCTGCTCGGCTTTCCCTGGTCCTTCATGGCGGGAAACGTCAACCTGCTGTATCGCATATTCATGATTGGCTGCCGCGGTGGCGTGCGACTGGCCGGGGTGCGCGTGCAATCCGTCGGACTCGACAAACTTGACCCGGCTCGCACCTACCTCTTCATGTCGAACCATGTGTCGAATCTGGATCCTCCGATTATCACGCCGCTGATTCCGAAGCGCACTTCGGTGCTGGTGAAAAAGGAATTGTTCAGTTTTCCGATTCTGGGGCGCGCGATGCGGATGGGGTCGATGATTCCGGTCGATCGCGGCAATCGTGATGCCGGAATTGAATCGGTGCGGGTCGCTAAGCAAGTTGTGCATCAGGGCTTGAATATGTCGATCTACGTGGAAGGCCATCGCTCTTTCGATGGCAGGCTCCTGCCTTTCAAGAAGGGACCGTTTTATCTGGCGATGGAGTGCGGTGTTCCGGTGGTTCCGGTGACGATCGTGGGGACACACGAGTTGATGCCGAAGGGAAGGTTCGCAATCAAACCGGGAACGGCGACGGTTATTTTTCATCCGCCGATTGAGCCTGAGAACTTCGGCAGCCGCGAGCGTTTGATGGAAAAGGTGCGGGCTGTGATTGAGAGCGGATTGCCGGAGGAGTTGCGGCAAAGAGAATTAACCACGAAGGACATGAAGGCACACGAAGGGAACGCGAATACGTGATGTGTTCATTCTGTCTGTCCTCTCGGTTCAGGATATAATCCCAGCCAATCGTGGGCCTCGCCTCTGGCACAAAACTCGGGCCGTATGAAGTTCAAGCGCCGCTAGGAGCGGGCGGCATGGGCGAAGTTTATCGCGCTCGCGATACGCGACTGGGGCGCGATGTCGCGATCAAGGTTTTGCCTTCGCATCTCTCCTCGAATCCTGATCTAAGGCAGCGCATGGAGCGCGAGGCGCGCTCGATTTCCTCGCTGAATCATCCCCACATTTGCACGTTGCACGATATTGGTTCGCAGGACGGCGTGGATTTTCTCGTCATGGAGCATCTGGACGGCGAAACTCTGGCCGACCGGTTGCAGCGCGGCGCGATGCCGATTGAAGAGGCGTTACAGATAGCGATCAAGATCGCCGATGCACTCGACAAAGCGCACGCGCGCGGAATCGTGCATCGCGATCTGAAGCCCGCCAACATCATGCTCACTAAGCATGGGCCGAAGCTGATGGATTTCGGCTTGGCGAAGCCTGCGCCGGGATTGAGTTCCGCCTCCGGAGCAAGCCCATTGACTCCGAGCACACCGACCATGAGCGTGGCTGCGCTCAGTGCTTCGGCGTCGCCGCTCACGCAGAAGGGAACTGTGGTCGGAACATTCCAGTACATGGCTCCGGAAGTGTTGCAGGGCGCGGAAGCCGATGCGCGCTCGGACGTTTTCAGTTTCGGCTGCGTGCTCTACGAGATGTTCACCGGGCGCAGAGCGTTCGAGGGGAAATCGCAGTTCAGCGTGCTGGGCGCGATACTCGATAAGGAACCGGAGCGCATTTCAACCGTGCTGCCGAATTCTCCGCCACGGCTCGATGAAACTGTGTGGCGCTGCCTGGCGAAAAATCCCGAGCAACGCTACGCATGCATGCACGACGTCAGAATTCAGATGGAAGCTTTGGCGGAGGCTGATCCGCAGGCTGCGAACACCTCGGCAGCGGCGTTGAAGCAAACGTCGAACAGTTCTCGAGTCGCGTGGCTGGTCGCGGCGCTCGCCGCGCTGCTCGCGTTAATCATGGGCGCAGCCTACTTATTCCAGTCACCCAAGCTCGCGGCGGTAGTGCAGTCGTCGATCCTTCCTCCGCCGGGCACGATGTTCGTGACCATGCTTCCGGCATCGGGGCCAGCAGTGCTCTCGCCCGACGGAACGCGGATTGCGTTCACCGCTCGTGACGATAAAAGTAAAGTCCTGTTATATGTTCGCCCGCTTGCGTCTCTAACAGTGCAGCCTCTGGCCGGAACCGAAGACGCCATGTATCCCTTCTGGTCTGCAGATGGCCGGGAGATTGGCTTCTTCACGCCGGGAAAACTGAAGAAGATCAACGCCGATGGCGGCCCGCCGCAAATCTTGTGCGACAGCATTAGCGGCCGCGGCGGCGCGTGGAGCAACGAGGGCGTCATTGTGTTTTCGCCCTCAACTACGCAAGCGTTGTTGCGCGTGTCCTCAGCCGGTGGAACGCCTGAACCTGCTTCCCGGCTCGATACGGCTCAAGCAGAGAACAGCCATCGCTGGCCGTCGTTTCTGCCGGACGGAAAGCACTTCCTCTACTGGTCGCGCAACTCCCGCGCCGGAGAGCCTTCCGTGCTCTACGTGGGAGAGCTGGGAACTTTGCAAGCCAAGGTTCTCATGAAGAGCGAGACCATGGGCACCTACGCCTCAGGTCACCTTCTGTTTCTCCGCGGTCAGACTCTGATGGCACAACCCTTCAATCCCAGCCGCCTCGAACTCAGCGGTGAACCTGTGCCCATCGCGGACCGCGTGGCAATAAATGGAGCGAGCGTGCGTGCCATGTTCTCGGCCTCGAACGATGGGACTTTGGTCTATCAAACGGGAGATATGTCGAGCGGTTGGAACTTAGTTTGGTGGGACCGGGACGGCAAGCCGATCAACTCAATCCCACAGTCCAGTCGATTTCTCGGTCCGAGGCTTTCGCCGGATGGCACCAAGGTGGCAGTGGAGATATTTGCCGGCGCGCAGGGAATTGGTGACATCTGGATCTTTGACTTAACGCGCGGAACAGATACTCGTCTGACCTTTGGTCCTTTCAGCCAGGGAAACCCCGTATGGTCGCCCGACGGGAAGACCATCTACTACGCTTCTGGACCGGGAGCGTCGTACATCGCCGCCAAGGCGGCCGACGGCAGTGCGCCTGAGCGGATCGTACTGCAAGAAAAGGACACCATCGAATTTCCCGACAGTTTCTCGCCGGACGGCCGTTATCTGGTTTACCTGCGCAAGGTACCGCAAAACGAAACCAGCTACCATCTCTGGGCGCTTCCTTTGTTTGGTGACGGCAAACCGTTTCCCATCATTAAGAGCACTTTCGAGGAACGTTTCTCAGCGATTTCGCCCGATGGAAAATGGATGGCTTATCAGAGCAACGAGTCGGGACGCTGGGAAGTTTACATTGCTGCTTTTCCTGGCGGTGGTGCGAAGTGGCAGGTCTCCAGTGTTGGTGGCGCGTCGGCGAAATGGCGAGGAGACAATAAGGAGGTTTTCTATCTCGATCCTTCCGACAATCTGGTCGCGGTCGATGTAAACGCGTCCGGCAGCTCAGTGCAGCTTGGCACTCCCCATACTTTGTTTCAAGCGATTGGCATACAGCGAGAGTATGGGCCGTTCGATGTGAGCGCCGACGGGAAGAAGTTTCTCATCAACAGCGGAAATCTGAAAGAGGGCAGCGATCCTTTCACGCTGGTCCAGAACTGGCCCGCGGAGTTGAAAAAGTAGCCTGCAGCAGCTCTACGCCAGGAAAATAAAAAATGCCGGTTCCTGAGTCGAGAGGAAGCCGGCATTCCACGCTAAAGTTTTTTTGTTTAGGGTATAACCTGCCAGATAACGCCGTTGCCGTTGGCGCCGCCCAGCTTCGTCGTTCCGTAAATGTGGCCCTCTAACAGCACAGGATTGCTATAAACGTAGAGGCCGTCGGTGCCGCCAGTAAAGACATATAGCGAGGTGTAGGTCCAGGAACCGCTGGCGGGTGTCAACTTGTAAACTGTGCCGGCGCTGTCCGCGCCGTCGCAGTGGGTCGTACCGTAGAGATTTCCCGACGAGTCCAGCAGCAGGTTGCGAAAGCTCCCGGAAATTCCCCATCCCGGATTGCTGTAGAGCACGGTGAATGTCCAACTGCCGTTGGAAGGCGTCAGTTCGAAAATAGTGCCGCCGCCGCCCGTGCCGCCTTCCGTAGCAGCGCCATAATAATTACCGGCCTTATCCGCGATCAGTCCGCCGTACGGAACTCCTCCATCGTCGCCATCCGCGAAACTGTGCAAGATGGTCTCTTTCCACGACGTCCCCGAGCGGACCAACTGGAAGACGGTGCCATATCCGTATTCGCCTCCCGCGGAAGTGGTGCCGTAGAGGGTGCCGGCCGCGCCCAGCGTGATGCTCGCCACCGGGACTGTCCCGTCAGTGTCGCTGTTGCCGAAGCTGTACAGCAGGGTTTCCTTCCACGTGTTGCCTGACTTCGGTGGCGTCAGTTTGAAAACCGCGCCGTAATTGTAAGTTCCGCCCGCGCTGGCAGTTCCGTAGAGATTGCCTTGCGCGTCCATCGTCAAACCGGCTTCGGGATACTCCGCATCCTTTCCGCCCGCGAAGCTATAAAGAACTTGCTCAGAGCCGCCAGCGGCAATCTTGAAGACCGTTCCCGCGCCTTCGGCGCCGCCGCTGTAGGTCGTGCCGTACAGGTTGCCCGACTTGTCGCGCAGCAAGCCCGCTTGAGGATTGGCTCCGTCGGTTCCTCCCGCGAAGCTATAAAGTACGCTCTCCACGCCGCCCTTGCTGAACTCGATCACCGCTCCATTTCCCGACGCGCCGCCACCGCTTGTCGTGGAGTAAAGGTTCCCCGAGGTATCAGCGATGAGACCGTCGAGGGGATTTCCCCCGTCGCTCGCGCCGGTAAAGTTGTAAACCACCTTGAAGGTCTGCGCCTGAGTTTGCGGGATTGCGACCGCAGCCAGCAGCACCACAGAAGCGAACGCAAGCGTGACTGAATCGGCTATCGATGCGGGTTTCATGAGGTTGACGTGCCCCTTTCGAATCGTAATTTGGTGGATTCACCCGAGGTCAGATAGCGGCGGGAAAAATCCAGCCGCATTGTTTCGAAGCATCCTACGATTGCGAAGGGTTGTCAAGAATGAAGAGGACATCCTGCCGGCTTTTTAAGCTCAGTTGACGGGACGCCCCCAGAAGCAACCCCGGGTTGCGACACCAGTTTTGCAAAGCGAAAATTTGGGTTACGGCTTTGGAGTCTTCGCTCGCAATGCCCGCGCCATTTCGGGCAATCTTGGCAGAATCGCAGAATACTTCAGCCACAACTTATGCTCGACTGCAGGAGCGCCGCTGACCAGCGCGTTTGCGGGAATGTCATTCGCCACTCCGCTTTGCGGCGTGACGATGGCGTTATCGCCGACCTTGCAATGTCCAACTACGCCGACTTGGCCGGTGAGAATCACTCGAGCGCCGATTTCCGTCGAACCTCCAAGTCCGACTTGCGAGCAGAGCAGGGCGTCTTCGCCGACCTGCGATCCGTGGCCGACTTGCACGAGGTTGTCGACTTTCACTCCGCGACCGATGCGGGTTTCGCCCACGCTCGCGCGATCGATGCAGGAATTCGCCTGGATTTCTACGTCGTCCTCAATGATGACTGGAGCGGGTTGCGGAATCTTGTACCAACGTGCGTCTTTCGTCTTGGCGAAGCCGAAGCCGTCGGAGCCAATCACGACTCCGTTGTGCAGCAGAACGTTGTTGCCGATGCGGCAGTTCTCGCGAACCACGGCGTGCGCGTGCGCGAAGAAGTTGTTGCCGATCTTCACTCCGCGATAAATCACGACGTGAGCTAACAACACAGCATCGTCGCCGATCTCGACGTTCTCGCTGACGACTGCGTAAGGGCCGATGTGCGCGTTCTTTCCTAGCTTCGACGTTGGGTCGATGACCGCTGTGTGATGAATTCCAGGCGCGTAGCGCAGCGGTTGATGGAAGAGTTCGAGAGCGCGCGCAAAACTTAGATACGCATCTTCAACCCGCAGTGTCGCCGCAGGAATCGCGGGACAATTTTCGGCGACGATGACGGCCGCCGCTTTCGTATGCCGGGCCGCGTTGGCATATTTCTGATTAGCTACGAATGTGATCTCCGACGGGCCGGCTTCTTCTATGCCATTGAGTCCAGTGATCTCGGTATCGATGATCTCGGAATCTTTAATCTCGGTATCGAGCGAGCCGTTTTCAAGGCGCGCATTGAGGGCGGAGGCGATCTGAGAGAGTTTCATGGTGTAGGGATGGACGCGGGTAAATCCTACACCAGTCCCAATGGCAATCCGACGGCGTTACCTTTTTATAACAGGGTACCCCCCTCCCCCACCCCCTCGATCTTTAGAATGACGGAGTTGGACATGTTTTGGCCCGCAAAATCTAGGGCCGAAAGCACTTAAAGGTCAAAATCCAGAAAGCAAAGGACTTAAATGCGGCTAAGCACCCGTGAGCGTCTTGCCGCCGAGCTACACAACAGGATCGCAGATCGACCCTGTGGATAACAAGGTCAAATGTCACAATTGATCGAATTATTTTTCGGGAGGCTGCGCGAGTGTTGCATCGACTGCATTGCCCGAGCAGCTAAGTTGTGCCGTACCGACTACAGTGCAGCCTCCGCCGCAAGCGGTGAGGAGGTTACAGTTGGTCGGGTCGAAGGCGAAGACTGTATATTCGACGGTCGGTCCGCCCGCAACGTCACATTGAGCGACACCCGCGGACGTGACGGTCACATCGGTTGTGGGCGCGTTTTGGAAACACGCACCCCAAGTGGCGGGCTGCGGAGTGACCGCGTAAGGAGCGGCACTGTAGTGGCCAGTGGCGGTGAACTGTACCGTCTGACCGGGAAGGCTCGCAATGGCATTGGCGGGGCTGATGGTAATGGACTGGAGCTGACCGGGAGTTGAATTTGAACCACAGGAGAGTGCCAATGACGCGGCCAGAACCAGCGCTAGAGAAACGAGCGAGAGGCGAAGTTTTTTCATAACGCCCTCCTGTTGGAATTAAAACATAGGAATGGGTAAGCGGGTTGTAAGGAAGGCTTGTCTTCTGGCGAGCGCGAGTATGGGCCTGCCTCTTCTGGGAAGGGGCCGGCGTCGGAGTTGGCGGGTCGCGATCCATTCGGCACTAGTATGCACAAGGGAGCTAAAACCAAGTCTAATGCACTTGCAGCGTAAATGAGGTGTTGTGGGTGAGCGCGCCGCTGCTGGCTGACACGGTCACCGTGAAGTTGCCGGTTGGGGTGCCCGTGACTACATCGAAATTGACGGTGCCGGATGAGCCTCCACCCGGAGCAGGATTGTTCACAACTACAGGGAAGGTTCCTGTGGAGGCAATGTCTGCCGGCGTGAGCTGAATCGAAAGCGCGGTTGAGCTGATTAACGTCGCGTTGTGACTGAGGCCGTTGAAAGTGACGCCCGACGTGTTTATGAACCCGGATCCGTTTATGGTCAGAGTCTGCGACCCCGAACCTGCAGCGAGCTGAGCAGGAGATAACGATGAGATGGATGGGGACGGGTTGTTTGTGACGGTGCCCCCGCCGCTCCCGCCCCCGCAGCCGGGAAGGGCCATGAAGAGAACAAACATCATAAGAGCCGGCAACTTGCTTCCAGGACGCTTTAATGACGGAATACCGATCAAGCAAATGCCCAGCAAGAGCGCGCCTCCAGGCGCCCCCCACCAGATCGAATGACTAGCGGCGATGGGTCTGCGGCTCTGACCGAGAGGAGTCGTGTTTATGGTGAGGATCGTCGATCCGTTACTGGCGACCGAAGTCGGGTTAAAGCTACACTGTGTCTCGGCCGGCAGACCCGAGCAGGAGAAGTTACTGACGGTTCCGTTGAACGCGTTCACCGCCGACACATTAACCGTTACCTGCTGCGATTGTCCTTCCGCGACCAAAACTGTGCCCGCTCCGGGGCTAAGCGAGAAATCTGTGAGGTAAATCCAATCTAAGGCGGACTGACTGGAGGGGTAGTTCGCGTCGCCACTGTACTGAGCAGAGAAAAAGTCGGCCGAAGAAACACTGGCAGGCGGAGGTGTGAAAGTGAATGTGGCCTGACACGCGAAGTTGCCGCTGCTGTCGGTAGTTTGCGTGCACGAAGCTGGGCCGGGCAATGTCCCGATATCGCTATTTCCCAAGGTCACAGTGCCGGTCGGGGATTTCTTCTTAAGCCCGGTGTCTACGAGAACGGTGACGGTTACGGTAGAGCCACTCGCAACGGTCTGACTGGGAGGTGTGGCTGACACAGTGGGCTGGGGATATTGGAGTGTCACTTGACTGGCGATGGAGGCCGACGGTTGGTAGTTTTGATCCCCGCTGTAGCTAGCCGTAAGAGTGTAGGTTCCCGAGGCAGAAAACGTCGTGGTCAGCGTCGCGACCGTGTAAAGGGTAGATCCATTACTGCCCATCGTCAGGAGGGGAGTGCCTGGGATAGCCGTCCCGTTTGAATAGAAAGTGACCGTCCCGGTCGGCGTCGTGGCCAGGCCGTAATAGGCCGTGGGATCCTCGACGTTTGTCGTCAGCGTCACCGGTTGAGTGATAGCTCCCTGAGCTGTGACGGGAGTAGTAGTCGTGGCGGCTTTCGTGACTGTGACTTGTACCGTTCCCGAGCCTGCGTTGTAGTTGTTGTCCCCGCTGTATTGACCTCCCAGAGTATGGGTTCCGCCTGTAAGGCCCCCTAGCGCTCCCACCCAAGTTTCGGTGTAACCTTCGCTGTTCAAGGGGAAGGTGTTGAAGTTCGTTTGGGTACCATCGACGGTAAAGATGACGCCACCGCTGGGGCAAGCTACCTGCCCAAACGGAGGAGGACTACAGAGGGATCCGTGGGAGTTTCCGACGTCGGCACGCACAAAATACTGCGAATCAAAGGGGAAAGTTTTGACCGAGGTCGCGGAGCCTGAAAGGATAACGCCGCCCAGAATGACAGTGCTGTTTTCTTTGCTGACGGTAACGCTGATCGGGCTGGAGTTGCTGGCAGCGTAGGTGTCATCACCGGGGTAATGCGCTGTGACCGAATATGTTCCGGCGGGCAGAAGATTAGTGGTTCCCGACACTGTGCCATTGGACAGGCTGACGGCCGTGCTTGCTGGAGTAGTTCCTCCTGCACCGCCTTGCAGGGAGATTTCTCCCGTGGGGATGCCTGTCCCTGATTGCGGGCTGACCGTGACGCTGAAGTTTACCGGTTGGCCGTGCGTGATCGTGGTTGGAGTGAGACTGTTCAGCGTGGTGGTTGAGGGCAGGAAAGTAACGGAACTCCACTGCGTGACCAGGTTGTTCGCATTCACCGAGCCTAAACCCGTGGCTTGGTCGTATCCGGTGCCGGCGTTGTAGCTGGTGAGGACGCCGTAATTGTCGCCGGCGGACGTGGTGCAATTGGGGCTGTCCTTGACGCAAGGCATGGCGTTTGTGCCCATGGTTATATCGTTGAAGATGCAGGTGCTGGCCGGGCTCGCGGTGGAGTTGCACCTGGATAGCGTGTCTTTCGCTGCCAGCTTGTAGAGGACGTAATTTGCGTTGCCCTGGCGCGATCCGGTCTGCTGATTCACCAGAGCCATGATTCCGGCGAAGGCAGGTGAGGAGACCGAAGTGCCACCGAAGCCGAGAAATTGCAGGTCGCTTAGATTGCAGGATCCGCCGGTTTGATCGGATTGGCAGGCGATGTAGAAGCTACCGGAGAATCCGCTGCTCGCGAATAAAGCAACGTCGGGGAGGTCGCGTTTGCCGTCGTTGGGAACGCCGGTACCGGTCTGCCACGAAGGCTTTGTGTAGCCTCCGGCGCAGTTTGCGGGGGTATCGCCGTTGGGAGTGGTGCAACTGCTGGCGCCGCCTGAGCCGCCGAGGGGCACTACCCAGTAGGGAGTCACCCGGGAGTCGTTGCAAACTTCTTCCGTAGTGCTGTCATAGCCGAGCGTGATAAAGGCGGCGTTGGTGCAGGAACTGTTCCAAGTCGTCTCCGGAATATAGCCCAACGCCGAGGCCTGGGTGAGGGAATTGTTGGTCGTGCTCCAGTACGTTTCAGGATTGGTGATGTCGTTGAAATCGGTTCCGCCGACGGCGACGTTGTAGGGGGTGGAAGCGTAACCGCTCACCTCCAGGCCGAACTGAGCCGGCGCGGGAGACTGGGCGTCGAAATTATCGCAGCCGGCGGATCCGTTGTCCCCGGCGGCGATGAAGACGGTAATTCCCTGGGCGGCCGCTTGTTGCCATAGCGTGTTGTAGAACTGATTGCCGGTGGTGCCCAAGCCCAGTTCACAGAGGCCATAGCTTTCGCTCATTACTGGGGCGAGGTTGTTGTCGATAATGTAGACGGCGGAGAGATCGACGCCGGACGTGGTCTCGGTGGATTGCGAGACTACGAAATCGATTGCGGCATTGGGAGCGACGGCTCCTGACCACTGTACATCAATATCGGCTTCGGATTCATCCGGCTGGAGGCCGGGATCGGGTCCGTTGAGAATTATGTTCAGGGGGTTTCCGGTAGAAGCGCTGTTGGGCGGCAGGTCAAACAGGCTGCGGAAGCTGGCTACGTCCTGAGGATTGATGTTCGATTCGGCAACGATGGCGATGGTCTGGCCGGTGCCGTTGATATTAGCGTTCCACAAGGGCAGGACATTGTAGATGGTTGCGAAGTCGTAGGGTCCGAGGGCAAAACAGTAGTTGTCGGAAGTGCACTGGCCCGAGAAAGTAAATAAGGGAGTCAGCGGACGAACCCTGCCGGTGGATTTGTCCCGTGAGAAACTGCCTACGAAGTGATTCATCGCCTTCCGCGAAAAATTGTTGAGCGAAGTTACCCCCGCGACTGCAGGCGTTAGCGCCGTCGGAATCTGCGGGTCGCTCGCATTGGCCCAGTGCTGCTCGCCGTTGACGATGTATTTGTGAATCGTGGTGTGGAAGGCTTCTTGCACCTGGCTGGCGGAGCCGGAGAACTCGAGGACAGTGCGGCCTTTGGTTGAGCCTACCTGGAATCCGTGGGACTGCAGCCATGCGGTGATGGTTTGGAGGTCGGCGTCGGTGGGGCCGAATTGCTTGCCGTACTCTTCGGGCGTGAGCCACTTGTGATAGTTGGGCGAGGATTTATCCTGCTGGTCGTTGAGCAGTTTTTCCAGCGCGGACTCTTGCTGCGGGCTGCGCTTCAGCACCAGCAGCATGCGCTGCATAGGAAGAGTGGCCGGGGCTGTGCCGAGGTCGAACTGCGGGCGCGCGAGTGGATGCGTGTTGCCACGAAGAGTGGTGAGTTGCAATTCGTTAATCGGCTGCGTGATGAGTGGCTGCGTGATGAGCGGGCGCGACGCCGCCGGCGAGGGTGGCTGTTCGGCAGTCGACGGCCGGGCAATCGATATTGTGGTGACGAATATTCCGAATAAAAATACGGCGCGGAGCTGCTTCGAAGCGGAGACGCGCAGGCTTCTCATGAAATCGACACCTCTACCCTGGGATGTGGCTTGCCTTAGAGACACAGACGGGCCAGGGGAAGAAAGCCCAACCGCTCTCGGGGCGCGGGATTTAAGGCCTGCGCCCGGAACGAGTCTTTTACTGCATGTCTGGTCGAAATGCAAGAAAGATTGTGGATTGGGAGTATCTGAAAGATCGTAAGAAATAGGTCATGCGTTGTCTCCGTTCCGTGTGCTGCCGCCACTACGGCGACAAATTCTGCTGAATATATTTCTTGCTATCGAACTTTTTTCCCGTGCTCGCACCGGACATATAGCGAATCTGCCCGAAGATAGGCCGTTCGAACCAGGGACGATCGAACTTTCCAACGATTGCCCAGGCAATTCCCGCATAACCGTTGGGGTCGCGGCCATCCAATTCGTACTTGTCATTCAGTCGCACGGCAATCTCGTAGGCCTGCGCCGGCGAGCGACTCCATTCCAGAATCTTTTTGCCCCAGTACATCCGCAGATAGTTGTGCATAAAGCCGGTATTGACCATCTGAATCTGCGCGGCATTCCAAAGTTCGTCGTGGGTTTCGGCTTGCTCCATCTGCCTCTCGGTGTAGCGGACCGGGCGAATGTCCTTCGCGTGTTTGGCCAGCGTGCGGTGTGCCCACGGCTCGGCGCACTCGAAATTGTCATAGTCAGAATTGAAATGGACCAGGTTCACCGCCAACTCACGCCAAGTAATGAGTTGGTCAAGAAATGCATCCTTGTCCGCTTGCGGCGCGTCGGCCTTCTCAATGGCAAGCGCAACGGTGAGAGAGTTGATGTGTCCGAAATGCAGGTAAGGCGAAAGCCGGCTGGTGCCGTCCAACTCCGGCTTGTTGCGGTTCGTGCTGTAATCGTGCAACCCATGCTGGATGAATTTAGCGAGAAGTCTGAGCCCTTCTTTGGTGCCGCCGCGAAAACCTGACACCGGGCCGACCGAGGCATCGAGTGGCCAGCTTTGCGTGATGTCAAATTTTGTATCGAGCGACTGCATCTGCGCCGGATTCTTCCACGCTAGTTTCGCTTTTGCATTTTTCTGGGGAACCAGAAACTGCCGCAACTGCGCCTGCAATCGCGGCCGGATGATGCGCGCCGCGTACTGTGCCTTGACGAGCAGCTTCGAGGGCACGATCACATCGGCATCAATAGTCCACAGCGGCACTTTGAGTTTCTTCGCTGCCGATCGCCGCCAGGACTCAGGTTCCCGCATTGGATTTTCATCGCTCACTACAAGCGCCGGTTTAACTTCGTCGCAGAACTTGAGCAGGCTGTGGTCGGGAAACCGCCGGAGCACGAAGCCAATATTGCGCTTCGCCAGGGATGCTGCGATATCTGGAATCCCCTCGGCCAAAAAGCGGTAATGGCGAAGGTTGGCGTGCGGGTAAAAGGGTATGGGTGCAAAAAATACGACTGCGGGCCTTGCCAGAGCGTTCGCCGCTTCGACGGCTACGTTCAGTGCGGGATTATCCACGGCGCGCTGTGCCCGCTGCATCCAGTAAACCACGCAGGTGCCGGCCGGATCCGGCGGCCCTGTGCGGCGCACGGTTACGCGAGGGTTCTCGACTATCTTCAGCAATTCATCCATTTGGGGATTGGCGCTGTTTGAAGCAGTTGGGAGAGAGCTAGTGTCGTACTTAATCCTCCCAAGCAGAGAAAGATAATATCCGACGGGGGAGGGCCCGCCTTTGCCGGAGCAATCGTACCTGAGGATGCCCCACCTTACCTTTGCTTCTTTTGCAAAGGTGGGCCGCGGTGCAGCCAGCAGTGACAAGATTTTGACTTTTGCAGACCGTGAAACCCGCCACTTCCGTCACCCCATTTGCCGTATCGTTATCGTGGCTTCCACGCGTTCATTCACCAATACCGGCCCGTGCTCGCTCCGCAGATAGTGCCGGGCACTGCCCCACCTCCATTGTTCCGGCTCCTCGACCAAGCCCCGCTTCACCGGATTTTGATGGATGTAGTGCAGCTTTTCCTGGCGTTTTTGCGCGGTCCACAGGACGAAGGCATAGAAGCGTGGTTGCCAGATGTGATCTTCGCCGTCGCACTCGAGGCGCCGCTCGGTGGCCACATGGGACCGGAGCCTTTCCAGTATGCGCCGAGCAAAGCCTTGTTTGACGGCCTGCATCACCGTGGAAGGATTGCCTCGTCCCGGCTCGCTGAGCAGCAGATGGACATGCTCCGGCATGACGACGTAGCCCACCACAACGAAATGATAGCGGCGGCGCACATGTTCCAGCACTTCAAGAAACAGGTCGCGTCTGGAGGCGGCCTCGAGCAGCGGGCGACGCTGGTAGCAACTGGTGGTGATGTAGTGCAGGTAGCCCTGACCATAGCAGCGATTGAGATTCGTCATGCGGGGGTTTTATCACGGACGTGGGCTCGACGCTGTGACGGGTGAACATCGTGGACGGATCGGACATTCTCAAATCCCATTTGCGGAAGGAACGGGCGCTTACATCAGAGTCAAAATCCGCGCGGGATCGACCGCATCGCGGCCCACCTTTGCAAAAGAAGCAAAGGTGGGGCAGCCTCAGGGATGGTGGCGCCAGCTTTAAGAAATCAAAGGTGCGCCAGCCCCCTTTTCGGAACTTACTCCTCGAACAAAGTAACCTGCCGCTGGTCGTCGGTGGGGCCGCGGCGGGGACGGCGGCTAGCTCCGATTACCGCCAGCACCGTCAAGGAATCCAGCGCAGTGCGCGGGACGAAGATGCGTTGGGTGTTCGAGCGCTGGTCGGGAGGGTTCACGAGATAGCCTTCCGGCAGGTTTTGGGTCAGGTCAGAGGGCATCAGGCCTTCGAGGATTTCGTTGTCTTTGAAGCGCAGGCGGACCCACAGCCCTTCGGAGCGCGGGCGCGAGGTAAAGGTTTTTCGGGTCAGGGATTCGGAGTCGCCGAACTCGCGGACGAAGTAGACGCCTTTAATCTCGCGCAACTCCATCGCGACCACGTTGCCCGAGGTGTTCAGGAGTTCGAGCTTGCCTTCGTTCACGAACTGCGTAGGCGAGACATAGCCGGAGACGGAATCGCGGTCCATCTTGCGGACAATGACTTTCTTGTGGGTCGAGGGCATGTGTCGGGCTTCGGCTTTCGGGCTTCGGCTACGAAAGAAACCGGCACCAGGGATTCCGAAAAGAAAGCGATACCTGGTGCAGCCGACGCCCGACGCCCGAAAGCCGAAGCCCGACCATTCTCGCACTAATTTGGGGAAAATCGCGGGAATCCACGTTGGCAGTAGCCAAAATGTTAACCTTGTGTTATTCCTTTAAGTTGCCTTGGCGTGACTCAAGTCTTTGGTAAGTGTTTTCTATTGAATCACTTGAGTCCGATTCGCTGCCGAATCGCCAAGGTTGGGCCGAGTCATCCTGTGGGAATCTTGTGGAAAACAGGAAATGCAGTTGGGCGTTGGATGCTGTCCGAAATTCTTTCACACAAAGGACCCTTCGGCCCCGCTCTCCAGAAGCTTAACGCGTAAGTCGTTTAGCTTCTGTCAGTACTGACGGTCTGAAAGACCGTCGTTGGCTCAGGGCAGGCATAGGATTTCACAGGGGTAAGGCAGCACGTTGGATTGCGCGGTTCGTGGTGGCTTGACTTGGAACGTTTGACGACGAATGGCTGATTACATTTACACGATGGAGATCCGGTTGACGCCGGATCAGTTGAAAGGCGTCAACCTGGTGCAAGAGATAGCCCGCGCCGCGGGAGTCACTCTTTACCTTACCGGCGGCGCGATTCGAGACATCATCAGCGGGTTTACCATCCGCGACCTGGATTTCACGGTTCAGGGCAATCCCCTCAAACTCCAAAAAGATTTTGAACGCGCGGGCGCACAGATCGCGGGCCACGATGAAGACGTGCGCACTTTGTTTCTGGTGCTGCCGGGGAATGTGCGCGCCGAGATCGGGATGTCGCGGACCGAAGAGTACGAGAAGGTCGGCAAGGCTCCCGTGATTACGCCGGCGAGCATTCAGGAAGATTTGCGGCGGCGCGACTTCACCGTAAATGCGATGGCGTTGTCGCTGAATGAGGGGTCGCGTGGGCTTCTGCTCGATCCGTTCAACGGCGTGGCCGATATTGAAGCGAAGCTGCTGCGCATCCTGCACAACTATTCGTTCGTGGAAGATCCGTCGCGGCTGATTCGCGCCACTCGGTTTGCGGCGCGTTTTCACTGGCCTTTGGAGGAGCGCACGCAGCAGCGCTATGACGCCGCCAAGGAAAACAATTATATCGAGCACATTTTGCGCGGCGCCGTAGGCCATGAGATCGCGCAACTGGCGCATGAAGACGATCCGCTAAGCGTGATACGGGCGCTGGAAAAAGAAGACTGGCTGAAGGTGCTGCATCCGCACTGGTCGTCGGCCAAGGTGGATACGAACGGGATTGCGCTCTTGATGAAGACGCGGCAGCAACTGGTGGATCTGGGATATACGGTCGATCCATCGGCTGCGGTCATGCACTTTCTGACGGCAAAGCTTTCGGATAAAGATATTTCGGATTTGCGGCGGCAGATTCCGCGCAAGGATTTGATCGAATCGTGGCGCGATATTGAAGATCACGCGAAAGATCTGGCGAAGCGGTTGATGGGGAAGGAAGCGGCCACGCCGTCGCGCACCTGGAATCTTTTGTCGGCGGCACGGCCGGAAATGATTCTGTTTCTCGCTGTGACATCGCGGCACCAGACCGTCGCGGGGAAGATCAAGAACTTCCTGACAAAATGGCGGCAGGTGCAGCAGCGCATTCCTCTGCCGGAGATGACCGAGTTGCTGATTACGCCAGCGCTGCCGGAGTATCCAAAGATTGCGCGCGACGTGTTTATGTTACTGCTGGACGGGAGACTCCGGTCGCACACCGAGACTTTGAAATTCTTGAAGCCGTTTGCGCCTCCGCCGCCTCCACCACCGCCGCCCCCGAGGCGCGGGCGTGGACCTAAGGCAGCAGCGGTTGCTGCTGTTGCGCCTGCCGCGGTAGCGCCGGTTAAAGCTGGGAAGGGCAAGGGGAAAGCTGCGGCCGCGCCTGCACCAGCAGCGGCTCCGGCCGTGGTGGCCAAATCCGAGGCGAAACCCGCGGCGAAGGCGAAACCGGCAGCCAAGGCTAAGCCTGCAAAAGCTCCGCCTAAGGCCGTTAAGAGCGCGGCCAAGCCATCGGCGAAACCAGTTGCAAAGAAGCCTGCCCCCGCAAAGAAGGCCAAGGGCAAGAAGCGATAGATTGATAGACTGGTCCGGTGGTCGCAATCCCAGTGCTGTCCTAATTCGTCTCGTGATAGGTACTAATTTCTGCGTCCGCCAGGCTGAATCGGGCATATAATAAGGGGTATGCATCGATCGCTTTTCATTGCGGCGCTCGTGCTCTTGATAGTCTCCGCGCCTCTTTCCGCGCAACACGGCGGCGGCCACGCGTCCGGTGGCGGCCACGGCGGTGTGGGTGGCGGGCATGGCGGTTTTGGTGGCGGTCACGCTTTCAGCGGAGGCCACGCTGGTTCCGGTTATGCGGCGCGTCCATCCGCGCGCGGCTATGCTTCCCGTCCTGCAATTTCTTCTCGCGGCATCAATCGAGGGGTTAACCGCTCTGGCGTTGGTGTGCGGGCGCGCAGCAACGGCCTGAGGAATCGCTACGGTTACGGTGCGTACGGTTACCCGTGGCTGTACGGCGGGTTATACGACCCGTACTGGTGGTGGGATTCTGGCGCGTCGTTCGACTACGAAAAGCAATACGAGACTGGCCTGGCGAACGAGATGAACGAGCAGAGCCTCGATCAGCAGAGGCTGCGTGAACAGGCCGCACAGGCCGATCAGGATGTTTATGCGAAGTCGACGCCGGTGCCGATGCGCGCAAAAGAACATTCGGATATTTTGCCGGCCACAGTGCTGGTTTTCCGCGATCAGCACAAACTCGAAGTGCAGAACTACGCCATAGTAGGCCAGACCTTGTGGAATTTTGCGCCAGGCCATACACAGAAAATTCCGCTCTCTGACATCGACCTTCCGGCGACCACCAAAGTTAACGACGAGCGCGGCGTGGATTTCCGCTTGCCGAGCGCGGGCGAAGGGCAGTAGCGGTTCGCAGCCTGCCAGCGCCGTCCTCTGTGGATAACTTGCCGGTTGTTCCCACCTGGTTTCCCGCTAGAATGATTGTTGATTTCTGATTGATTGCGTTTTTCAATCATCAATCAGCAATCATCAATCGACAATTTCCTATGTCCCAATTCGTCCACCTGCACCTGCATACCGATTACTCCCTTCTGGATGGCGCCTGCGATGTCGAAAAACTTTGCCAACGCGTAAAAGAAATGGGCATGCCCGCCGTGGCCATGACCGACCACGGAAATATTTTCGGCGCAGTGCATTTCGTGAACGCGGCCAATCACGCGGGCGTTAAGCCGATCGTCGGCTGCGAACTGTATATCTGCAAGCGTGACGATCACAACATCGAGCGCACTCCGCCCGACGGCGACACCTACAACCACTTGCTGGTGCTGGCCCAGAACGAAGAAGGCTACCGCAACCTCATGAAAATCACGTCAGAAGCCTCCCTCCACGGCTTCTACTACAAACCGAGGGTTAGCAAAGCGTTTCTGGCGGAGCATTCGCGCGGGCTCATTGGGCTTTCGGGATGCTTGAAGGGTGAAGTGGCGGAGCGGTTGATGGAAGGGAAGTACGATGCGGCGAGAGCCGCTGCTGGCGCCTACTCTGACATCTTTGGAAAAGAAAATTTCTTTTTGGAGATTCAAAATCAGGGGCTCGCGAAGGAGCAGGAGATTAATCCGAATCTATTTAGGCTGGAAAAGGATTTGGGCCTATCCCTTGTAGCGACTAACGACAGTCACTATTTGTGCGAGGACGATGCGCCGGCGCAGGATGTGATGTTGTGCATTCAGACAGGGAAGTCGATTCACGATACGCAGCGGATGAAGTTTGACGGCAATCAATTTTTCGTGAAGAGCCACGATGAGATGTACCGCGTGTTCAAGGATTCCCCGGAGGTCTTGACGCGCACGCTTGATATTGCGGAGCGTTGCAGCCTGCGCCTGGAAAAAGTTGCGACGCCATTTCCGCAGTTCGAGGTTCCGCCGGGTTACACCATCGACAGTTATTTTGTGCATGTTTCGCGCGAGGGCTTCGCGCGGCGGATGGAGGCGCTGCGGCCGTTGCATGAGCAGGGGAAGTTGAAGCATCCGATTTCGGATTACGAGCAGCGGCTGGAGCGGGAGCTCGGGATCATCCAGCAGATGAAGTTTCCCGGATATTTTTTGATTGTTTGGGACTTCATCCGCTATGCCAAAGAGCACGACATTCCGGTGGGGCCGGGACGCGGGTCGGCGGCTGGGTCGCTGGTTTCTTATGCGCTGGGAATTACCGACATCGATCCTTTGCAGCATGAGTTGCTGTTTGAGCGCTTCTTGAATCCGGAGCGGGTTTCGATGCCGGATATCGATATCGATTTTTGCATGAACCGGCGCGGTGAGGTGATCAACTACGTCACGCAGAAATACGGGCGCGACAATGTGGCGCAAATTATCACGTTCGGCACGATGGCCGCGAAGGCTGCGATCAAAGACGTCGGCCGCGCGATGGATATCCCGTACGCCGATGTGGATCGCATCGCGAAGATGATTCCGACGCAGCTCAACATTACGCTTGACCAAGCAATCGAGGATTCGGCGCAACTGCGCGAGGCGATGGAGAAGGATGGGCAGATTCGCGAGCTGATTCAGACCGCGAAGAAGCTCGAGGGGATGGTGCGGAACTCCGGTGTGCATGCGGCTGGAGTAGTGATTTCGCCACGGCCGCTGACCGAACTTGTTCCGCTGCACAAGACGAAGAACGACGAAATTGTGACTGCCTTCGACATGGTCGCCATCGAGAAGTTAGGCCTGTTGAAGATGGATTTTCTTGGGCTGACCACGCTGACGATTCTGACCGATGCGTTGAAGCTGATTATGCAGACTCGGGGAACGCTGATCGCTCTTGAAAATGTTCCGCTGGAGGATGCGGAGACTTATCAGAAGGTCTTCCACAAGGGATTGACCTCAGGCGTGTTTCAGTTTGAATCCCACGGGATGCGGGACGTGCTGCGCAAGTATCAGCCGAATTCGATTGAGGATCTGACGGCGCTGAATGCGCTTTATCGTCCGGGGCCGATCCAGGGCGGAATGATCGACGATTTCGTGGATCGCAAACATGGGCGCAAGAAAGTGGAGTACGAACTGCCGGAGCTGAAAGAGATTTTGGCAGAGACGCTGGGCGTGATTGTCTATCAGGAGCAGGTGATGCAGATCGCGAACCGGCTGGCCGGCTACTCGCTGGGTGAGGCCGATCTGTTGCGGCGCGCCATGGGTAAGAAAAAAGCTGAGGAGATGGCGCAGCAGCGCGAGCGTTTTGTGGAAGGCGCGGCGCAGAGAAAGTTTCCTCCGAAGAAGATTGAGAAGATTTTCGATCTGATGGCTCAGTTTGCGGGATACGGATTCAACAAGTCGCACTCGGCCGCATACGCGCTCCTGGCTTATCACACGGCTTATTTGAAGACGCATTACCCCGTCGAGTTTATGGCGGCGTTGCTGACCTCGGTGACCGGCAGCACCGATGACGTGGTGAAGTACATCAACGAGTGCCGCGAGATGGGGATTGCGGTGGAAGCGCCGGACATCAATGTTTCGGATGCGAACTTCACTCCGCATGGAGAGGCGATTCGATTTGGGCTGGCGGCGGTGAAGAACGTTGGCGGCAATGCGATTGAGTCGATTGTGGCGGCGCGGAAAAAGCTGGGGCAGTTCAAATCGATTTACGAATTTTGCGAGAACGTCGATCTCAGATTGCTCAACAAGCGCGTGCTGGAGTCGCTGATCAAGAGCGGGGCCATGGATTCGATGGGACGCCGCGCGCAACTGATGACGGTTTTGGATCGCGCCATGGAGCGTGCACAGAAGACGCAGCGCGACGTGGAGTCTGGGCAGCACGGGCTGTTTGGAGTGTTTCAGCAGGAAGAGACTGAGGCGAACAACGACAAGCTGCCGAATATTCCTGACTGGGACGAGCAAGCGCGTCTTGCGGCGGAGAAAGAGATTCTCGGGTTCTTCATCAGTGGACATCCGCTGGAGAAATACAAGGACAAGCTGCAGGACTTGCAGGCGCTGCGGATCGATGAGGTTGCCGCGATGACGCGGTCGACTGGCAAGGATGAGACGATCGCGACGGCTGGAATTATCTGCAATGTGCGGGTGCAGAAGTCGAAGCGCGGGGAATTTTATGCGCAGGCTACGCTCGAAGATATGTCGGGTTCGATCGACATGATTGTTTTTCCCGAGGCGTATAAACGTCTCGGAGACAAAGTGAAGCTGGAAGTTCCGGTGCTGGTGAAGGCTGGAGTGAGAATTGAGGAAGGAACGAATCCGAAGATTACGGCGGCCGAGATCATGCCGCTGGAGGACGCTCGGGTTCCGCTGCCGCGTGCGATCCGCATTCGCTTGCCACTAGAAACTGCGGGCGAAACTACGGTGGACGACCTTCACGTGCTTTTTCGCGAACGCAAAGGTGACGCGCGAGTGTTGTTCGATGTGGAACGCGCAGGGGATTTCATGGTGGTGATGGAAGCGGAGGGTTATAATGTGCTGCCAGACCGCAACTTCATCGCTCGAGTGGAACAGTTGTGCGGGCGCGGTAGTGTGCGGGTGATCAGTTGAGTTCGTCGGCGCGAGCGAGCTCGTTACAGCTCATGAACCCCATTCAAAAGGCGCAGCAGGAACTGGATCAGATCGAGCGCCAGGTGGCTCTGATTGAAGCGAACGCCGGACAGAACGAAGGGACGCGGAAGCAACTCGATAAGTTGCAAGAGCGCGTTCGAATTCTCATGGAGGAGATGAAGGGTCTGCAAACCGCGTGGCAAAAAACGGAACTGGCCCGGCATCCGCAGCGTCCGCAGACGCTCGACTACATCGAGCGCGTGTTCACGGACTTCAGCGAGATTCATGGCGACCGCAGCTTTGGAGATGATGCCGCCGTGATCTGCGGCATGGCTCGTTTTCATGGCGAGGAAGTTCTGGTGATCGGTACGCAGAAGGGGCGGGACATGAAGCAGCGCGTGTACCGCAATTTTGGCACGCCGCATCCTGAGGGTTATCGTAAGTCGATACGGATTATGCAGGTGGCGGAGAAGTTTCGCCGGCCGATTTTTACGCTGGTGGATACCGACGGCGCTTATCCTGGAATTCACGCGGAAGAGCGCGGACAGGCGGAAGCGATTGCCTACAACTTGCGCGAGATGGCGCGACTGGAAGTGCCGATCATTGCGACGGTGATTGGAGTTGGGGGAAGTGGCGGAGCACTGGCGATTGCCGTCGCCGACCGTGTGCTGATGATGGAGAATTCGGTCTACTCGGTGATTTCTCCCGAGGGCTGTGCTGCGATCATGTGGCGCGATGCAACCAAGAAAGAGTTGGCGGCGGAAGCCATGCGCATCACGGCTACCGATCTCAGCGAACTGGGTTGCATTGACGACATTGTTCCCGAGCCGGAAGGCGGAGCGCATCGGGATTATGAAGCGGCGGCGAATTTGCTCGATGTGAGTTTGCAGAAACATTTCGCGGAGTTGAAGAAAATGCTGCTGCCGGAGTTGCTTTCGTCGCGATACGATAAGTTCCGCACGATGGCTCAGTATTTCAAGACGGAGTAAAGAAATCCGCGGCGATCTTCGATAGTGGCGCAGTTTTGGCTGACGCGTTGGGCGGGTCAAGCGGGAGATCCTTCGCTACGCCTCAAGAACGGCTCCGCTCAGGATGACAGTTTCATAAAAATCCAATCTGCATCACTACCTAATCTTCTTCCCAGCTCTCGTTCCCAAATAGGTTCCTCCCGGCTTCCGGCGGGCAATTTCGCGTGCCGTGGCTGGGCAATCGCCGTATAATAGTAAGTTCCCCCCAAGCAGGAGTTCTGGCGGATCACTCCGCCCCAATCGAAGGAAGGTGCAGGGATGGCTACTACGGATATTGCGCCCCAGGGTACTGGCGGGCAGTTGGGACGCAAACGCATCGTTAACGACATGAGCATTCAGGTTGCGACCGTGAATGGCTCAGGCTCGCAAAGTTCGAATACGGTTCTGCTGCGGGCGATTTTTCAGATGGGCGTGCCGATTTCGGGCAAGAATCTTTTTCCTTCGAACATTGCCGGGCTGCCGACCTGGTATACGATTCGCGCCAACAAAGATGGCTACATTGGCCGCAAGAAAGAAATTGATTTCCTGGTGGCGATGAATGCCGAGACTGCGCAGGACGACGTAATGTCGCTAGCGGCGGGAGCGTCGGTACTTTATGACGAGCCGCTCGGGCTCGACAAGCTGCGCAACGATTTGATTTTTTATTCGGTGCCTTACGACAAACTGGTGGCGGCGGTTTGCCCTGAGGCGAAGCTGCGCAAACTCGTAAAGAACATGGTGTACGTGGGCGTGGTCGCGCAGCTTCTCGAAATCGAGATGGGCGAAGTGGAGAAGGCGATCCGCAAGCAGTTTGCAGCGAAGGTGAAGGCGGCAAACCTGAATCTGGCTGCAGCGCAGGCGGGATTCGATTATGCGAAGGCGAGCCTGCAGAAACGCGGGGCGTTCTACATCGAGCGCATGGACAAGACCGCGGGGAAGATCATCATCGACGGCAATTCGGCTGCGGCGCTGGGCTGTATGTTCGCCGGATGCACTGTTGTGACGTGGTATCCGATCACGCCATCGTCTTCGCTGGTGGAGACGATGATTGATTACATGAAGGATTATCGCATTGGCCCGGATGGCAAAGCGACGTTTGCCATTGTGCAGGCGGAGGATGAACTGGCGGCGATCGGCATGGTGATTGGCGCGGGATGGGCGGGAGCGCGCAGCATGACGGCCACCGCGGGCCCGGGCATTTCGTTGATGGCGGAGTTTGCGGGGTTGGCTTATTACGCGGAAATTCCAGGAGTGATCTGGGATATTCAGCGGGTTGGGCCTTCGACTGGCCTGCCGACGCGAACTTCGCAGGGCGACATTCTTTGTACAGCGTTTCTTTCGCACGGCGATACCAAACACATCATGCTGATTCCGAACTCGGCGGCAGAATGTTTCAGCATGGCTTCCGACGCCTTCAATCTGGCGGAGCAATTTCAGACGTTGGTCTTTGTCATGTCCGATCTTGATCTGGGGATGAATAACTGGATGTCGGATCCGTTTGAATATCCGACTACTCCGATCAAGCGCGGCAAGGTTTTGGACCGGGCGGATCTGGAGAAGTTGGGCGGGTTTGCGCGCTACAGAGATCTGGATGGGGATGGCGTGGGTTATCGCACGTTGCCGGGAACGGAGCATCCTGCGGCGGCTTACTTTACGCGAGGCAGCGGTCACAACGATAAATCCAATTACAGCGAGCGGCCGGACGATTACGAAAATAATATGGAGCGGCTCAATCGCAAGTTTGAGACAGCGCGATCGTTTGTGCCGCGGCCGGAGATTCTTAAGGGCGAAAAAGCGAAGATTGGAATCATCGCTTATGGAACGTCGCACTGGGGGATTATCGAAAGCCGCGATCAGTTGCGCAATGAGTATGCGATTGAGACTGATTATCTGCGGCTGCGGGCTTATCCTTTTACGCGCGAAGTGCATGACTTTATCGAGCAGCATGAGCGCGTGTACGTGGTCGAGCAGAATCGCGATGCGCAGATGCTGACTTTGCTCAAGCTTGATTTGAAACCTGAACTGACTACGCGGCTGCGCAGTATCAGCCATCTCGACGGATTGCCGCTCGATGCGCGTTCCGTCACAGACGAACTCAGCACCATGGAGGGTAAGTAAATGGCGACTACGCCTACGGCAGAACCGAAATCGAACCGCATTGGCCTGAGTGTTCTCGACTACAAGGGTGGCAAGACTACTTTGTGCGCCGGCTGCGGGCATAATGCTATTTCAGAGCGCATCATCGAAGCCATGTATGACATGGGAGTGCAGCCGGAGCGGGTTGCGAAGCTGAGTGGGATTGGGTGCTCATCGAAGAGTCCCGCTTATTTTATGAACCGGTCGCACAGTTTTAATTCTGTGCATGGACGCATGCCGTCGGTCGCGACTGGAGCGATGTTGGCGAATCGCAATCTGATTGCTTTGGGCGTTAGCGGCGACGGTGACACGGCTTCGATCGGCATTGGGCAGTTTGTTCACCTCATGCGCCGTAATCTGCCGATGATTTACATCATCGAAGATAACGGAGTGTACGGTCTTACCAAGGGGCAGTTTTCCGCAACTGCTGATTTGGGGTCGAAGTTGAAGTCGGGCGTGATCAACGATCTTCCTCCGATCGATACTTGCGGGCTGGCCATCGAGTTGGGGGCGACGTTTGTTGGGCGGTCGTTCTCCGGCGACAAGCGGCAGTTGAGCACGATGCTGAAGGCCGCGATTGCGCATCACGGTACCGTGATGCTCGATGTGGTTTCGCCTTGCGTGACGTTTAACGATCATGAGGGTTCGACGAAGTCTTACAAGTATGTGAAGGATCACGAAGAGACTTTGCAGGAGATGAGCTTCGTCCCGCACTTCGAAGAGATTGATGTGGAGTACGATCCGGGGACGACGGTCAACGTCACGATGCACGACGGTTCCAGCTTGCGTTTGCGGAAGTTGGAGGAGGATTATGATCCGACGAACCGGATTGCGGCTATGACCCGCTTGAGTCAGGCTCATGAACACGGCGAAGTTTTGACCGGGGTGTTCTACGTGAACACCAAGGCGCCAAGTTTTCTCGACATGCTGAATATGGTCGATCAGCCGCTGGCTACGCTGCCGGAATCGGTTACGCGGCCGGGCAAGGCAGCGCTGGAAGCGGCTATGGAAGAGTTGCGGTAAAACGGGCTTCGGCTGTGGGCTCCGCGCTTGGGCCGCCGAAAAGAAAAGCAGGTTCCTCACCCGGCCTTCGGCCCGGTTCGGAATGACAGAATTTTGGAGAGGGTTCGGCCGAGGCTTGATCGCCGGAGCCCGAAGCCCGGTCCGGTCTATTTCGGCGAGGTCGAACTTCCAGACTGCAAGCCTAGTCCTGATCCGTAGTATTCCGCCAAGGCCTTCCGTTCTTCTTCCGTGAGCAAGGCTGCAATCGTGCGCATGGGCTCGTTGATGTCGTTGGTTCGCGTCCCGTTTGCGAATGCTTCGAGCTGGATGAGAACGTAATCCGTGTTTTGGGTCATGAGCGACGGAACTCCGGGACGATAGGCTACCGGGCCATGACAGGCCTGGCACGGCGGAATGCCGCGCTCGCCGTCTCCGAAGGAAACCAGGTGCGTCGCGATTGCCGCGTGACCCTGATCGGGCCGGGATTGCGGAAAGGCTCGATTGTCCTGGGGATCGGTGAAGACGGGCAGCCTGGAGAAGTACGCTACCACCTCGGCTTCGTCGCGGGTCGAGAGCGAAGCTGCTATGGGATCCATGGCGTGGGAGAGACGTTTCTGAGTTCGGAAATCTTCCAATTGCTTCCAGATTGCGAGTTTGTTCAGGCCCGCCAGGTTCGGAGTCGACGCTCTTGCGCTGAAACCTTCGTCTCCATGGCAATGGCCGCACCTTTTTGCCAGCAGCAGCCCGCGAAAGGCATCTCCGGAAGACGCCGCCGCTATCGTTTCTGGCGTCCAAGCTACATTGGATGGAACTCGATCTGGGGGACTAGCGCCCGCCTGGAGCAAGAGCGCACATGCGGCCAGTGTGACAAGAAGTGTAAAGCCCAAAGTCAGCGCAGCCTTGGGGCGCGGAAGATTCGCGGCAGAAGCCGACCGGTTATTGCGCAGCACAGGTTCCTCTTTCTCCGGGCTGCAGGGCGGGGAACTGATCGCGCGGCACAACTTTCACTTCTGATCGCATAGCGTAATGTCCTGCACCGCAAAATTCGCGGCAGACGGTTTTGTAGTCGCCGGCCTTGGGAAACTGAAGTTGAGTCTGGCTTACCGTGCCCGGCAAGACTTTCACTGCATAGTCAGTACCGTTGAATGTGAGCGAGTGCACGGCGTCGGCGCTGGTGATGCGAAGATGAACCGGAACTCCAACAGGAACCACGATGCAGTGCGGGATGAACAGGTATTGCTGCGCGATCATGCGCACGGTGACCGAGCCGTCTGAATTTTGTTCGGTTCCTAGATTGTTCTCTACGAACTCTCCCGCCAGGTGCAGCGACAGAGGATCGACGTGATGGCCCCTCAGAAAATGCAGAAGAGGAACGTCGATCTGGTAGTAGCGCGTGGCAGGGATCAGGCTCAGGGCGAATGCCCAGAGGAACAACGTTCGCAGCTTTCGCCAGTTCACAGGTCGCTCGATTTACTGGGCAGCTTCCAGTTCTTTCAACACGGCGCTGCAACGCTCGCAGACTGTCGGATACGTTTTGTCCTCGCCAACGCGGGTTGAGTAATTCCAGCAGCGCTCGCACTTGGCTCCATCCGCTTTCTTCACTTCGACGTGTACGCTTGCTGTGCCATTGCCGGAGGCCTGAGTCAGCGTTGCTGCGGAGACGATGAACAGATAACGCAGTTCGTCAGCGTGGCGAGACAGTACGGAATAGATTGTGTCAGGAGCAGAAATGCTAACTTGGGCCTCGAGGCCGGTGCCGATGAGCTTATTGTTGCGCGCTTCTTCGAGCGCTTTGAGAACCTCATCGCGGACGGAACGAAGCGTTATCCAATCCTGAGCGGACTTCTCATCGCAGGCAGCGCCGTTCGCGCCAAGAATTTCCGCCGCAGAAGGGAACAGCGCGAGGTGCACGCTTTCGCCTCGTCCCGTGGTCTTCGGCAAGTAATCCCAAACCTCTTCTGAGGTGAAGCTCATGATGGGAGCAAGGAGACGAACCAGAGTTTCTCCGATATGCCAGATCGCGGTTTGCGCGCTGCGGCGCTTGGGTGACCTCGGCGCGGAGATGTAAAGGCGGTCTTTGAGTACGTCGAAATAAAACGCGCTCAGGTCGACGATACAAAAATGATTCAGGCGATGATAGATTTTGTGGAAGGCGAACTCGTCATACGAAGTGCGCACATCGGCGGCGAAGGCCTGCGTCTGACATAGCATGTACTGATCGAGTGGTTCCATGTTCTCGAATGCAACTGCATCGTCCTCGGGATTGAAGTCTCCTAGATTTCCGAGGATGTAGCGGAAGGTGTTGCGAATCTTGCGATAGTTTTCGGCGACCGTCAGCATGAGGCGCTCTGAGCCGACGACGTCTTCACGGAAATCGACCGACGCTACCCACAAGCGAACGACTTCTCCACCGAGCCTGTTCGCAATGTCGACAGGGTCTACGTCGTTGCCACGCGACTTTGACATGGCCTGGCCTTTTTCGTCGAGCGTCCATCCCGGCGTGACTACATTTTTGTACGGCGGAGTTCCGTGCGTCCCCATAGCGCAAAGCAATGACGATTGGAACCAGCCGCGATATTGGTCACCTCCTTCGAGATAAAGATCGGACGGCCAGGGATACGTGGGCTCATCGGCGATGAGCGCGAGGTAGCTTGCGCCGGATTCGAGCCATACGTCGAAGATGTCGGTTTCCTTCTCGAACTTCGCGCCGCCGCAGTGCGGGCATTTGGTGTCTGCGGGAAGAAGCGAGTCAGGTTCGGATGTGAACCAGGCATCGGCGCCAGAGCGCGCGAACAGTTCAACGACTTTCTTGTTGATTGCGTGATCGTTGAGCGGCTTGCCGCAGCCTTCGCACAGAAAAACTGCAATAGGCACGCCCCACACGCGCTGCCGGGAGATGCACCAATCGGGGCGCGTCGCGATCATGTTTGAGAGCCGCTCTTCGCCCCATGCGGGATCCCACTGCACGTGTTTGATTTCTGCGAGCGTGTGCTGGCGCAGAATGTCGTCCTTGGACTTCTCACCCGGCATGGGCGTTTCCATCGAGATGAACCACTGCTCGGTAGCACGAAAAATGACGGGATTGTGGCAGCGCCAGCAGTGTGGATAGGAGTGCTCGGTTTTTTCCGCATGAAGAAGAGCGCCGCGGCTTTTGAGCAAGTCGATGATCGGCTGATTGGCTTCCCAGACACGCTTGCCGGCGTATTCCGAAAGGCCGTTGCGCAGAATGCCTTTTTCGTCGACGTTGCTGGTGGCGTCGAGACCATACTTCATGCCGGTGATGAAGTCTTCAGCGCCGTGCGAGGGCGCGGTGTGGACTACGCCGGTGCCGGTGTCCATGGTGACGTACTCTGCGAGCACGCCGAGGATTTTGCGATCGAGGAAGGGATGCTGAAAGTTCAAATGCTCGAGCTTGCGGCCGGGGAAGTGTGCCAGTTCGCGCGGATCGGCCAGGTTACACTTTTCCGCAACATCTTTCGCCAGCTTCGATGCCACGATGTAAACCTCGCCGCCGGATTCGAGCGCGACATATTCTTCATCCGGATGAAAGGCCACGGCCATCGACGCGGGCAAGGTCCAGGGCGTAGTGGTCCAGATAATGGTTGAAACTTTTTTCCCTGCTAGCGCGGGATCGATTTTCGATGGATCGTCGAGCAGCGCGTATTTCACCCAGACGGTGGGGCTGGTATGGTTCTCGTACTCAACTTCCGCTTCGGCTAGCGCGGTCTCGTCGTGCATGCACCAGTAGACGGCGCGCAGGCCTTTGTAGACGAATCCATTTTCGTAGAACGAAAAGAAAGTTGAGAGCACGACCGACTCGTACTGCGGATTCATGGTGGCATAGGGCCGGTCGAATCGACCGAAGACTCCGATGCGCTTAAATTGGGTGCGCTGCAAGTCGAGAAACTTCTGCGCGTACTTGCGGCATTCCGCGCGAACGTCGGTGGGACGCATTTGCAACTTCTTGCCGCCGAGTTCCTTATCCACCTTGATCTCGATGGGCAGGCCGTGGCAATCCCAGCCGGGGACGTAGGGCGCGTCGTATCCCGCCATGGTTTTCGACTTGACGATGAAATCTTTGAGGCACTTGTTGAGCGCCGTGCCCATGTGGATGGGACCGCTGGTGTAAGGCGGGCCATCGTGCAGAATGTAGGAGCCTTTGTCCGAGCCTTTGCGGGCCTCGCGAATGCGCTCGTAGATTCGCATCTCTTCCCAGCGAGCCAGCATTTTTGGCTCATTCTGGGGCAGGTTGGCCTTCATGGGGAAGGCGGTCTTGGGCAGATTGATGGTCTTCTTCAGATCGTCGAACGGCACCCGGTGTGGTTCTCCAAATGATTGAATCTTTTTATTATACCGGGATCGCAAGGCATGCTCGGCAACTTCTGGACTCTAATACCGCCCTCAACGAATCCAGTAGATATACGTAGGGGCTACGTGTAAAATGCCGAAATGACGACTGATGAACGGCTTGACCGGTTGACTGAGCGGCACGAGGCCCTGACGCAGACCGTGGAACTGCTGACAGGCGACGTCAGGGAACTCACCGGCGCGGTGAAGATGCTCGCGAAGGAGCATGGGAATCTGGATACCTTGGTGAACGACATCGCCGAGGGCACTGTACGTCTCTTACGGGCGATCGAATCCCACGAAAGGCGCATCACCAATTTGGAAGGCGATCGAACTTCGCATTAGAGATTCGACCGATGGCGATGAGGCAGGAAATCCGGGATTACTTCGCCAAGTTTGGCAAAGAGGGCGGAAAAGCTCGCGCCAAAAACATGACTGCACAGCAACGTGCTGACGCTGCCCGTAAAGCTGTGGAAGCACGCTGGGCCAAACGGCGCAAATTGGTCGATGAGATCACGGAAAAATCGAAACAACTGCTCGACATCACCGTGAGGCGGGAAGCAGCGATGCTGGGTAAAACAACAGCCAAAACCCGTCGTACCGGCCGGAAGAAGCAGAAGTCTCCGTAGTAAGACAGCACCTGTAGGAAAAGCCCTCGAAACGTCTATGCGAGCGGAACCGGGAACTCGGAAATACACTTCGTAAACGGGCACAAGAAGGGGTACAATTTCAGTAGAGACGTGGAGTTCCAGGCTTGGGTCGCCCACTGGGGAGGCTGGCTGATTCTGGATCTTTATTCCGGAGTCTGAAGAAGAATATCCGACGGGCAACTTGTTGGTATGCCTGCTCATCTGTGTAAACAGGGCTTTATCAGAAAGATGGCCTGTTCACTACTCTTACGAGGAAACTGAACCGGGGAATGATGGCATCCTCAGAAGTAAATCCGAACGTAAATCCTAATCCGGGCAGTGAGCCGGAACTTCATCTTCTATTGGCTCCCGACACTTTTGAGCCACTATGGAAGTCGCTCTTCCAGGGGCTGGACGAATTCTTCTTTCCCAAGAAACTTCCGCCTCTGAAGCTGGAATCGAAGCCGATTCCGGTGAAGGATATTTGGGGCTTCTACAATTACAAGAAGAATGGGGCGATGGGTTCGACGGCGGCCCACGTGATCGTGATCGCGCTGATTATCGGCGGCACGATTCTTGTACGGCGCGCTTTACCGAAAGCCGAGGCTAAACCGCAGACCGCGATTTCGTTGATTGATCCCGGGGATTACACTTTGAAGCCCGCACCCACGCAGGCTGGTGGTGGCGTAGGCGGTGGGGATCGCGATGTGCTCAAAGCGTCTCAGGGACGGTTGCCGAAATTTTCGATGCAGCAAATCACGCCTCCAGCGGCTGTGATTCGAAACGAGAATCCTAAGCTGGCGGTTGAACCGACGGTGGTTGTGCCTCCTGATATTCAGGTCGCGCAGCTTAAGATGCCGAACCTTGGCGATCCAAAATCCACTGCGGTCATTCCGTCGAACGGCACTGGGTCGGGCAGCGGGATTGGATCCGGCTCTGGTGGCGGCGTTGGCTCGGGCACAGGGCCCGGCGTAGGTCCGGGAACTGGCGGAGGCATGGGCGGAGGAGTTTTCCGCATCGGCAAGGGAGTGACTCCGCCGCGCGTGATTTATCAGACCGATCCTGAGTTTTCCGAAGAGGCGCGCAAGGCGAAGTATCAGGGGACTTGCGTTCTGGGCCTGGTGGTAGACGCGAACGGCCGTCCCACGGCGATTCGGGTGATTAACGCGCTTGGTATGGGTCTTGATGAGAAGGCGATTGAGTCCGTCAAGAACTGGAAGTTTGAACCGGGAAAGAAAGACGGTCACGATGTGGCGGTGGAGATTGCGGTTGAAGTTGACTTTCACTTGTACTGAGTTCCACAGTTCTCTCTTCTCGTTTTCTAGTCACGCCAAACCTTTCTGAGCACGGCCAGGTGTGATAGTACTCGCTGCTTAAATCCCAGCCTCTTGTACAGTTCAATCGCGCGCACGTTGTCTTCCCGCACGTGCAGGAACGGTGTTTCTCCTCGATAACTGATGCGGAGTATCGCTTCCGTCACCAGGATGCGGGCATAGCCATGGCCGGTGTGGTCTGGATGCGTGCAGACAGCGCTCACCTCGGTGTAGCCGGGAACTTTCAATCGCTCGCCGGCCATGGCTACAAGCTTTCCGTCGCGCCGAATTCCCAGGTATGTTCCAAGTTCATGAGTGCGCCGGTTGAAGGGGCCGGGCTTGGTGAGCGCGGTGAGTTCCAGCATTTCAGGCACGTCCGCTGCGCCGAGATCGATGACTTCTGGATTAGACGAGGATGTCGGGGGGGCGCTCGCCTCGTACACCATCTGCGGCATTTTGGTGGCGGCGACGAGGTTCCATCCGGGGCGCGGTTCGTGAGGCGTGGCGAGGAAAAGCGCAATCGTCCCTTGCGTATTTATCAGTCCTGCCAGCGATTCGTAGCCTCGGTCTGTCGGCTCGAGAAACGCGGACAGGGAAGTGATCTCCGGCATGAAGCGGCGAGCCTGATCGAAGGACTCAGCGAACTGAGCGTGCCGCGTCGTCAGAGAATGCCAGATGACGTTGTCGAGAGGATGCATGCTTAAGCTAGGGAATCCATTATTAGTATTCGAGTGATGGGATGATAACCTTGCTTCGCTCGGCCGAGAGCCTGCGCAGGGCGAAATCGAAGGGCGGCCGTCCCCACATGGATCTCTCTTTGCTTCAAATCGTTATTCCTTCAAGTCCACGTGCTGCACATCTTCGATAGTATGGCCGAGGAAGCGCTCGCCCAATCGCTTAAATTTATCGACGGAATCGGTAGCGAAGAACTTGAGCCGGGGCAGAGCGCGGCGTTCCTCGTCGGCGGCTGGTGACGCGGGCAAGAGCGTCTGCAGGTGCGCGGCGACGGCATGAGCCGTGGATTCCGCCGAATCGACGATGCTCACATGCAGCGGCGCCACGCGGCGCAGCAGCGGCTTGAGCAGCGGATAGTGCGTACAGCCGAGCACGAGAGCATCGGCGTCGTGGAAGCCGTGGGCAAAGGCCTCGCGCAAATAAATGCCAGCAACCTGCTCCGTGACAGTGTGCTCCACCCATCCTTCTTCGACGAGCGGCACCAGTAGCGGGCAAGCTTTCTCCTGCGCATCGAGGCCGCGTGCCTCAAGAGCTTTCCGGTAGGCGTGGCTGCTGACTGTGGCCTCGGTCCCGATGACAACGACTCTCTTATTCTTGCTGACGGAAGCGGCTGCCTCGGCACCCGGCTCTATTACGCCGACGACAGGCACATGCGCCGCAGCCTTAATACGGTCGAGGGCGAGCGCAGTTGCGGTGTTGCAGGCAATGACTAGCAGTTCGGCTCCGCTGGCCTCAAGGTAATGAGCAGCCTCGACTGCGTAACGCGCTACAGTTTCCGCTGATTTCGATCCATAGGGAAGGCGCGCCGTATCGCCAAAATAGAGGTAGTCTGCGTCGGGGATGAGTTCAAGTAAAGCTTTAAGAACGGTTAGGCCGCCGAAGCCGGAATCGAATACGCCGATAGTGGGACGCCGGAGGGGCACTCTAGGCCGGTCTCAGCCGCTTAAGGTCTCGAGGTTGCAATTGTACATCGCGAATCGAGGCTCTTTTTCTCAGAGACAGGCCTTCGACAACCGATTCCATGATCTCCTGCTTCACGTGAAGGAGCTTCGACAGTAGCTCTCTCAGGTGATCGAGACCTGTAACGGCCCACGTCTTGCCGTAAACGTACGCCTCCTCAACGAATCGGTCCCCAACAGCTTCGTTGAAAGTCCTAAGAGTTTCGTCAGAGTAGGGAACATAAGTTACGTAGTACGCACTCGGAGCTCCTCTGGGGATGTTTTCAGACTCCATGATGTCAATCGATCCGCGTAGGCCCCTTTGTTTTTCCAGGTTCTTCAAAACCGGATCTTTCGGGCTGCGTAGAAAAAGTTTGCGCCAGGGAAGATATGGATCCATCTTCGCGTCGTGCAGAATATCCAAGACCTCCTCGTAGGCCGCCTTCGGACCTTTAGAATCCACCAACGGTGTGGCAATGAAAAGCTGCCATTCGCTGCTTTGAGGTACGAACGCCCAGAAAGCGACACTGACTGGGAAACCTTTCTTGGCGAGCGCTCGAAGAATCTCCCGCCCGATGTCAAGATCCTTGTCTACCAGTGCTGCCGTAGCCATGCGAGAACTCCATTCCGACCGGTCGCAGCGCGATACATGACTTCTCCATCCAATCCGGTTGTCACGTACCGACTCTCAACCGTCCAATCCTTCACTAATACCCAGTTTTGTTTGAGCGCCGCGTTGCCCACGGCCGTCGCCTCCAAAGCCTTCTCCAGGCCCGCCGCTTTTAGTAGTGTATTCAAATCATGGTCATATATTCCACGAACAACGGTCGGCTTTGGAGGAAATTCGTGTCGCTGCGTTCGTCTTGCGATTGCAGCCTTGAGCGCACATTCCACTGCCAAGCCCGTTAGATAATAAGCCCCCTCTTTATTGCCATTCCTAAGAAGCGTTCGAGCATCGCTCAAGCGCAACCGAGTAAGTCGTTGAAAATCCTTTCGCGTCATCGCAGTTAAGGCCCCTCAGCGGTTAATTGAGGAGGATAGATGCTCGGCACTCTTTGCCAACCTAGAGCCGCAGCAAATCCCCGCCGGAATCGGCGCGCCGTGCGGGCACGTGCGCGGGTGCCCGAGAAATGTGCAGATCTTGTCGGTCGCTTCCGGCGAGAGGATGTGCTCGAACTTGCAGGCCTGCTGCTCGATTTCGGATTCGCTATCCATCGCCAGGCTGTCGGTGAAAAGACGCTCGGCCAGGCGGTGACGCCGGATGATGCTGCCAGCGCGTTCGCGTCCGCGGGGCGTGAGTTCTACGATCAGCGTGCCATCGCCAATGGAGGCGGCAACCGGCTTGAGCGCGTCGTGGCAGGGATTCACAAACGGCTTGTGATCGTGGGGCTCAGGAGGATGCGGCGCAGAAACCACCAGCCCCATCTGAATCATTTTTTCAATCGCGAGACTTACCGGCAGCGCACCGTGGACCTCCATGCGCTCGACTTCGGCGATTTCTCCATGCTCGGCCAGCACCCAGAGTTCTTCGAGCACTTCGTCGAACTGCTCTTCGTCGGCCATGGCAAAAACTTCCTGCGATTCGATCTTGCCGTGGTGGAACTCAATGCGCCGGTCGGCCAGGCGCGCGACCACCGGATCGTGTGTGACCATCACGATGGTGCGCCCCTGCTGGTGAAACTCGCGCAGCAAGCGTAAGACAATCTCTTCGTTGAGTCCGTCAAGATTTCCGGTGGGTTCATCCGCGAGAATAATCTTCGGATCATTGATCAACGCCCTCGCGATGCACACGCGTTGCTGCTCGCCTCCGGAAAGCTGTGAAGGCAGATGGTGCGCGCGATCGCCGAGGCCCACGCGAGTGAGGGCGTCAATCGCCTCTTTCTCGTCGGTCATGCTGTGAAAGTACTGCGCCAGCATGACGTTCTCGACTGCAGTCAAGAATGGAATCAGATGAAATTGCTGGAAGATGAATCCAATTTTTTCGGCGCGCACGCGGTTCAATTCGGCCGCGGAGATGCCGGCAACGTTCTGTCCGTCGAGCCAGATTTCTCCGGATGTAGGGCGGTCGAGGCAGCCAATCAGATTGACCAGCGTCGATTTACCTGATCCCGAAGGGCCCATGATGGAAAGCCATTCGCCCTGCGCAACGTGCAAGGAAATATGATCGAGCGCATGAATCGCGCCGTTCTGACTTTCTTTGCCGCTCGCATTCTCATTTCCCGCGGCCTTCGCGGGGTAGAGCTTACTCACGTTCTTGATCTGGATCATTTCACTCTCCCCTCAAGATCACCGCTGGTTGCACCCTGCGCAACAGCGAGATCGGAAGGATAGCTGAAAGCAACGTTACCACTATGCTGCCAGCAAAAACAAAGGGCAGAACACTGATCCGTGGAACGACGGGCGCGTGGAAGTTGACCCGACCAATCCAGGCTGCTATGCCGATGCCGAGAACGAATCCGATGACTGCGCCCGTCGCGCCCAAAGCTGCCGCTTCGGCGGCAAAAAACCCGTTCAGTAAACGATCCGAGGCACCCAGCGCTTTCATGATGGCGAAGTCGCGGCGGCGGTCGAAGACCCATCCCATCAGCGTGGAGAGCACGCACAACGCGGCCGTAAGGATGATGAGCGCAGCGGCGGCTAGTAATGTAGCGCGAGTCTTGCCTAGAACGCGAGCCTCACCTTCCATAATTTGACGGACCGGTCGAACCTCGACGGATGGGATCGACTGCTCGAGTTGTTGCATGATTGCCGCGATCTCTTCTGGAGATCCGGTGGCCGCGAGCTCGATGGTCGAAGGTTGAACTCCGCTCCAAGCGACAAAATCTGCCAGCGAAAGATACACGCGGCTGTCTTCTGCCGCGCCAGTCTGCACCGTTCCGGCTGGCGTTAGATGAATAGTGTGTCCCTGAAAAGTGAGATCGAAGGGCCCGTTTTTTGGCGAGACCACTGAGGCTGCGCGCACACCGATCAGTGCCTGCTGCGGCGCCGACGGCCAACTGCTCACCGACCACCAGCGGTCGAGCAGCTTGACGCGGTCGAAATCTGCGCCCGCCACGACTACCGCTTGACCGTCGGCGGTCCGAGCCACTACCAGCGCGAACGGCGCGACCACGCCGCGTCCGGCAAGCGTGGCTTCCACGCGCGCGAGAGTGCCGCCGGGAAGGGAAGCGCCTTCTTTTCCGACAAGAATAATGTTCGCCCCATAGTTGCGGAACTCGCGGCGCAGCTTGGCCTGCACATCGATATAAAGATTTAGCATTGCCGTGGCGACGGCAGCTGCGACCACCATGGCGAACAGCGCGGAGGCGGCGCGTCCGCGACGAAGCACAGCAGCGCGCACCAGCATCCGAATGAACATCGACGTGTGCGGAGAGTTTGCCCGACCAGCAGCTACGTTTTGCGAGTTCGCGGTCACAGTTGACCTCGCAGGGCAAACACTGGATCCAGCCGCACTGCATTGCGAATGGCGGCGGCGCTTCCTGCAAACGTAACGATTACTGCGATCCCGAGAATCACGGGCAAGAGCACGGGCGGAATCGCGATGTCAGAATTAAAGATGGAACGCCCGATCTGATGCGCGAGTAACGCGCCGGCAGCAAAGCCTACGAAACCGCCGATCAGCGCGAGCAGCGTAGCTTCGGCGAAAAAGATGGAAGCGACCGCGACCTTTCCTGCGCCCAGAGCTTTCATCAACCCCACTTCCGCGCGACGCTCGAAGATCGCCGTGGCCATGGCCGCCGAGACTGCCAACGCCGAGGCAAATAACGCGGCCAGCGTGATTAGAAATATCAGGCCCTCGATGCGCGTGAGCACTGCGCCCTCGTTCTGCGCGACCTGGCGAATCTGTTCGGCGTGCGAATGTGGAATCGCTTCCTGCAACTGAAATGCAATCGACTGCGGATACGGCGAGCAGTACCAGCGGTCATAGATCGGTCCAGACATGCTCTTGGGGTCGCGGCGGGCGAATGCGTCCTCAGGCTTGGTAAGAGCGCTCACGTAGATGCGGCGCACCGCGCCCGGTTTGCCGAGTATCTCTTGAGCCAACGCGATCGGCGCGATGATCTGATCGTCTTCGATTCCGCCTGTCGAGAGAATTCCGCTCACGTGCAACTGGCGACCGGAAAGCGTGACTTCATCGCCGGCTTTTGCAGACAGCTTCGCCGCCAGCCGCTCTCCGATCAATATGTCGCGCGAACTGTCGTCAGGCCAAGCGCCTGAAACCTTCCACCAAGGATGCGTTGTTCGTACGCCAGTGTTGAATTCTTCTTTGCCGAAGGAAACCTTCTTCGCGAAGTAGGTGCCGAGCAAGGTAAGGCTTTCCGTTTCGCGGTCGCGCTGCAGAGTAACGCTTACGGGAAGCATTGGCGCAAATCCGGTGATGTTGTTATGCCAGAACGTTCCCTTAATCTTCGGCAGATCGGCCTCATTGAGGAATGCGCCATCGCTCTGCGGTTTCAGGTTGACGCCGCCAATCTCCACGTCCAGCGTGTCTTCCTGCGGGGTCACAAGTATGTTCGCGCCGATGGTGCGCAGTTCGCGATTAATCTTGTCGCCAATGTCGGTGGCCACCCCGATCATTGCCGTAGCCACAGTGACGCCCAACGTAATGGCTGCACCGGCCAGTAATTTGCGTTGCTTCTGGCGCCGGAAGGATTCGTAGACGAGCCGCGCGAACATTGCTTATTGTTTCTCGAACACGCGGCTGCCGGCCGCAATGTTCGCCTCCTGAATAATCACGGAGTCTGCGGTCTGCGTGGCCTCGAGCGGAATCGGATTACAGCCGCCCTTCACGCCGACGGACTGCGGATTGATCGGGGCAGCGCAGTTCTTGCAAACGACTCCGTTGCCCGACTTGTAGAAGCCGACCGCGCCGCAAATCTCGCAGGCATCGAACACCGTCGCAATTTTTCCATCGGGCTTTTGATAGAGCCAGAAGCGAACCGCCGTGCCATTTTCTTGAGCCTGAAAGCGGTGCAAATCCCCGTCGGAAACCTGGGCCAGCGGAATCTTCACCTGACCGTTTGTAAAAGTAACTTCTGTGGCGGGCGACAGCGCGCTCGCGCTTTTGGCATAGACAAACTCAGCAGTTACCATTCCGATAAATAGAAAAGAAAACGTGTAGACCGAAGTCATCCACAAGCGTTCTTTGCGGGCGCTCCAAATCGCTTTCCGGCGCTCAGCTGCTGACGTGGATACCAGCACCGGCTCACGCCGCTTGGCATCGAATAGCACCATCAGCGCGGCCAGAGCTAAAATTGTGATGAAGAAGAAAAGGTCGTTGCGCACGATCGGCCCGATGATCGCCATCTCGGTCTTCGAAGAAGCAATCACGCCGCTTTCCGACAACTCATGCAGACCGGAAACCACGAGCTGCAACGCCACCAGAAACAGGATCGCCGTCGTAACCCGGAAGAATTTCTGCAGGTTAATCCGTACGCTGCCCTTGACGAACATCACGCCGAAAGCAATCGAAGCCAGCACGCCGAACAGCGTGCCCAGAAAGCTCATCAGTTCGGTTGAGTTCAGCGAGACGGCGGAAAGAATCAGAACGGTCTCCGCGCCCTCGCGCAGCACCATCAGAAACACAAAGAAGAACAGGCCGATCCACGCGTCGTTGCCGGCCAGCAGGCCGACTTTGCCTTCGATCTGGCCTTTTAGTTTGCGCCCCGTCTTCATCATGAAAATAACCATGGTGATGACGAAGAAGGCGGCGACCAGCATAATCCAGCCTTCGAATACATCTTCGTTCCAGTTTAGCCGCGAAATCACCACGGCGATCCCAATGCTGCCGACGAAGGCCGCACCAAGGGCCGCATAAACCGTTTTGCGCAGATCGTTTCGGCCAATCTTGGCCAGGTAGGCCAGCGTGATGCCAACGATCAGGGCGGCCTCGACCCCCTCGCGCAGCGTGATGATGAAAGCCTGGAGCATTGTGAGTGACCTGGATTTCTGAAAACGATAGTGAAAATAATCTTGAAAATGAATTTCAATTTCAACTTCAAGGATATGCTGCGGGCCGCAGAGGCGTCAATCCGCGGCGTCACGAATGGGCGTGATCGGCATCACACGGGGAATATGGGGATTAAACGGGATTCGCGGCGCGGTCGGCCTGCGTGATGGGAGTCTTCGCCAACGACGTTTTCGACTCGCCAATCAAGCGCAGGCAGAGTCTTAATCTTAGGGGCTTATTTCAGACCGAGCTCGCCATCGTACTGCCGGATGACCCCGTAGCACTCGCAGGCAGAGTCTTCAAGTTTCTTGCGGTTCACGATCTTGACTGCGCCACGCGTGTACTCGATGAGCCTCTTCTTCTGCAACGCGCCAGCGGCCAGGCTCACGGTAGGCCTGTCTGTCCCCAGCATGGTTGCCAGAAAATCATGGGTGATGGGCAGCGCGCCCGAATCCACTCGATCTTGAGTCATTAGCAACCACCGTGCCAGACGCTGCTTAATATCGTGCAGCCGATTACAAGCGGCGGTTTGTGCCACCTGCATACCCCGAATTGCGGCATAACGGTTCAACATCATTTGCAGGTGTGGAGTGGATTGCAGCGTCTTTTGCAAAGCGCCGACTTTTATCCGAAATCCGTCCCCCGAGACTTGTACCACCGCCCGCAGCAGGCCCCTGCTCAGGCCAACCGCCGCCGGCGCTCCCGTGAAGCCCTCATTGCCAACTACGCCCGCTTCGGCGGTTCTTCCATCCTTCATTACCACTACAAGAGAGATCAACCCTCGATTCGGGAAGTAGGCAAACTCCAGCCTTCCGCCCGTCTCGTGAAGGACCAGATGGTTAGGCAAGCGGACGTATTCAAGGTGTGGGCGAAGTAAGTTGTACTCGCTATCGGAGATCGATAGAAGGATTTTGTTGCTGACTGGCTTGCCCGCGGCATTTGTCCGCTCGCCAGACTGCACGGTTTGGAGGTCTTTGCGCGCCACGAGCCAGGGACCGAAAAGCCTCCAGGACGCGGGGATGCACTCAACCCGCTTTAGTGTGCGAAACAAAAATTCTGCTTGTTTCGTCTACCCGGCGGAGTATACAGGCTCCAACACGCTGCTTCGGTAGGGTATCTTACATTGGCCTCACCGCTGCGCCGCCCCAAACATCCACGGCACGCGAAACTTGACCAGGACTTGAACGATTCCGAGTCGCCTCAAAACACCGGCCCCGAAATCAGACATTCCGCGAACGACCCTATTCCGTGGGATGCCCGACAGACCATTCAAATTGGCGCCTGTAAGATTTGGCGGCATGAACCGGAAGCTGGTGTGGATTGAGCAACAGCGTTTTCGGGGTTTTGGTTGTTCCCAATGTGGCTGGCGGTTCGAAACCTCTGGAACGCCGACCGGCAGCTCATTCAATGAAATGATGCGCAACTTCGAGTCGCAACGCGACAAAGAGTTTAGATCGCATGTTTGCGCCGATCACCCCAAAGAGGCCTAACACCCGCCGCTTTAATTTCCGAACGAATCGCGTGTGCCCGTCAGTGATAGGTGAGCAGGCCTAAGCGCTCATAACCGCTTCAAAAACCCGCTCGAACGGGTCGGAACCTACGGGCCCTTCGCGTTCACGGCGCCGTCGAAGTCCTCCGCGTCAGCAGCACAGTTACCGAATTCGTGGTATTGCTAGCGGCAGCCAAATCCGGCACGCCGTCGCCGTTGAAGTCTCCCACGGCGGCGTAGACCGGGTCTGTCGCCACCGGAGGACTGATCGGCGGAGCGAAGTCTCCATTTCCCGCGCCCAACAGAACTGAGATCGTATTGCTGCCGGCATTGGCTACGGCGAGATCGGGCTTGCCGTCTCCATTGAAGTCCGCTACTACTACGGAGTAAGGAACTGACCCCGTCTGAGGACTCACCGCCTTCGGCACAAAGGTTCCGTTCCCTCGGCCGATCAGGATCGTCACCGTGCCCAGCAGCGGATAGCCGTCGTTCTGATTCGTGACAGCCAGATCGAGAATGCCATCGCCGTTGAAATCCGCGGCGACGATCGCCAAAGGTTCGATGCCCGTCGCAGGGCTCTCAGGCACCTGTTTAAACGTTCCATCCCCGTTGCCCAGCAGAATCGTCACCGAGCTTGGAGCCAGTTCCCCTCCGTTGTCCGCAACCGCAAGGTCGGCAATGCCATCTCCATTAAAATCGCCCACGGCAGTTGCAGCCGCGCCTCCAGTAATCGCAATCGACGGCTTCGCCGTAAACGTTCCATCGCCGTTGCCCATCAACACCGTAAGTTCGTAGGCCGTGACAACCAGGTCGGTCTTGCCGTCGCTATTGAAGGCTCCCGTGTCGACTTTGAACACGCCCTCCGGCACGTAGATCGGCGTTAGCGGAGTGAAGCTGCCATCGCCATTGCCCAGCAGTACCTGCACTTCGCTTGCATCGGGCAGGGATATAGCAAGGTCAGCCTTTCCGTCGCCATTGAAATCTCCGACGGCGATGTTGTTCACATTCTGCCCCGTCAACGGAAACACGGGCCCAGCCTCAAACGTACCGTTGCCCTTGCCCAGAAATATGTTCACGTCAGTGAACAACGTACCAATGCTGTAGACGGGAACGGCCATGTCCAGCTTGCCATCGCCGTTGAAGTCCCCAACGGCAACGAATTGTGGATAAGGACTAGTCGGCGGGTTGCTGGAGTTATGGAAGCTTACGCGCGGGATGCCTGACGACTCGGAAACCGCAACTGCGGGAGCGGCGTAACCAGGTGAGCGCAAGAGAGCAAGCAAGGAGATAATCGACAGGATTGTTTTTGCGGGCGAAGTGCTTTGCATGACTCCTCCACATTCAAGGCAACATCAGTCCCGTAGTTTATCTCCATTTTCACGTCGGCCGCGCTAAAAACGCGCATGATCGCGAGTACATGACGAATCTCCACTCTAAATGGATCTGCGCAGCAGCGGAGTGTGATGAGACTTGCTGGAGGGATTGGAAGGATTAGTTCTGGGCGATTGCGACGGCAAACGCGCTCACGTCGGTGCCGAGTGAGGCCCCAATCTCGCTAGGAGCCAGCGTTCCATCCTCGTTGATTGCAAACGTCGATATCGGGTTTTGAATCAAGTAGAGAAACTTGCCCGACGCGTCGATGACACAACGCGCCTGCGTATACCCTGTCGTTACGTCCGCGCCGTTTTGCGTGAGGGCTCCTGTGCTTGCATCGACAGCAAATTGCGAGATCGTCCCGGAACCTTCGTTCTGGACATAGGCGTAGTTCCCGCCGGGCGTGAACACCACCGGGCCTGGTTGGCGATCGACCGTGGTGTAGGTGTTAACGATACTAAGTCCTCCGTTCGCCTCGTTAACTGAGAACTCGATGATCGCTCCGGGGAAACCCCCGTCTTCAGTCGGAGTAGCCTGACTTAAGTAGATAAACCCGTTGGGAGAGAGGGTCATAAAAGTGGGGGAGAGTTCCTCGTCGAACGTTACGATCAGCGTAAGGGTGCCGTCCGAGGCAATTGTGTATTCCGATATCGTCGGCTGCGGCGAATCGCCCAGCCCCGAGCCCGCGACGTAGGCGAATTGCCCCGTGGCGTCGACGATGGCCAATATCGGGTCAAGACCCGTAGGTACGGTGTTGACTAGATTGAGCGAGCCTGCGGAATTCATCGCATAAGAACTCACGGTATCGTCCCCACGGTTAACGGCTACAGCAAAGTGTCCGTTTGGAGTAAAGGCGAGGGCGTCAGGAAGTTCGCCGGTGGGGACGCTAGGAGTAGCATTGCCCGCAAGCGTCCCATCACTCCCGATGACAAACTGGAGAATCTCGCCAGGTGCCAGGCTATTTTGCGTGCCAGCGCTGAAAAGGTATTTTCCCGAAGGATCGGCGGTCACGGAATTGATATACAAATCGACAGGCGAGGATGCGGGGCTTAGCGTCGTAAAGACGCCGTTGGAAACCTGGAATTGAGATATTGAGAAGGTCTGACTTAAGGGGCTCTCCAAGCCGATATAAGCGTACGTGTTGCGAGGGGCGGGATTGCTGCCGCCTGCGGAGTATCCGCTGCACGCAGTGCACGAAAGCAAGGCAACCGCCGCAATCGCGGAGAGAGTTCTGGAGCACAACGAATCGTTCTGCATAAGACGTCCTCGATTGTCTCTTGGTTACTAGACGGTACTTCCGTCATTAGAGATTTCTCAACTTACGAACGTAACCGGGGACGATTTGCGGCAATTGAGGGAGCTACAACTGTGGTCGATTTTGACTGAATCAGATTCGCTTCAGAAATGCCTCAGCCAACTCAAACTGCGGAAACAACTTCTCCTCAGCCTGAAACTCAGCCGAGTGCACGCAGCGCCGGCTGCCGCGCAGCCTCACCGGATGCTTGAGGTGCAGCATCTCGTGGTAGACGATATATTCCACTGCGTAGCGGGGAACGAGGAACTGGTCGAAGATGCGGCTGATCACGATCGCATTATGCGCCGGGTCGTAATGCCCAAGAATTCGCCGCGTCTTAGTCGGGCTCCAACTCATGCGCGGGCGGCCCAACAATCCATGAAAGAAGCGCCGGTTCAGATCCTCGAAAACCGCATCGAGATTGTACACGCGGCCTTGCGGAGAATGCAGTTGCTTGCGTCCGCGCATCTGCCGCACCAGGTGCGCCTTGCGCACAACTTCATGGCTGCCCACATATTTTCGATAGCGGGCCGCCTGGCTGCGGTCGATGGGCTTGCGGTACATCTTGGCCAGCAGGATGTGCGCGATAGCTCGCACCACAGCCTCAGGCGCGCCCTCAAGCAGATCGGAAAGCCGCACCAGCAGCCTGCCCTCGCGCAATCGAATGGTGTTGTTGACGTTGGCGAAAGCAAAAAACTCGATCTTCAGCTCAGGCGGCGCAGCTCCAGGACGCAACTGCCGGTGTTCCTCATGAAAAAGTTCAAGCAATCCCTCACGCACGATGAGGCAAGATTAACACGCCTTCCGCCTCCCGGCTCTCGGTGACCGGACCAGACTTGACACTGACTGAATGCAGCCACGACTGAAGGTATCAAACCCGGAAGCCGGGCGCCGGAAGCCGGTTACTCCGACGAGTTCCCATAAGGCTTCGCGTCCGATTTTTTCCGATGCTTCGCAGCCTCTTCCTGCTCAACCAGCAGCTTGCGGTGATCTTGCAGCGAAGTGGTGACTGTATCGAGGGTGTTAGTCAGAGTGAATTCGTACTGGCTCACTTCCTCCGCAGGCACGTCGGCCGCTTCCTTCAACGTGCGCAGCCGGCCTTTGAAGTCCACGTCAGCTTCGATGATCGCCTTCAAGGGCTTGCGAATATCGTCTTTGCGATCGATGTAGGTTTCGATGTTGTCATTCAGCTCATCGTAGATCAGCAGAAATTCATCGAGCTTGTCATGAGTCTGTCGAGGCCGGTCCTTCGTCTTCGGATCGCTGCGCATCTGCTCCATCGCAATCAAACGCGCCCGCGCAAACTTCACATAAAGCCCCAGCCGCAGCTGAGGCTGCCAACTGGTGTCGCGGATCTCATCCACCTCAGACTGCGTGAATGGATCGCGGTGATGCTGCGCCGGCGCGGCTGCAGTCACAAGCAACAGCGGCCCGAGAAGAACGTATGCGCGAAACGAAGAAACCGTCATTTCTTAGCGCCTTTCGGAAACATCGCCGCCAGCAGATCGTCGCGAATGCGCTCGAGGCGGTCAATCGTGGTCTGAATCTGATCCTGATCTTCGTGTGAGACCGCATGTTTCATGGCAGCCAACTTGCGGGTCATCTTACGGATCGCGATCTCGCTTGGTTTTTCGTGCTTGTGCGATTGGATGGCATAGTCACGAGCCAGTTCAGAAAATGCAACCACATCCACCAGCGCAGCCTTGCCCTGCTCGCTGTCTCCCGCAACGTAGAATTTGTCGGCGGCATCCAGTTGCCGCTCCGATATATGAATGCACAGAACCGGACGCTCGCCGACAGAAGCATTGGCGACTCGCCCCTTCATTTCTTCAACGGTCGGCTGCTCGCCGCCGGCCAGCATCGCACGCGCGGCCAACGCCGATAACAAAAGACCCAGCGCCGCAACCCAGCGGACTCGTAAGTGTGTTCTCGCGAACCCCATGAGATTCCATCGCGGCTACTTCTTCGGCTCGATGGCGATGAGCCGATGGGTCGCCTGCCACTCCTGTTCAGGATACTTCCCGTTGGCCGCCTTAAGGAAGAGGTGATAATTTGCGGACGCATTCTTGAAGTCGCGCAGATGATCGTAGGCCGACGCCCGCATGAAGTATGTGATGGGATTTTCCGGCAAAAGTTTGGCTCGCGCGTCGAGCGCATGGATTACGAGAGGGTACTCCTTGTTTTCGCCGGCAGAAAATGCCAGATCACCGTAAGCCTCTCCAAGGTCAGGCTTGAGCTTCAACGCCGTAATGAATTCCTGCTGAGCTTCCGGAACTTTCTTCTGACGCACCAGCGCCTGGCCCAGGCGGCGATACAGTTCCGCCTCACCGGGATGAGCCATCACTAACCTCCGATAGGCGGCCTCAGCCAGATCATTTTTTCCTGCGGTCGAATACAGGTCCGCCAGATCGCGCTGCGCTAAATCGTCATCGGGAGAAAGTTTGATTCCCGCCTGCAACTCGGCGATGGCAGCATCATTCTTACCTTCGGCAGCAAGCACGCGTCCTAATTGAATATGTGCTGCGGCAAAGTCCGCAGATCCCGAAAGCAATTTCCGTAGATAATCTTCCGCCTCGGGAAAGCGCCCTCCGCGCATATAAATATTCGCCAGCCCAATGACGGCATCAGTCGATTGCGGATCGGCCGCCAGCGCCTGCCTGTATTCCTGTTCCGCGTCGGCAAATTTATTTTCCCCTTCGAGAAGCAACCCGGCAGAAAGATGTGGCTCAGCTTGCTTGGGTTGAAGCCCGGATGCATGCGCGTAAGCAGCCAGCGCTTTTTCCGGCTTAGATTTTTCAATGGCCTGCGCGAGCGAAAGCCAAGCGCGGTATTGTCCCTCGTCAGCATGACTGGTTGGCTTCAGCAGGGTAGCGGCACGCAGATACTGCTCCGCATCGGACTGCCCGGTCTTCGCCAGTTGCAGCCCAAGATTCAGATTCGATTCGAAAACATCAGGCTTCGCCGCGACCGATTTGCGATACGCCGCGATCGAATCCTCCGTCTTGCCCAGAGCATTTTCAACAAAACCGAGATCGAACCACCCCACATAATTCGTAGAATCATGCTCGACAAACTTGCGAAGCAGAGGTTCCGCGGCAGCGTAATCACTTTTGTCAATTGCGGCCTCCGCCGCAGTCAGTTCGGCCGGCTGCGTCGGAGAATCGTCATCCGGAACCTGAATGTGATGCGTTGACCGGTGAGTCTGGCTGGAAGAAGATGATGATGAAGTCTGCGGAGAAGACGCACCCGCCGCAGGCGCGGCATCCTGTGCCACTAAACAAACGCTCCCCGCCAGAGCCAGCATCGCGCTCGCGAGAAGTTTACTTGCTCCCATTGGAACGCGACGCTCCATTCGCATTTCCGCTGATGTTTCCATTCAGCACTCGCGCCAGATATTTTCCGGTATAAGAGCCGGGGATGTTTGCAATCGCCTCCGGCGGACCCACTCCCACAATCTTTCCGCCGCGCGATCCACCTTCCGGCCCCAGGTCGATCACCCAGTCTGCAGTCTTGATCACTTCCAGATTGTGCTCGATCACCAGAATGGAGCCCCCTGCTTCAATAAGACGGCGAAACGCCGCCAGGAGTTTGCTCACGTCGTCAAAATGCAGCCCAGTCGTCGGCTCATCAAAAATATAAAGCATGCGCGGCCGGCGACGGCTCTCATCCTGTCGTGCCGCGCGCGGTCTTCCTAACTCCCGCGCCGCAGGCTGCAGGTGCGCCGCCAGCTTCATGCGTTGCGCTTCTCCTCCGGATAACGTCGTCGCCGATTGCCCTAGACGCAAATATCCCAGCCCAACTTCTTCCAGCACGCGCAGCTTGTCGGTAATCTTCGGCGCCTCGGCAAAAAATCGCAGCGCCTCTTTCACCGTCAGGTTTAACACTTCATGAATATTCTTACCGTGGTAGCGAACGTCGAGCACCTGCGCCTTGTAGCGCGTGCCTTTGCACTCTTCACAAATCAATTCAACATCGGCGAGAAACTGCATCTCCACGGTAACTGTGCCGTCGCCCTGGCAAGTCTCGCAACGGCCTCCAGGAATATTGAAAGAAAAGTGTCCAGAGCCGAACCCGCGCTTCTTCGCCTCAGGCAGCGACGCAAACAGATCGCGGATCGCATCAAACGCCTTGATATAAGTCACTGGATTCGACCGCGGCGTTCGCCCAATCGGAGATTGATCGACCAGCACAACTTCATCAATAAACTGATCTCCCTCCAGACTTGCCCAAGTAGCCGCGCCCTGCGCCGGACCGCTAATCTGCTGTTTCTTCGCTTCCACCAAAGCTTGAAAAAGAACCTGATGCAGCAGAGTAGATTTCCCGGAGCCTGAAACTCCCGTGATCGCAACCAACATCCCCAACGGAATACAAAAATCGACGCCCTTCAGATTGTTCGCGCGCACGCCCTTGATTCTGATCTGCTGCGCTCCCGGCTGCCGCCGCACGGCCGGAACTTGAATGCGCAAATCTTCCGCAAGGTAGCGCCCCGTGAGCGAAGCCGGATTCCGCAAGATCTCTTCATAAGTTCCCGCAGCCACAAGCTTCCCACCGTTCTCTCCAGCCCCCGGACCGAGATCGAGAATCCGATCCGCGGTCCGCATAATATCAGGGTCGTGCTCGACTACCAGAATCGTGTTTCCCAAATCGCGCAGGTCTTGCAATATCTTGATCAGCCGGTTCGTGTCGCGGCTGTGCAATCCAATCGAAGGTTCATCGAGAACGTAGAGTGTGCCCACCAGCCGCGATCCGAGCGAAGTAGCCAGTTGAATCCGTTGCGCTTCGCCGCCCGAAAGCGTGGACGACAATCGATCCAGCGTCAGATATTCCAAACCAACATCATTGAGGAATCGTAACCGCTCACGAATCTCCTGCAATAGCCGGTCCGCAATCTCAGCTTCCTCCGGACTCAATTGAACGCCGGCGAAGAACTTAGCCGCATCCTCCACGGTCATCGCGCAAACATCACAAATATTTTTCCCGTTGATCTTCACCTGCCGGGCTTCCAATCGCAGGCGAGTTCCTCGACAGTCAGGACACGTCGAATACCCGCGATAGCGGCTTAAAAATACTCGGATGTGCAACTTATATTTCTTTCGCTCCAGATACTGAAAGAACCCGCGCACACCGAGAAACTTTCCATCTCCATCCTGAATAAGTTCCTGTTGCGCCGCATCGAGTTCCGCCCAAGCCACATCCAGCGGGATGTCCTCTTGCTTGGCAAAGCGTTTCATCTCCGCGAAAACAGGCCGGTACTTAGGCTTGTTCCACGGATCAATCGCGCCCTCACCCAGAGATTTCATCGGATCCGGAATGACGCGCCCCAGGTCGAAGTCGATCGTATTGCCAAATCCCTGGCACCGCGCACACGCGCCGTAGGGATTGTTAAACGAAAATAGTCGCGGCTCGGGTTCTTCATATCGCAGATTGCAGTTCTTGCATTCGAAGCGCTGCGCAAACCGCAACTGCCGCGCCGCCTGATCTCCATGCGGAGGCAAATCAAAAATAACTTCTCCGGCTTCCCGGTACGCCGTTTCCACTGCATCTACAATGCGTGTGCGCGCGTCCGCGGAAATCGCAAGCCGGTCCACCAGCATAAACACCGGCTGATCGAAGCGAATATCCAGCAACGACTCCGGCGTAGAGAACTCAAATACTTGCCCCGCCTGATAAAGCCGGTTAAATCCCGCCTTTCGCAAATCAAACAGACGAGCCTTAAGTTGCTCGGTCAACCCAGAGTCAGGCGCAGAAGCTTTCTTAGACTTACTCCCGCGCGCAGCCTTCTTCTCCGGTTCCCTCGGCGTGGCAGCAGCAGCCTGCAAAGGAAAAATAATTTGCACCCGCGTACCCGGATCCAAGGCCAGCACCGCGTCCGCGATTTCGTCCACAGTATCTTTCTTCACTTCGCTGCCGCAGTTCGCGCAATAAGTACGCCCGACGCGGGCAAACAGCAACCGCAAGTAATCGTAAATCTCAGTAGCCGTCGCTACCGTCGACCTGGGATTGCGCGTAGTATTCTTCTGCCGGATCGCAACCGCCGGGGCGATGCCCTCAATCGAATCTACGTCAGGCTTCTCAATCCGCTCCAAAAACTGCCGCGCATAAGCCGACAGCGATTCCACATACCTCCGCTGGCCCTCCGCATAAATAGTGTCAAAGGCAAGGGAAGACTTGCCCGACCCCGAGACTCCTGTCACCACGGTCAGAGTATTGTGCAGAATCTCAAAATCGATGTTCTTCAGGTTATGAACGCGAGCGCCGCGCACCACAATCCCATCCTCGGCCGTCGCGGCGAAGGTCGGGCCGAGTGTCGAGCTCGGTATCGAACTAGTCGGATGAGAGATGAGATCAGACATGAAATAACCGCTAAAACCCGCTGGGAGCATTCCCAACGGCCTCCGAGAGCGCTGTCGAACCTTTTATTATAACCGCCCTTTTTGCAAAGTATCGGCAACTTAGAGGTTCTATGATTGCCAACTCGTTCTATGATTGCCAACTCGTCGCGCACCGGGACGGCCATCGATTCTTTTGTCGATGTCTAAGCGGTGCATAAAAATGACGCTGATTTGATGAGTTTCGGTCAAGCGCGAATTCTCAGGACGAAGTCTTCAGCAAAAGCTGTCGCGACTTCATCTTCGGAAACTTCGCAGCCCGCTTCACGAGTCAAGCCTGATGCTCGGCAATACCTAAGTAGCGGCGGCGCCCGGTGTGACAGGCGAACCCAACAACTGGTTAAGCGGCCGCGATCATGTGCCGCTTCGCCAGTGCCTCGATTTCCGGCTCAGTCACTGCCGAAAGATCTGCATTTTCCGTAGCGATGACCCGCCGAGAAATGTCGGGATGATGCGTCTTCAAATATCCTTTCAAGAATTCGGCGGCGTTGCTTTTTCCGGTGGCGTGACCGATGAGCACGATCTCACTCGCCGGAGTGATGTCTTTCGCGATCTCCTCATAAAACGAATCCTCTTCGGGCACGCGCTCGCCACGGTAGTCGGCTTCCTTTCGATGAATCAAATGATGATGAAAATGATAAGGATCGTAAGGCTGCACCTTGCGTTCGTCCGCCGGACGGCTTCCACCGAGATCCTGGTAAACATGGGCTGAGTGGTGGTCGATGACGACAATCATCCGGCCGGGCTGGACCGGTTGCTCCGTGTGCGCACCTGATTTATGCGCATCCGGTCCGGCTTCCTTCAAGAATTTACGCAGCCGCGAAACTTCCTCTACGCCAAGATCATGGGTGTTCGGCTTCTTGAAAAAGACGCGTTGCCCTCCGACGCGAAATATAAACTCATCATTGCCGTTCGGTTGGACCTCACCCAAATGCTCGACGAGGTCGACGGCTTCGCTCCAACTCAAATTGTGGGGCAGCTTGCCGTTGACAAGATTCTGGTACAGCGAATCGAGGTGCTTGCTCATAGTGTGTTCTCCTTCACAAACAATTCTAAACTCGAATAACATGCATCTCGAAACGGTCACCATTCGAAAGACCACCATTAAGCCACGAGCGACGAGACTAAACAATTGGACCTTGGTATCGACGAAGCCCTCGTACCGCAGTCCGGCGCCTCAGTCCCCAACAAACTGCAGTCGATACAAAAGCATCGGCAATACCATCGTCCAATTGCGCGACCTATTTTGTTGTGGCCGAATGAAACCAACACCTGAGAGGCACAATGACAAAAACGACAAGCTTTCAAACCGACATTCGCCCGCTCTTTACAGACCGAGACATTCAAGGCATGAGCAAGGCCTTCAACCTGGCAAATTACGATGACGTCAAAAAGAACGCTGCCGCCATCTACGATCGCATTCGTGGAATCGGCGGCGCCGTCATGCCACCACCTCCGCCAAGAGGAGAAGGTCCTTGGCAGCAATCTCGCATTGAACTATTCGCCACGTGGATGGCGGACGGCTTCCAACCTTAATCGGCCTCAAGCGCCCAGCACGGCTTCTCACCTGTAGAAGAGAACTGGCCGGCGATTTACCCACTTCGATCAGATTTCGAATGGAGGACTTCATGAAAGCAAACGTTACGTTTGCCTTTTTGGTTGCGGTCTTAGCGCTGGCAATAGCCACGCCTGGCACTCGAATTTCCGCCTCTCCCAACCCGCAGGCCAAGTCTGGAGTAGACCGTCTCTACGTAATCGATTGCGGCGACGGCACCGGCTCCGACGAATCGCATTGGACACCCGGAGTCAACGTCGGAACTTCCATCGGCTTTCCCGGACACTGTTACCTCATCCACCACACTCAGGGCTGGGTCCTGTGGGACACGGGCATCGATGATGCTGTTGCGTGGCTCCCAAATCATGAGGAGGTGTTTCACGAATGGGGTCCTGGCACCGGCCCGATCTGGCGCAAGCCAATCACGCTCGCGGCCCAACTCGAACAGATACACGTCAAGCCCTCAGACATCAACCTGATGGCCGTGTCACACAGCCACCCAGACCACGCGGGCAACATCGAAATGTTTCCCAACACGCTGATGCTGGTGCAGAAAGTCGAGTATGAATGGGCTGGAAGCCGGCAAGACACCGTGGGCTTCAACAAAAAGCATCCGGTAAAGCTCGTCGACGGCGACCTCGACATCTTCGGCGATGGCAGCCTCGTACTGCTCTCCACTCCCGGGCACACGCCGGGCCATCAATCTTTGCTCGTGCGGCTCCCTAAAACTGGACCGGTAATTCTCAGCGGCGATGCCGTGCATTTCCAAACAAGCTTCGAACATCGCTACGTCCCTGACAATAACTGGAACAAGCAGGCCTCGCTCCAGTCCATGGACAAGTTAGCGGCAGTCATCGCGAAAGAACACGCGCAACTCTGGATCAACCACGATCAGTCCCAAAGTGACTCGCAAAAGAAGTTGCCGGCGTATTACGAGTGACGCTACGTACGAGCCTGATCGAAAAGGGATCGATCGGCAGACTGCCGGTGAGATCGATTGAAGGGAACAAGTCCCGTTAGAGCCTGCCCTGTGCGAAGCCGAAGGGGACGGCACGCTGTCTCGCCAGAAAATCTAATCCGGATCCTGATCGCGCCGCTTTCCATACCGGAAAGCCAGCACAGCGCCAACCACCATAATGCCCACAGGGGGCAGCAACAACACCAGCACCGCGCGATTCAGCGCCTGCTGACCCTCCTTAGGAGTGGCCCTCGCATTCGCATTGCACATCGCGCAACCCTGCCCAAACGCAGGCGCTGCCCAGAAAGCACCGGACAGCAAAAGAACTGCGAAAACATTACGCAAAAATGTCACGATTTTTGTCCGATTCCTACGCCACTCGGCGGCGGCTTCACGCGGTCAGCGTCCGGAAAAAAGAAAAAGTACATAATCACAAAGCATCCCGTCACGGAGATCACCAGCATCCAGCGCATGATCGCCTTTTCGAACTTTAAGTGCATGAAGTAGCCAATGATCAATGCCGACTTGACCACCGATAGCAGCAGCAGCACCTGCAGCATCCGCACCGGTTCAAATATCTGCCGGTAACCGAGCCACACCTCAACCGCAGTCAGAACCAGCAGCGCTGCCCACACCCAGAAATACTGCCCCTTGCTATCATCATGCTTCGCCACATCATGCATCGTCTTATCTCCGCGAACTCTAAGCCTTTGTCATCCTGAGCGCGTTCTTTGCGCGAAGGACCTATGCAACTCGCCTGCGCCACACCATCGTCAGTTTCCGATACGGTCCGCCGCTCCTAGATCTTCGTCGACATCAAATACACCAACGGGAAAATGAACATCCAAACCAAATCCACAAAGTGCCAATACAATCCCGACACTTCCACATCATGCGCGTCATAGTCTTTCGGTTTCAAGAAAAGAATGATCGCTGAAAGAATCAGCCCGATCAGCAGCGCGTGGACCGCATAGTGAAAAACATTGTCCGCCGGAATCGCAAAGTAAGCTCCAATGTAGATCACTCCGAGAATCGGCAGGAACCATTTACGCAGCGCAACCACGCCCAGGTAAATCACGCCGATGGTCACGTGCAGCATGTGCATCGCGGTCAGCCCAAAGAACGTCGCCGCGAACTGTGGCACGCCCTTCGAGATCTTGGCATACTCCGTATCCAGTTGCCCGGCAGGTTTCGGAAACGCCGGCAGGCTCAAACCCTCATGGATTAAATGCGTCCACTCCATGCCGTGGAGAACGATGAATGCCGTACCAAACACCATTGTCGCCAGCAGCCAGAGCCGCGTCTTCGAACTATCGTGCCGCTGCGCCGCAAACACCGCCATCACCATCGTGAGCGAACTCGAAAGCAGGCACGCCGTCATAATCGTCGCGTTGATAATGCTTTCCTTGCCAAACGGCGTGGGCCACGCAGTGTAAATACGGTTGTAGCTGAAGGCAAACAGCAAAGCCCCGAACGTCAGCGAGTCCGAGGCGAGAAACAGCCACATGCCAACTTTTTTCGAATAAGCCCCAAACAGCGGAGCCTCGTACTCGCCCGCCACTCCATGTGCGGCAGCGGCATTGTGTTGCAGCGTGGCGTCAGCCATTCCCGAATCTCCCTTTCCCTTTTGTCATCCTGAGCGCGTTCTTTGCGCGAAGGACCTATGCAACTAGCCTGCAGCGCCAAGTCCCTCGACCGGCGAACTACCTTGCAAATGCCAACAACGCAAAAACATAAATCCACAGGACCGCCATAAAATGCCAGTACCAGGCCGCGACATCCACCACAATGCGCCGCCCCTCGACAGGCCGGTGCAGCAGGGAAGTGATGCTCGCCCACAGCAACGCAATAATGCCGCCAGTCAGGTGCACCGCATGCGCCGCAGTCAATAAATAAACGAACGAACTGTCAGGATTCGTGCTGACCAAAAACCCTCGCGCCTTAAGTTCGCCCCAAGCCATCCACTGTCCAATCAGAAATCCAAATCCAAGAACCGCCGTCACGCCCAGCCACGGAAAACTTCGCTCATCTCCCAGCGAAACTCCTGGGATCGACTGCACCGGAGCCAGCGCCGCGCGCCGCGCAATCTGCCGCCGCGCACCTTCCATCGTCAAAGTGCTGATCAAAAGAATTGCCGTGTTGATGAATAGCAGCACCCACGGCAACTGCACCGAGCCCCAATCGCGAAAGTAAGTCCGTGTGGAGTCGTCAAAGGTAGGCAACCCCCGCCGCACAATGTACGCGCTGGTCAGCGACACAAACACCATGCTGACGGTCACAATAGCGCAAATCATTCCCAGTCGCGCCCGTCGCAGCCGAGCCGCATAGTTAGGCAACCCCGAATCCGAAAAGCCACCGTCATCTCCTCCGCCATTCGGAGGCACCGGCACACTTCCGCCGCGACCCAACTGATTCATCGGAGTGCTCGGTGTATAAGTCGCCATATAAAAAATCCTGAGCCGCAAAGCCTTCCCAAGCAAGCCTTTAGGCGGCGTAGCGCTTCAGCGCTGCGATCAACCTTCCCCTCCCTAGGAGCTGCGGAAAAACTCACAAACGCGTGCAGTTCCGTGGAAGAGCGGCGCTTCAGCGCCGCGTAAAACCCCTGAAATCAACAAGGGCTTTAGCCCCCGAGGCACTCTTCAGTGCCCCGACGACGCAACCGGCGGATCTGTCTGCATCACGAAATCCCGAGCCGCACCCGGAACTCCATACTCATAAGGACCGTTATGCACCACCGGCGTCACCCCGCCAAAATTGTCATGTGGCGGTGGCGTTGCGGTAGTCCATTCCAAAGTAGTCGCTTCCCAGGGATTGTCGCTAGCCTTCGGCCCCTTAAACATGCTCCAGAACAAATTGATCACAAAAATAAACTGCGCCGCGATCGTGATAATCGCCGCGTAAGTCATGAACTGGTGAATCGGCATCAGCTTTTGCAAGTACGCCACTTCCGTATATTGCGAGTAGCGCCGTGTGCCTCCAGCCATCCCCAGATAATGCATCGGCATAAAGATGGCGTAGGTTCCGATCAGCGTGATGAAGAAGTGGATTCGTCCCCAAGTCTCATTCATCATCCGCCCAAACATTTTCGGGAACCAGTAATAGGTAGCCGCAAACATTCCAAAGATCGCAGCCACGCCCATGATCAGGTGGAAGTGACCCACCACAAAATAAGTATCGTGCAATTGAATGTCGAGCACCGGCTGCGCCAGAAACGGCCCGCTCAATCCGCCGGAAACGAACAAAGAAACGAATCCAATCGCATAAAGCATCGGCGTCTGGAAACGAATGCGCGCCTTGTACATTGTCCCCAGCCAGTTAAACGTCTTGATCGCCGAAGGCACTCCGATGCACATGGTCAGCAGCGAGAAAGCAAAAGCCGAATAAGGGCTCATGCCGCTCATGAACATGTGATGGCCCCACACCATGAACCCGAAGAATCCAATGGCAAGCATCGCGTAAACCATCGCCTTGTAGCCGAAGATCGGCTTGCGCGAGAACGTCGAAAGAATCTGCGACGTCACACCCATGCCCGGCAGAATCGCGATGTAAACCTCCGGATGCCCGAAGAACCAGAACAGATGTTGCCACAGCAATGGCGATCCGCCCTTGTGCAGCATGATCTGCCCGTTAACAATAATCTGCGGCACGTAAAAGCTCGTGCCCAAATTGCGGTCCATCAGCAACAAGATCCCCGCCGTAAGCAGCACGCCAAACGCCAGCAGCCCAAGTATCGCCGTGATAAACCACGACCACACAGTCAGCGGCATGCGCATCATCGTCATGCCCTTCGCCCGCATATCAAGCGTAGTCGTCAGAAAATTCAGCGCCCCCATCAGCGATGCTAAGCAGAAGATCGCGATGCTGGTAATCCACAAATCCGCCCCAAGCCCTTCACCCGGACCAGCCGACTGCACCGCGCTCAGGGGCGGATACCCCGTCCACCCATGCAACGGCGCCCCACCCTGCACAAAAAACGCCGCGATGATCACCACAAATCCCACGAACGTAGTCCAGAACGAAAGCATGTTCAGGACCGGGAACGCCATATCCGGCGCCCCAATCTGAATCGGCAAAAAATAATTTCCAAATCCCCCCTGCGGAGCCGTAGTCAGCACGAAGAACACCATGATCGTGCCGTGCATGGTCAGCAGGCTGAGATAAGTCTCCGGCTTGATCTCGCCCACCAGCGGCAAACTCGCCAGCGGCGCGATCAGGTGAATGCGCATCAGCAGCGACAGAAACATCCCCACAAACACTGCCGTCAGCGCCAGAAAAAAATATTGAATGCCAATAACTTTGTGATCGAGGCTGAAAATATATTTCCGAATGAACCCCTGAGGACCCGCATGCGCATGCGCGGTAGCCGACGTAGCCATTATTGTTTCTCCGCCTCCCGTGCCGCCAGCCACTTATCAAAATCCTCCTGGCTGACGACGTGTACCATGCCGTGCATCTTGTAATGACCCAGGCCGCAAAGTTCGGCACAGGCAATTTCATATTCGCCAACCGCAGTCGGCTTGAAGTGCAAGTGAATATTAAGTCCGGGCACCGCGTCCTGCTTGAACCGCAAATTCGGCACAAAAAAGCTGTGGATCACATCCACCGACCGCAAGCTAACATCCACTTCGCGGTCCACCGGCAAATACATCGTGCCCGTCACCACATCGTCTTTCGACGCAGGATCAGAAGTATCCAGCCCCACCGCAGCTTCACCACCGGCCGATGGATCCATCAACTTAATACTCGTCCCGCCAAACTTCCCGTCCGGCCCCGGATACCGGAAGTACCACGCAAACTGCATCCCCGTAACTTCAACCTGCACCGCGCCCGGCCCCGCCGGCTCAAAACGCTGCGCCGCCCACACGCTGCTCCCCATCAAATTCAATCCCACAAACAGAATCGTGGTCAGCGCCGTCCATATCACTTCAAGCTTCACATTGCCGTGCGAATAAGCCACCGGCGGCGAGGAAGGCTGCTCGCGGTATCTCCAAGCAAGATAGCCAAGCGAGAGCTGAGCCGCCAGAAAAACAACCCCCATAATAATCAGCGTGAGGTGGAATTGTCCGTCCATAAAACCCGCGGCCGCTGAAGCTCCAACCGGCAGCCACGACTTGGCGACAAAAAAGTAGGTGCTGGCCAGAGTGATCAGCCAGATCACAACCAGTAACGCGAGGCCCATTTCCCAGTTCTCCCCCACACAAAACAATATGAAACGATTTCCCTAAAACGATTGCCGCGCCCCACAACGCAAGTCAACAGTCGGCGGCGAGTTTACCACAGCCCCTTGAGGATAACGCAATCAACTTTCACGAAAGAACAAAATCAGCCACGGGACAAAATGATTTACCCCGTGTTCCCCCGTGTCCTCCGTGTTAAAGATTGTGGGTTGTGCACTTTAGCGCTCACCTCGAAATTCAAATCCGCAAACACAAACGAATCCCGAAGCACAATAGCTCCCACCGAAACTCCCACCACCCCATTCAGCATCGGCCCCGCATAAACAAAAGAATGAAACTCCCCGCGTTCCCCGCAAGGGTCCACATCAGAAGGCAAATCCGCAAGCAGCCCCTCATCGAACTCCCGCCCAGCAAACGACCGGTCAAGCTTCCCAGTATCCACGCAAGTCAGCTTGGCCCGCACTCCCGATGCAATCATCTCCCGCGCCAAAGCCCCAGTAGCCATCCCCCATACCGGAAAAATCGGCTCCAGCCCCGTACCTTTCATCTGCTTCTCCCGATAAGCCCGCACATCTTCAAGAAACAAATCCCCAAACGCCACGCCGGAGATGCCCTCCGCAACCGCCCGCGCGCAAGTGCGAGCCATCAGCAATTCATATTGCAAATTCGAGCAAGGCCAAGGCAGCGCCACATCCCACAAAGGCAACCCAGCAGCCGCAGCCTGCCGCTCCACCAACTCCCGCCGCACCGCATGCATTGCGACGCGATCAGCCTCGCCATTAAAAGTAGTAAGCAGCCCCACAACCTCATACTCCCGCCGCTGCCGCAGCACATGCAAACTCCAGGCACTATCCTTCCCGCTACTCCAAGACAAAAGAATCCGCCTCATAAAAGGATGTTGATTTACCCCGTGAAACCCCGTGACCCCCGTGGTAAAAGGTCTTGATGTTGAAGTTGATCTAAATCCATGAGAATCCGTGCAAAGATGTTGATTTACCCCGTGAACCCCTGTGTCCTCTGTGTTAAAGATTTTGATGTTGATCTTGATCTTAAATCCGCGCAAATCCGTGAAAATCCGTGGCCAAGCCTTTATTTATCCGTCCACAAAGGCACTCTGCCAGGAGTCCAAGGCGCCCCAGCCGCTTCCATATCCTTCTCCAGCTTAGCCAAATCAACCTCAACCAAAACACGAAGCGCACTCAACGACCCAGCAAACTCCCCGGCAGCAATAGCGTAGTCGTCCATATGACTCTGCGTAGGCTTAGAGAGTGAAAATCGTTCCCCCTCCAAAACCGCATTCACCCGATCGTTAATCGAACTAGGAACCGCCTCATTCCGCTTCTGCATCTCCACATCGCCGCGCAAAGCCCGCAAAATTTCCCGATTGCGCTTCTCAATCGAATCCGCCGTCTCACCCAACTTCTCCGCCGCAGGAGTCTCCCGCAAAGCCCCGCGAATCGCCTTCAGCCGCGCCTCTACATCCTCCGCCGTATGCAGCGCGCCAGACACAGCCCGGTAAAGCCGCGCCACCTTGCGCAAAAATTCCCCTTGAGCCGCGCGATCCCCAGCGGCCATCGAACCAGCGCCCTCAGCCACAACTTTAAAATTCTGCACTCCAGCCAGTTCCGTAACCACTCCATCCACTTTCTGGAACATACGCACCGAGTAAGCCCCAGAAATCACCAGCGGACCCTGCGACGCAGCAGGCGCAAAATCCTCGCCCTCATCGGCATGCTCGTGCAACGAAACCGCCGGATACCGCAAATCCCAGGCCGCCCGCTGAAATCCGCCCTCGATGCTGCCCTCCACTCGCCGAATCGGCGCGCCCGCTTCGTCATAAATCAAAAAGTAAACCTCAGGCTTAGCCTCTTCCGCCTCAGCTCGCAACTCATCGTGCGAGGGATAAGGCAAAGTCTGATTTTTCTTAGCCGCGTCCTTCTCCGCCTCCTGCCGTTTCTCCTTCTTGGTCTTCCGCTTCTCCTTCAAATAAGCCGTAAACACTGCCCCATAAGGAGGATTGTCGGCCGTAAAAAACGCATCTCCCTGATAGCCTTTCTTCGGACCACCCAGCGGATGCCGCTCGATATAAAGCAGCGAATCTTTCACAGGGAACAACGCCGAAGCCTGCTCCACCGACTCAGCCTTCATCTGCCGCAAAGCCGAAATATCGTCGAGCACATAAAACCCGCGCCCGAAGGTAGCAATCACCAGATCCCCTTCGCGAGCCTGCAAAACCATGTCGCGCACCGCAATCGTCGGCACCCCGCCCTTAAGCTGCACCCAATGCGCTCCGCCATCGACGGTAAAAAACGCGCCGAACTCCGTTCCCGCAAATAACAAGTTCACATTCACCGTATCTTCCGCAAACGCCAGCACCGCACCGTTCCCCGGCAAATTCCCCGCAATCGAAGTCCAGCTCTTGCCCGCATCCGTCGATTTCAGAAGATACGGTTTGAAATCCTCATTTTTGTGATTGTCGAACGCAGCGTAAACGGTATTCGCGTCAAAGTGTGAAGCCGCCAACCGGCTCACATAAGTAATATCCGGAACGCCAATAAACTTCTCGTACTTACTCCAACTCTGCCCGCCATCGCCTGTCACCTGAATCAGCCCATCGTCAGTTCCCACATAAATCAGCCCCTCTTTTTTCGGAGACTCCGCCAGCGCCACAATATTTCCATAGAACGAAGTCGATACATTCTTGGCTACAGCATCCGGATCCCAAACCTTCCCCATCACCGGCAACTTATTTCGATCGATCTGCCGCGTAAGGTCACCGCTGACAGCCTTCCAAGTATCGCCCCGGTCATCGCTGCGAAATAATTTATTAGCCGCAAAATAAAGCCGCGTATGCGAGTGCGGCGAGATCATCACCGGCGAATCCCAATTCCACCGCAGCGGAGGCTCGTCTTTGCCCTCCTGCGGCTGCAACACCAGCTCCTGTCCCGTAGGCTTGTCATAGCGAATCAACACGCCGTACTGCGACTCCGAATAAATAGTATTCGCGTCCACCGGGTCGACCGCTGATCGGAAACCATCTCCGCCAGTAGTCACAAACCAGTCGGAATTCAGAATCCCGTTAACATCGCGCGTGCGCGAAGGCCCGCACCACGAAAAATAATCCTGCGTCCCGCCGCAAATGTTGTAGAAGGGAAGCGCATTGTCGACGGCCACGTCATAAAACTGCAGAGTAGGAAGGTTCGCCTTGAATTGCCAACTCTTGGCGTCGTCAAAAGTTTCATACATCCCGCCATCCGACCCAAAAAGCCAATGCTTGGTATTGTCGGGATCAATCCACATGGCGTGATTGTCCCCGTGATGATTCGTCTCGTTCACCTTATGCAAAGTCTTCCCGCCGTCGAGCGACTCGCGCAGGCTCACATTCATCACAAAGATGCGGTCCACATTTTTCGGATCGGTAAAAATCCGCGCGTAGTACTGCGCCCCCACGTCGAACTCATTCTGCCGATCCCAGGTCGCGCCCCGGTCATTCGATCGAAAAATCCCGCCCTTGCCGTCGTTAGCTTCAATCGACGCATAAACCACCGCCGGATCAACCGCAGAAACCGCCAGCCCAATCCGCCCCATATCAACAGACGGCAAACCGGACTTCAGCTTGTTCCATGTAACTCCAGCGTCGCTCGATTTATAAATCGCACTCTCCGGCCCGCCATCGATCAAAGTAAAAACATGCCGCCGCCGCTGGTAAGCCGCCGCATAAATAATGTCCGGGTTCGACGGATCAATCGCCACATCCACCACGCCAGTGTTCTCGCTGATGGTCAGCGAAGCCTTCCAGGTTTTTCCGCCGTCAGTAGTCTTGTAAAGTCCGCGATCGCCGCCCGGACCCCAAAGCGGCCCCTCCGCCGCCACATAAACCACTTTCGAATCCCGCGGATCGATCACCACCCGCCCAATATGATCTGACTTCTTCAATCCCAAATTCTGCCAATTCTTCCCGCCATCATCCGACCGGTAAATTCCATCGCCATAAGAAACACTGCGCTGCGAATTGCTCTCGCCCGCTCCCACCCAAACCACCGCCGGATCATTCGGATCAAGCGCCACCCATCCAATCGAATAAGACCCCTCCTTATCAAACACCGGAGTCCACGTAGTCCCATCATTCACCGTTTTCCAAACTCCACCCGAAGCCACGCCCACGTAATACTCAAACTTGTTCTTGGGATTCACCGCAATCGACATCACCCGCCCCGAAGCCACAGCCGGACCAATCGACCGAAACTTCAGCCCAGAAAAAGTCTCGGCATTCATCCCAGGCTTCTTCTCCTCTTTCTTGTCCTTATCTTTGTCCTTGGAGTCGTCCTTCTTCTCATCGTTCTTCTGATCCTTCTTCGAGACTTTTTTACCAACAGGCGACGCCGCGCTGTCCGCACTCTGATCCTGCGGAGCGGCCATCAATAAAGAGAACGTCAGAAACAAGAAGGCAAGAACAGCAACGATGCGTAATTTCACAAGCATCTCCAATCCAAAGTTTTCCAAAACCGATATGTATACAGCAATCCAGCCCAAGAAAGAAGAGTCTAAACGCGAAACAGAATGGACCTACCCTGTGTTCCTCTGTGACCTCTGTGTTAAAGGTTTGCGCGCGGCACTGAACAGCAGACTTTCTCCGTGTCCTCCGCGGTAAAAAGCTCTTGATCCCAACCGCGCAAATCAAGAAAGAAGAGTCTAAACAAGAAAGAGAACGGACTTACCCTGTGTCCCTCTGTGCCCCCTGTGTTAAAGGTTTGCGCGCGGCACTGAACAGCAGACTTTCTCCGCGTCCTCCGCGGTAAAAAGCTCTTGATCCCAGCCGCACAAATCACATCATCAGGTTAAAATCCCACCATGCCCGCAAAACCCCAAGGCCACGACACCAGCTACATGAAAATGCAAAAGAACAACTGCTTCGTCTGTGGCCAGGACAACAAAGATGGCATGCGCCTAAAGTTCATCCTCGACGAACCACGCCAAACCTTCGTCTGCCACTTTCGCCTGAGCAGCCGCTACACCGGACCCCCAGGCCACTGCCACGGAGGCATAATCGCCAGCATCCTCGACGACGCCATGGGCAAAGTAAACAAGCTGCGCCAAGTAGTTGCCCTCACGCGAGAGATGACGGTCGAATACCTAAAACCAGTTCCTCTGCACACGTCGCTACGCGTAGAAGGCCACGAAATCGAAGTCCGCGGCGCCAAGCACATCAACGCCGCCGAAATCCTTAACGAAAAAAATGAAGTCCTGGCCCGCAGCCGCGGCATCTTCATAGAAATCGACCCCGAAAAAATGTTCGCCAAACACATAGAACGCTAACCAGAAACGCTTTACCCTGTGTTCCTCTGTGACCTCTGTGTTAAAGGTTTTACTGACAACCGGCAACCGGCGGCTGGTAACTGCTCCCAAGCAGTACCGCGAACCGCAAACCCACTGTAAAATAAACTAAGCTTCACCGAAGCCCGAAGCCCGACAGAAAAGAGTCCAACATGTCGCAAAACAACGGTAGCAACACCAGTCTCCGCCTAAAGACCGGCTTAGCCGAAATGCTAAAAGGCGGCGTAATCATGGATGTGACGAATGCTGAGCAGGCCTCTATTGCTGAGAAAGCTGGGGCCGTGGCTGTGATGGCGCTTGAGCGCGTGCCGGCGCAGATCCGCGCGGAGGGCGGGGTTGCGCGCATGGCTTCGCCTAAGAAGATTCGCGAGATTATGGCGACCGTGTCGATTCCGGTGATGGCGAAGTGCCGCATTGGACATTTTGCTGAGGCTCAGATTCTGCAGGAACTTGGGGTCGATTACATTGACGAATCTGAAGTGCTTACGCCTGCTGATGAGGCTCATCATGTTGATAAGCATGCGTTCAGCGTCCCATTCGTTTGCGGGGCGCGGAATCTCGGCGAGGCTTTGCGGCGGATTGCTGAGGGCGCGGCGATGATTCGCACCAAGGGCGAAGCCGGCACTGGAGACGTGGTCCACGCCGTCAAGCACATTCGCCAGATCGTGATGGAGATGAAAATCCTGACCGTGCTCGGCGAAGAAGAACTCTACGCCAAAGCCAAAGAGCACGGCGCGCCTTACGAACTGATCAAGATGGTAGCCAAAGCAGGGAAGCTCCCCGTGCCGAATTTCAGCGCGGGAGGCATCGCCACCCCAGCCGACGCCAGCCTGGTCATGCAACTCGGCGCCGAAGCCGTCTTCGTGGGCAGCGGCATTTTCATGAAAGACAGCACCACCTTCGCCGACCCCGCAGAAGCCGAAAAGCGAGCCCGCGCCATAGTCAAAGCCGCCACGCACTTCAATGACCCTAAAGTATTACTTGAAGTCAGCGAAGATTTGCAGGGAGCGATGAAGGGGCTGGCTGTCGCGGGGCTGGATGAGGCCAGCATGCTGCAGACTCGGGGATGGTAGGGTCGGAATGGCTGACGACACCAAATCGGCAGCGTTAACCGAATCCAGCTACGTTCTCGTGGCACGTGATTACGCGGACATCGCCCATCTAGAAAACGCCGGCGTAGTTGAGAGGATCCTCTCAAGTTCCCGAACCGAGAAGGCCGCCTATGTGTCCGCGCTGCTCACTTCTGGTTTGTCGAAGTACGCGTTGGCGGGACCGAAAGTAGCATTCGCGGCGATGGCGGTGGAGGCGCTGACGGATTTTGGAAAGGAAGTTTCCGAATGGATCAAGGAAAGGAAAATACCCGAGGATTTCTCTGGAAGGCCTTCGGGCTATCAAACCTGGGTGGAGCTTCTTCAGGAGATCGACTCTAATCCGATCGATGCCGAGCGTCTCCGGGCGATGAAGGCAATGTTCCTCGCCGCTAATCGAATCAACGCGACCGACGGGGAGAGCATGGGTGCGTATCAACTCTTCCAGATCGCCAAGAAGCTCACGTCTGGGCAACTTCTCCTGCTAAGGGCTGCACACGGACGCGCGCTCGACGAGAACTTCAGGCCGGATTCCGCCCTCGGTGCAGTAGGCTGGCTTCGGGCCATGGCGGACAGGCTCGGTCATCGCATCGAGGGCCTCGTGGAACAGGACGAGCGCATTCTTGTACAGAATGGCTTGCTGACCCCTCGCTACCTGCCGGACGAGAGCGGAATCAATGACGGGAACGGTCGCCTGACTCCCCTTGCGTTTAGGTTCTGCGAGAACCTAGAGATCTATAGCGCTGGCGGTAGTTCCGCCGGGAAGTAGTGCGCCATTGCCGTTGGCCCAGATCTGAGGTTCGCATCTCTCGCAAAAGCGGCGAGACACGGGGCACCCGGCGGATTCCGACGTGGGAAGGGGAGAATACGATGAGATGCCCTTACTGTGCCGAAGGAATTAGAGACGAGGCGGTGATTTGCGGATTTTGTCGAAGAGACCTGGTGCTCTTTAGAGCACTTAATGAGCGGCTCACCAAGGTTGAGGACAACGTCGCTGAGCTTCATTCGCTTCTTGCCGACAGCGTAAGTCGGCCGAATTACCCCGGCCAAGATCTCCCGCTCCGACGCCCGACCCTAAGCGAGGCCGCGAGGGCACTTCTTCTTTCCGTATGCCTAGCATTATTTCTCTTCGGGTTGACTTGGCTTCCTGACGTCAGCATCACCGCGAGCAGGATTCTGTACTTGCTTTCTCTGAGCGCTCCACCCTTTTTCGCCGGTTGGTGGCTCAGACGTGGCTCTCCCTCGCCATGGCGGTCACAAAGCCCTTATGCGCTTCTCGGCCTAATTGCGGGGCTTGTGAGCTTTTTAGGAATGTTTATTTTGGACCGCCTTTGTAGGGGCGGTTGGAATCCTGGGTGGCTTGTTTTCTTTGCCTCGTACTTGGCCTTCGGCGCCTCCCTGTTCTGGCTTGGAAGTGCCGCGCCATCGCGGATGAATAGCACGCACGGCCTCGCCTACCAAAATGACGGGCGCGCGATTGGCGAAGGCTATAAGCTATTGCCTCAACTAGTTAGCGTTATTCATGATTTAGTACCATTGCTGACGCTGATAGTCAGTGCTTGGCTGGCCTACAAGTTTAAGCTTCCTGCTCCCACTCCCACGAAATGAAGGGGGTGGTGGCGGGCGCGGGTCTCGACTCCCGACTCCCATGTCTCGCAAAAGCAGCGAAACATGGGGCACCTGTGAACTTTCAATAGGTTGTCCATTCGATCAGAACCAGAGAAGCTGATTGTAGGGGGCCGGCCCACCTTTGATTTTTGCTGCTTGCGCTATCACGATTGAGGCTGCCCCACCTTCCGCGGTTTTCGGAAGGTGGGCACCACGGGCCTCGACTTCTTGTTCATTCGCTACCAATGCCGCGTGGGCCCGCGAAGAAGCTGGAGTGCCTTCAACTGGGCCCCTAATGCAGGCGTCCGAGGTACCCACCCTTCGAAAATCGCGAAGGGTGGGGCAGCCTCTATTATGATGGTGCCGACAAAATCAAATGCGGGCCAGCCCCCGTTTACTTCATAAAACAAGGAGCGTCTAATGGTCGGCTCAACGGCCCAGCAACAACCGCCCACCGTCACTTCTGTCCTCAACATGCTCTATGGTGTTGTCGAGCAGGAAGTCGTTTCCGCTGCTGAGGCTATGCCCGAAGACAAGTATTCCTTCGCGCCCACCAATGGCGAGTTTAAAGGCGTACGCACTTTCGCTGAACAGGTGAAACACATCGGCTTCGCCAATCACCTTTATTTTGGCCCGCTCATGGGCGAGACGATCGACGCTAACTCCATCGAAGAAAGTCCCAACGGCCCCGCGACGCTGAAAACCAAGGCCGAAATTGTCCAGTATCTTAAAGATTCCTTCGCGCTCGGCCATCGGGCCATATCCGGCATCACCTCCGAAAACGAGGTCACGCCGCTACCCAAGCCCGTATCCCCATTCCTCTCAACGCGTCTCGCAATCGCCATTATCGGCACCTTCCATCCGAAGGATCACTACGGTCAGATGGTCGAGTACCTGCGGATGAACGGTATCGTCCCGCCCGCAAGCCGCCCGCGGCCACAACAACAGTCCTCGCAACCCAAACCTCAAGAATGAAGGCAGGTTTGGCGGGTGGCGCACCCTAAGCTTTTAAAACCCTGCCCCCCCCCACAACTGAGGGTGCCCCATCCTTCCGCGGCTCTTTGCGGAAGGATGGGCTCGCATACATTTCGTGCCCGGAAGATTGGAAGTGGTCAAGCTTTGGGCACTATCAAACTGGCATACCAGGGAC